>ENA-UAJP01000764-UAJP01000764.1-human-gut-metagenome-genome-assembly--contig:-NODE-764-length-7833-cov-3.813448_pt1 | contig 7833 bp, 5 predicted proteins | sample MGYA00244429_ERZ654413 | MGnify/ENA primary metagenome ERZ654413 (study PRJEB26926, sample SAMN06164987) | human gut metagenome | biome: ENVO:00009003; feature: ENVO:2100002; material: ENVO:00002003... | reverse complement strand
CGTCGGCAGCGTCAGATGTGTATAAGAGACAGTAACTAGAATTAACTAGGAGGGATTTATGTTTAAAAAAAGTTATAAGGGACGCCGTATCAAATTTGCAGCGAAGAAATCATTGGCGGTACCAGTAGCAATTGTAACAAGTTTTATTGTTATTTTGGCAGTATCACTGTCTACACTAATTAATAAAGGGTTGGTTAATGCATTTTCAGATTCTGTTACCCCAGCACCTTCAACAGCATCAACAACGTCAGAATCGACAGCAGATTTAGTAAAATCAACAGAAATTAGCTCAAGTAAAGATAATAAGGCTAATAAAGAAAAGGTTGAAGAAAGTAAGCCTCAGTCAGAAACAACAGGAGAAGCGGTAGAAGTAGCTGAAAAGTCTCAGTCAGATGCTACTACAAGCACTGCTACAACGAGTACTGATACTACGTCGACTCAAAATACTGGGACAGCTCCTTCGGTTGCTGCAAGTGGTAGTGGGTCAGTTGCTCTCTCAAATGGTAACACTGCAGGAGAAGTTGGTTCTTATGCAGCGGCACAGATGGCAGCTGCTACTGGTGTTCCTCAGTCAACTTGGGAGTCAATTATTGCGCGTGAGTCAAATGGTGATCATACTGCAGCAAATGGTTCAGGTGCATCAGGTCTTTTTCAGACAATGCCTGGATGGGGCTCTACTGCAACAGTTGAGGATCAAATTCAATCAGCCTTGAATGCCTATAACGCACAAGGTTTGTCAGCTTGGAATTACTAATATTAATAGAAGTTGGGAGCATACTCTCAGCTTTTTAATTTGGATTTGGGTAATATGTTTTATAGAGCTTTTTGTTATAATAGGAATGAAAGGTATAGCAATGAAACAAATTTTTAAATCAAGAGAAAAGTTGTGGGTTTCTCTTATTATTATAGCTTTTGCTGTGTTATTGGTTACACCACAACTATTTACAAGAAAAGTCATTTTAGGTTCAGATTCCATCTTTCACTATAACAGGTTCTATGAAGCTGCTATGCAACTAAAAAATGGTAACCTTTCTTACTTTTTATCTTTATATGGATTCCAACAGTCAGGCCGCATTGTCAATGCTCTTTACGGTCCTTTTTTTGCCTATTTACAAGGAGGGCTTATTTTAATAAGTGGCACCTGGTTTCGTTATCAGATTGTGTCAAGGGTATTACTACATATACTGGCTGAGTCCTCAATGTATGCTTTGCTCAAGCAGTGTAAAGTTAAGACAAATATTGCCTTGTCACTAGGTTTACTCTATGCGACAACATTCTCTATTCAATACTGGACGATGCGTCAGGGGTTCTCTAGTTGGGGAGCAGCTTTACTACCTTTTTGTTTTATTCCAGCAATTCACTATGTCTTTTATCAAAAAGTAGAACCAATTAGACTTGCCTTATCTATGGCATTGATTTTTCAGGTTCACGTACTTAGTGCTTTGATGCTAGTGATGATGTATCTTCCTTTTTATCTTTACACTTTTGTAAAGTCTCCTGTCGCAAAGAAAAAGGAAACCTTCGTGCAAGTCGTTATAGCAGTCATTCTGTTCCTCTTACTGACTGTCAATGTCTGGTTAGTACTCTTATATTTGAGAGGGACTAATCACCTTTTAGATCCATTTATAAATAGAGAAATAGGTAAGAATGGGATAGATGGAACGGCAAGATACTGGCTATATACCCCAATTTCCTTAATGGTGTTACTCATTTTACAGTTTATTTACGCTGTTTTGAATTGGAAGAAATTTGCTAAATGGAAAAAAATACTGCATTTTATTTATTTTATCTTTTTCTTCTTATCGACAGGTCTTTTTCCATGGCAGTATCTAGTAGAAAATGGAAATACATTTGCTGAATTGATTCAATTTCCATTTAGATTTTTTGTTCCTGCGACTATTTTACTTTTAGCAATTACAGGGTTAACGGTCACGCGATTTGTAAACTGGCGAAAAAGTATTGCTGTTTTACTCTTTGCCTTTGCGGGCATTGGTCTCATTCAGAATATGATGGATACTACCGATCGTGTAAAAACTGCGGCACAAGATGGTGAACTTATTTCCATTGTTAAACATACTTACGTTGAAGGAGATTACCAGACGATAAGTCTTACCATGAATGACAGTGACTTGTCACAGTTTTTAAATTTAGTTGTCAAACCCACACCAGATTACGTACCGATTTATGGGAAAATAGGTGAGCAGAATACTTACGATCTTTATTATAAAAATATCGTTACGAATCAGAAGGCAGAGAAGATACTCGAAGATGGTTATCTTGTATTAACTTGGCCAGCTGCTGAAGGGGAGGAACTGAATCTACCGATAGTTGTTTATAAAGATTCCATCTTGACGCTAAATGGTAAAGAACTAGACAAGGATGACTATAGTTTGTCAACGATTGGTACACCGACCGTTTCATCACAAAAAGGACAGAATAAACTTGTGTTAAGTTATCAGGAGCCAGGATGGCTATTTGTAGCGTTAGTGATTCCAATAATAGTTCTGGGAGTAATAGGTTTACAGTGGCTTTACACAAAAATAAGTATAAAAAAGGTTGCCTAGTGGTAACCTTTTTGCATTATTCTTTAATCATGATATAATTAAGCTTGCGTGCTTTTACGCTTCAAAATCGACCTTCAAATCGATATTTGAATAACTAGACCCTTCAAGTCTATGTTAATTTTTATTTGATGGGAGGAGTTATCTATGACTGATAATTCAAAAACACGTGTTGTTGTCGGTATGAGTGGTGGCGTTGATTCATCAGTAACAGCCTTACTTTTAAAAGAGCAAGGTTATGATGTAATCGGTGTTTTCATGAAAAACTGGGATGACACAGATGAATTTGGTGTGTGTACAGCAACCGAAGATTATAAAGATGTAGCAGCAGTAGCTGATCAGATTGGTATCCCCTATTACTCTGTCAACTTTGAAAAAGAGTACTGGGATCGTGTATTTGAGTATTTCTTAGCAGAGTACCGTGCAGGCCGTACCCCTAATCCAGACGTTATGTGTAATAAGGAAATCAAGTTTAAGGCATTCTTAGATTATGCGATGACATTGGGAGCAGATTATGTGGCTACAGGACATTACGCTCAAGTTGTTCGCGATGAAGACGGCATTGTCCATATGTTGCGTGGTGCAGATAATAATAAAGATCAAACCTACTTCCTTAGTCAACTTTCGCAAGAGCAGTTGCAGAAAACGATGTTTCCTTTAGGACATCTACAAAAGCCAGAAGTTCGTGAGATTGCTGAACGTGCAGGTCTTGCAACAGCCAAGAAAAAAGATTCAACAGGAATATGTTTTATTGGTGAGAAAAACTTTAAAGAGTTTCTTAGTCAATACTTACCAGCTCAAAAAGGTCGTATGATGACTGTCGATGGTCGTGATATGGGTGAACACAACGGACTCATGTATTATACCATTGGTCAACGTGGTGGTATGGGTATTGGTGGCCAAAAAGGTGGAGATAATGCTCCTTGGTTTGTAGTAGGGAAAGATCTTTCTAAAAATATTCTTTACGTGGGTCAAGGTTTCCACCATGAGTCGTTGATGTCAACTTCACTTGACGCTTCAATGATTCACTTTACTCGAGATATGCCAGAAGAATTTGAAATGAAATGCACAGCAAAATTCCGTTATCGTCAACCTGATAGTAAAGTTACTGTAAAGGTTAAGGGTGATAAAGCAGAGGTTATTTTTGCTGAACCTCAGCGTGCTATTACACCTGGTCAAGCTGTTGTTTTCTATGATGGTCAGGAATGTTTGGGCGGCGGTATTATTGACCAAGCGTATAAAGACGGAAAAGTTTGTCAGTATATCTAACTGGAGGTAAGTAATAACGATGAGTTCCCAATTGTTTTATGCATTTATGGCATTTTTCGCTATAATGAATCCAATTTCAAATCTTCCTGCTTACATGGCTTTAGTAGCAGATGATAGTCAAAAAATTTCACGAAAAATTGCTTTTAGGAGTCTTTTGATTGCCTTTGTTATTGTAACTGTTTTTATCTTTTCAGGAGATTTCATTTTTAAAGTATTTGGAATTACAATTGTTTCTTTCAGAATTGCTGGTGGAATATTAGTGGCCGTTATCGGTTATCATATGATTAATGGTAATCATTCACCTAGCTATAAAGGAATGGAGCAGCAAGCAGTAAATTCAGATCCAATGTCTATTGCTATTTCTCCTCTTGCAATGCCACTTTTTGCGGGACCAGGTACAATTACAACTGCTTTAAGTTTGGCTAATGGAGGTTTGCAGAATCAACTGATAACCGTAGTTGCTTTTGCTCTACTATGTGTCATCACTTATCTCCTGTTAAGAAGTGCAAAACAAATTGCAGGCTTCTTGGGAAAAAATTTGATGAAAATTATAACGAAAATGATGGGACTTTTACTATTCTCGATAGGAATACAGATGATTATCGTCAGTGTGCAGACCTTGCTCAAACAGTGATTTGCATTGACAAAACGATTTGATTTGATAAAATAATTTTAACAATAGTCATGATGGTCAAAGCTCATGAGAATTGTGCGTTTTTGCGTACAGTTTTCTGGAGTTTTGGCTATTTTTGTAGGAAAAAAACAAAGAAAGGATGGGGCAGTTGATTGTAAATCACTGCATAAATCTAAAAAATGTCTTACGAGTTTGATGAAAATTTTGATGTAATTGTTGTTGGTGCTGGTCACGCTGGTGTGGAAGCTAGCTTAGCTGCAGCCCGTATGGGATGTAAGGTTTTATTAGCGACTATTAACCTAGAGATGCTGGCATTCATGCCATGTAATCCTTCTATTGGAGGATCGGCCAAGGGTATTGTTGTCCGTGAGATTGATGCCCTCGGCGGAGAGATGGGTAAAAATATTGATAAAACTTATATTCAAATGAAAATGTTGAATACTGGTAAAGGACCTGCAGTTCGAGCTTTGCGTGCTCAAGCAGACAAAGCCTTGTATGCTATGACAATGAAACATACAGTTGAGCGTCAGGAAAACTTAACTCTCCGTCAGTCAATGGTTGATGAAATTCTTGTTGAAGATGGTAAGGTAGTTGGTGTAAGAACAGCCACAAATCAAAAATACGGAGCAAAAGCGGTTATTGTAACAACAGGAACGGCTTTGCGTGGTGAAATTATCCTAGGTGAGCTCAAATATTCTTCAGGTCCTAATAACAGCCTTGCATCTGTCACGTTGGCAGATAACCTGAGGGATCTTGGCCTTGAAATAGGAAGATTTAAAACAGGTACCCCTCCTCGTGTCAAGGCATCATCAATTAATTACGAAGAAACTGAAATTCAACCAGGTGACGAAAAGCCTAATCATTTTTCATTCTTGTCGAAGGATGAAGATTATCTTCAGGATCAAATTCCTTGTTGGCTAACTTATACGAATCAAGAGAGCCACGATATTATCAATAATAATTTACACCGTGCACCAATGTTTTCAGGTATTGTCAAGGGTGTAGGACCTCGTTATTGTCCATCAATCGAAGATAAAATTGTCCGATTTGCTGATAAGAATCGCCACCAACTTTTCCTTGAACCTGAAGGAAGAGAGACTGAAGAAGTCTATGTGCAAGGCCTGTCAACTAGTCTTCCAGAAGATGTTCAAAAAGAGTTGATTCACTCAATTAAAGGTCTCGAGAAGGCAGAGATGATGCGAACTGGTTATGCGATTGAATATGATATCGTGCTCCCTCATCAATTACGTGCAACACTTGAAACGAAGTTAATTTCAGGTCTCTTTACAGCAGGACAGACCAACGGAACTTCTGGATACGAGGAAGCAGCAGGTCAAGGTCTAGTTGCTGGTATCAATGCAGCTCTGAAAGTCCAAGGTAAACCTGAGCTTATTCTCAAACGTAGTGATGCCTATATTGGTGTAATGATTGACGATCTTGTCACGAAAGGAACCTTGGAGCCATATCGTTTATTGACATCACGCGCAGAGTATCGTCTCATATTACGTCATGATAATGCTGACATGCGCTTGACACCTATTGGTCGAGAAGTTGGTTTGGTTGACGATGAACGTTGGAATATCTTTGAAATTAAGAAAAATCAGTTTGACAGCGAGTTGACACGTTTGTCAAAAGAAAAATTAAAACCTATTAAAGAAACGAATGAGAAAATTCAAGCTCTAGGCTTTAAGCCATTGACAGATGCCATGACAGCTAAAGAGTTTATGCGTAGACCAGAGATTGATTACGCCACAGCTACTCAGTTTGTGGGTCCAGCTGCAGAAAATTTGGACGCTAAGATTATAGAGTTGCTTGAGACTGAAATCAAGTACGAAGGTTATATCAATAAAGCTTTGGATCAAGTAGCTAAGATGAAGCGTATGGAAGAAAAGAGAATTCCTAAAAATATTGATTGGGATGCTATTGATTCTATTGCTACTGAAGCTCGTCAAAAATTTAAGAAAATCAATCCTGAGACCATTGGTCAAGCGAGTCGTATTTCAGGGGTCAATCCAGCAGATATCTCAATTCTGATGGTTTATCTTGAAGGCAATAATAAGGCCCGCAGAAAAGTAGATTAACGGTGGTAACACGTTTAAAAGCCTTTTAATTAAGGCTTTTTTATGTTATAATTGTTGGATTAAGAGGTTTTATATGAAAAGATTTCACTTTGCAACGATTCATCTTATAATGATTGGGTTAATTCTTTTTGGAATTGCTACTATTTTTGTTCGCGTACTAAAATCGGAGTCTGCCCTCATTTTTGCGCTTTTTATTATTATGGTAGTAGTAGTTGCCTTATTGCATTACCAAAAGACAACATATGAGTCCTTAGAAATAGAGCAATTAGATGAACTGAATCAGGATGTTGAAGATTCTTTGAAGACCCTTCTCGGAAAGATGCCTGTTGGGGTTATTACTTTTGATGAGAACGATCATATTGAATGGTTCAACCCCTATGCGAAGCTAGTACTTTCGGATGAAAATGGAAATTTCAATAAACAGTTGATTGCGGATTTTATTTCCCAGAAACGAAAAGGTTCACCTTCGAATGTGATAACCGTTGGTGACAATAAATATGCCGCTTTTGTGGATTTTGACAATAAGTTGACATATTTTATTGACAATGTTTATGATCAAGATGAAAATGCTGATCCAAATATGACTCGTCCTGTTATCGGGATTATTTCAGTTGATAACTACGACGATGTGACAGGAAGTTTACCCGATGCCGATGTTTCAAAAATCAACACATTCGTGGCAGGGTTTATTTCTGAGTTTGCTAAGGCTAAGCATATTCATTATCGACGTATTGAAGGCGATCGTTTTTACTTTTTCACCAATTACAGTGTCTTGACAGAATTCATGGATCAAAAGTTTTCTGTCTTGGATGACTTTCGTCAGCAGGCTCAAGAGCGTGGTTTACCACTGACTTTGAGCATGGGAATTTCGTTCGGTACGCTTAAGCATGATCAAATCGGTCAGGTTGCCTTGCAGAATCTGAACATCGCACTAGTTCGCGGTGGAGATCAAGCTGTTGTCAAGGAAAACGATGATCACAAGGAACTTCTTTATTTTGGAGGAGGTTCTGTCTCAACAGTAAAACGTTCTCGTACAAGAACAAGGGCTATGATGACTGCAATCTCAGATAAGTTGAAAACAGTCGAAAAAGTGTTTGTTGTCGGACATAAGAATCTCGATATGGATGCTCTAGGGGCCACTGTCGGTATGGCTCATTTTGCTAGTCAAATTGTTCGAAAAAGCTATGCTGTTTACGATGATACGGCTATGAATGCAGATATTGAGCGTGCAGTCGAACTGTCTCTTATACACATCTCCGAGCCCACGAGACTGCAGCTAATCTCGTAT
>ENA-UAJP01000755-UAJP01000755.1-human-gut-metagenome-genome-assembly--contig:-NODE-755-length-7897-cov-6.541188_pt1 | contig 7897 bp, 4 predicted proteins | sample MGYA00244429_ERZ654413 | MGnify/ENA primary metagenome ERZ654413 (study PRJEB26926, sample SAMN06164987) | human gut metagenome | biome: ENVO:00009003; feature: ENVO:2100002; material: ENVO:00002003... | reverse complement strand
CGGCATATCCCAATGCGAGGATTCTCTACGCTTCTGAAAAGGATTTCTCGACCGCCAACCGCGTGCGTTTTTTCAACAACATCAAAAATAACGATTACGATTGCGTCATCATGTCGCACGACCAGTTCGGCAAGATACCGCAGTCACCGGAGTTGCAGCAGCGCATTCTGCAGGCGGAGCTTGACACGGTGGAGGAAAACCTCGAAGTCTTGCGGCAGCAGGGCAAGAACGTGTCGCGGGCGATGCTGAAAGGGCTGGAGAAGCGCAAGCACAACCTTGTGGCGAAGCTGGAGAAGGTGGAACACGCTATCAAGTCCCGCACGGATGATGTGGTGGACTTCAAGCAGATGGGCATCGACCACATCTTCATTGACGAGAGTCACCAGTTCAAGAACTTGACTTTCAACACCCGTCATGACCGTGTGGCGGGATTGGGAAACTCGGAAGGAAGCCAGAAGGCCCTGAATATGCTCTTTGCCATCCGTACCATACAGGAACGCACGGGCAAGGACTTGGGGGCTACGTTCCTTTCGGGCACGACCATTTCCAACAGTCTGACGGAACTGTACCTGCTCTTCAAATACCTGCGCCCCAACGAACTGGAACGGCAGGACATCCGCTGTTTCGACGCATGGGCTGCCATCTTCGCCAAAAAGACGACCGATTTTGAGTTCAACGTGACAAACAACGTGGTGCAGAAGGAGCGTTTCCGCTATTTCATCAAGGTGCCGGAGCTTGCCGCCTTCTACAACGAGATTACCGACTACCGCACGGCGGAGGATGTAGGTGTGGACAGACCAAACAAGAATGAGAGACTGCACCACATACCGCCCACACCGGAGCAGGAGGACTTCATACAGAAGCTGATGCAGTTTGCCAAAACCGGCGATGCCACTCTGCTTGGCAGGTTACCCCTGTCGGAAACGGAGGAAAAGGCGAAGATGCTCATCGCCACCGACTACGCGAGAAAGATGGCTCTTGATATGCGCATGATAGACCCGAACTACGAGGACCATCCCGACAACAAGGCAAGCCATTGTGCCAAGATGATTGCAGAGTATTACCACAAGTACGAGGCGCACAAGGGTACGCAGTTCGTGTTCTCCGACTTGGGGACATATCAGCCGGGGGAAGGATGGAACGTGTACAGCGAGATAAAACGCAAGTTGGTGGAGGATTACGGCATACCGGCAAGTGAGGTGCGCTTCATTCAGGAGTGTAAGACGGATAAGGCTCGTAAGGCGGTGATAGATGCCATGAACGCCGGGACGGTGCGCGTGCTGTTCGGCTCCACAAGTATGCTCGGAACGGGCGTGAATGCGCAGAAAAGATGTGTCGCCATCCATCACCTTGATACACCGTGGCGACCGTCCGACCTGCAACAGCGTGACGGACGGGGTGTTAGAGCCGGGAACGAGATTGCCAAGCATTTTGCCGAGAATAACGTGGATGTCATCATCTACGCGGTGGAAAAGTCGCTGGACAGCTACAAGTTCAATCTGCTGCACTGCAAGCAGACGTTCATATCGCAGCTCAAAAGTGGAGCGATGGGCGCACGTACCATCGACGAGGGAGCAATGGACGAAAAATCGGGTATGAACTTCTCGGAGTATATGGCGTTGCTCTCCGGCAATACCGACCTTTTGGATAAGGCGAAATTAGAGAAGCGTATCGCCTCGCTCGAAGGGGAACGCAAGTCGTTCAACAAGGGCAAGCGCGATTCGGAGTTCAAGCTGGAATCCAAGACGGGAGAACTGCGCAACAACACGGCTTTCATCGAAGCCATGACGGAAGACTGGAACCGTTTTCTTTCCGTTGTGCAGACTGATAAGGAAGGCAGCCGCCTTAATCTTGTCAAGGTGGACGGCGCGGATTCAACGGATGAGAAGGTCATCGGTAAGCGTTTGCAGGAAATCGCCAAGAACGCCACGACTGGTGGACTGTACAAGGCTGTCGGGGAACTTTACGGCTTTCCGATAAAGGTGGTCAGCGAGAGGACACTCAAAGAAGGTCTGGAGTTCACCGACAACCGCTTCGTGGTGGAGGGCAACTACAAGTACACCTACAACAACGGGCATCTGGCGATGGCAGACCCGATTGCTGCCGCACGAAACTTTCTGAACGCATTGGAGAGGATTCCGACCATCATCGACCAGTACAAGTCTAAGAACGAAGTGCTGGAAAAGGAGATTCCGCAGTTGCAGGAGATAGCGGGCAAGGTGTGGAAGAAGGAGGACGAGCTGAAACAGCTTAAGTCCGAACTCGCCGCACTGGACCGCAAGATACAGCTTGAGCTGGCTCCGGCTCAGGAAAACACAGAAGAGAACCGGCAAGGCAACGAGAAAAAACAGACGGAACAACAGCCGGAAAGCCCGCACGTGGACTTTGTACGCAGTCATTTAATTATAGGGAGACCCGGTTTATCGGAATCCAAAGGTGTAAAACTTTAATATCGAAGTCTTGACAGAAAAAGCCAGTGGTTGAATTTTTCACCACTGGCTTTAATTCTAATAATTTTTCAATCTAATATGACCGAATCTATAACGTTAAATCATAGATTATGTGTCTATTTGTGAAGAAAAAGACGTAACTTTGTATCAAAATCAAATAAGCATAACAATGGAACCATCTATATACAGTTTTTCACTTTATACCGCACTGCCGTTGATGTTATTCTTCGGCTTTTATTTTTTGTTTGCAAAGACTCCTGAAAAGAAAATTTTCAAGAATTATCTCCGCTCCCGACAGATTATGGGTATAGCTATGCTACTGCTTTCGGCAAACTATTCGGTACATTTCTTCTTTGGTATCCGATTCAAAAATGCGGATTCTGCCATATTGATGAACATGTCCACATACTTCCTGTGCTATTCTCTGTTCAGTTCGGCATTGATAATGTTGCTTGATCGTTTTTACATTACCAAACGGCGTGTGTGGACACATATCATTTTATGGATTATATTCTCAACTCTTTCCGGAGTTGTGTTGTTCCTGTTGCCAAGCGGAATCATGCAAAAAATCTCTTTATTTGCTTTAGCTGTATGGTTAGTCGTTTTTGGAATCGTTTTAGCTCGCAGAGTCATAATTGCATATCGTAGAGCCATTCGGATTTTCAATGAAACTCAGGCGGATGATATAGGCACATATATCGAATGGCTTTCCATATTCACTTATTGGGCTGTTATCTTCGGTGTCGGATGCGGATTGCTGACATTTCTGCCAGACAAATATGTTTTTATCTGGATTTTGTCGTCAATACCGTTCTACAGCTATCTTTTCTACAGCTATCAGAACTACCTGCTGTTCTATGAACAGGTGGAAAATGCTTTTGAGCAAGATATACAGTCTGAAGAAGAACTTCTGACAGATACAGAAACAGAATCTGAAATAGTTTCTGAGAAAGAAGTTCCAGTGTCCTATACAGAAATTATAGAGAAAGTGGCCAACTGGATAAAGACAGACGGCTATGTCCAGCAGGGACTTACCATAAAAGAACTGTCCGAAATACTTCATACGAACCGTACCTATCTTTCCGCTTATATCAAGACTACGTATAAAATGACATTCCGCGAATGGATAACCGGTCTCCGGTTGGAGTATGCGAAAAACATACTGAAGGAGCATCCGGAAATCAATATACAGAAGCTGGCTGAGTCTTCCGGCTTTCTTTCTCGCAGTAACTTTATCAAATCATTTACCGAAAAGGAAGGATGTACGCCTGGCAAGTGGAAAAAAGCAAATCTGGAATAATTTGTGTGGTAAAAAGCCGATGAAAAAGGTCTCAGAAGCCCATTTTCAAAAAGTGCTCAAGCGACAAAAAAGTGCTAATTCGACAAAAAGGTGCTCAAACGACAATTTGAAAAGTGCTCAAACGACAATTTTTTATAAAACGCTGTATTTCAACAGAAAAAGTTTTTGTAATATTTTGGGCGCTGAATGGCATTTATTACCTTTGGAGAAGACAAAGATAATAAATTCAAGTTTATATGAGCAGAAAAATCACTTTTCTCACCCTGTTTCTGTGGCTGATGACGGTAACTTTTCCTGTCATTGCGCAGCAGAAAGCAGACACGACCTACACCTTCCGGTTCGTTACGCAGAAGGACATGTTCTACGTGCCTTGGAATGGCAATGACACGGAACTTGCCCGCCTGTTGGAATGTATCGAAAACAACAAAACCACAATTCTTGACGGCAAGCTGCCGCTATTGGTTGACGGCTACTGTAATTCACTGGGCAGTGAAGCCGAGAACCTTGCCACGGCGAAGATCCGTGCCAACCGTGTGAAATCCGAACTGATTATCCGTGCGGAAATAAAAGAGGAGAATTTCATTACCCGCAGCCATGCGACTGAGGGTGATTTTGTCACCGTGCGCCTGACGGTACCGGTAAAGGGAACTGCCGCGACGGATGCGGAAGCACGACGCAAGGCGGAAGCCGAACGCTTAGAAACCGAGAAGCGTGCCGAGCAGGAACGGCTTGCCGAAGAGCAGCGCAAGGCGGAAGAAGCCCGACTTGCCGCTGAAAAGGCAGAAGCCGAGAAAGCCGCTCAACAAAATACACTTGCCGACACGCCGTCGGAAACCAAAATCACAACTGATTATCATCTCTCCCTGCGTGCCAACCTGCTGCGCTGGGCTACCCTGACACCCGATTTAGGACTTGAATGGCGCATCTGCCCATCGTGGGGCATTGCCGTAAACGGCTCGTGGACTTCATGGACGTGGAGCGACAAGGACCGCCGCTATGCACTCTGGGAAGTGGCTCCGGAAGTGCGTTACTATATGGGTGAGAAGAAAGCCTGGTATCTGGGCGCGATGTTCAAGGCCGGACAGTTCAACTACAAGCTCTCCGAAACAGGCAAGCAGGGCGACCTGATGGGTGGCGGCATCACCGCCGGCTATCAGCTGCGGCTGAACAAGGCACTGGCTCTTGATTTCAACCTCGGTCTGGGCTACCTGAATGCCGATTTCGAAAAATATGAAGTCATCGACGGCGTGCGTGTACGCCGCGGCAACGAAACAAAGGACTGGTGGGGCCCCATCAATGCCGGTGTGACATTGGTATGGAAGTTATTCTAACACGGAGGAATAGAATATGAAAGCAAGACAATATATAAATATGATGGGAATGGCAGCCGCCGTGCTGCTCTCTTCCTGCGTGAAGGACACGCTTTATGACACGCCGCATCCCGACTACGGGAAGATTGCGGTGACAGCCGACTGGTCGGCCCGCGGTGAAGGTATCGACATACCTGCCACATGGACGGTCACCATGGGTGACTATACGGGTACGGAGACTTCCGCCACCCATGCCCCCAACCATCTGTTTGCTCCGGGCAGCTACACCCTTGCGGTGTGGAACCCTGCTGAAGGAATCATGGTAAATGGTACCACCGCCACCATTGCCGCAGCCACGGGAAACCGGGCAGGAACGGATGCCTTTGTGAACAATGCCCCGGGATGGTTCTTCACCTATACGAAACAGGTGAGCATCGAGAAAGACAAGGACTATCCGCTGACCGCCGCAATGAAGCAGCAGGTACGCGAACTGACGCTTGTCGTCAAACCGACGGGTGATGCCGCCGGACGCATCACGGAGATTGTTGCCCATCTGACGGGTGCAGCCGGAACACTCGACTTCGCTACCGATACCTACGGAGCCGCTTCAAACGTCGTGCTGCCCTTCACCAAGATAACCGAAGGTGACGATGCCGGCAAGTGGAAAGCCACGGTGCGGCTGCTGGGTGTGACCGGAGCGGAACAGCTGCTGACGGGTGAAATCCGCTATGCGGACGGCAACCCGACCCCCACGATGCTGAAAAGCGACCTCACGGAAGCCCTCAAGGAGTTCAATACCAGAAAGGGCGCATCGCTGACCCTCGGCGGAACGCTGGTTGAGACTCCCGAAGGCATGGAAGTGGACGGAGCCGAAATCAACGGCTGGGAAGAAGTGAAAGGTGATGATGTAAATGCCGATTTGTAACTAATATAATGACAGATATAATGAAGACAAGATTTTTTGCACTTGCGACGCTCGTCCTCGCACTGGTAGCCTGCAACAACGACAACGAGAACCTGAACGGTGACCCCGTGGCCGCCCAGTTTACCGCCGACATCGCCCCCGCCACCCGCGCCAGCGGAACCACCTGGACTGGCGGCGACCGTATCGGCATCACCGACATCGGCAACGATTCCCAGTACGGCAACGTGCCTTTCATCTTGAAAAACGGGAAATTTGAGGCAGAAGGAAAGGTTATCTATATCGAAGATGCAAAGACCCATACTTTCCGCGCCTACTATCCGTACAACGCGGCGGGAGGCATCCTCACAGCCACGACCGATGCCACGGCGCAGCAAAACCAGCCTGCCATCGACTTCCTCTTTGCTTCAGGAGCCACGGGAGACAAAAACAACCCGGTAGTAAGCTTTACCGACAAAACCGCCAAAGGCGGTGAAGACAACTCCTTCCACCACCGCATGAGCCAGATAACCCTTACCTTCGAGGCGGGCGACGGCGTGAATTTCAGCGTGGTCAAGCCTGAACGTTACACGCTGGACGGATTGTTACTCACCGGTACGTTCAACACGGCCGACGGTATTGCCACCGCAGACAACGGAGTACAGACCGGAGAACTGGCCATGAATCTGGCAGACGGCAATCTCACGTCATCGATCATCCTCTTCCCGCAGACAGTTGCATCCCTGCCGTTGGTTGTGAATTACAAAGGTCAGGAATATCATGCCACACTCACCATGCCCGAAGGCGCACTGCTGGCGGGCAACAACTATACCTATACCGTCAAGGTACGCAACAAAGTCCTTGAAGTCAGCGAAGCCACCATTGCAAAGTGGAACGATATAGACGGTGGAGATGTGGGTGCTGACCTGTAGGATTTTAATAATTAATCGATTAGAATAAAGAATTATGAGACATAGATTATTTATCCCCGCAGCCACCGCACTGCTGTTCGCCCTCGCCGCCTGCACGCAGGACGAACTTGCTGACGATAACCGTCTGCCCGAAGGTGAATACCCCGTCGTCATCCGTGCCACCGGACTGTCCGTAGAAGCAACGCCGCTGGCAGCCCATTCCACCCGTGCCGCTGTGGACGGCGACTGGCAGGGCGTCACTTCCGTGGCACTCAAGATGGGCGATGCGGTAAAGGAATACACCGTAACGGCTTCTACCGATTTCAAGAGTGCCACGCTTTCACGCGAGAACGACCCGTACTACTGGACCAGCCGCGACCCGATTACCGTATCGGCATGGTGGCCCTTCAACAATGCCGACATCACACAGATGCCTGCCGTGAAGGTGGCCGAAGACCAAAGCAAATTGGCTGACTTCCAGAACAGCGACTTCATCTCTGCTGAGAACCGGAAGGTGGAATTTAACAACCCGACTCTTGAATTTACCCACCGCACGGCACGCGTGACAATCGAACTGAAGCCCGGCACGGGATTCACGAGCGTCGCTGGTGCCACGGTGAGCCTCGTGAGCCTGTCCGCCGATAACGGCAACCCGACCGCCATCAAGACCTACAACGCAAGCGGCAACACCTACGAGGCACTAACCGCCCCGCAGACCATTGCGGCAGGCAAACCGTTCGTCAAGGTGGAACTCGGCGGCGGCACCTTCTACTTCCGTCCGCAGAACAACGTCGTATTAGAAGCGGGCAGCCGCTATAAATACACCGTCAAGGTGAACGCCACCGGCCTGACGTTAGAGGGTTGCACCATCGGCAGCTGGGCTGACGGCGGCGGCGAGAGCGGCGCAGCCGAGGATTTGGGCTACATCTACGACAGCAACACCAAGACCTACACGGTCTATAACGCCGACGGCCTGATGAATGTAGCCGAATTAGTGAACGGAGGTAAGACCGACATTAACATTA
>ENA-UAJP01000743-UAJP01000743.1-human-gut-metagenome-genome-assembly--contig:-NODE-743-length-7980-cov-3.602145_pt1 | contig 7980 bp, 8 predicted proteins | sample MGYA00244429_ERZ654413 | MGnify/ENA primary metagenome ERZ654413 (study PRJEB26926, sample SAMN06164987) | human gut metagenome | biome: ENVO:00009003; feature: ENVO:2100002; material: ENVO:00002003... | reverse complement strand
AGATTAGCTGCAGTCTCGTGGGCTCGGAGATGTGTATAAGAGACAGGTTCCATTAGAGAATTCACTTTTGTTTGTAGAAGCATTAAGAAAGAATAATGTTAAGTTTGAATATCACGTATTTCCAGATGGCTGTCATGGATTGGGACTTGGAACTAAAGAAACTGCTACAAAGGGTGGCAAACATTATCAGCCGGAAGTATATGAATGGACTAAGTTGTTTGAACAGTGGATGAACCGTATGGCATAAGAAACAGCCATAGAAATGGAGAAGGGTATGGATAATAAGTTATATAAGCTTATGGATTGGCCTGCGATTGAAGAAATTGTGTATTCGGAAAGCAGTCAGCCTTGCAGTATATTAGGCGGCCACCTTGTAAAAGAGGGGTATCTTATACAGGTGTTCAGACCGGATGCTGTATCTGTAAGTGTATCAGTAAGTGAAAGAAAAAGAGCCATACAACTTGAAAAAGTTGATGATGCTGGATTTTTTGCGGCATTAATACCGATTAAGAAAAATGTTAAATATGTTCTTAATATTGAAGATAAGAATGGGCATATTACAAGATTACGTGACCCATATTCATTTGGCAGATTTGATAAGTCAGAAGTTATATTTAACAAGTTCGCAGCAGGAACTGAATACAATGCATATAACCTTCTTGGTAATAAGGTGTGCGAAAAAGACGGCATTTCAGGTGTGCTTTTTAGAACATGGGCACCTAATGCGTTACGAGTAAGTGTTGTAGGCGAATTTAATAGCTGGGATGGAAGGATATACCAGATGGAGCGTATTACCGACAATGGTATATATGAAATATTCATTCCACAACTTGAAGCTGGACAGGAATATATGTATGAGATAAAGTTCAAAGGTGCTAATACTGTATTAAAGCTTGATCCGTATGCCAGACAGATTACACAGTACGCAGATGCACACTCTGTAACAGGTGAGCCACAGGCTGTACAAGATAATGTTAAATGGGTAAAGCAAAGAAAACAGATAAAGGGTGTTAATAAGCCTTTGTCTATACTTGAGATTGCATATGATAATATTCCTGTGAATAAGGCTAAGGTTAATTATATGGATATAGCCAGATATATTACAGAGTATGTTAAAGATACAGGATATACTTATGTTCTTATAAAGGGCAGTGACAGTATTTTTGAAAAGACAGGTTATTGTTATGGTGCATCAGGTTATTATGCACCATCATCACAGTATGGAACAGCTACAGATTTCAAGCATATGATTAAGGAACTTCATAATAACGGAATAGGTGTAATTATTGATTTTAATGTAGCTTATTTTGGCATTGATATAAGAAGTATAGTTAATTATGATGGTGGTGACTGTTATGGTTATCTTAAGCCAAGGATAATTGAAAAGCCTCAGATGAATATAACAACATTTGCCTATGAGAAGGGCGAGGTAAGAAGCTTCCTTATATCAGCTATAGCTATGTGGCTTGATGAATATAATATAGACGGAATTAAGATTACAGACACAGCAACGATGTTATATCTTGATTATGGCAAGAATCCTGGCGAATGGACGCCTAATATGTATGGCGGCAATGAAAATCTTGATGCCATAGAATTCATAAAGCAGATGAATGAATATGTCCATAAGAGTAATGACGGCGTGATAACTATAGCAGATGAAAAGAGCTTGTGGTCAGACGTTACACGAAATAATGATAATGAGGACAGTCTTGGTTTTGATTATAAGTTAAATGATGGCTTTAATGAGGAATTCTTTGAGTTTGTAAAGCAGGATCCATTGTTTAGAAAGGGAATGTATAACAGGGTTACTTATGAAATGTTATATCATTATAAGGAACATTTTATTACCAACCTTACTTACGAGGCATTAAAAGATGATACTTTATATGCAATGGTATCTGGCAATGACGATAAGCAGAGACTTTCTGATATAAGGGCAGTATTAGGATATATATATACTTACCCAGGACCAGTATGTGTGTCTTATGGCAATGATACAGGTGCATTAGTGTCTGTAGATGATGATAAAATGCAGATTTTAAGCAGACTTGAAGAACCGGCGTATAAGCAGATGAAAGCATATATAAAGGCACTCAACACATTGTATACAACAGATAATTCAATGTATGAGGCAGACAGCTCATCAGATGGTTTTGAGTGGGTTGATAATTATAATGCAGAATTAACAGTTTATTCATATGCAAGATATTCGTCAGATAATGATATGGACATAGTGGCAGTTAATTTCACTCCGGTTGAAAGAAAGGCTTATGAGTTAAATGTACCTAAGGCTGGAAAGTACAAGCTTGTATTTAACAGTGACAATGAGGAATATGGCGGTGATGGCAAGGTGGAAGCTGTTGTTGTGAAGTCAGCGGTTGAAGCTGACAGCAATGATAGGTATAAGATGTTTGTTGATATACCAGCATCAGCAATGGTTGTATATAAGTATGAACCATATACTGATATTGAGATTAAAGAAATCCAGATTAAAAATGAAGCTAAGGCGGCTAAGGTTGAAGCAGAAAAAAGAGTTGATTTAGCAAGAGAACTTGCTGATAAGGCGGAAGAAGAGGCTGTGAGGGCGGCAAATGCTGAGAAGGAAGCCAAGGAAAGCTTAAGGCTTGCACAGAATGCAAGAAAGGAAGCTGAGAAGAAAGCTTTAGAAGCAGTTAAGGAAAGCGAAAGAATAGACGAGGAAATGAAGCTTAGGTTAAGTCAGCTTAAAAAATAAACTGGAACATATGGGGACAGGACAGACATATAATCCTGACATTGGAAATTAAAAAACTGGATAGTATGAGAACCAGCAATATTATAAAGGAAGGAGAAAGTATATTAGTAAATATGAAAGATAAGGTGTTTACGATATACGCATATGTGTTATGGAGCAGATAACAAGTATAGTTGAACAGATTACACACTGGGGACTTACTGGAATATGGAAGATTTTATTCGCTATTATCATATGGTTTGTTGGTAAGAAAGTAATAGCACTTTGTATGAAATTCTTAAAGAAAGTATTTGATAAAGGAAGCTTAGACCCAGGTGTTGTTAATTTTACAATGTCAATAATAAGATTTGCACTTTATTCAGTGCTTATACTTATGGTTATTGATGAACTTGGAATACAGACAACTTCACTTGTAACTGTATTTGGTTCAGCAGCTCTTGCAATAGGTATGTCATTACAGGGTTCGCTTTCTAACTTTGCAGGCGGAGTGCTTATACTTATATTTAAGCCATTTAAGGTTGGTGACTATATAGTAGTTGGTAATCTTGAGGGAACTGTTAGAACTATAGAGCTTCTTTACACTAAGCTCACAACAGTTGATAACAAGGTGGTAATGCTTCCTAATGGTGCATTATCTAATTCTAATATTGTAAATGTGGGGGCTGAAGATAACAGACGTCTTGATATCGAGATGTCTATAGGTTACTCATCTGATTTAAAGCTTGCCAAGAATATATTAAGTGATATTCTTGCGGCTGATAATTCAATCCTTAAGGATAAGGAAGTGAAGGTTATAGTAAAGAGCCTTGATGAAAGCTGTGTGACACTTGAGACAAGAGCGTGGGTAAAGACAGAAGATTACTGGGATACAAGATTTGCACTTCTTGAAGAATACAAGTCGGAATTTGATAAGAACGGCATAGAAATTCCATTTAACCAGATGGACGTACATATTGTATAAATATTGTTGTATAAATATTGTGTGATAATATATTGTTATATGAATATATGTGTGCTATAATGTTGCCGGATGGGATGAAAGGTTCATATAGACTAACTTGAATTTCCTGTTCATATAAAGTAACTTATTGTATGTGGGATATTAATATGATATGAAGCTTAATGGCTGAGTATCAGAATGGAGAATGAATTGAAGTTATCAGAAGAAAGACAGCAGCTTTTTAATTTTGTGCTTTCTGAATTAGAGCAGGAAGGCAATCTTGCACACGAGAAGAATGCTATACAGCACGGTTTAACAACAGTATATGAGCATAGTGTAGGTGTGGCAGGAGCAAGTCTTAAGCTTGCAGAATTCTTTCATTTAAAGGTAAATGAGAAAGCACTTATAAGAGGAGCACTTTTACACGATTATTTCTTATATGACTGGCACATAAAGAGAAAGGGACATCATTTCCACGGCTTTACACATCCTGCAACAGCACTAAGGAATGCAGAGAAGGAATATAATCTTGGCGATATAGAAAGAAATATAATCTCAAGACATATGTTTCCTCTTACGATAGTTCCACCTATGTGCAGGGAAGCCTGGCTTGTATGCCTTGCTGACAAGTATTGTGCAGTTAAGGAAACCTTCGCACCAGCGGTAGGTTACTAGAATGTATATATTAATTGGCAGAATAGACCAGTTAGTGAGCAGTTGAATTAAGATTAATACTTATAAATACTCCGGCAGTATGTTGCGTTTAAGCAGTGTACTGCCGGATTTTTTTGTTCCTTTATATAGTTGTATGGATATATTTAGAAGACAGAGTGATTTCATATAGTCATAAAGAATTAAGTCGTTGGGATATTAAGATTGCGAATGCCAGAATACACAGCAATATCACATTTTTTACTTATTTTTTACATCATTTGGTCACAATTTCCAAGTAATATACAATTGTTCACAGGAAAACGCGTTGTGAAGTAACTTGCAGAGGATATTAAGATGTGCAGGAAAGATTGGAGACCAGTGTATGGCAATTGAAGTATTTAACAGATATGAGAAAAAATATATACTTGATGAACACACTTTCAGAAGGCTGCTTGAACGAATAAATGATTATATGGAGCCGGATAAATATAATCTTAATGGACAATTTTATAGTATATGTAACATTTATTATGATACTGATGACAACAGGCTTATAAGAAGTTCAATTGAGAAGCCTGTATACAAGGAGAAACTCAGAATGAGAAGCTATGGTACTCCTTGTGGAGAAGACAGGGTATTTCTTGAGATTAAGAAGAAATATAATGGCATTGTTAATAAACGCAGAACATCAATTGTACTAAAAGACGCATATAAGTATATGGAAAGTGATGTGTATCCTGAGAGTGACACACAATGTATTAACACACAGGTGCTTAAAGAGATTGATTATTTTAAGAAAATGTATACATTAAAGCCAAAGGTATATCTTTCATATGACAGGTATGCTTATTTTGAAAAAAATGATGGTGATTTCAGAGTTACATTTGATACTAATATAACAACAAGGAGAGGCAATGTAAGGCTTGAGAGCGGAAGCTATGGCAATAAGCTTATTCCTGACAGATTGTATCTTATGGAGATTAAAATAAGCGGTGCAGTACCGATGTGGTTTACAAGATGTCTTTCGGATCTGCATATATATTCTGTTTCATTCTCTAAATATGGAACAGAATATAAAAGATATGTGCTTGAAGGTTATGATAAAGATACAGAGGAATTGAGTAACCAGATAGCACCTAATGAATATGCAAAGGAATACGGTAATGTATATGGCTGTCAGTATGGACAGTATGGAAAAAGTGCAATATGTATCTAATAATAAAAGTATAAATTAAAAGGAGCAATATTATGTTTGAATCAATATTTACATCAACAGCGGATAATTCAATAAATATCAGCCAGGCGGCAATATCTTTAGGTGCATCAATCGTAATCGGAGTTATTATTGCAATTGTATATATGTACATCAGCAAAAAAGAAGGTTACCAGAAGAATTTTATAATTGGTCTTTTAATGCTTCCAGCGGTTGTATCAGTCGTTATTCTTCTTGTGGGAAGCAATGTTGCAAGAGCATTTTCGATGGCAGGAGCATTTGCACTTGTAAGATTCAGAAGTGCACCGGGAAGTGCTAAGGATATTTCAATTGTGTTCTTTACAATGGCAGCAGGTCTTGCTTGTGGTCTTGGATATGTAACATTTGCAGCAGCATTTACAGCAGTTATGCTTTTGCTTTTAATACTTATATCAGCATTCGGTTTTGCAGATAGGAATGTAGGACGTAAGCAGCTTAAAATTGTTATTCCAGAAAGCCTTAACTATAATTCGGTATTTGATGATCTGTTTGATAAATACACGTCTGAGAACAGATTAAATAAAGTTAAGACAACTAATATGGGCACAATGTATGAGCTTACATATGAAATCAGATTAAAAAATGATGATGCAGAAAAAGATTTCATTGACGAATTAAGGGTAAGAAATGGAAATCTTAATATATCAGTAGGAATTATGCCAGAAAACAGCGTATCGGCATTGAATTAAATGTTGACATATTAAGTGGAAGATTATATAGTATAACAAATTAAACACCATTTGATGAATGATAGTATTATGTTATTCATCAGATGGTGGTTTTTGATTTTTCTCTTGTTTTATTTGGTGATATGTTATATTATAATAAGGTATACGAAAGGGACGTGGTAGATATGATAGATAATAATACACAATTTTTTAGAACACAGCCAGAAAAGACAATATCAGTAGAAGGAATACTTGAACAAGTATATCTTGCATTAAAAGAAAAAGGATATAACCCTGTTAACCAGATAGTAGGTTATATTATGTCAGGAGATCCAACATATATTACAAGTCATAACAATGCAAGAAGCCTTATTATGAAGGTAGAAAGAGATGAACTTGTAGAAGAGGTTATCAAGTACTTCATAGAGGGTAAGGGTTTATAATTAAGTTATGAGAATAATTGGATTGGATTATGGAACAAAGACAGTGGGCGTGGCGTTAAGCGATGCACTTGGCATTACAGCACAGCCTGTTGAGACAATCACAAGAAAAGAAGAGAATAAGCTTAGAAAGACATACGCCAGAATAGAAGCTATTATTGAGGAGAATGACGTTGAGAAGATAGTTGTCGGACTCCCTAAGAATATGAATAATACTGTAGGTGAGAGAGCTATAGCCTGTGAAGAGTTTGCTAAGAATCTTGAGAGAAGAACAGGGCTTGAAGTCATTATGTGGGACGAAAGACTTACAACAGTTTCAGCAGAGAAGGCACTTATGGAAAGCGGCGTAAGAAGAGAGAACAGAAAGGCAGTTATTGACCAGATTGCTGCTGTATTTATATTACAAGGTTATCTTGACTGTCAGGCTAATGCAGGCAGGTAAATGAATTAATAAAGGTGGTTATAATTAATATGGAAAAGCTCACATTTGTTACAGATGATAACGAGAATGTTGAATTATATATTATTGAAGAGACAAGAGCGAATGGAGTTAATTATTTATTAGTAACAGATTCTTCTGATGAAGAAGATACAGATGCGGAATGTTACATTTTAAAAGACACATCAAGTGAAGCAGATGCAGATGCAGTATATGAATTTGTTGAGGACGATACAGAATTTGATGCAATCAGCAGAATATTTGCGGAACTTATGGATGATGATATTGAACTTATATAATTGAATAAAGAATGAGGTGCTTAATGAAAAAAGAAAATGTCGGTTCTGTTAAGGTGATTCCACTTGGAGGCCTTGAACAGATTGGAATGAACATAACTGCCATCGAATACGATGACAGTATTGTTGTTGTGGATTGCGGTTTAAGCTTTCCAGAAGAAGAAATGCTTGGTATTGACCTTATTATTCCAGATGTTACTTATCTTAAGGAGAATATTGATAAGGTTAAAGCATTTGTTATTACACATGGCCACGAGGATCACATCGGAGCAATTCCTTATGTATTAAAGGAAGTTAATGTTCCTATATATGCTACACGTCTTACAATGGGACTTATAGAGTCTAAGCTAAAAGAACATAATATGCTTCGTGAAGTTAAAAGAAAAGTTGTACGATATGGACAGTCAGTTACTCTTGGTGATTTCAGGGTGGAATTTATAAGAACTAACCACAGTATTGCAGATGCAGCTGCACTTGCAATATTCTCTCCAGCAGGTATTCTTGTCCATACAGGTGACTTTAAGGTTGATTATACACCAGTTAATGGCTGTCTC
>ENA-UAJP01000734-UAJP01000734.1-human-gut-metagenome-genome-assembly--contig:-NODE-734-length-8065-cov-3.541823_pt1 | contig 8065 bp, 5 predicted proteins | sample MGYA00244429_ERZ654413 | MGnify/ENA primary metagenome ERZ654413 (study PRJEB26926, sample SAMN06164987) | human gut metagenome | biome: ENVO:00009003; feature: ENVO:2100002; material: ENVO:00002003... | reverse complement strand
GAATCAAGTGAATATTTAATGAAATTAGAAAATGTTGTTCTCAAATTTCTGAAAAAACCTGACCATTCATGATGAAAAAATTACCGTTTACGAGGATTACCGGAAATTCCCTTGTCTTACAAAAAAGATTAAGTTAACATTAGTTTCATAAGAAACACCAAGCGATTTTTATGAAACTAAAAAATAACTCGAGTTTACAGCATGCAAATACAAATAGTGATAATTTGAAACGCCGAGGTGATTTAAACTTTTTTAGAGGGATAGAGAGATATGTCAAAGAAAGTAGCGTCAACTAAATTATTATCAGGTTTGTTTGTAGCCGGTGGTGTCCTAGGGATGAATCAGGTTGCCAAGGCAGATAACGTGGTCAGTTCAGAAGCAACAAAACCAGTTATTACAACTGAAGCAGATAACTTGGTGGTGGTACCAACTGGGGCCGTTGCTCCAGTAGCGACAACAGAAGTAGGTCCATCATCTGCTGCTGTTGCGACAGATACTGCAACAACAGCAACAGCTTCTACAATATTTTCACAAGCTGTGTCAGCAGAGAGTGCTAGCTCAGAAATGCTTGTAGCCAGTGAAGCACTAGCTCCTGAGTCAGCTGCTGTGGAAACCATCACATCATCATCTGATAATGCTACTGAAGTAGGACGCCATTCAACTGCTCAAGTGACACCAGTTACAGAAGTGACAGAGCAAAACTTAAATGGTGATGCTTACTTGACAGATCCAGAAACAACAAAAGCTGCTTATAGCAAGACAGATGGTGATATTAACTATTCTGTTGTTGTGTCTAATCCAACAGCAGAAACTAAGACGATGACTGTCAACTTGACACTTCAACATGCTTCAGAAATTATCGGTCAAGATAACGTTGACCTCACGTTAGTAGCAGGAGCTTCAGCTAAAGTTTCAAACTTGACAGTAGCGTCAGAGTGGTTGACAAACAATACAGGTTACTTGGTGACAATCAGTGTCAACGACAAATCAGGTAGTACTTTTTCAAGCAAGCGTGCTGGCTTGTCTGTTGAAGATGATTGGACAGTTTTCCCACGTTACGGTATCGTAGCAGGTTCGCCAACGGATCAAAACAGTATTCTTGTTAAAAATCTTGAAGCCTACCGTAAAGAGCTTGAGCTCATGAAGTCTATGAATATCAACTCATATTTCTTCTATGATGCTTATAGTGAAGCTACAGATCCTTACCCAGAGGGTGTTGATAGCTTTGTTCAAAAATGGAATACCTGGAGTCATACTCAGGTTGACACTAAGGCTGTTAAAGAATTGGTTGACCAAGTTCATAAGTCAGGTGCTGTTGCCATGCTTTATAACATGATTTCAGCAGATTCAAATCCAAAGAATCCAGCCCTTCCACTTGCTGCTTTGGCTTATAACTTCTACGATAGCTTTGGTAAGAAGGGTGAACCGATGACTTACACTATCGGTGATAACCCAACTCAAGTTTACTATGATCCAGCTAATCCAGATTGGCAAAAATACATTGCGGGTGTCATGAAATCAGCTATGGATCGTATGGGATTCGATGGTTGGCAAGGTGATACAATTGGTGACAACCGTGTGACTGATTATGAGCACCGTAACAGCTCAGACGAGGCTGACTCACACATGATGTCTGATTCATATGCGTCATTTATTAATGCTATGAAAGACCTCATTGGTGAAAAGTACTACATCACAATCAATGATGTCAATGGTGGTAATGATGATAAATTAGCCAAGGCACGTCAAGATGTTGTTTATAATGAGCTCTGGACAAACGGTGGTTCAGTTATTCCAGGACGTATGCAGGTTGCCTATGGTGATTTGAAAGCACGTATCGATATGGTACGCAATAAAACTGGTAAATCACTTATCGTTGGTGCCTACATGGAAGAACCAGGTATTGATTATACTGTTCCTGGTGGAAAAGCAACTAACGGTGCTGGTAAAGATGCTCTTGCAGGTAAGTCATTGCAAGCTGACGCGACTCTTCTCGTAGATGCGACAGTAGCTGCAGCCGGTGGCTATCACATGTCCATTGCAGCCCTTGCCAATGCTAATGCAGCCCTAAACGTCCTTCAAAGTGCTTATTACCCAACTCAATACCTCAGTGTGGCTAAGGACACTATTCGTAAGCTTTACAATTACCAACAGTTTATCACTGCTTATGAAAATCTTCTTCGTGGTGAGGGGGTGACTAACAGCACTCAAGCTGTATCTACCAAGAATGCTGCTGGTGAAATCCTTTCTAAGGATGCTCTAGGTGTGACAGGTGATAAAGTTTGGATATTTGTCAAGTCTGGGAAAGGCTTATCAACTGTTCAAATGATTAACATGATCGGCATCAATGCGAGCTGGCATAATGAAGAGGGTGATGTGGACAATAAAACACCGTATGCTCAAGAAAATCTCACAGTTCGTCTTAGCCTAGCAGGTAAAGCAGCTCAAGAAGCTGCTAAAATTGCCAATCAAGTCTATGTGACGTCACCAGATGATTGGGCAACTTCAAGCATGAAGAAGGCACAAGCAAGCCTTGAAACAGATGAAAATGGTCAACCAGTACTTGTCATTTCAGTTCCTAAACTAACGCTTTGGAACATGCTCTATATCAAGGAAGACACAACAGCAACACCGGTAGAACCAGTTATCTTGAAACCAGTTACTAACCAAGCTGGTAAGAAAGCAGACAATACCGTAACATCTGAAGCAAGCTCAGAAACAGCTAAATCCGAAAATACAACAGTAAACAAAGGTACAGAGGCTCCAACTGATACGAAACCATCTGTTGAAGCTCCTAAACTAGATGAAATAACTAAACCAGCACCAACAGTTGACGAGATAGTAAACTCAGCAGCTGTTCCAGTGGCAATAGCTGTATCAGAGACCGCACATGATAAGAAAGATGACAACTCAGTATCTAATACGGATCAAGGTGCAGTAGCGTCAGATTCAATCACTACACCAGCTTCAGAGGCCACAAGCACAGCTGACTCAACAGCCTCATCAGAAGTATCAGAAAGTGCAACAGTATCATCGGAAGCATCAGAAACTGAAAATAGTTCAGCAGCATCAACTTCAGAGTCAGCAATTTCAGAATCACATGCAGTAGTTGAACCAGTGGCTTCTTTGACAGAATCAGAGAGTCAGGCAAGCACTAGCCTTGTTTCAGAAACTACAAGCACAATTGTCTCAGTTGCTCCGCCAGAAGTATCAGAAAGCACAACAGTATCATCGAAGGTCTCAGAAACTGATATTATCTCAGAAGCATCAACTTCAGAGACTTCAGCATCTGAATCAGAGAATTCAATCAGCACAGTCGTTTCAGAATCAGAAGTAGTTGAAGAACCAGCTGTTTCATTGACAGAATCAGAAAGTCAAGTGAGCACTTCAGAAGTGACTTCGGCGATTTCAGAAACAGTAAGCACATCAGAGGAAGTCATCCTTGATGGACTATCAGAAAACATCAATAGTTGGAATAGACTCTCTGTAGCTCCTCGCGTCTCAGAAACCTTACCAAGTACTTCTGAAACGATTACAGAAGCAGCATCACTCTTTAGCAACTATGCAAGATATTCAGAAACAGCAAGCTCAGAATCTCACTCTATGGTAGCAGCTTCTTCAGAAGTTTCTATTGAAAAATTAGCAGTATCTATCTTGAAAGATACTGAGGGTGGCTTGTACGATGCAACAACAATCAGAAATATTGTTGAGATGATTGATAGCATTACAACAAATGTTAGCTATACTCGCAGTAACCGTCAAGACCTTGTCAATACAGCTTCGTCAGATAACACTTACAGTGGTAGTCAAGATCTTAACCTTGCAAGTAAGACAACGACGCAAGCAGGTGAAAAAGGAACAACTGAAGATCTTAAGGCTACAATTGCTAAAACAGCAAAATCTCACAAGTGGGGAGAACATGCTGTAGCTATCCTTACAGCTATTGTCCTTGCAGGTGCGGCAACCCTTGCAGCTCTTCGTAACTTCTTGATGTCAAAAAAAGTTGATAAATAATAAGTAGAACTCTTTGTGTAAACAAGGAGTTTTCTTTATACTGGCTGCTATTTTTTCTGAAAATTGTGATACAATAGAAATAGTTTGAATATTGTGTCAAAGGAGAGCCAATGATTACTGCAAATGATATCGTAAAGGCTAATGAAGTCTTAAAAAACGTGGTGGAACGCACACCACTAGATTTTGATCGCTACTTATCTGAAAAATATGGAGCGACTATTTATATTAAAAAAGAAAATATGCAAAAGGTACGCTCTTTCAAATTGCGAGGAGCCTACTATGCTATTCATCAATTGAGTGATGAGGATAAGGCGCGTGGTGTGGTTTGTGCATCAGCCGGCAACCATGCTCAAGGGGTTGCCTACACTTGTAACGAGATGAAGATTCCGGCAACCATCTTTATGCCAGTAACGACGCCTCTCCAAAAAATTGGTCAAGTCCGTTTCTTTGGTGGCAAGTTTGTAACAATCAAATTGGTGGGAGATACCTTTGATGCTTCTGCTCAAGCAGCACAGGAATATACCAAGTCTGAAGGCATGACTTTCATTGATCCATTCGACGATTATAATGTCCAAGCGGGTCAAGGAACAGTTGCTTATGAAATTTATGAGCAGGCTCAAGAGGAGGGTGTTTCCTTCGATAGTATCTTGGTTCCAGTAGGTGGCGGAGGCCTTATCTCTGGTGTGGCTACTTATATCAAGGATGTGGCACCATCTATGGAAGTTATTGGTGTTGAGGCTAGTGGTGCTCGTAGTATGCGTGCTGCCTTTGACCGTGGTTATCCTATAAAACTCGAAGAAATTGATAAGTTTGCGGATGGGATTGCTGTTCAAAAGGTAGGTGTCAAGACCTATGAAGTTGCACGTAAATATGTTGACCGTCTCTTGGGAGTTGATGAAGGCTTGATTTCAGAAACCCTAATTGATATGTACTCTAAGGTTGGTACCATTGCAGAACCCGCAGGTGCAGCATCAGTAGCAGCTTTGGAAGTGATTAAAGATGAGATTAAAGGAAAAACCATCGTCTGCATCATTTCAGGTGGTAACAATGATATCAACCGTATGCCAGAGATGGAAGAACGTGCGCTTATCTACGATGGTATCAAGCATTACTTTGTGGTTAACTTCCCACAACGTCCTGGTGCCCTTCGTGAATTTGTAAATGATATCTTGGGACCAAATGATGATATCACTCGTTTTGAGTACATCAAACGTGCTAATAAAGGAAAAGGTCCAGTTCTCATTGGTATCGCTCTTAGTGACAAGAACGATTATGATGGACTTCTCGATCGTCTTTCAGCCTTTGACCCAAGTTATATCAACCTTCACGGTAACGAAACACTTTACAATATGCTTGTCTGAGGACAGGTTTACATAATGAAAAAAGAACTGACAAAGTCGGTTCTTTTCTACTTTAACCCAGCTATACGGAGGCACTAAGGCCTTATCTTCAACTTAAAACCTCAGTATTGCTACTGAGGCTTTCTTTATTCGATAATCAAGAGTCCATCTTTAATGGCGAATGGATTGTCTTTATTGATGCGGTCGTAGAACATGATACCGTTAGTATGGTCGATTTCATGTTGAACAACAATTGAGTTGTACCCACGGAGCTTAACACGTTGCTTTTCGCCCTCTTTGTTGTAGTATTCAACAGTTACTCGAGCATGACGAACCACATAACCAGGAACGTCGCGGTCGACTGAGAGGCATCCTTCACCATCACCCAAAGCAGCATCCTGAACAGAATGGGCAACTACTTTAGGGTTGTACATGATTTCTTGAAGGCTATATGCTTCTTTTGGTGGATTACCTTCAGCGTCTTCAGGGTTTGGAACGAGAACCGCGATAATGCGTTTTGAAATATCCAATTGTGGGGCTGCAAGACCGACTCCCCCACGAAGCCCCATTTTTTCAGCAATAACAGGATCTTGTGAATTACGAAGAAACTGCATCATTTTTTCACCTAGGATAACGTCTTCGTCTGATAGTGGGAAGGTTACATCTTCAGCGACAGCACGCAAGGTTGGGTTTCCTTCGCGAATGATATCATTCATATCAATCATATGGCTGGCGCGGATAATTTTGGTTTGAGCGTCCATTTGTTTACCTCTATTTTCTTTGATTTACTTGTTTATAACTATAGCACAAAAGGGTTGAAAATTAAACCATCAAGGGTTAAAGTGAGGCTTTTTCTAATCGATAAAAGCCAGTTTTTCCAAGGTTTGTCGTTGTAAAATACGATAGGTCTTAAAAGCTTCTTTTTCAATAATTCCTTGATCGATAAATTGTTTGATGACTCGTTGCACATGGCGATAGCTAGTCCCAAAACTGGCAGCTAGGATAGATGGTGATAGTTGAAAAACACCTTCTTCCTCAATACTCAACATATGAGTAGCCAGACGCTCTTTGACAGTGTAGCTTGCATTTGTTGAGGCAGTAATACCCTGTTTATGCAGTGCCATGGCTAGGTTATGCCCAATTTGATAGAGAAAAACGGGATCTTTGAGGAGCTCTTCTTTATTATTTAAAGGGAGCTGAACTGCTTGAACCTCTTCTAAAGCAATGACTGATGACCCTGCTGGTTGATTGGTCATGAGTTCTACATCTCCAAATATTTGTGGTTGGTTAAGCATTTCTAGGATATGTTCTTTACCATTGAAGAGAGAACGAACAATTTTTACCTTTCCTGATAAAATGTAGGTCAGCTCAGTGATAGCTTGCCCTTGGGTACAAATATAATCGTTCTTTTGAAAGGTGACTTTCTGTAATTGGTTGAGGTAGGGGGGTGGAAAGACCTGATCAAGTTGAGGTCTTATGTCATGATTACGCATACATCTCCTTTTTTAGGACCTAGGTCCTATTTTTTAAAGTCTCCTTAGATTATAATGAAAAAATAACTATCAGACAAGTAAGGAAAGGATGTTCTAATCCCTATATTATGACACGAATTTTAGAAAAAATGAGCCTGCTTGGGCTATCCTTGCTCTTGATTTCGGCCTTTTCGATTTCAACAGCGCTACCACCTATGTTGGACTACTATAGCCCAACCTTTTCTGCCGCGCAAGTGGAGCTTTTAGTATCTGTCCCTTCATTTTCCGTAGTAGCGATGCTCTTACTTAATTCATTTATTGACAAATGGCTAAGTGATAGACAGCTAATTGTGACTGGATTGCTCTTACTTAGTAGTGCTGGGATTTTTCCTTTTTTTGTACAAGCCTATCCTCTTGTCTTACTGTCACGTATTGCTTTTGGGATGGGGATTGGCCTTATCAATGCTAAGGCGATTGCCATCATCAGTCAACGTTTTCAAGGTAAAGAACGGGTTCAGATGTTAGGTATTCGTGGCTCCATGGAGTTGATTGGTGGAGCTTCGTGTTCTCTTTTGGTTGGTCAACTATTGAAAATCCATTGGACCTTTGCCTTTCTTATTTATGGTCTTGGTTTTGTGATTCTGACCATGTACCTCCTTTTTGTGCCAACAATGGATCAGGTGGAGAGGAAGCAGATTACAAAAAGTAAGCAAGGTCTAAACAAAAAAGACCTTAGTATGATCCTTGGCATGGCCCTTTTAGCAGGATTTGTCATCTGTATTAATTCTTCGATTAGTTTGCGCGTACCTCTGTTTCAAGTTGCTGGTAAGACTATTGAAAGTGGTCAATCAGCCTTAGTACTGAGTTTAGAGCAGGGAATTGGAATTGTAGCTGGACTGAGTTTCGCCTCGCTTATAGGACATTTTAAAAATCGTCTTTTGACTATAGTGATGTTCTTGTTAGCGGTTTGTCTCTTTGGGATGTCAGTGGCTGGTAACTTACCGACTTTGATTTTATCTTCAGTTGGTGTTGGTTTCTTTTATAGTATTATTTTGACAATTATCTTTAACCGACTTTCTGAGTCTATTGCTAGAAATCTGTTGAACAAGGCGACAGCCTATGTCCTCTTAGGGTGTAACCTAGGGTCAGCCATTTCCCCTTATGTTTTGAAATTATTGGCACTCATATCTCCCTGTCTCTTATACACATCTCCGAGCCCACGAGACTGCAGCTAATCTC
>ENA-UAJP01000697-UAJP01000697.1-human-gut-metagenome-genome-assembly--contig:-NODE-697-length-8355-cov-5.730361_pt1 | contig 8355 bp, 6 predicted proteins | sample MGYA00244429_ERZ654413 | MGnify/ENA primary metagenome ERZ654413 (study PRJEB26926, sample SAMN06164987) | human gut metagenome | biome: ENVO:00009003; feature: ENVO:2100002; material: ENVO:00002003... | reverse complement strand
GCAGTCTCGTGGGCTCGGAGATGTGTATAAGAGACAGGAGTTATTAATTATTGAGAGGTTATCAGTCCAATCAAAGTAAAATTACGTCGCAGACGTAGAAATGAGGCGAGTTATGGAAAAGTTTGGAAAAGTAATTGTTAAACTCAGAATTCCAATTCTTATTCTGAGTTTCCTGCTTCTTATTCCATCTGCAATCGGATACTTTAATACAAGAGTTAATTACGATATTCTGTATTATCTTCCGAATGAGATAGAGACTATGCAGGGTCAGGACATTCTTATGGATGACTTCAATAAGGGTGCATACGCGATGGTCGTTGTCCAGAATATGGATACGAAGTCTACTGACAGACTTATTAAGAAGGTAGAGAATGTAGACCACGTTGCACAGGTTATTTCTTACACAGGAATAGTTGGTGAAGATGTTCCATCTGAGATTGTTCCATCAAAATTCAGAAAGTATTTCGAGAATGACAGCACAGATACAACTTTATTTGCAATATTCTTCGATAATACAACTTCAAGTGATGATACTATGAATGCTATCATACAGATAAGAGAGCAGACAGAGGGTCAGGCCTTTATAAGTGGTATGTCAGCAGTAGTTACGGATACTAAGAATCTTTCGGAGAAAGAGACACCACTTTATGTACTTATAGCAGTAGTTCTTGTATGTATCGTGCTTGCTATATTTATGGATTCATTTCTTGTACCAGTATTCTTTATGATAAGTATAGGAATGGCAATTGTATACAACCTGGGTTCTAACATTTTATTAGGTGAGGTTTCATATATAACTAAAGCTCTTGCGGCTGTACTTCAGTTAGGTGTTACACTGGATTATTCAATCTTCTTATGGCACAGCTACAAGGAAATGAAGGAAATATATCCGGATGACCACAAGGAAGCGATGGCAGTTGCCATTAGTAATACACTTACATCCGTAGTTGGTTCTTCTATAACAACAGTTGCAGGTTTCATTGCACTTTGCTTTATGAGCTTCACACTTGGTCTTGACCTTGGTATCGTTATGGCAAAGGGTGTTGTATTCGGTGTTATCGGTTGTGTAACAATCCTTCCATCATTGATACTTACATTTGACAGGGCATTAGAGAAGACAATGCATCGTGAGATTATGCCAAACTTCGATAAGCTTGCTACATTTATAGTAAACCACTCATGGATATTTGTAATTGTCTTTGTTGTATTATTAGGACCTGCTATATATGGACAGAATCATACATCAGTATATTATGATTTGTCTGATACACTTCCAGATGACCTTGCCTGCTCACAGGCTAATAAGAAGCTGGAAGAAAACTTTGATATGAATTCAATCTATATGATACTTGCTGACTCTAGTATGTCTACAGATACAGCTAACGAAATGCTTGATAAGTTAGGTGATGTAGACGGTGTACAGTTCGCACTCGGACTTGACACAGCACTTAAGTCTGGTATTCCACAGGAATTCTTACCGGCTAAGACAGTATCAGAGCTTAAGGGTGAAGATTATCAGATAATGATGATTGCTACAGATTACAAAATAGCATCAGATGAAATTAACAATCAGATTAGTAAGGTGAATGATATTGTAAAGTCTTACGATTCTAAGGCAATGGTAGTTGGTGAAGCTCCTTGTACCAAGGATCTTATCACTATAACAGATAAGGACTTTAAGACAGTCAGTGCGGTATCAATAGTAGCTATATTTGTTATTATCCTGTTCGTACTTAAATCAATATCGCTTCCAATTATACTTGTTTCAGCAATCGAATTTGCTATATTTGTTAATATGGGTATTCCATATTTTACGCATACACAGATACCATTTATTGCATCAGTAGTTATCGGTACTATCCAGCTTGGTGCAACAGTCGATTATGCTATTCTTATGACAACAAGATATAAGAAGGAAAGAAGCCAGGGATACGCTAAGAAGGAAGCAATCCAGATAGCTCTTTCAACATCAATACCATCAATTATTGTTAGTGCGCTTGGTTTCTTTGCCGCAACATTTGGTGTTGGATGTATAGCTTCAGTTGATATGATTGGTTCGCTTTGTACACTTATGGCGCGTGGTGCAATTATAAGTATGTTCGTAGTTATCTTCATACTTCCATCATTGTTTGTATTATGTGATAAGCTCATTATCAATACAAGTATAGGATTTAAGCCTAAGAAGAATCAGGATATGTAATCAGAAAGATGTATGAACGGGTCAAAGGTGTATATGCCGTAACAGATATAAGAATATATCAGGAAGTAAGAAAATGGAGGAATAGTTATGGTTAAGAAGACTTTATTTAAATATAGTTCAGTATTATTAAGTGTTGTTCTTATTGCTTCAACACTTACAGGCTGTGGCACTAGCACAGCATATAATCAGACAGGCAGTGAGGTTGCAATAAGCAGTGAGGCTGCTTCTAATACAGAGAATATTATAACAAATGCTATTAAGAACGAGCTTTCAATATCAAATACAAGTACATTAAAGACAAATACAAGAGACGAGATGGTATATGTATTTGATAAGGCAGACGGAACTCAGGATCACGTTCTTGTAACAGAAAAGGTTACTGATTCTAAGGGCGAAACAACAACTAACCAGAGCACATCTGATAAGACTGCTCCTGTTTCAATAAAGGTTACTTACAAGTTAAATGGTGTTGAAACTAAGCCAGAAGATATGATTGGCAAGAGTGGTAAGGTTACTATCAGATATGACTATACTAACAATGAGAAGAAGAATATAACAGTTAATGGAAAGTCACAGATAGCTTATGTTCCATTTACTATGATTACAGGAACACTTCTTCCAACAGATAAGTTCAGTAATGTAGAAGTTACTAACGGCAAGGTAAGCAAGGTTGGCGATAATATCATTGCACTTGGTATGGCTATGCCAGGCTTAAAGGATACTTTAAACCTTAAGTTTGATGGTGAAAGCCTTGATATGGATATTCCAGAATACTTTGAAATATCAGCAGATGTAGAGGATTTCGAGCTTGATATGTCTATGTCAGTTGCTACAACAAGCACACTTAATGATATAGATACAGATGATTTCTCACTTGCTAAGCTTGAAGATAAGATGAATGAGCTTCAGTCAGCAGCTGACCAGCTTACAGATGGAACAGTTACTCTCCAGAATGGTACACAGACACTTTCTGACAGTATTCCAGCACTTACAGATGGCGTGAACCAGTTAAATGATGGTGCAAGCCAGCTTAAAGATGGTATCTATGCTTATACAGATGGTGCTACAGCTCTGGCAGCAGGTGCAGGACAGCTTAAGGATGGTATCAGTGCATACACAGCAGGAGCTAACCAGCTTGGTGCAGGTGCAGGACAGTTACAGTCAGGTTTAAAGACTTATACTGATGGTGTAGGAGCACTTAATGTAGGTTCAGGCACATTACAGAGTGGTCTTTCAACATATACAGGCGGTGTTGCCAGTGCGGCAGCAGGTGCAGTTTCATTACAGACAGGTTTAAAGGCTTATACAGATGGTGTTGCTAGTGCAGAGGCAGGAGCTTCACAATTAAATGAAGGAATAAAGAGCATTAAGACAGCACTTATTGGAAATGTTGTTAAGGAACTTGCAGCTAATTCAACAGCTTATAAGATGAATTCTGTAGCAGACTCAACAGGAAAGACTGTTATGGAGCAGGCAGCTGATTTACAGAAATTAGGAACAGCATTAGGTCTTAGTGATGTAACTATAGCAACAGACCTTAGTGATCTGGGTAAGAAGAGCAGTAGTGAGGCAGCAACAGATATATCAGCTTATTTTGTAAAGTATCTTACAGCTTATACAACTAATATAATAACAGAGACATATACAGAAGCTATGACAAGCGGTAAGCCATATTCTCCACAGGTATCACAGGCTGGTTCAAAGGATTATGTATATGTTAACCAGTTAGGACTACTTATTAAGGCTGCTGGTAATATAGGGGCTTCAAGTGCATTAGATGCAGTTGTCAGCAATCTTAGCAATAATGAAACTATTAATGCAGCATTAAAGCAGCTTACAGAAGGAAGCCAGTCATTAACAGACGGACTTGGTGAACTTGTTAAGAATAACGATACACTTAACGCAGGTGCATCACAGCTTAATGCAGGACTTGCACAGCTTAGTGGTAACAATGATACACTTAATGGTGGTATAGCACAGATAAGCGCAGGACTTGCACAGCTTAGCGATAACAATGATACACTTAATGGTGGTATAGCACAGATAAGTGCAGGACTTGCACAGCTTAACGACAATAATGATGCACTTAACGGTGGTATTGAACAGATAGCTGGTGGTTTCAGCACACTTAATTCTAACAATGAAGCTTTAAGAAGTGGTTCTACACAGCTTGCTGATGGAACATCAACACTTAAGTCATCTTCTGTAACTTTAGCAGATGGCGTAACACAGCTTAATGATGGTGCTATAACACTTAAAGATGGTATGGCAGAATTCAATGAGACAGGTATTAAGGCTATTACAAGTCTTGTTGGAGATGATGCTGATACAGCAGTAGATACAATCAAGGAAGTAATCAAGCTTGGTCAGAATTACAACACATTCCTTGGTAAATCAGATGGTAAGGACAATTCAGTAACATTTATATATAAGACAGCTGAATTAACTAAATAAGCTTACTTTTCCAAAACTCTCATATATAAATTATGCCGGCCAGGTCGGCGGAAAGATTAATAATCTTTCAAAAAACCCCACAGAAATTCATATCTGTGGGGTTTTTGCTATGCAGACAGTGCGTTAAAGGTTACGCAGCTGCGACAGTATAGTTATATGTTAATATAATTCCATAATCATTTTGAATGTTATGATATGCTTTTAAAATAATCTTCAAGTCTTGTAAATGTCTTAATAAGTACGGCGGCTTCATCTTCGCTTAAATCGTCAGTAATATGTTTAATCATATCCTGATGAAATTTCATATGGTGAGTGTATGCCGCATTACCCTTTGGTGTGAGGGAAGCATATACGACACGGCGGTCTTCTTCACTTCTTGTCCTTATTACATATCCCTTTTTAACAAGTCCGTTAATGCCGACTGTAAGAGTTCCCATAGTCACGCCTAAGGCCTTGGATATTGTTCCCATAGTGCGTGGCTCTTTAATTCCGATAGCTTCAATTATGTGCATATCAGTAACTGTGATGTCAGAAAATTCATCTGTAATTAAAGCCTTTTCTTCAATGTTCATTATATCATTGAATAAAGTTACTAAAATAGAGTTCAATGATTCGTAAATGTCCATAGGTATTACTTTCCTCGCTTCAAAATATTTTTAATTATACAATGAAATGGTGTGTTAATGCAACAAAATACTGCGGTATTTGTGAGTTAATGCGTTAAATACAATTTGCAATTTTATAGGATAAGTAGTATCATTAAATGGAGTATTATTTTGACAATATAGAGCAATAAAAGTACAGATTATTGCCATAAAATATTACTTAATATCAGGTTAAAAGTTTAATGATAGATGGAGGCACGTATGAAGTTCATAGCAATTGGCGAATTGATGTTAAGATTGTCACCACCTAACTATGAGAAGATAGTTACAACCCACAATTTCATAGTTAACTATGGTGGAGCAGAAGCCAACGTAGCAGTTTCACTCGCTAACCTTGGTGTAGATTCAACATTTTTTACAGTATTACCTAACACAGACCTTGGTAAGTCTTGTATCAACTACCTTAAGGCTAATGATGTACACACTAAGCACATTATCAAGTCTGACGGAAGAATGGGACTTTATTACCTTGAAGAAGGTGTTTCAGTAAGACCTTCACAGGTAATATATGATAGAGGAAGCTCAGCATTTGCTGAATATGATTATAAGGATGTAGATTTTGAGAACATCTTAAAGGATTATGACTGGTTACATTTAAGTGGCATCACACCAGCTCTTTCATATAACTGCCGTCGTCTTATAGATAAGGCTATCAAGGCAGCTAAGAAGCTTGGACTTACGGTAAGCTTTGATCCTAATTTCAGAAGTACATTATGGTCTTTTGAAACAGCAAGGGATGTACTCAGCAGATATCTTCCATATGTAGATGTACTTATAGGTATTGAGCCTATCCATGTATACAATGCAGATGGTACAGATGTTAAGGACGGCCTTACTATGGATCCATCATTTGAGGATATGGACAGAGTATTCAAGGCTATTGATGAGCAGTACCATATGAAAGCAATTGCAAGAACAGTACGTTATGTTCATTCAGGAAGTAATAACTCTCTTAAGGCTTTCTACTATGCTGACGGAAAGACTTACGAAAGCAAGACACTCAATTTTGAGATTGTTGACCGTGTTGGTGGTGGAGATGCATTCTCTTCTGGTCTTATCTATGCTCTTATGCAGAATGACTGGAAGCACGAAGATATCGTCAATTTCGCAGTAGCTTCTTCAGTAATGAAGCACGCTATCCGCGGCGATACTAACATCACAAGCGTTGACCAGATTAAGCGACTTATGAATAATGCTTCATTTGATGTGCAGAGATAATAAGCGTAGGTCATACAGAAGGAAGGTCTAAGGAAAATCAGTACTTGAATAATGATTTTCCCTAGACCTTCTTCATATGAGATTAATAACAGATAGATTATGGTTAATATACCGGAGGATATATGAAAAAAATAAAAGAACTTATGCCGGAGGCATATGATTTTAATGGAAAGCTTTCATTAAAACAGGCGATACCACTTGGACTTCAGCACGTTATGGCGATGTTTGTAGGAAATCTTACACCGTTGCTTATTATTACAGGAGCCTGTGGTATTGGAGCAGGAAGTGAGTATGCATCTATTCAGGTTGCACTTTTACAGAATGCTATGATTATAGCTGGTATTGTAACACTTATACAGTTGTTTTCAATTGGACCTGTTGGAGGCAAGGTGCCTATTATTATGGGTACAAGCTCTGGATTTATCGGAGTATTCAGCAGTATAACAAAGGTTATGGGAGGCGGAGTATTAGCCTATGGTGCAATTATGGGAGCATCCATTATAGGTGGTCTTTTTGAAACTGTGCTTGGTGCATTTATTAAGCCTTTAAGAAGATTTTTCCCATCAGTTGTAACAGGAACTGTTGTGCTTTCTATTGGACTGTCACTTATTTCTGTTGGTATCAATTCATTCGGTGGTGGAAACGGGGCTAAAGACTTTGGCTCATTAGAGAATCTGTTTCTGGCGTTTGTTGTGCTTATTGTTATATTATTCGTTAAGCACTGGACAAAGGGATATCTTAGTTCATCATCTATACTGATTGGAATTATAGTTGGTTATATTGTAGCAGCTATTATGGGCTGTGTGCTTCCACATACAGCAGTTAATGCTGAGGGAGTTGAATATACTAAGTCATGGGTACTTAACTGGAATAAGGTTGCAGAAGCTAAGTGGATTGCGATTCCTAAGTTCATGCCAGTTAAGCCAGTGTTTGACTTAAGAGCAATACTTCCTGTGCTTGTTATGTTTGTTGTAACAGCAGTAGAAACTGTTGGAGATATATCAGGTGTTATGGTCGGTGGAGTAGGAAGAGAAGCGACAGATAAAGAACTTTCAGGCGGAGTTATGTGTGATGGTTTAGGTTCATCGCTTGCAGCACTTTTCGGTGTGCTTCCTAATACATCATTCAGCCAGAATGTTGGCCTTGTTGCAATGACTAAGGTTGTTAACAGAATTGCACTTGCATCTGGTGCTGTATTCCTTATATTATGTGGTCTTATTCCTAAGCTTGGAGCATTAATATCAATCATGCCACAGTCAGTACTTGGTGGTGCGGCAGTTATGATGTTCTCATCAATTATTGTAAGTGGTATCCAGCTTATCACTAAGGAGCCGCTTGATGCAAGAAGGCTTTCTATTGTATCGGTTGCACTTGGTGTAGGCTATGGTATGGGTGTAAGCCCTGCAATCCTTGCACATACACCACAGGCAGTACAGCTTATGTTTGGTGAGTCTGGTATTGTTCCAGCAGCATTTGTAGCAATATTACTTAACATAATTCTTCCTAAGGATAAAGCTGAGGAAACGGTTAAAGAAGTTGTTTCAGAAGAAGCAGCAACAATAAAGGAAAAGGCTGTAACTAAATAAGGTACAGCAATTAGCGAAGATACCGGGAAAGACGAATAAGGTCATCAGGAGTATCAATATCATATAATTCATATTCATCCTGTGCAGGAACTAAAACAACCTGTGCAGGATATTTTTTTGCAATAAAACCGCCACCCTTGCCTTGTGGAAGATTCATCAGTTCATCATAATATCTGGCTGGGAACTGTCTCTTATACACATCTCCGAGCCCACGAGACTGCAGCTAATCTCG
>ENA-UAJP01000679-UAJP01000679.1-human-gut-metagenome-genome-assembly--contig:-NODE-679-length-8461-cov-8.913514_pt1 | contig 8461 bp, 10 predicted proteins | sample MGYA00244429_ERZ654413 | MGnify/ENA primary metagenome ERZ654413 (study PRJEB26926, sample SAMN06164987) | human gut metagenome | biome: ENVO:00009003; feature: ENVO:2100002; material: ENVO:00002003... | reverse complement strand
AACTAAACTTAAAGTAAAAAATAGAAATATAGGTATCGGTTAATGAAAAAATTATTTTTAATAGTATTTACAGCTTTTTTTGTCGTGCTTTCATTTTTAAATATTCCAGTAGTATCTGCTAGTTCTTCTCATCATCGCAAAGCACATACTCATTGGAAAAAAGTAACAGCTCCTGTTAGTTTCCCAATCTTGATGTATCATAGCATCGCAAATATCCCGGGAAATAGTTTATGCCTACCTCCCGAACAATTTGAACATCAGATGGAATTATTACATAAGGAAGGATATTATACCCTTACTCCTGGTGAAGCATATCGTGTTCTAACAAGGCAAGAGGTACCAGTTGGCAAAGAAAATAAAATTGTTTTTATTACTTTTGATGATGGTTATAAAAACAATTATTCTTCGGCTTATCCTATTCTAAAGAAGTTTTCTTTACATGCAACAATTGGTATGATTACCGACAAGATTAATACACCTGATATGCTTTCAACTAATGAATTAAAGAAATTACGTAAAGAAAAATTGGTCAGTATTGTTAGTCATACCGTTTCACATACTGAGCTCAACACTTTAAATACTGAGCAACAATTAGTAGAAATGGCTAACTCTCGTGGGCTACTCAATCGTTCTCTAAAACAAAATACCATTTTACTTATATATCCTGTTGGTAGATATACTCCAGCTTCGCCTTTCATTGCTCAACGTGCTGGATATAAATTTGCACTTACTACTAAACCTGGATTAGCAAATGCTAGTCAAGGTTTATACGAACTTCATCGTCAACGTGTCATTCCTAATATGTCTGATGAAAGTTTTAACCAATTATTATCAGGAAATTAACTCACTATATTAAAGGAGGTTTTACCATGAGAAAAAAATTATTTCTTATACCACTTTTTATATCTTTATTTTTATTAGGAGCTTGTAGCAACAATTCTACTTCTCAAAACTCGGAGTCTAGCAGTAACTCTAGTTCTGTCAAAACTTCTAAATTAGTAAAAAGTTCTAGTCAAAAAAAATCTAGTTCAATTAAGTCCAGTAGCAGCAGTTCACAATCTTCTAGCTCTAGCAACGAAGTAGCAAGTGATTCTTCAAACGCAATCCCTTCAAGTTCTGTTTCTGCTTCAAGTCAATCACAAGATGTTACTACAGATAACAATTCTGTCTTAACTTCATTTTTAAACGCTTCAGGTGTTCAACTTGGAAATGGTGATATTGCTTTTATAACTGGGGAAAATAATGGTATGTATGAAATTGAAATTCGTACTCAATCTCCTGGTAGTACTGCGGTTACTAATCTAAAGGGAATTTATCATTATAATCCTACTACTGGTTCTATTCAAAAAATGGATCCTACAACAGGCGTCTTTAACTAATTTTCTTTTTAATATGACAATTAGCGACAAATTCAAGCTACCGAAAAACTTGAATTTGTCGCTAATTTATTTCCATAATTGCTTTTATTATTACTTTAAGATTTCCTTCACTACTTGTATTTCTTCTTTTAATTGATCATTTCCTTTTAGCCACACTAATGAGATAGGATGAGCCACTTCCATATTTTTTATCTTTATCTTCTGAATAATTCCATCATCCAACTCATCTGTTAATAAACATTGATAACAGAATCCTATCCCTACTCCATCTAATAGCATTCTTCTAAATAAACTTAAACTCCCAATTTGGTATTCTTGTTTAAAATCTATTGGACTTAAATTTCTCATACCCAATATTTGTCTTGTTATTTCTAACGAACCTGACCCTTGTTCTCGATAAATTAATGGATAATTTATTAGTTCCCGTAAATCATATTCTTTATTTGCTTCTATACCTAATTCCCTTTTTCCTACTGCAATAAATGGTTCATTTCTAATGATTACTTTATCATAGTCATCTTGCTTAAAATTACCCTCAATCAATGCAAAATCTATTTTTCCATTATTAAGAGCTTCTAAACATTGTTGAGTATTAAAAGTTTGACACACAATTTTCTTACTTCTCTGACTTCTATAGTAATCAACAATTTTCCATGCATCATTATTACTAAGTGAAAATGTTGTTGCAAAATTCAATGGGCTACTTTGCTTATCAGATAATTTCATTTTTATTTTTATATTTTTTGTTTGTACTTTCACTGATTCTGCAAATTTCAATAATTCTTTTCCCTCAGTTGTTAAAAATAATTTCCTCTTTTCATAGTTAAATAGCTTTACTCCAAATTCTTCTTCCAATTGTCTAATTTGTTGAGACACTGCTGGTTGACTTATAAACAAACTTTCTGCCGCTTTGGTATATGACTTTAGATGGGCTACCATCATAAACGTTTCAATTTTATTATCTAACATTTTATTCTCCATAATTTATACTTATGATAACATAGTAATTCATTATTTAATTTTATCAAAGGTTTTTGGTACATTTATTATAGAAAATATTTACAAAGAGGTGTTTATATGACTATATTTAAAAAACGTGCATTTTGGCTTGCTGCTCTTCTTACTTTTATTTGTTCTGTCCTAGGTAGTTTTTTAGCAAAACTTCCTTACCTTAGTTTAATTGGAGCTTTAGTTCTTTCATTATTGTTAGGAATTGCATTCCAATCATTTCCTCAAACTATTAATAAAGCTTCCTCTGTAATAGGTTTTATTTCTAATAAATTTCTCCGTTTAGGGATTATCCTATTAGGATTCAAACTTAATCTCATAACTTTAGCTAATGCAGGAATAAAAACCATTATTCTTTCAATTATTGTCGTAAGTGGTATGATTACTCTCACTTATTACCTCTGTAAAAAATTGGGTGCTGAATCTGAATTGGCTATCCTAACTGCGTGTGGTTGTGGAATTTGTGGTGCAGCTGCTGTAATGGGTGTTTCCCCTCAAATAGAAACTACTAATGAAGAAAGAAAACGTGAAAATGAAGTTTTAGCTGTTGCAGTTGTCTGCGTAATGGGTACCGTATTTACTTTGATTGAAATTTTTCTAAAACCATTTATCGGATTAGATGCCAGCCAATTTGGTATTATGGCGGGTGGATCACTTCATGAAATTGCTCATGCTGTAGCTACTGGTGGTGCTGGCGGTGCAATCAGTCTTCAAAATGCAATTATTATGAAATTATCCCGTGTCCTACTTCTTGCTCCTGTAGCACTTCTAGTAGGTCTTTGGTATCGTAAAAAAATGGCTGCAAATACCCTTAATACTAAAACTACTAATTCTAAATTACCTATCCCTTGGTTTTTAGGTGGTTTCATCTTAACTAGCATTATCGGTACATTTGTTCCATTCATCGCACCTTATCTCGATAGCCTTGTTCAAATCGCTTATCTCTTTTTAGGTATGGCTATGGCTGCATTAGGCATGTCTGTAAACTTTAAAGTTATCTTCAAGCGTGGTAAAAGTGTATTTTCAGCTGCTGCAATTAGCTCTACTGTTTTATTAATTTTTATGATAATTGCCGCTAAAGCCTTATTTTAAGTTGATTACGAACACATAATAAAAAAGCATTATGAGAAATCTCATAATGCTTTTTTCATACTAAAGATTGTTGCATCCTACCAAACGAACAAACCAACCATAGCAGCAGAAAGGAGTGATACTAGAATACCGGAAACTAACATATAACCAACATTCTTAGAAATTAAATCATTCTTTTCCTTATTTACAATACCCTTAAAGCATCCAATAATCATACCAATAGTTGAGAAGTTAGCAAAGGATGTTAAAAATACTGTTAACATTGCTCGATAATGAGGATTAAATGCGTGTGTACTAATTGTGCCTGTAACCTTACCCATTACAACAAATTCATTTGTTACCAACTTCATACCCATGTATTGAGCAAATTGGAAAGAGTCTTGAACATTCAAACCTGTTAACCATGCAAATGGGAACATTACAATTCCTAAAATGTGTTCTAAAGATAACCATGGATTAATATATCCTAAAAGCTTATCAATTAATGCAGCTAAAGCAACAAAAGCAATAACGTTAGCAGCAATGATTAATACCAAACGACCAGCACCTAAGATGGAATCACCTAAGAATGAGAAGAATGGTTCTTTTACTGCATTACCTTCAGCATCAACATCGCCTACTTCAGTTTCAGCAGCTGCTGATCCCTTCATTGTAGCAACTGTATCTTCTTCTTTAGTTACTGTTACTGGATTCAACATAGATGTCACAATCAAAGCATTAATAACGTTAACTGGAACAGCAGTTAAAATATAACTACCTGGCATCATTTGAGTATATGCACCAATAATTGAAGCAGTAACACAACTCATAGACATCATAGCCAAAGTTAAGTTACGTTCAGCCTTCATTTGCTTTAATTGCAAACTTGAAATAGCCAAAGCTTCTGTATTACCTAAAAACATCATTTCAATAGCAAAGAAAGATTCAAACTTAGGTTGACCTGTCAACCAAGAAAGTCCTCTTCCTATCCACTTAATAACCCAAGGTAAAATACCAATATATGTCAAGATATCGAATAAAGGAACGATCATCAAAATTGGTAGAAGTACAGAAACAAACCAGTCCATTTGCTTAACTTTAACCATACTAGGAACCGCAAATTCGATACCTACATAGGCAACTTTCATTAATTCATTAAATCCAGCTGCAGCTCCATCAACAATTGCACGTCCGATTGAAAAGCTTGTTAAGAACCATGCCAAAAATAAGTTAAATAATACCATTACAGCGATGGCACGCCAATTAATTTGCTTACGATCCTTAGATAAAAGCCACCCAATCGCTAAAAAGACAAGTACACCAACAATATTTATCGCTAGATACACGATTTTTCCTCCTTGAATAAGTACGTATTAAATTTTCAGTGTTTTCATTTATGCTAACAATCTTTACATAAAATTAAACATTTCAAGTATACATGATTTCATTTGTTCTTTGCAATCTTTTATTGAAACTTAATTTTTTTAACATGTTAATAATTAAAAAATAAACTTATCCACATAAGTATATTTGAGATATTATATTTTTATTCACAAAAAAAGTATCCATCGTACTCGCGATGGATACTTTTATAATGCTATTTACGTTTACTCTTATAGGCCTTACGCTTAGCTTTAGCCAATTTACGTTGACGAGCCTTCTCTTTACGTTCTTTTTCTTCACGTTCCTTTCTAATTTTGAAAGGATTATTGATAAGTAACGTTTGTCCTGCTGAAAACAAATTAGTAATTACCCAATATAAAGAAAGTGCAGCAGGAACATTCAATGCAAATACAAAAATCATAATCGGCATAGACCATGTCATTACCGTTGTTATTGTATTTTGTTCAGGTTGCGCCATTGAGTTCAATTTAGAAGTTAGCCAAGTAAAAATTGCAGCTAAAATTGGTAAGATATAATATGGGTCTTTATCTCCCAACTGCATCCAAAAGAATGTACCTGACTTCAAAACATCTGATCTAAAAATAGCTTGGTACAAAGCAAACAAAATTGGCATCTGTACAATTAAAGGAAGAATACTTGCAAAAGGATTAATTCCAGCTTCAGAATATAATTTTTGCTGTTCCTTAGCCAACATTTGTCTTGATTCCATATCTTTTCCAGGATATTTTTCTTGCAATGCTTTTAATTTGGGTTGCAATTCCATCGTTTGACGCATACTCTTCATTTGATAAATCATTAGCGGCAAGATGATGATACGAACAATAATTGTAAAAATTACAATTCCCCAGCCATAGCTATTTCCAAAAATATGACTTAATCCTTGAATAGCACGAATGAAATTCCACACAATATAATGATCCCAAAATCCCGTGCTACTAGCATCTACCTTAGTGGTTGGAGTACACCCTGACAATACAACTACCATCAGAACTAGTGAACTCAGCAGAACTAAACTGCGTTTTAACTTTTTCACTGTATATGTACCTCTCTTACGTCATTCTCCTAATACTTTGGCTAATTTCAAAACATGCTTTAGATGTTCCTTTACTTCAGCCATTGACATATAAGCAACAGTTGGTCGTGCAATCACAAGAAAATCGCAATCTTGCTTCAACTGAGGCTTCAATTCAGTTAAACTTTGGCGAATACGACGCTTTACCCAATTGCGAGCTACCGCATTTCCAATTTTTTTACCAACTGAAATTCCTACTCGAAAATGCTTTTGATCAGGCTTTTCTAGCATGTAAACCACAAATTGGCGGTTAGCACAAGACTGTCCTTGAGTAAAGACTGTTTGAAATTCCGCTTCTTTTTTGACGCGATATGACTTTCTCATAATTAAATCTCCATGAAAAGTCTACATAAGAAAAAAGACCACTGACGGTCCAGTGGCCTATGCAGACAATACTTTTCTACCTTTACGGCGTCTACGTGCTAACACATTACGACCGTTACTTGTACTCATACGTTTACGAAAACCATGTACACGTTGACGATGGCGTTTCTTTGGTTGGTAAGTTCTCTTCATTGATATACACCTCCTCAATACCCTTACTTAACAATGATACTGATTACTTTACTAAAAAGTAGTTAAAATGTCAAGCTCAGACTTACTTATTAATGTTATCATACTTTCTACTAAAAAAAAAGTAGCATTTAAATAATGAAACATCTAATTATCCACAAAATCTATAATTACACGTTAATTTATTGTGATTCTTCAAAAAATTTCTTTCTAACAATTCACAGAGTTTTTCATAGAAAAATTGTAATTCAACACCCTGTTAATAACTTTATCCACAAACATAACCTCCGCTGTTTATAACTAGTATAGTCCTTTATTTTTCAAGGTGTTTTCTTTGTTACTTTCTGTGGATAACGTGTAAATAATGTACAATTTTGGTCTTCCTATTTGCACTTGTGGATATCTATATTCACCTGTTGTTAATAAAAAAGTTTATTATTTTCACCTGTGGAAAACTTCTTTTAAAAATGCTAAAATATATTCACAATATTTAAAAAAGGAGGCTTACCTGTGCTTAATTTAGATTTAGATTCACTTTGGCAATATATTATTGAATCTTTCAGTAAATCTTTAAATCCTGCTAGCTACAAGGCATGGTTTGGTCCAGCAGAACCAGTTCAATATATCGATCAAACACTAATTGTAAATGTTCCAACACCTTTACATAGGGATTATTGGACTCAAAAGCTTAATGGACAAATTTCAGATCTAATCCAAGAAGTATCTGGTGAAAAAATAACTGTTTTAGCTAAGCTACCTAGTGATCCTAATCCTCTAGCAAATTCAGAAAGTGTAACTACACCAAAAAAAGTTTCTGTTGCAGAAAATAATAATAGTTCTTCTTTTCTAAAAGAAACTCAACTTAACGATCGTTATACTTTTGATACTTTTGTTGTTGGTAAAGGTAATCAATTAGCACATGCAGCAGCACTAGCTGTTGCTGAAGAACCTGGCGTTTTTTACAACCCGCTCTTCTTCTACGGCGGTGTTGGTTTGGGAAAAACTCATTTAATGCACGCTATTGGACATCAAATGTTAGAAAATCGTCCTGATGCAAAAGTAAAATACGTTACTAGTGAATCCTTTGCCAATGATTTCATTAGTTCTATACAAACAAAGCGTCAAGAAGAATTCAGACGTGAATATCGAAGTGTCGATTTACTACTTGTAGATGACATTCAATTTTTTGCAGATAAAGTAGGTACACAAGAAGAATTTTTCCATACTTTCAATGCACTATATGATGATAAAAAACAAATCGTACTTTCATCAGATAGATTGCCTAATGAAATTCCAAAACTTCAACAAAGACTAGTTTCTCGCTTTAAATGGGGGCTATCCGTTGATATAACTCCTCCAGATTTTGAAACGAGAATCGCAATTTTAAGAAATAAGGCTGAGGCTGAGCATGTTTCTATTCCAGATGACACACTTAGTTATATAGCTGGTCAAATAGATTCAAATATTAGAGAACTTGAAGGTGCTTTAATGCGAGTAGAAGCTTTTTCTTCAATGACTCGCACTCCAATTTCTACTAGTCTAGCAGCTGAGGCTCTTAAAAACTTAAAAGTCAGTGGCAAATCCAGCAAACTAACTATTCCTATCATTCAAGATAAAGTAGCTAAGTATTATCATGTAACAATTGCTGATTTAAAGGGAAAGAAACGTGTTAAATCTATCGTTATTCCTCGCCAAATTGCTATGTACTTATCACGTGAACTAACAGATGCCTCACTTCCAAAAATTGGAAATGAATTTGGTGGTAAAGATCATACAACTGTTATTCATGCTCATGAGAAGATTGCTGAAGCTCTTCATACAGACACTACTCTCCAAAAGGAAGTAAATGAACTGCGAGCCGAGCTGCAAGATTAGTTTGTGGATTAATGTTAATAACCTAATGATTTTATCCACAACAATTCCACAAGTGATTTTCTTATATTTCAGGTTTTTTCATACTTATCCACAGTATGAACAGGCCCTACTATTACTACCTGTCTCTTATACACATCTC
>ENA-UAJP01000675-UAJP01000675.1-human-gut-metagenome-genome-assembly--contig:-NODE-675-length-8471-cov-9.310005_pt1 | contig 8471 bp, 6 predicted proteins | sample MGYA00244429_ERZ654413 | MGnify/ENA primary metagenome ERZ654413 (study PRJEB26926, sample SAMN06164987) | human gut metagenome | biome: ENVO:00009003; feature: ENVO:2100002; material: ENVO:00002003... | reverse complement strand
ACCTGATTAGCGAATGCCGGTCAAGCGGGCTCTCTGATAAGGACTGGTGCATGGAGCACCAAATCGGTATCAGTACTTTTTATTACCATGTCAAACGACTTCGCAATAAAGCATGCAGTATTCCACCAGCTACGGTCGGTGCCGTGATTCCCTGTCAGAAGCAGGAAGTTGTGGAACTGAATTTCAATCCTGTATCTGAATTACCAATGAATTGTAGTTCAGAGGAGATTACTGCAACTGCGATTAAAATCTCAATGCATGGGATTCAGATTGAAATCACCAATGCTGCGGCAGAGTCTACAATTGTTCAAACGCTAACGGCTCTGCAAAAGTTATGTTAGGCGATCTGTCCGGTGTTTCCAAGATTTTTGTAATCACCGGCCGCACTGATATGAGAAAGAGTTTTGATGGACTCATGGCTATCGTGCGGGACAGCTACGACCTTGACCCATACTCCAATGCCCTGTTTCTCTTTTGCGGAAGAGACTGCCGGAAAATCAAGGCTTTACACTTCGACAAGGATGGTTTTGTCCTGATGCAAAAAAGATTAGATGGCAGCGGTCGTTTCCAGTGGCCACGCAATGCCTCGGAAGCACGCCAGCTTACAAGACAGGAATTCCGATGGCTCATGGAGGGGCTGGCAATCGATCAGCCCAAGGCAATCAAAGCTGGAAGCCGGAAAAAAGACTTCTGATGTTTGTACAAAACAGAGAAAAATAAAAACTTTTTTCCGGTCATAAAGCGACTCATACCAGGCTTATCAACAGCATTTTTTCTATTTTTGCTCCACCTGTGGAATACCGGACGGATTCCTCCCGTTTTCTTATTCCACGGTGGATATCTAACCTGAAAATCCGGAATTATCCATTGAATTACAGGCTCTCAGGTTAGATATCCACAGGATTTTATTGGTCAAAATGACCATGCATAAAATCAGCCGGTTTGCGAAAAACCTGATTTATTTTTATAATAACAGTAGAAATAAACAGGTGGTAAATCATGTCAAACAGCAGCAACCGGCAAAGTGATATCAACACTTTTCTGACAATCATTGAACAACAGAATAATACGATTGCGCTCCTCACAAAAAACGGCGAGGACATGCAGAATACCATCCGGGATCTGCGCCAGACCATTGCAAATCTGGAAGAAACCATTGCCGAGTTAAACCGGAGATTCTTTGGTATTTCAAGCGAGCATTCCAAAAATATCTCTTTGCCAGCAGACAAGGAGTCTGATATAGCTGAAGATATATCAGAGGATGATGCAAAGGAGCCGCCGGCCAAAACCAAAAAGAGTTCAAAACCTCGCAAGCCAAAGGCTTCCCGAGAAGAACTTTATGCTTCGCTTCCAATCTGTGAAGTCAAATGTCCACTGCCGGATGATCAGAAGTTTTGTCCGGACTGTGGTACCCCGTTAGAACCTATGGGATACACATTTGTCAGGGAGGAATTAAGAGTAATCCCTGCAAAACTGTTCCGGGTCCGTTACCTTCAGCAGAAGATGCGCTGTCCCGGCTGTCATGAAGAAGATGAAACAACGATTGTTGCAGCACCTGCTCCAGCGTCTCTGTTTCCACACAGTCCGGCATCACCATCCCTTGTAGCAATGATTATGTACCGGAAAGCGGGACTTTATCTTCCGTTTTACCGGCAGGAGATGGATTTTGGCATGAGTGGTGTTCCCATTCCCCGTGAAACGCAGGCTCGCTGGTTTATCAAAGGAGCTCTTGAATATCTGGAGCCGATTTACAGCCGGCTGCATGAGGAACTCTTAAGAAGAGACCTTATTCACGCAGACGAAGTTCCATGTCAGGTATTGCATGAGGATGGCCGAAAGGCAACTCAGAAATCCTACATGTGGATTTATCAAAGTGGAAGCGATGGGAAGCCTCCGGTGGCACTGTATGAATATCAGCCAGGCCGGGCAAGCGTCTATCCGATTGAATTCCTGAAAGGCTTTCATGGAATGATACAGTGCGATGGTTATGCAGCATACGGATGCATTGAAGATGTAATTCTTATCTGCTGTCTGGCTCATGCACGCCGTAAATTTTTTGATGCCGTTCCAAAAGGAAGGCAAAAAAGAATCCGGCTTCTGGATATCAACTCGGAGCAGGTACTGGATGAACCCATTTCTACAGAGGAAGATGAAAATCTGCTTCCTGCTGAAAAAGGAGTCGCCTTCTGCAATCGTCTGTTCTTCAAGGAACGTTTGTATAAGGAGTTATCTCCGGAAGAAAGAAAAGCAAAACGTCTTGAAGAAGAAACACCAATCTGGGATGAATTCTGGTCCTGGATTGACACGCTGGATCCATCCGGAGGAAGCAAACTGGAGAAAGCGGTTAAGTATGCCTTGAATCATAAGGAATCGTTAATGAATTATCTTCTGGATGGAAGATGTGAAATCTCAAACAATTCCGCTGAGCGAAAAGCAAAGGTTTACGCCACCGGGCGTAAAAACTTCCTGTTTCATGACTCTGTTGACGGTGCGAAAGCAACTGCAATCGTTATGAGTCTTGTCGAGACAGCAAAAGCAAACAACCTGAATGCTTACAAGTATCTTTACACCCTGCTTCTGTATATGCCGGACTACAAAAATGAGCCCTCAGGCATAGAACAGCTGCTACCGTGGAGTATATTTGTACAGGATAAGTGTTCCGGAATCATAGATGATAGCCTGGAACTTCCAGAGAATCGTGGGAACCTGCCAATTTAGGGTTCCCTGGTTCGGATACCCGTGTGGTTATTCATCGCTTACCTTTGCTTTCATATATGATGAAGTCAAGAAAGGTATAATTTCGGTATGAGTCATGAGATCAGATGAAAAATGAATGTTTCTATTTTAGAAAATACCTGACAATTATAGACAGTTTGGAGGTTCTAGTGTGAAAAATGAAAAATTAGAAATAATAGAAAGTAACGAATTTCAAAATTTATTTGATAAATCAAAAAAGCTGATTGACAGTGCCAGAAGTAATATGGGACAAATGGCAAATGCAATTACAGTTCTTACCAGTTTTCTGCTTGGAAGATATATTATCGAGCAGGAACAGCAAGGTTCAGAAAGAGCAAAATATGGAGCAAAAGTCTTGGATTCTTTGTCATCATATCTGACAGAAGAATATGGCAGAGGTTTTTCAAGAAGCAATGTTGCTGGAATGAGTCAATTTTACATGGCTTACAACTGTAATCAACATCATACACATATCCATATAAGATCAGCTTGCGCAGGAACGCAGACATACTCTTCATGCCGGATGCTTTGAATTTGGTGTTGAGGATGTACTGCTCATCATCGCTGAGATAAAATTGCACTGGATTGGTGCGGTTTCGATTTACCATTTCTGCCGCTTCCTTTCTCTCTTTTGGGTACAAAAAAACTGCTGTAAAATGTTCGATTTTTACAACAATTCGTTTCAATTTTTGTTCAGTTTTGGGCACAATCACCCACAGCAATTTGTAGCAAAAGTGGCAGGAAAGGTCAAGGTATTCCACAGGAAAACCGAAGAAAAAATAAAAGAGGGTTAGGGATACTTCCCTATGGAAATTCACACGCATATACGATAGGAAAGTGTGGGGGAATTTCGCCTGTGTCATGACACAGGCGTGCTTGCTAAGGTTGTTTTTGGCACTTCCTTAGGATGTGCCAGATGTTTTGTTATTTAAAATAAAAGTAAAATAAATACTTGACGTTTATATCTTACTAATGTAAGATATGAGGAGGATATTATATACCGAAAAAAGAAATCATGATTGCTTTGACATTACTTTTTAAATGGAAAGAACATTTTTTTTTAAAATGAAATCTTACAAATGTAAGAAAGAGGAGACACTATGATGAAGAAAAAAAGCAGGATATATATTATATGGCTCATGAATTTATGCTTGATTACAACGGTGGTTGCCATTTTTGTATGGTATGAAAGTGTACCTGATGTATCACCGGAGAAGGTTCTTAAAACATATATGGCTCATATTTCAAATCGAGAATATGAACAAATGTATGAAATGATTGATGCAGGAATATCTGGGAATATCAGTCAGGAAGATTTTGTAAAACGTAATTCTGCTATTTATGAGGGAATTGATGTAGATAATATGAAAGTTCATATCACATCTTATGATAAAGAACAAAAAGAGATCTGTTATGAAACATCTATGGATACTGTTGAGGGAAACGTTACTTTTGAAAATAAGGCATCATTTATACTGGAAAAAGGCAAATATAAGCTGATATGGAATGATTCTTTGATATTTCCAGAACTGGATTCCACAGATAAAGTAAAAGTGTCTACAACAAGTGCTAAGAGAGGGCAGATTATAGACCGAAATGGTCACTTGCTTGCAGGCGAGGGAGTGGCTTCTTCTATAGGCGTAGTTCCCGGAAAATTAGAGAATAAGAATGATGCTATCAGCCAGTTGGCAGAATTATTGGAAATGAAAACAGAAGATATAGAAAAAAAATTAGCAGCAAAATGGGTAAAAGATGATTCATTTGTACCATTAAAAACAGTTCCAAAGGTGAATGAATTAAAACTGATGTCGATTGAGCCAGATCAGGAAACATTGGCAGAGAAAGACAGACAGGAGAAATTATTAGAGATTCCAGGTGTGAAAATTTTAGATACCACTGTAAGGGAATATCCACTGGGGGAGGCTGCCGCACATTTAGTGGGATATGTTCAAAACGTTACAGCAGAAGATCTAGAAGAACATGACGGGGAAGGATATACATCGAACAGTGTTATTGGAAAAAGTGGAATGGAAGGATTATTTGAAAAAGAATTAAAGGGACAGAATGGGTGTTCTATTACTATTGTTGATTCAAATGGCAATAAGAAAAAAATCATAGTAAGCACGATTGTAGAAAATGGAAAAGATATAAAACTAACGATAGATTCGAATTTGCAAAAAGAATTATATGAACAATTTAAAGATGATAAGAGCTGTTCAGTTGCTATCAATCAGTATACGGGAGAAGTATTGGCTTTAGTCAGTACACCTTCATATGATAACAACGATTTTATTAGGGGCATGTCAAGTGAAAAGTGGAATGCGCTGAATGAAGATGAGAACAAACCTATGTATAATCGTTTTCGACAGGTCTGGTGTCCAGGCTCTACGTTTAAGCCAATCATAGCTGCTATTGGATTAACAACGGGGGCGATTGATCCTAACGAGGATTATGGAAATGAAGGTTTGAGCTGGCAGAAAGATTCATCATGGGGGTCTTATCATGTAACGACGCTTCATGCCTATGAGCCGGTTATTTTAAAAAATGCTTTGATATATTCAGACAATATTTATTTTGCCAAGGCGGCATTAAAAATTGGTGAAAGAGATATGGAAAGTTCATTGACAAAATTGGGATTCAATGATGTACTTCCATTTGATATTAAGATGGCAAAATCGCAGTTTTCCAATACAGAAAAAATTGAAAAAGAGGTACAGTTGGCTGATAGTGGGTATGGACAAGGTCAGATTCTTGTGAATCCTTTGCATATGGCTTGTATGTATTCTGCATTTTGCAATGAAGGAAATATGATAAAACCATATCTTACATATAAGGAAGATGCAATGCCTGATGTCTGGATTAAAGAAGCATTTACAAAGGATGTGGCGCAAACTGTTTTGGAGGATACGAAAGAAGTCATAAACAATTCTCATGGAACTGGCTATGCAGCACATAGAACGGATATTATATTAGCCGGAAAAACGGGAACTGCAGAAATCAAAGCATCAAAAGATGATACAACGGGGACTGAATTGGGATGGTTTTCTGTTTTTACAACGGACAAGAATATGGAGCGTCCTATTATGATCGTCAGCATGGTAGAAGACGTAAAAGGAAGAGGTGGAAGCGGTTATGTTGTCAAAAAAGATAGTCAGGTTCTTGAAAAGTGGTTTTCTGGTAATTAGTATAGGTTTTTCGATGGGGATTTCGGGATGTAAAGGGAATACAGAAGAACCAGTATCTTCTGAACCTATTGAAATGGTCAGTGAGAAAGGAATGGATGACAATTTTATAAATATTCCGATAGATATTTATGCGGAAGCCACAACAAAAAATAAGCTGAAGGATATGGAAACAGTACGTAAAGTTGTAGAAAGATTTGGGGAATGTGGATATGCGGCAGTTGATTGTGAAAATCGAGTTGATATGACACAAATACAAAATGTGATAGATTTTTGTGATTCGGTGGAAAAACAAGAAAAAGCAGAAGTGACAATACTCCAAGTGAGCAGTCTGGGAGGATTTTCGGTCTACTATTTACAGACAGAAAAAGGAGTGGTTCATGTGAAAAGATGCTATTACGGATACAAAGATGGGATTATGAAAAGTGAGGATGAAGGTGAATATCAAACCGATTATTGGAGATATACCGATGATGGATATCTGATGTTTTCTGGAACTTATTTTTCAGAAGAATTGTATGTATTAACATTAAGTTCTGCAGAAGAGCATGTAGCATTTCGTATACTGCCATTGGATGCAAAGTGTCGGGAATTAAATGAAAAATATCTTTTGCCAATAGGATATGAGTTAAATAATATGTTTTTAGTGGATTGGAATGAGGATGATTTTGGAGAACTGAATTTCTATGACATGTTTGATTTGTTGTATCCAAAGTTGCATAATGAAAAATTTCCATATGTAGCAGATGATAACTTAGGCATAGGTGCAGTTTATCATATTCCTAAAACAGAGTTTGAAAATGTAATTATGGAATATTTTAATATCGACAGTGATAAATTGCAGAAAAAAACTATTTACGATTATCAAACTCAAACATACGAATATAAACCAAGAGGATTTTATGAGATAGAGTATCCAGAATATCCGTATTCCGAGGTGGTTGGGTATAAAGAACATTCGGATGGGACGATAACGCTCAACGTTCATGTGATATATCCGTATGCAGGCGATTCAAATGTATATATGCATGATGTTACGGTCAGACCATTATCTGACGGGGGATTCCAGTATGTATCAAATTACATTGTTTCAGAGGAAGAAAATAACAACATTACATGGCATACACCGCGTTTAACTGAAGATGAATGGAATGATATATACGGAGAACAGTGATGAATCCCTGATGTGACTGAATGGAAAGGACGATATTTATGAAAAAGCGTATTTGGTTCATTGTGCTGATCAGTTGTTTATTATGTGGATGCATAAGGAAAGATATGACATCAGATAGTCAGTTGATGGATAGTAGAGATGTTGATTCTACGGAAGAAAACGAGAATGCAAAAGAAGATGTTGCAGAACAGTGGGAAAAAGGTTATGACCTTCCAATAGATGAGCCGGAAAGAAAAGAAGCAGAGGATGAGTGTAAAATGATTCTGGAGCTTATTTCTGATATTTATACTCAGGCAGATAAAGGGGAGGCAGTTAATACGGTTCTGGATGATAAGACAATCTATAAAATGCAGGATCGGATAAAAGAAAAAGGGTATCCGGTTATAACGATGAAAGCATATGCAGCAATGGAAAATTATAAAAAAGTCGAAGATTTTCTTAAAAACTGTCAGGAAGAGAAAGCTGGTTTTATAGTGCTTTACGAGTTGCAGTCAGATGGTGGCATTGGCAGAGATAAATTTATTTTTGATGGAAAGGACATGTATTTAATAAGTGCGTGTGCTACATGGAACACCAATGATACATATGGATTGTCCTATATTTCTTATGCAAGGATAAAGGAGTGGAAATATACGGATAAAGGATGGTTTTGTTATGAATTATGTGTTCCGGAACCACCGGAGGTTACAGAGATTGTTGACGGAAGCTGTCTGGTAAGAATAAAGCCATTATCTAAGGAACAACGGGAAATGTCAGAAAGATGCGTACAAGGTCTGGGGTATCAGGGAAATAATCTTTTATGCTCGAATTGGGATACTGACCATATGGAAAAACTGGACTATAATGGAATGTATGAATATCTGTATGCCATGAAACATCAGAAAGCGTTTGATGCAGAGGATTATTCAAATGGAATACCAAAAGAAGAATTTGAGAGTTTGATCATGGAATATCTTCCGGTAACAGCAGAGCAAATTCAGGAATATGCGGTATTTGATGAAAAAAATCAGACTTACGTATGGGTACGACAAGGCTGCCTTAACTATGCACCAACTTTTTTTGGAACTTCGCTGCCGGAGGTTATTGATATCAAAGAAAATGAGGATGGAACAGTGACATTAACGGTGGATGCGGTGTGTGATATGGTCATTTGTGATGATGCGGTCATAACCCATGAACTTACAGTAAAGTTTGCTGATGATGGTAGCTTTCAATATTTGGGGAATGAAATCCTTGATGATGGAATTATGCATATACCAGATTACCAATACCGTATTAAAGAATGATTTGATAATACTGGTGTTTTATGGTATTTTTACAGATATGAAGAAAGGAGACTTACATGAAATATATTTATAAAATCACGGGAAAAGTAAGTT
>ENA-UAJP01000663-UAJP01000663.1-human-gut-metagenome-genome-assembly--contig:-NODE-663-length-8581-cov-3.695402_pt1 | contig 8581 bp, 7 predicted proteins | sample MGYA00244429_ERZ654413 | MGnify/ENA primary metagenome ERZ654413 (study PRJEB26926, sample SAMN06164987) | human gut metagenome | biome: ENVO:00009003; feature: ENVO:2100002; material: ENVO:00002003... | reverse complement strand
GAGATTAGCTGCAGTCTCGTGGGCTCGGAGATGTGTATAAGAGACAGCTGTAATTGATAATGGTAGAGGTGTACCTGTTGATATTAATCATAAGACAGGAAGACCTGCCATTGAAGTTGTATATACCGTTCTTCATGCCGGGGGTAAATTCGGTGGTGGAGGATATAAGGTGTCAGGAGGACTTCACGGTGTTGGTGCATCAGTAGTTAATGCTTTGTCTGAATGGCTTGAAGTTCAGGTAAAGAGAAATGGACACATTTATCAGCAGAGATACGAAAGAGGAAAGATATGTTATGACCTTAAGATAGTAGGTGACTGCGATATTGAGGATACAGGAACTCAGGTTACTTTTCTTCCTGATTCAGAGATTTTTCAGGAAACAACTGTATTTGAATTTGATATTCTTATGCACAGATTAAGAGAAATGGCGTTTCTTACTAAGGGAATCAAGATTACTCTTACAGATTTAAGAGAAGGTCTTGAGCAGCAGAAAGTATTCCATTATGAAGGTGGTATCAAGGAATTTGTTCAGTATCTTAATAAGAGTAAAGAACCTTTATACAGCCAGATTATTTATTGTGAAGGTGTGAAAGACAATGTTCAGGTTGAAGTAGCATTCCAGCATAATGATGGATACAATGAGGTTGTCGATTCATTTGTTAATAATATTAAGACACCTGAAGGTGGTACACATCTGACTGGTTTCAGAAATTCACTGACTAAGACTTTTAATGATTATGCAAGAAAGAATAAGATTCTTAAGGATAGTGATCAGGGACTTTCAGGTGATGATATAAGAGAAGGTCTTACAGCAATCGTATCTGTTAAGATTGAAGATCCACAGTTTGAAGGACAGACTAAGCAGAAGCTTGGTAATACAGTTGCAAGGGGAGCAGTTGACAGTATAGTAAGTGAACAACTTACTTACTTCCTTGAGCAGAATCCTGCAGTTGCAAAATCTATATGTGAAAAATCGTTGCTTGCACAGCGAGCGAGAGAAGCTGCAAGAAAAGCAAGAGACTTAACAAGAAGAAAGACTGCACTTGAAAGCACTTCACTTCCTGGCAAGTTAGCTGATTGTTCAGATAAAGATCCTAAAAATTGTGAGATATATATCGTTGAGGGAGATTCAGCCGGTGGTTCTGCAAAGACTGCAAGAAGCCGTGCTACACAGGCAATCCTTCCACTTCGTGGTAAGATTCTTAACGTTGAGAAAGCAAGACTTGACAGAATACTTGGAAATGCAGAGATTAAAGCGATGATTACTGCATTTGGTACAGGTATTCATGAAGATTTTGATATAAGCAAGCTTCGTTATCACAAGATTATTATTATGACAGATGCCGATGTAGATGGTGCACATATTGCAACACTTCTTCTCACATTCCTGTACAGATTCATGCCCGATCTTATAAGAGAAGGCCATGTATATCTTGCACAGCCACCACTTTATAAAGTTGAGAAGAATAAAAAAGTGTGGTATGCCTATAATGATGATGAGCTTAATGCAATCATGACTGAGATTGGAAGAGACCAGAATAATAAAGTCCAGCGTTATAAGGGACTTGGTGAGATGGACGCAGAGCAGTTATGGGAAACAACAATGGACCCACACAAGAGAGTATTATTAAGAGTTAATATGAATGAAGATGATGATTCAGAACTTGATGTAACATTCTCAACACTTATGGGTGACAAGGTAGAGCCAAGAAGAGATTTCATAGAAGCAAATGCTAAGTTTGTAAAGAATTTGGATATCTAACGAGCAGCGCGTAAGACAATGTCAGAATATTATGTGCGTGCTTACACGCTAAATAATATTGTGATGTTGTCTTGTATGGTGCGACTAGCACCATTCGTAAAATCGTCAGATTTTACGAATGCGCGTGATTAGGATTTACGCATGGCGTATTCCAGATTTATACATTGCGTTAATTAATAACTTCACGGAAAGGAATTATAATAATGGATGAACATATCTTTGATAAAGTTCAAGAAGTCGATATGCAGAAAACCATGGAAAACTATTATATAGATTATGCCATGAGTGTTATCGCTTCCAGAGCACTTCCGGATGTAAGAGATGGTCTTAAGCCGGTACAGAGAAGAATTCTATATTCAATGATAGAACTTAACAACGGTCCTGATAAGCCACATAGAAAATGTGCCCGTATCGTTGGTGATACAATGGGTAAATATCACCCACATGGTGATTTATCAATTTATGAGGCATTAGTAAAACTGGCTCAGGATTTCAATACAAGATATCCACTTGTTGACGGACATGGTAACTTTGGTTCAGTCGATGGTGATGGAGCCGCAGCCATGCGATATACAGAGGCTAGACTCAGTAAGATATCTATGGAGATGACAAGAGATCTTAACAAAGATACTGTAGATTTCATACCTAACTTTGATGAAACAGAAAAAGAACCTACAGTACTTCCATCAAGATATCCTAACCTGTTATGTAATGGTACATCAGGTATTGCCGTAGGTATGGCTACTAATATTCCACCTCATAACTTAAGAGAAGTTATAGGTGCTGTTGTAAAGATGATTGACAATAAGGTGGAAGAAGACAGAGACACAACAATTGAGGAAATTCTTGATATAGTTAAAGGTCCTGATTTCCCTACAGGTGGAACAATCATCGGCAAGTTGGGAATTGAAGAGGCTTACCGTACAGGAAGAGCCAAGATAAAGGTAAGAGCTGTAACTAATATTGAGCCAATGAATAATGGCAAGAACAGAATTGTAGTTACAGAACTTCCATACATGGTTAATAAAGCAAAGCTTATCGAGAAAATAGCAGAGCTTGTAAGAGATAAGAAGATTGATGGAATCACAGATTTAAGAGATGAATCTGACAGAGAGGGTATGAGAATTGCCATTGAGTTAAGAAGAGATGTCAATCCTAACATAATACTTAACCAGTTATACAAACACACACAGTTACAGGATACATTTGGTGTAATAATGCTTGCATTAGTAGATAACCAGCCAAAGGTGCTTAACCTGTATGACATGTTAAAGTATTACCTTCTTCATCAGGAAGAAGTCGTTACAAGAAGAACAAAGTTTGATCTTAATAAGGCAGAAGAAAGAGCTCACATTTTAGAGGGCTTAATGATTGCTTTAGATAATATAGACAGAGTTATATCAATAATCAGAGGTTCTGCAAATGTACAGATTGCCAAGGAAAGCTTAATAGCTGAATTTGCACTTTCAGAAGCACAGGCTCAGGCTATCGTAGATATGCGTTTGAGAGCTCTGACCGGTCTGGAAAGAAGCAAGCTTGAAGCTGAATTGAAGGAACTTCATGAAAAGATAAAAGAATACAAGGCAATTCTTGCAGATAAGAAGTTGCTTCTTGGAGTTATCAAGACTGAAATTTCAGAGATAGCAGACAAGTATGGTGATGACAGAAGAACTTCTATCGGATATGATGAATACGATATTTCAATGGAAGACCTTATTCCAGATGAACCATGTGTTATTGCAAGAACTAACTTGGGTTATGTAAAGAGAATGACACCTGATAACTTTAAGAGCCAGCATCGTGGTGGTAAGGGAATAAAGGGAATGCAGACAATTGATGATGATTATATCAAAGATTTATTCATGACAACATCACATCATGTACTTACATTCTTTACTAACACAGGACGAGCTTATAAGTTAAAGGCTTATGAAATTCCTGAAGCATCAAGAACTTCAAGAGGAACTGCAATAATTAATCTTTTACAGTTAGCACCGGGTGAGACAATCACAGCAGTAGTTCCTGTTAAAATTGATACACTTCAGGATACAGATTACCTGTTTATGGCAACTAAGAAGGGTATAGTTAAAAAGACACCTGTTAAAGATTTTGCCAATATAAGAAAGACAGGAATCCAGGCAATTAACTTAAGAGAAGATGATGAACTTATAGAAGTTAAACTTACAGATGATCAGGCAGAGATTCTTATGGTAACAATGCTTGGACAGTGTATAAGATTTAAGGAAACAGATGTAAGACCTACGGGACGTTCAGCAATGGGTGTTATAGGTATGAGTCTTATGGATGAGGATGAAGTTGTTGGTGTTCAGGTAAGTACCCAGGGAGATACTATGCTTATAGTTTCTGAAAATGGTATGGGTAAGAGAACAGACATTGACGAGTATACAGTTCAGCATCGTGGTGGTAAAGGTGTCAAATGTTACAAGATAACAGAAAAGACAGGTAATGTCGTAGGAGCTAAGGCTGTAGATGATTCAAGAGAAGTAATGCTTATTACAACAGAAGGAATTATAATCAGACTTCAGTGTTCAGATATATCTAATCTTGGAAGAATAACATCAGGTGTTAAACTTATTAACCTTGATGAAGGAATTAAAGTAGCAACAATTGCCAAAGTAAGGAAGCAGCCTGCTGATGAAGATGGTAAGGATGCAGAGGGCTTTGAAGAAGACACAGATAAAACAGTAGAATCTGAAGATTAATCTTAAGGAAACTGCCACATTTATATATGTGACGGTTTCCTTTTTAGCAGGAGATAACATGGCTTTAATTAATATTAATTATGAATCAAAAACACTTGGTATGCCCGTTATGATTAATGCAATTATTCCTCAGGGAAGAGGCAGTTATAAGACTTTATATCTTCTTCATGGAATGGGAGGAGATTATACAACATGGATTACGAAATCCAGAGCGGCAGATTATGTAGATAATACTGATATAGCGGTCATAATGATTTCAGGTGATAACAAATGTTATGTTGATAATGTACATGGAAGAAAATATTTTACATTTTTAACAGAAGAACTTATAGAAACCTGTACTAACTGGTTTGGATTATCATGTGACAGAAAAGACCGTTACATAGCAGGAATGTCAATGGGGGGATATGGAGCAGTACATGCTGCACTTATTAAGCCTGATGTATATGGCAAGGTGTTCTCATATTCGGGACTGCTTGATATAGAGAAAAGATTTGACAACCCACAGGGAATAAACACATATCAGATATTTGGAGACAGGGAAAATTTATCAGATAACCGATTTGATATAATGAACTGTTTAAAAGAGGATAATTTCAAGACAAATGTGGAAAATTATCCGGAATTTTATATTAGATGTGGATTATATGATCAGATACTTCCAATGAGCAGACAATGGAATAAATATGCATCAGATGCAGGACTTAAAGTGAATTATTATGAAACTGCTGGTAATCATGATTTTATTTTCTGGGATAAATGCATACATGAGACAGTTAATATAATAAAAGAGCAGTCGTACAGGATGGAGGATATATATGGCAACAGTAATGAATATTAATCATTTTTCTATATATCTTAAGCGTAATATGGAATGCACAGTTATTCTCCCATCAGATATGAAAAATGATGAGAAGCTTCCTGTATTATGGTTATATCATGGAAGCAGTGGTGATAATACTGTATGGCTGTATCATTCACCAATAGCTGAATATGTTGATGAGGGCAGGTTTGCAGCAGTACTTCCAAATGTGCAGAATTCATGCTTTGTTAATATGAATATAGGAGATAAGTATGAGTCATATGTTGGAAAAGAATTATTTAATATAATTATGAATATGTTTCCATGTCTTTCTGATAAAAGAGAGAATAACTACGTATCAGGATTTTCTAATGGTGGATACGGATGTCTTCATATAGCTCTCAAATATCCTGAGAAATATGGAACTGTAGGAGCATTTTCAGCAGGTGACAAAGCTGATTCAGAATTTCTTAATGATGGAAGTGAAAAGTCAATAAGAAGAATAGAGCTTTATGGTGATGGAGACCTGCATAAAACAGAATATGGAATCACATATCAGGCAGACAGATTAATAGAGCAGAAAAGTGTAAAACCTGAAATATATCATGCCTGCGGAGAACTTGATCCATGGATAGACATGAATCATATATTGAGAGATTATTTCATGAGCCATATTGAATACAATTATGTATACGATGAAATTGAACAAATCGGACATGAATGGAAATTCTGGCGTGAAGAATTAAAAAGGTTTTTAGTATTTACTGGATTAATTAATAATTAAAATACAAGAAGGGAATTGGGAATGAGAGAGGTTAATGTATCAATAATAACAGACAACATTAAAGAAATGTGCATAGAGGCAAATCATTTTCTCACAGATGATATGAAGAATGTTTTTGAAAATGCAGTAAAAAACGAAGAGTCTGCACTTGGAAAGCAGGTTCTTGGACAGCTTGAAGAAAACCTAAAAGTTGCAGGAGAGGATATGATACCTATATGCCAGGACACAGGAATGGCAGTAGTATTCATTAATGTTGGTCAGGATGTCCATCTTACAGGCGGAGATATCACAGATGCAATTAATGAGGGTGTAAGAAGAGGATATGTTGAAGGATATTTAAGAAAGTCAGTTGTAAAAGATCCTATCTACAGAGAGAATACCAAAGATAACACTCCGGCAGTAATACATTTTAACATAGTTCCAGGAGACAAGGTCGACATAACAGTTGCACCTAAGGGATTCGGAAGCGAGAACATGAGCAGAGTATTCATGTTAAAGCCGGCAGATGGAATAGAAGGTGTAAAGGAAGCAATACTTACAGCAGTAAAGGATGCAGGTCCTAATGCCTGTCCTCCAATGGTAGTCGGTGTAGGAATTGGAGGAACATTTGAAAAATGTGCTTATCTTGCAAAGAAGGCATTAACAAGAGACCTGAATGAAGAATCCCCAGTTGAATATGTCCGTAACTTAGAAAAAGAAATGCTTGAGAAAATTAACAAGTTAGGAATAGGTCCTGGTGGACTTGGAGGAACACAGACAGCACTTGCAATCAATATAGAGACATATCCTACACATATTGCAGGACTTCCGGTTGCAGTAAACATTTGCTGCCATGTAAACAGACATTCACACAGGGTAATATAATCAGGGAGGCTAATCATGGATAAATATATTAATGCACCAATAAGTGATGAAGATGCAAAGAGTCTTCACTCAGGAGATTATGTATACATAACAGGAACAATATATACAGCAAGAGATGCAGCACATAAGAGAATGGCAGAGGCTCTGTCAGCTGGACAGCCACTTCCAATAGACATGAAAAATAATATAATATATTACATGGGACCATCTCCGGCAAGAGAAGGAAGACCCATAGGTTCAGCAGGTCCGACAACAGCAAGCAGAATGGATAAATACGCACCGCAGCTGCTGGATCTTGGACTGGGAGCAATGGTTGGAAAAGGCAAAAGAAGCCAGGCTGTTATCGATGCGATCGTGAGAAATGGTTCAGTATATTTTGCGGCGGTAGGAGGAGCAGGAGCTCTTCTTTCCAAATGTATTACTTCCGCAGAGGTGGTCGCTTATGACGATCTTGGAACAGAGGCAATCAGAAAGCTCACAGTAGAAAACTTTCCGGCGATCGTTGTGATCGACAGTGAGGGAAATAATCTGTATGAAACTGCGATCAAAGAATACAGAAAAGTGGAGGAATAAGATTCATGAAGAGAATCCTTTTGATGGTATTCAGAAATCTCTGGTTTGTTCCATGGGCATGGTGCAAGCTGTGTTATCGGGCATCCCATACAGATAAATATACGGAAGAAGAACAGTATTCCTTCATCCGATGGGTGGATCTTCATGCAAATAAAGGAGGGAATGTAACGATAGATGTGCATGGAAGTGCGAACCTGCCGTCAGAAGACGGGTTTATGTTTTTTCCGAATCACCAGGGACTGTATGACGTACTGGCGATTATAGAAGCGTGTCCACGACCATTTTCAGTCGTTGCTAAAAAGGAAGTGGGAAATATTCCATTTTTAAGGGAGGTCTTTTCATGTCTTAAGGCATTTCTGCTGGATAGAGAAGATGTGCGTCAGGCAATGAAGGTGATCATAGATGTATCGAAAGAAGTCGAAAAAGGAAGGAATTACCTGATTTTTCCGGAAGGTACACGCTCTAAAAATGGAAATAAGATCGGTACATTTAAAGGCGGAAGTTTTAAAGCTGCAACAAAAGCAAAATGCCCGATCGTTCCGGTGGCACTGATTAATTCTTTCGTGCCATTTGATCAAAATACGATTCGTCCTGTAACGGTACAGGTGCATTTCCTTAAGCCGTTGAAATATGAAGACTATAAAGATATGAAGACAACGGAGATTGCAGCACTGGTAGAAAAGCAGATCCAGGAAACGATCGATGCGAATGTAGAAGAATAAATAGGATCAGAAACAGGACAAAAAATAAAAAGACAATGGTATGGTGTACCGCTCCCAAAGTTGGAACTAAAATCTAACAATTGGAAATCGGTACAAGTTCCATTGTCTTTTCGTTATTTAATTAAATACAAATTTTAATAATATCCTGTCCAGTTTTCTTCATCATCGCCATCAACAGAATTGTCCGGGATAGTATCGGTACCATCGGAAATGCCCGGGATTGTAGTATCATTGTCGGCTTTGCTGCCGGAAGTACTGTTGGATGCATTTCCACTATTACCGGAATTATTGCCAGAATTATTGGAAGAACTGTTATTTCCTTTGCTCTTGCCGCCTGACTTGATGTCGGAA
>ENA-UAJP01000654-UAJP01000654.1-human-gut-metagenome-genome-assembly--contig:-NODE-654-length-8739-cov-5.448987_pt1 | contig 8739 bp, 9 predicted proteins | sample MGYA00244429_ERZ654413 | MGnify/ENA primary metagenome ERZ654413 (study PRJEB26926, sample SAMN06164987) | human gut metagenome | biome: ENVO:00009003; feature: ENVO:2100002; material: ENVO:00002003... | reverse complement strand
GTCAAGATGAACGGCGCAAGCGCCGCCGTTGACAGCCCCGCCCGCCTTTGCAGATAGGCAATCAAGGGGCGACAGCAAGGAGTGCTGCCGCCCACAGTATTATCAGAGAGGGAGAATTCTATGAGAAATCGGATTGTAAAAGTGACAGAAGTTGTAGTCAGAAGCGCTTTTTACATCATCTCAAACTATGTATTTGTTAGCATGGGACTATCATTTCATACTCAATGGATTTCAATTCTATTTTTGCTTTCAATGGTATGGTCTACTATTGATTACGGAAAGTCCATAAATGAAATAATCGAAAAAAAGGTAATTGCTGAAATACTATGTATATGTTGCATTGCACTGAGTATAGCGATGGCATATTTTGTGGGATATATTCAAGGAGCATTCGTTTCCCTCTGAAAATACAGGGCCACAACTTTCCGCTTAATATATCAGTATGGAACAAGTTATCAAAAAGTCATGAATGCTCGTAGCTCACCGGCCCGGCCAGCAAAAGCAGTAAATCTGAAATTGATTTACTGCTTTTTTGCTCAATAGACTCTTAAATCATCTGAAAATATTTCAACGCATCCCTGATCGCAGCTTCCTTTTCCGGCGGACACTGCGGTACTTTAGCATCTTCCTTCTTTGACAGGTTATAATTCTGTCCTACATCCAGACCGCACTTCCGCTTGACCTGGGAGATGTACAGAGAAGATACCTTCAAGCCGCTATGCTCCAGCACATACGTCTTGATCTGCTCATATGTGGCGCCCTTCTGGAACCCGGACATATCCATATCCTCCAGCGAGAACTCCACCCGCACTTTTTTCGAGTCGATTTCTCCCTTGGAAAGCAAGACAACCGTCTCAACATGATAAGTATTCGGAAACATATCCACGCAGCATATCTTCTCCACTCTATACCCTCTGGCCATAAATATCTGCAAATCCCTTGCCAGGCTTGTAGGTTTACATGAAATATAAACCATATTCTCAACATCATAATCAATAATCCGCCCAATAGCCTTCGGATGGATACCGTCTCGTGGTGGATCAAGAATTATATAATCCGGTTTTTCCTCTATTTCATCAAGCACCTTGAGGACATCACCTGCGATAAATTTACAGTTATCAAGACCATTAAGAGCTGCATTTTCCTTTGCTGCGCAAACTGCCTCCTCAACTATTTCGACACCTACTACTTCCTTACACACCGATGCCATAAGCTGCGCGATGGTGCCGGTTCCGCTGTAGAGGTCGTAGACTGTTTTACCGTTTAGCGAATCCCTGTCACCTCCCAGGATGAACTCTCTCGCTGTCTCATAGAGCACCTCCGCTCCTAGTGAGTTGGTCTGGAAAAATGAGAATGGTGTGATTTTGAATTTCAGACCTAAGAGCTCCTCGTAGAAATATGAATCTCCGTAGAGCACCTCTGTGCCCTCGTTTTTGACCACATCTGCCACGCTGTCATTTTTTGTGTGTAAAACGCCATTGAATCTGCCGTCATAGTGCCTGGTCAAAAGTGCATATCTAAAGCCTGCGAGCAGTTCCTCCTCGTTGAAGCCCTCTGTCTGTGTGGTGGTGACAAGGTCGACTATGATTTCACCGGTTTTTGTTGCCTTTCTGACAAGCAGATGCCGCAGATAGCCCTTGTGTGTTGCTCTGTGGAAATATGGGATATTGTTTTTTGAAAAATAATCAAGTGTTGCCTTTAATATTGTCCTGAAATCCTCATCCACAATCTGACAGTCTGATACTGTCACAAGGTCATAAAAGCTTCCTCTTTTGTGCATGCCAAGCGCAAGAGGGCCATCCTTGTACTCATCACCGAAGGAAAATTCCATCTTGTTTCTGTATTCACTCTTTTTCGGACTTCCATGTATCCCTATAAACTCATATCCTGACTCTTTTTCAGTGCCGATAGCATCCGAAATGAGCTTTTTCACCTGGGTAAGCTTCATATCAAGCTGCTTTTCGTAAGGCACTGTCTGATATGTACAGCCCCCGCACATTCCAAAGTGAGGACATGGCTCTTCTGTCTCCAGAGGCGATTTCTCAATTACCTCCATGAGTCTGCCCTCTGCTCTTTGATGCTTTACTTTATTTACAACAAATTCCACCTTCTGTCCCGGAATTGTATTTTTCACAATTACTCTGTCGCCATCATCTGTAACGGCTATTCCCTTGTTTGGGAAGTCTACTCTTTCTACGGTTCCTGTTCCTCTAAATCCTTTTTTCATGTAATTCTTATCTCTCTTTATACTTTATTATTCCTTTGTATGCCTGACTGCAAATGCCTTGCTTCACACATAAAGAAAAATGAGGACTACATATGTAGCCCCCATTATCTAAAAACGATTATTTCTCTTCTTTAGTCTTTGGTGCCTCTTTTTCCTCTTCAGCATCATCATCGTCTTCATCCTCGAAGAAATCATCATCGAATTCATCATCATACTCATCATCGAAATCATCTAAATAATCCGGTGTGAAAAACCTGTAGATACCATATGCCGCTGCTGCAACAGCAACTAATACACCAATGATGGCAAATATGATAACAGCCTTGGAAGGCTTCTTGTCTTCCTCTTCTTTTTTGAGAAGGTCATTAAGCTTTGCCATGCTGAGCTTCTCTGCAAGCTTGTTGTCCTTTAATAATTCTTCAACTTTACTCATAATTCAATCCGCTCCTTTTCCAAAAGTAATTGTCAAATGCTATTTGTTAAATCCATTATAGCATATTATATCCAATTTTCCTATAAAAATTACAATAATTTTAGTCAATTTTTTTCAATTTGGCAAATGAAGCAAACATCTTTTTGGTACCGGCCTTGTCAAAGTCCACAGTGACCTCATAATCCCTGCCGCCTTCTACAATTGCCATGACCTCTCCCGCGCCAAACTTGATGTGTGATACTCTGTCTCCTACCTTATATGAAAGGCCGCCGGTGGTATTGGCACTGGCAAATGACTTCTGATTGCTCACAGGCGTGTAGACAGGTGTCCTTGTACGCTGTGTATTAAAGGTGGTCGCATACTCTGTGCCGTATGTAGGTGTCTTTTTGAAGGCCTCCTTAGCCTTTCTGTAGGTGCTCTGTGAATTTCTTTCAATGTCATCATCACGGCGCTTTGGCTCATAGACCTCACCTGACATAAGCTCACGCGGAATCTCCTTCACAAATCGCGATACCTTGTTGAACTGTGTCTCTCCACGCACCATACGCATGCGTGCAGATGTGATGGTCAGATGCTCCTTGGCTCTCGTGATGCCAACATAAGCAAGACGCCTTTCCTCCTCTATCTCGCTTGTCGCATCATCACTCGTGATTGACATATAGCTTGGGAAAAGACCATCCTCCATGCCCGCCAGATACACATTCGGAAACTCAAGTCCCTTAGCACTGTGCAGAGTCATAAGAACCACATAGTCGCTGTTTTCGTCAAGACCGTCTATATCGGCTACAAGCGCTACCTCCTCCAAAAAGCCACTGAGAGTAGGATTCTCCTCCCCCTGCTCGTAATCAACAGCCTTGTTTATAAGCTCATCAATATTCTCAATACGCTGCTCTGCTTCATCCGTGCCCTCTGCCTTCAGCTCATCGACATAGCCGGTCTCATCGATTATTGCCTGTATGAGCTGCGAAACCGAATCCATCTCGGCTCTCGCACGAAGTGACTGTATAAACATCACAAAAGGCTTTATCTTGCCTGCTGACCTCGCCATGCCCGGCACCTCATCGACATAGCGCAGTGCCGTATAGAAATCTATTCCCTTCTCAATGGCATAGTCTGTCACCTTATTGATGCTTGTAGCTCCGATGCCGCGCTTTGGCACATTTATTATTCGCTTTACCGCAAGGTCATCATGGCCATTGTCAATAGTCTTTAAATATGCAAGGATATCCTTTATCTCTTTTCTGGCATAGAAATTCACGCCGCCGACAATCTTGTATGGTATGTTGGCTGCAATAAATTTCTCCTCGAAGAGACGCGACTGTGCGTTGGTTCGGTAAAGCACAGCACAGTCCTTATAGCGCGCCTCACCCTTTCTCACGAGTCTCGCTATCGAACGCGCCACATAATCCGCTTCCTCGAAGCCACTCTCAAGCTGTTCAAAGGTAATCCTGTCTCCGGCTCCGTTGTCAGTCCAAAGGCGCTTGTCCTTTCTACCCACGTTGTTGGAAATGACGCTGTTGGCGGCATCTAGGATATTCTGGGTAGACCTGTAATTCTGCTCAAGCTTTATGACCTTTGCATCTTCAAAATGCTTCTCAAAGTTTAAGATATTGTAGATATTGGCACCTCTGAACTTGTAAATGGACTGATCATCATCACCAACCACACACAGATTCTTATACTTCATGGCAAGAAGCCTGATAAGCTCAAACTGCACGGTGTTTGTGTCCTGATACTCATCCACCATGATATATCTGAAGCGCTCCTGATAGTAATCCAGCACCTCTTTATCCAGCTTAAAAAGCTCTACTGTCTTCACAAGCAAATCATCAAAATCGAGTGCGTTATTCTGCTTTAGGGCATTCTGATACTCCTTGTATACAAGTGCCTGCTTGCGCTTCACGAAGTCACCTGTGAAGCGGTTTTCAAACTCTATCGGATCAATCATCTCATCCTTTGCAGATGAAATGACATTTAAAAACATCTTTTCCTTATACATCTTGGTATCTATCTCAAGACGCTTGCAGATGTCCTTCATCAGAGCCTTCTGGTCGTCAGCATCATATATGGTAAAATTCGTGTCATATCCCAGCCTGTCAATATACCTGCGCAGTATACGCACACATGTCGAATGGAATGTAGAAACCCATATGCTTTCCGAACCATAGCCCACCATATCATCAATTCTCTCACGCATCTCTCCCGCAGCCTTGTTTGTAAAGGTGATTGCCATGATATTGTAAGGATTGACGCCACACTCATCTATCAGGTAGGCAGTCCTGTATGTAAGAACCCTGGTCTTGCCACTGCCTGCCCCCGCTAAAATAAGAAGCGGTCCCTCTGTGGTCAAAACGGCCTCCCTTTGCTGTTCATTCAACATATCTAAGTTCATCTGTTTTCCTCTCAATTCTCCAGTCTTTTACAGGCACACATACCATAAATACAAAAATAATTTATTTACAGCATATCACAAACATATGTTTTGTACAACCCAATATGAGAAAATTCAAAAAAAACTTGTCATATAGTTTTCAATACTATATAATAAAAGCCTGAGGTGATGATATGGAGAATGACGTTAAAGAATTTTTATCAGAATTATTAAAGCAGCTTAAATCAATAGATTACATAAAGCCGGAGGATATACCAAATATTGATTTGTACATGGATCAGGTCACAACCTTCATGGACGAGCAGCTCGCTGCATCAAAGCGCTATGAAAGCGACAAAATCCTTACCAAGACAATGATAAACAACTATGCCAAAAACAATCTGCTCCCTTCTCCGGACAAGAAAAAGTATTCTAAGGAGCATGTGCTCACACTGCTTTTTATATATTATTTCAAAAATATATTGAGCATCAACGATATCCGCTCAATTCTTAATCCGCTTACCGAGAAGTATTTCGGCAATGATGACGGATTTACGATGCAGGATGTCTATACTGAGGTTTTCAGCTTAGAGGCGGAGGAATCGCAAAAGCTCCTAAAGGATCTCGGCAAGAAATACAAGATTGCCGGTGAAACATTTGAGAATTTTCCTGATGAGGATCAGAAATTTCTTCACACATTCAGCTTTATCTGCATGCTGAGCTTTGATGTCTACATCAAGAAAATGCTGATTGAGCGCATGATTGACAATCTAAATGAAGAAAAAGAGGCTTCTTCCCATGAAAATACACATTCAGGAAAAGAAAGTAAAAAAACAGGCTCAAATTAATGAGCCTGTTTTTCTTTTCCCCTATGATAAACTAATCCTCTTTGTCAGAGCCATCCTCCATGCGTGAAAAAACCATATCATATCCATCGTTGCCGTAGTTTAATGATCTGTTCACACGGCTGATTGTGGCTGTGGAAGCCCCGGTCTTTTCTGCTATATCAAGATATGTCTTCTGCTCTCTAAGCATCTTTGCCACTTCAAATCTCTGTGATAGAGAAAAAAGCTCATTTACAGTACAAACATCCTCAAAAAATGTATAACACTCTGCTCTATCCTTGAGACACAAAATAGCATCAAACAAATGGTCTACTGCTTCTGTTTTTAGATTCTTGCTCATCGTGTTCTCCTTTTTCATGCGATTTATTTACTTTTAATTTTAACATATTAAAGTTTTAAAGTAAACAGCTTTCTTGCAATTAAATTATGATATGTTATACTAATGTTACTATCGCCTAATAAATCAGAATGGAGTAAATTGAAAATGAAAAAAGTAGGATATTTCTTTTACACATTTGTCCCACTGCTTGCAGTTGAGGCAATTCAGACTATCGCCTTATTCTTTATGATGGGCATGGGAATGTTTGGACAGGGTTTTGTCGGAAAACTTGCTTTTCCGTCTGCAAACGTATCGGACCGCCTTGAAAAGACATTTACCTCTGTAAATTTTAACATGATGATTATGATCATCTATGCACTCATTACCATTGCGATTTTTGGCATGTGGTACTATGCCAGATACGAAGGTAATTTTCTTCCATCCCCTAAGAAAACCTTCAATCCCATGATGATTGTGGCAATCGTCATACTCGTGCCGGGTACACAGTTTGCTGCCAATTTCATCGCTAACTTAACCGGCTACATCCGTCCCGACTGGCTGCAGCAGTACAACGAGCTTTTTGAGACATCAGGCATCACAGATACCACCTTTGTGACAGTACTTTATTCTGTAATACTGGCGCCAATCTGTGAGGAGCTTATATTCCGCGGTGTAACCATGCGCTGTGCCAGAAAGGCTTTGCCATTTGCTCTTGCCAATCTGATGCAGGCTGCACTTTTCGGACTGTTCCATCTCAACTGGATTCAGGGCATATATGCCTTTGCACTTGGCATAGTGCTCGGATATGTGTGCGAACGCGGTGGCTCTATTTACTACTCTATGGGGCTTCATCTGCTTTTCAACCTTTGGGGCACACTTTCAGGATTTTTCCCTGATCCCGGTAATAGTGTAGTGGTCTTTGTGGTTGTGATTGTGGTTACAATTGTTTCACTGGTGGCCGGATTTGTACTGTTTAACAAAGGACGAAGAAAGCTCCCCATAAATTCTACAGGAATATAGACACGCCCGCCAGACTTACTATCATCATAATCATGCCGGCAAGCAGTACTCCAAGCATGACAGCGGCAACTGTTGACTTGAAATCCATATCAAGGATACTTGCCGCAAGTGTTCCTGTCCATGCACCTGTTCCCGGAAGTGGGATACCTACGAAAAGTAAAAGTGCAACAAACAAACCTTTTCCTGCCTTTGCCTGAAGCTTCTTGCCGCCCTTCTCTCCTTTTTCAAGGCAGAAGCTGAAGAACCTTCCAATGATTGGTTTGTCTGCTCCCCAGATGAGCACCTTTCTTGCAAAAAGATAAATAATTGGTACCGGAAGCATATTTGCAATGATACAAACGATAAATGATGGCACTATCGGCAGCCCCATCACCTGTGAAACCGGAACTGCTCCTCTGAGTTCAATAAGTGGTACCATTGAAATTAAAAAGATGTAAATATATTTTTTTAACATGAATAATTCTCCAAAAATTTAATTAGTGTATGCATCTGCTCATCAGTTCCTATGGATATGCGCAGATAGTCGTTGATTCGCTCAGGTGAGCTAAAATGTCTGACAAATATATTGTCTGCCTTAAGGTCCTCAAAAAGCTTTGTTGCAGAAACATTTGCAGGCTTTGCAAATATAAAGTTGCTCTTTGAGTCACAGAATGTAAAGCCAAGTCTCTTAAGCTCTGTCTTTGTCCACTCACGTGTCTTTATAACCTTTGCTGTGGTCTCTTCAAAGTATGCTCTGTCTTTTACCGCTGCTGTAGCTGCTTCGATTGTGATTCTGTCCATGGTATATGAATTGAACGAATATTTCACATCATTCAGATACTTGATAAGCACAGGACTTGCCATGGCAAAACCAACTCTTGAGCCTGCCAGCGCGCGTGATTTTGAGAATGTCTGTACCACAATGACATTATCATATTTGTCAATGAGCGGCAGCGCACTCTCCCCGCCAAAATCCACATATGCCTCATCTACTACGACAATTACATCCTGATTGTGCTCTATTATATCCTCTATCTCATCAAGAGGCATGAGCTTTCCTGTCGGAGCATTAGGGTTTGGAAATACTACTCCGCCGTTTGCCTTATAGTAATCTGACGGTACTATTGAAAAATCATCAGACAATGGAAGCTGCTCATAAGGGATTCGAAGCATATCTGCCCACACATCATAAAATGAATATGTAATATCAGGAAACAGTATCGGCTTTTTCGAATTGAAAAATGTCATGAAAATCATGGCAAGTACATCATCAGAGCCAACTCCGACAAACACCTTCGAGCTGTCTATCTTATAGAAATCCGCAATTGCATTTACCAGCTTATCAACCCTTGGATCAGGATACAGTCTTAAATCATCTGTATTGAAATTACTTAAAACCTCCTTCACTCCCGGCGCTGGCGGATATGGATTCTCATTTGTATTTAACTTAATAACACAGGTATTCTTTGGCTGTTCTCCCGGTGTATAAGGTACAACCTGTCTCTTATACACATCTCCGAGCCCACGAGACTGCAGCTAATCTCG
>ENA-UAJP01000618-UAJP01000618.1-human-gut-metagenome-genome-assembly--contig:-NODE-618-length-9151-cov-4.258026_pt1 | contig 9151 bp, 9 predicted proteins | sample MGYA00244429_ERZ654413 | MGnify/ENA primary metagenome ERZ654413 (study PRJEB26926, sample SAMN06164987) | human gut metagenome | biome: ENVO:00009003; feature: ENVO:2100002; material: ENVO:00002003... | reverse complement strand
CGAGATTAGCTGCAGTCTCGTGGGCTCGGAGATGTGTATAAGAGACAGGGGTTATGCAGCCATGGCCGTGGGAAGTCAACCGGAAAGGAGGGTGCTGACGGATGTGGAATTATGAAAAACGCCTCGAGTATCCTGTAAACATCACGACACCAAACCCTAAAATCGCCCAAATTATCATGAGTCAGTACGGTGGCCCGGAGTTCCGTACCAGATGATACGGAAAAATCCAGTGTTTATGCGGGTTTGAGGCATTTGAGTACGTCAAAGGACGCATTAAAAGACGTATTTTGGCATAGTCATTTACATCAGTATGAAAGAGTACACAATCTGAAAAGAATAAGATTCAATCGAATATGAACTGCTAAGAGGACATTTTCTAAAGAAATTTAGAAGATGTCCTCTTTTTTGCGTTATGGAGAAAATACGTCATTTGTTATGAAGTCAAAGTGAAAGGAGCACAGCAATGGATGAATCAAAGAAGAAAGATAGATATGAGGATGCAAAAAAGTTTGTAAGATATTCAGATGGTGCAAAGATGTACAGTATGGGAATGACAAAATTTCAAGAAGTGGCTAAGGATGCCAAGGCTTGTTATAAAATTGGTCAGCTTGTACTTGTTAATACAGAAATATTGGATAAGTATCTTGAAACTTTTCATATTACAGATGCTGAGTTTTATAAGTAGGTGATGTTATGGTAAATACATTGAGTGGTTCAGTTTGTGCCTATAGAAAAGAAACTGTAAAAAAAAGATTTATTCGTATTGATGAGGTAATGGCTTTATTAGATGTAACACAAGATGAGGCAATGGATATAGCGTTGGCTGCTGGAGCAAGATATCAGCTTGCAAAGATTATCTTAGTACATAAGGAAAGGTTGATGAAACTTATGAAACATTCTGCAAGAGTTCCTAGTTCAAATAAAATTGTGGAAAAGAAGTTTGTGAGAATCGGAGAGGGTTCAATGACTTACAGCATAGGACATCATAGATTTATCGAAATGGCTAGAGCAGCTGGAGCTGTATATAAGATAGGCGAAGTAAAAGGAAATACTATTCTGATTAATCTGGAGGTGTTTGATGAATATATGGAGCAATTCAGAGAACCGCCAACAGAAATGAAACATCCATTGCCAAATGTGAAAGGAGACTGATGAATGAGTTACTCATATAAGTGCTATTCAGATACAAAGGATTTTATGAAAAAATTTGTCAATGCAGAGGAAGGAGCGATTATTTATGGGATAAGTAAATCGAGAATCATAGTAATTGCGAGAGAGGCAGGAGCAGTCTATAAAGTCGGTAATTCAGCATTAATCAATACGGAATTATTTGAAAAATATCTTGAACGATTCAGAGAGCCGGCAAGAGAACTGCCTAAGCATACATGGAACAAATTAAAGGAAATGACAAATACACCAAAAACTGGTGAAAATTCGTAAAAATACACCAGTGGTGTCACTTCCGTAAAATTAAAGTGCATTGTAGAATATCAATTGTCCAAGAGAGATTGGACATAACAATTGAATAATCAGTTACAGATTTGCAAAGTAGTTTGCACTGCAGAGTATCTGTAGGTAGTAAATTTACGGGGCATGTACCTGGAAGATGAAAGTCACAGCTATCATATTAGTAGCCTGATGGATCGAAAGATGAAGGGTGAGAAGTTGGATGGAAATCTGGTAAAAGGGCGCAAGAGATCCGGTGGATCTCTGCTCTGCGCGGACCGAAGCGAAGCGTAGACCGGCATGTTGCGTAAGGATAATTAACCACAGAGGGCGAGAAGTTCGTCCTTATCCTCAAAAGGCTAAAAGAGGAGATAGTGCTTCTGATAATTCAGAAGGGCGTCGTGAAACACATTTTGTGGCTCGTCTGTAACTCCCGGAGGTGAGAACACCTCTTTGTACACGGGGCGATATAGGAGTCTAGAAGACTGGCGTGTACCTACATGCTTAGCGTTAAGCATAGCCATGTAGACTATATCACTTCCAAATTCAAATTCTGTCTATATGGCAACTAATTTGAAGGAGGATAAAGTGGTGATGGGATTTAGCATAGCATTAATAATTATTGTTCTTATCGTATTGTATTCGTTAGCTAGGACGGCAGGAGAGTCGGACAGGACAATGGAACAGATAAGAGAGCAATCACTCCTTGGAAGGGAGGAGAGCTCTGGTGGGAACAGGTGAAAAAAGAGATAAGCATAAGAAACGCAGGTTTGTATCTCCAGAAGAAAAGCTTGAAAGAGAATTAAAAGATTGTATGCATTGTAGATTCTTCTGGGGACATAACAACAGATGTGCCAATGGAACATGTTGTAAACCATCTAAGAAAAAAGAACAGAAACTTCCGACGGAATGTGTCGGATGTCCATATTATCAAGGGAATGGTTATTGTTTTCCTTGTATGCGAAAGCTGATAGGAAAGTAGGTGGTTTAGATGTTCAAGTGGCTATTTAAGAAGAAAGGATGTGCAAAACACATGAATAATAAGTTAGAAGTAATCGGCATTGATCATGGATGGTCAATGATGAAAACAATCTCTCAGGTATTTGTCACAGGCGTTAAGGAGATTACAACTACTCCGGCACTTTTCGGTGATGTACTTGAGTATGAAGGAAAGTTTTACAAGGTCGGAACTGTAAGGCAGGAAGTAAAGGATACAAAGGTCGAAGATGACAGCTTTTATCTTCTCACTCTTGCAGCAGTTGCTAAGGAACTTAAAAGAAGAGGTCTTGCAGAGGCAAAGGTATTCCTTGCAGTAGGACTTCCACTTACAAGGTTTGGAGCAGAGAAGAATGATTTTATCAAGTACCTGACAAAGAATAAGCGTGTAAGCTTCAAATATGAGAATGAGTCATATCATATTGAAATTGATGATGTGGCAGTATTTCCTCAGTGCTATGCAGCAGTAGTGGACAAGATTCCTGCTATGGCAAAGAAAACACTGATAGTAGATATTGGAAGCTGGACAATCGACATTATGCCGGTAATCAACAAGTCACCGGATGAATCAAAGTGTGTGACGATTCCAAAAGGTCTTATTACCTGTATGCGTTCTATCAATGAGCAGTGTGTAAGACAGCTTAACGGAGAGGTAGACGAGTCAGAGATACAGAACATCATGCGATATGGCAGGTCAGATATTGATGATGAATACTTTGCCATTATTAAGGCAGAGATAGAGGATTTTGTTGATAAGGTATATAACTCAATCCGTGAGTTTGGGTATAACTTAAAGACTACACCGATTGTATTTGTCGGAGGCGGGGCAGTTGTGATGAAGAATTTTGGTAGTCACGATGCCAAGAACATTTCCTATAACCTTGATGTAAAGGCAAATGCAAGAGGATATGAGCAGCTTGCCACAATGGGACTTAAAAGCACTAAGCGATTATCATAAGGAGGCAGATGATGGGAAGAAGACTTGAATATGAAGTAAAAACTTCTGTCCGCCTCAACATGAGCAATCCTCAGCATGTGAAAATCAATGATGTGATTCAGAACCTTGATCCGAAGATTTTCAAATCTAAGAATCAGTTCATCATAGATGCGATTCAGTTTTACATTGATAATTATGGAAAAGAAACCTTTGTTATCAAGAAGAAGGAAAAAGAGAGGGCTGAATATATCCGGTCAGAAGATATTGATGACATTAAGGAAGAGGTCATTGAAGCAGCAACCAATGAGGCTAGAAAAGAGGTAATAAAGCTGTTAGGCGGAGTGATATCCGGGATGAATGTTGGTCAGCCGGTAATAATGCAGGCAGCCAATAGTGAAGCACAAGAACCTACAGAAGATGTTATGGACGATGCAGATGTTGCAGGACTTGCAATGGGATGGATGTCGAAAGGAGACTGATTATTATGAGAAGAGTTATGGGAGCCGTAGGAACAGTAATTTTAGAGATACTCAAGTGGATATTAAGGATAATTCTTGGAGCGTTGAAGCTGGTCTTAGGACTTGCCAGAATAATTCTTCTTCTATTCGCTATGGTGGCAAGGATATTTCTTTCATTCGTAAGAATGGGCACATTCTGAGAGGAGGTGAGCGTATGCAGGTAAAGGGTTTATTCTTAAATTATAAGAAAAACAGAAGACTTATGCAGTATTTCTTTAAAATAAGAGAGCTGGTATAATGAAAGGAGTTTAAGATGCACAGAATACGGGACAGTCCTATGTGTCCCGTGCATTACAGATAAATAGTTCACCGCAAGGGTGGATGGCACGGAACACAAAGCCCGTCCCTCTTGCGGAGAAGGGATGGGTGATTACTATGAAGAAGATAAGTATTATCTTATTATCCGCAGTACTGGTCTTTTCAATGGCTGCCTGTAATGGTGGTAAGGAAAAGGCTGATAATCAGACAGAGAAACAGACGGAAAGCGTAAAGCCAACTGAAGAAGCAATGGCAACGGAAGCTGTCACAGAGGTCACAACCGAAGCTGGAAGCGAGGAGACAGACAAAGATATTGCCGAGGCTAAAGATTCAGAAGAGAAGACTGATAAAGAAGATAACCGATCCGCTGATAATGAAACTGCTTCAAAGCAGGGAGAAAAGTCAGAGCAGAATGACGAGCCTGAACAGAAAGCTCCTGCAAGTGGTAATAAGGAAGCTGGTGGAAATCAGAGTAATGCAGGTAATGGTGGTCAGACTACAGACAGTCCGAAAGACAATGTGAGCAATCCACAGCCTGCATCCGTGGCATACAGTCCACAGAATGTTGTGTCACTTGCAACAGCAAAGTGTCAGGCAGGAGGGATGATTACCACACAGCAGAATTTACAGAATCATTTGAATGACGGCAGTATCACGCAGGAAGAGTACAATGAGTATTATCCTTACGATGGTATGGAAGGCTCTTATTACAGTGTGTTTGTAGAGACAGACCTCAACAAAGCAAGTACCATTGATGGACAGCGGTTATCATCTGAGGATGCAATCGCAGAATATATTGCAAGTATGTTACTTTTGGAAACAGATCCGGTATTCTACATCAGTTATGATGGAGTTTACACGACAGGCGGCACAGACTATTATGAGTTTCGATGTCACAGATAAATAAAAACGAATAGAAGCAGAAGGAAGAAAGATGTAAGCCATAAACTTATGTCTTTCTTTTTTTATGCGTAAATTAAGGAGGAAAGAGCACATGAAACAGAAACTAAAGCGTTTTATGGCAGGATTTATGGCTATGCTCACACTGGTTGGAACACTCTTTACGAATGGTACAACAGCATTTGCAGCCAGTCCGCAGGCAAATATTGCGTTCTGGAATGCATCAGTCAAAAATTCCGGAGAAGTAAGTGAGCTAAAGCCCGGATTTAATCATGGCAAGATTCTGTATTCAATTCTTGACGGAAATTCGGCATATTGTATGAATTTCGGATTAAGAGCAGATGGCGGTCAGCTTATGAACAGCTACGATGATGCGAGCACATCAATGTCAGCACAGCAGAGAAAGCTTTTAAGTTACTGCCTTTATTATGGGTTTAACAGTACACAAAAGGCGGCACCAAGCAACAGCCAGTGCGATGAGTATATCGCAACTCAGGCAATGGTATGGGTTATTGTAGCAGATATCTTTGGAACCGGAAGCGGTGATTCAGCAGCAAGAAAGCTCTGTAACACAGCACCAAGTCCTGATTCTTCATACAGCTATTATGAGAGGCTCAGAGACAATATCAGCAGTTCCTACAATGCAACACTTCCAAGTTTTGCATCACGCAGAACCAGTGAGGCACCAACTTATGAGTTGAAGTGGAATGAGGGAAGTCAGAGATTTGAAGCAACATTATCTGACAGCAATGGTGTCTTATCAGACTTTGATTTTGGCATCAGCGGATATTCTGTTGATAAGAATGGCAACAGTATTACAATCTCTTCAACGAGTGTGAATACCACAGCTACAACAGGAACATTCACATCCAATGCTGGCAAGATTGAGACAACATCAAGCTGTGTATTCTGGCTTACAGGAAAGAGCGGATATCAGGAGTTTATTTCTGAAAGACCGACAGCAGATCCTATCAAAGCATATATCAAGGTCAAGACAGAGAACATCGGATATGGTGAGCTTACAAAGACAGATGAGTCAAGCGGAGTGAAGCTTTCCGGTGCAGTCTATGGAATCTATTCTGACAGCGGATGCACAAACAGAGTACAGACCATGACAACAGATGGAAACGGATATGCAAAGTCAGCTGCACTTGTTGCAGGCACTTATTATGTAAAAGAGATTACCGCTCCAAAGGGATATGTCCTTTCCGGTAAGGTTCATACACTTACTGTAAAAGCAGGACAGACAACGGGAATCTCTGCAACAGATAAAGAGCAGCTTGGAGCAATCACAATCTATAAAGAGGGTGAGGTGCTTAGCTCATGGAATGGAAGCTATTTCACTTATGAGAAAAAGAAGCTTTCCGGAGCAGCGTTCAAGGTAACTGCAGGAGCAGATATCTACAAGGCAGATGGTACTAAGGTTTACAATGCTGGCGATGTAGTGGCAGAAAGCCTTACAACAGGAACTGACGGACAGGTGGTATTATCTGACCTTCATCTTGGAACTTATGTGGTAACTGAGATTAAGAGCATTGACGGATATACAATCAATACCACACCTCAGACAGTAGCAGTTGAGTATAAGGACCAGACTGTGACAGTCCAGTATGAATCAACTACGATTGAGAATACAAGACAGAAAGCGGATGTATCTGTCGTAAAGAAGGACTCTGACACAGAGAACCCTCTTGATGGCGGCAAGTACACACTTTATGCCGGAAATGACATCAAAAACTATGCCGGACAGGTTATTGTGACAAAGGGTACAGCTCTTGAGACAGTAACTACAGGTGCGGACGGAAAGGCAAGCTACAGCGTGGATCTGCCAATCTCTAACGGATATTATATCTCAGAGACACAGGCTCCATATGCGTATATCAGAAACAGTAAAGATGTTTACAGCTTCAATTTCAATGTATTACCTGAAACACAGGCAAAGACATCATTCAGTCACACATTTGTAAATGACAGAACTACAGCAAAGATTCATATCTACAAGGTAGACAAGGAATCAGGCAAGGCAGTTGCCCAGGGAGATGCAAGCCTTGAAGGTGCAGTTTATGGTCTTTATGCAAGAAACGATATCGTGCATCCGGACGGAGCAACAGGAGTCGTATTCAAGGCAGGAGACCTTGTAGCAACACTTACAACAGATAAGAATGGCGAAGCAGAGGTCAATAACCTTTACCTTGGAAACTATTATGTGAAAGAAATCACTCCATCAGAGGGGTATCTCTTAGACGAAGAGGAGCACGATGTAGTATGCGACTATGAGGGAGACCTTGTAGCAGAGGTATCAAGAAGCACAACATCAGCAGAGCAGGTCATCAAGCAGCCATTCCAGCTTATCAAAGTATCTGACAATGGCGATGATACTGAAGCAGGCTTATTGGCAGGTGCAGAGTTCACAGCTTATTTGAAATCATCTTTACCTGTAAAGGCAGATGGAAGTTATGACTTTGACAAGGCAACTCCGGTAGTAATCGGGGAAAACGGAGCAACAACAATCACATCAGATGATAAGGGACATGCAGTTTCCATTGCAATTCCTTATGGAACTTATGTGGTAGTTGAATCAAAGACTCCGCATAACATGAAGACAATCAAGCCATTTGAGGTAAAGATAAAGGAGAATCATCCAACAGAGCCTCAGACATGGAGAGTTTTCTTGGACAGAGAGTTTACAGCAAAGCTTCGTGTAATCAAGAAGGATTCCGATACAAAGCAGACAGTACTTGTACCAAACGCAGAGTTTAAAATCTTCAATATTGATAAGAACGAATATGTGAAGCAGTACACAACTTATCCGTCAAAGGTAGAGCATACTTCATTCTTTACTGATGAGGACGGAGATTTAATCTTACCGGAAGCACTTAAAATCGGTAACTACCGCATTGAGGAAGTGTCTGCACCATTTGGATATGTTGTAAATGATAAGTATGTCAACATCTCTGTTGATACTGATACAGCATTTGAGACAGATGGTGATACAAATGATGCAATCATTACTGTGGAATATTCCGATGCCCCTGCAGTAGGAGAGCTGACTGTAGAAAAGAAGGGAGAGGTACTTGACGGATTCAAGGGAGGACTTCTTGCAAGCTCATATGAGAAAGAGTTTGTTTATAAGGAAGGCTCACTTGCCGGAGCAAAATTCAAAGTTTATGCTGCCGAGGATATTTACACAGCAGACAACCAGAAGGATGCAGACGGAAACCGCATTAAGTATTACAGCAAGGGAGACCTTGTGACAACTCTTACAACAGGTAAGGATGGAAAGGCAACAGCTAAGAATCTTCCTCTTGGACAGTACAGAGTTGTGGAAGTGGAAGCTCCATACGGATATGTATTAAATCCGAATGAGCAGAAAGTGACATTCACATATGTGGATGATAAGACACCTGTTATCAAGGAAAGCCTTACTTTCTCAGATGACAGACAGAAGCTTGATATGTCAGTGACTAAGCTTGATGCAGAAGATAACACACCGATTGCAGGTGCAGTATTTGGTCTTTATGCAGATGAGGATATCAAGAATGCTGATGGCAGGGTTATTATCGAGAAAGGTACACTTCTTGAGAAGGCAACATCTGATGAGAATGGAAAGATTGCTTTTGTTAAGGATTATCCATTTGCAAAATATGTTGCAAGGGAGCTTGTAAAGCCTGCCGGATATGTGACAAATGAGGAAGCAGTAAACTTTGATACAAAATATCAGGGACAGGATGTTAAGACTGCTGTATATAACAGCGAGTATAAGAACACTCCTACAACCTTTGAGTTTACAAAGACAGATATCACAAGCGGTGCAGAGCTTACAGGTGCAACACTTACTGTACTTGATAAGGATGGAAATGTGGTAGACACATGGACATCTGATGCTAAGGAAGCACATGTGATCAAGAGACTTGTAGTTGGAGAGACTTACACTCTTCGTGAGGAATTTGCTCCTTACGGATATCTCAAGGCAGCAGATATCCAGTTTACAGTTGAGGACACAGGCAAAGTGCAGCATGTAGAGATGAAGGATGAAGTTCCTACAGGTTCCATTGTCATCAATAAGGACGGCGAATTTGTAACAGATACTACTCTT
>ENA-UAJP01000608-UAJP01000608.1-human-gut-metagenome-genome-assembly--contig:-NODE-608-length-9204-cov-3.840310_pt1 | contig 9204 bp, 19 predicted proteins | sample MGYA00244429_ERZ654413 | MGnify/ENA primary metagenome ERZ654413 (study PRJEB26926, sample SAMN06164987) | human gut metagenome | biome: ENVO:00009003; feature: ENVO:2100002; material: ENVO:00002003... | reverse complement strand
GTCGGCAGCGTCAGATGTGTATAAGAGACAGCTTATATAAGTATCATTCCTGTATGTTCTTTTTCTTCTCTTCCAACTGCTGCCTTTTGTCTTTCAGATACTCCATATATTCTCCGTATGTCATTCCCGGCGGTGTGATTCTTCTTTGTGCTTCTCTTGCCTGTTTCGCTTTTTGGCTTAATACTGCTGCCTTGCTTACCGTCTTTTTCTCTTCTCTCTTTGGTTCTTCGGGTTTAATCCCCAATCTCCTTGCCTGTCGGTTCGGTTTTTCCTTGTTATATGTCAATGTCCTTTCCTGTTGGAACGGTATTACTTTCCTGTTTCTTCTCTTCTTTGCCATAACTGCCCCTTTCCAAATCGTCCGCAATTTCTGTTATACTCTGCATACAGGCTTTTATATTCGTGTCCGTGTCTGCCGTTATGCTTAATATGTTGCTTATCTGTCGTAACCTCTTTATCTGTTTTGGGTCAACTGCTGCCTTTTTCAGACATTCCGGGCATATCTCTATGCCCTCCAATGCCTTTTCTCCACATAAGCTACATTTCTTCATGTGTACCAACTCCTATTTTCTAAAGAACTTCAATACCCTTTCGTGCCACCAATACTTAAATACCGCCTTATAAAAGGCTCTCGTCTTTTCTTTCATTGTCCTTTTCTTCCTCCTGTAGGATTCGTATAATGCCTATATAGAGCCTTTCCGCACAATATACGCATATACTGTTACCTATCGCCCTGTATCGTGCCGTATCGGCTATAATATTGCCGTCTGCTCCGTATTTCGTCCAATCGTCCGGGTATCCTTGTAATCGTTCTCCCTCAACAGGTGTAAGCCTGCGGATTATGTATACAACTTTCTGCGTTGCTTTCTTCAACAGGTCTTTAATGCTTTTCTTTGGAGTGCTAGGGATATTTCCCTTTGTCTTGGTACTCTCTGTTATCAGAGTTTCCGACCCTCCGCCGTAAGACCCCCCCGCTGCCCTTAAAGTGCCGTTAATCTGTGTTTCCCTGTATCCTCCGTGCTGATTCTCTTCAAAGGCTTTCTTATCGGTTACAATCAACGGGGTATCTCCCCTTACGGTATTGTTCTGTCCTGCGGTCAATGTTCCGCTTGTATCGCTCTCCCTGTATCCGTTGTGTTGGTAGGCTTCGTAAAATACGCTGTGAATATCTGCCGTTGTGAGTGTCGGGCAAGGTCCTCCGACTTTTCCAACGCCTAATCCGTTGCTTGCCTTATTTCTTGTAACTTCATCCCTTAAAGGGATAACGCTTTTTTTCTCTACATATCCGACTAAATTTGAATAAGCAATACAAGGTACTTGGTTTCCGCCTGTACCCATTCTTGCAAGCAATGTAGGGGATATATCAGTAAAGCAACTGTTGCTTGGTTGGCTTGGGTTAATTCCCACTACCTCCCCCCCTCGGCTACTTTCTGTTCTAAGGCTATTCGTAGATTGTCTGGCAGCTTCCGCCCTTTGTTCTTTGCTCTTCGGAGTATACCCAAGCACGCTTTCGGACTTAAATAATATTTCTCCGGCACGTTGTCCTCCAAAATCTCCGATAAGGTAGATTCGTTTTCTACGCTGGGGTACTCCCCAATATTGAGCGTCAAGGACTCTCCAAGCTGTGTCAACCTCCCCCCCTCTAACCATTCCTGCGGTTGCCCATTTGCCACTTGCAGGCATTGGAATATTGGCGTTTGTGACTTTTTCAAGCACGGCTCTAAAATCCTCTCCGTTGTTACTTGAAAAAGCTCCGGGTACGTTCTCCCAAATAATGAAAGTTGGATATTTTCCATTCGTTGCTAACCTCATTTCTCTTATAATTCTTATTGCGTGCGTGAATAACCCGGAACGATTGCCTTTAAGTCCTTTTCTCTTTCCTGCTATGCTCAAATCTTGGCAAGGACTTCCAAAAGTTATAATATCCACGGGTTGTATTTCATCCCCTTTAAGTTCCGTAACGCTCCCAACGTGCATTACATCCTTAAAACGGTATCTTGTTATGTCGATACAATTCGGTTCTACCTCTGCGGCCCATAACGGTTTAATGGTGCATCCTGTATCTATCCCGCTCGGTATGCCTGCTGCATAGCAGAAACCTCCGATACCGTCAAATAGGCTACCTAGTGTTAATTGTTTCAACGCTTGCCCTCCTTTCTGTTTTTCTTCTCCTGCTTTCTCTTGGCGTATTCCTGTAAGTATCTTTCCTGTTCTTTGTCCTCTTCCATTCTTGCTAATCTTTTTTGATACCTTTTGTATATTTTGCAATCCTTTTCGCAATCGGGGCAATTTCCATACGGACACCCGATACATTCATGCAATTCGCCGTTCTCGTCCATATCAATACCGAATACATAAGAGAGAAACATGATAGCGAACGGAAGAATAAATATTACTGCTGCCACGGCAACGATAATTAAGATTGCTGTTATTATTGTTTTCATTCCTGCCAATCCTCCAACTTTTTAACCCTTGTCTGTAGGTTGCTTATGGTTACTTTCATTTCCTCAATCTGATAAGGCAATACGTCCGTATTTTCAAACATATAAAGGACTTCTACCGCCCGGCTTATCGGCACACCGCTTTTTAATCTCGGTTTATTGGTCTTTGGGTCAATCTCCGTAAGTCTGCCGTTCTTCGGTTTCCTCTTGGTGTCCTTTGCCGGTCCTGGCATTGCTTTATTCATCATCTTGTAATACGGAATCTCTGCCCCTACAATTCCGTTAAGTCGCACTTAATAACCCTCCCTGTGTCGTATCCTCTTCAATCTTCTTATCCGCTACTGCTGCCGTGTCCTGCAACTCCTTTTCCAACCTCTCCCAAATTAGAGGAATCATTAACTTACAAACTATCATTGTATGTATTCTGCTTGGTGCTTCCGTCAATCTTTCGCACATATACACGAATAATAAACCTGCGTTGGCATCCCCCTCCCAATCCGGGTTATCCTGTCTTGATTTCTTAAAAAGCGGTGTTTCTTTGTACTGCTGCCCTAACTCCTGTAAGATTTCTATTGAACGGTCTGTAAATATTACCTCTCCGCCCTTTTTAACCTCTGTAATTGTCAACAGTTCCATAATTTTATCTTTTTCGCTCTGCATTTTCGTATGCTCCTTTCAATTCCTCGGTGTGCATCAAGAAATGTACCGCACCGTCAAACTTAACCTTGTATTCCTCTATATCATCCGGCTTTAGGTACTGCCTGCCGTACATTTCTTTCATATCACGCCATACATTCCAAGGAATAAAGAAAAAATCATCCTGTATACAGATGCACACCCCACATAACGCCCCTAATCGGCTATGCTTTTCCAATACGTCCATTTGCGTATCTGTAAGCACATTTCGGGTTATCCTGTCTTTGCTTGTCCTCTTGGCTTCAAACATTATCGAACGCCCACCGTATAAGGTCCCTTGAAAGTCGGGTTGTGCGTGTGTACTGAAACGCCCTGTAAATTCTCCTGTCCTGTGGTTCTTGCTTGTCACTCTGAACGGTTCGGGTGTTTTATCAATGGTTGCTATACCGTGGCTCTCGTACATTCTGCACCCGGCTAAAATCTCTCTTTCAAAGTGCTGCCCCTGTGCATTGTTGAGCCTGTTTTTATACTGCTGCTTTAATTTATCTTCATCTACTGCCGTGGCTCTTGCCTGCTGCCACTTCTTTAATTCTTTTTCCGTGTCCGAATCGGTCACAATTCCTTGATTTATCAATGTTTTTCGCTCCTTTTCGTTAATTCATTCCACGGTATCAACCGCATACGCTTTTTACCGTCCAATTCGTAAATAAATGATACCGTGCCATTCTTTAAGCTGTGTTCCGTGATAATATCCGTTATCTGCATTTCTGCCGTGCCTAATCTTCTCGGATACCCTGTAATAGCCATTCCCTCAATTATTGCAACCTCTACAATATCGCCTAACTCATAAGGGCAATGTGCCGTAAATATCGCCTGCTGCATTTAACAATCTTTCCTTTCTTTGATTTCGTGTATGTGTAGCGTGTAGTATTCCGTTCCGGGTTCTGCTCCCCATTCTTCCTTACCTGTCTTAATATCCAATGAACATACGGCAGTAAACTGTGGTCTACTGTTGCCGTATCCGTTTCTGAATCTTATTAACTGTTTATCAAGTCCTGTAGGAATATTTGAGTTTGGGTACATTTCAAATATTTTCTTAAACCTCGTTGTATAATACGGTTTTATCTCTCTGTATTCCTCCTGTTTATCCCCGGAAAGAATCATATTGAACCATTTACCCTTAATCGGTAATATCAGCATATAGCCACCTCCTAACCTCTTACGGATACTTCCCTTAATGTTTCTTTTTCACGCATCTTTTTATATGCGTACAGGGTCGCTTTTACATCCTCTAAGGAATCGTGTGCCTTAAACTCGTAACCGTAGTATGTTGCACACTTGGTAAGGCTCTGCCACTTGTAACTACCTCTGCGTTCGTTCCATTCTCCGTAGATTTCTGCAAACATAATCATAGGGTCAATCCATTTTCCGGGTCTACCTCTATTCCGTATGCCTTTAGGTAACTATCTTCAAACGCTGCATTATAGGCTATTACCTTGTCCGCCTTGCTTAGAATTTCAAGTACCGTAGGTACATATCTTTCAAACGGTAACTCATTGGCTACCATAAGTGGCGTAATGCCGTGTACTGCCTGTGCATCCTCCCAACTGTCTTTATTGTTCGGTCTGCAATAAGCATTAAGCAGGACATTATAATTTTCATCAATAATTGATACCTGTAATACCTCGTCCTCTCCTGCCTTTAATCCTGTTGTTTCAAAATCAATAGTTGCAATCATTTTAATCCCTCACTTTCCGCAATCGTAGGTAGCAATTCCACCCCGTATAGTCGTTGTATTCAAAATCTATCTTGGTAGGCTCATACCCCTTATATAACTTTCTCCATATCTCCTTATCTTCCGGGGTCTTTGCGTACTCTCGGAGTTTTCTAAAACTCCATTTATGGTCGTTTTTCTTTACCTTTGGCTTTTTAAGGTTCATTGATGTAGACCATTTTTTGCAGCCTTTTTTACGCTTGTTTATGTAATTTACTATGCCCTCTAATCCGTTTTCGTTCGGCTGCAATCTGTCACAGTTCACGAAACCGTAATAATCTACCTTGGCTCTGTATTCCGGGTCGTTTGCCTTTTTCCAATTTATCCTTGTGGTACTCCACATTAACTCTAAATCGTCACGGTCTAACCCTCCGCTGTTTATGATGATATGGTGGTGGATTCTTACGGCTTTTGTTGTCTTATCATCCGTATCAATCCCCTGTAATGTAAGCTGCCCCTCTTCCTCTTCCGGGGTGTATTCGGTAACAAGCATATACTTTAAATCCTCGCCTGTTTCCCTCTTCATTTTTCTTTTGATACGGTCTAAGTAGTTATGCACATTCTTTTCCGCTTCCTCCAAGGACATAGGCAAATGCTCATTGTTGTATGTAGCTGATATATGAAAATCATTTGTACCAAAATTAGTATTGGCAATCTGTACGAATCTTCTTTTACTTCTCTTGTCATTAAGGTTTTTTTGAGCCTGTGAGGATTTACCCTTTTTTCCCTTACCCACTTCCGGCATATTCGTAACTGCTACTATATCAACCTCTAAGTATTCCTCTCCGCAATATATCCTCTTCTCACGGATAAAGTTCTTTCTCTTCTTTGCCATACCGTTCATTCTCCTTATACTACAAGTCCATAAGGGTACACCTACTAAACCATATACTTATACAAGTATAGTCTTATATAAGTATATAATTTTATGAATGTCCTAGATGTTAATACCCCATACAAGGTCCTCAACACGCCCTCATTTATAGCCTTTTGGCGTGTGATTTCAAGGCTTTTTTATTGACTTTGTGCAAGCCTTATAGTATAATTTGAATAGGTGTAATTATCGCTATAAGGCGGTAACAGGGAACTTGCATAAGCCACTATGCAAGTTCCTTTTCTTTTGCTCTTTCCCTGTAAATCTTGGTTGCAAAATCTACCGTGTAATATCCTCCACAACCTTTATGTTTTGCCATATACGCACAACTAAGTGATATTTGACCGCATTTTAAACATTTGAGTTTAAAGTACGGTAATGCCGTTACTTGTACGTCCAAACAAGGAATATATGGTATCTCCAAGCCGTTATCTGCGTGGTATCTGATACCCTCTACAAAATCCGAATAATCTACCATACTTCCAATGTTCTTTATGTTCTCGGTATCCAAATCCCCGACCTCTATAATCTCGCCGTTTACTATGTCTACCGTTGTTTCCAAGTCCTGCACTATGAAATAGCCTATTTCTTCCGCCGTTTCATAAAGCAATATATCCTGCTCATAAATCGGTTTCCCGAATCTGTCGGCTGCATCCGTCTGTCTGCACATGGTATTTATATCTACCTCATACACATTTGCACCCGGATAACCGCCTTTATCTATGTAATGACCTACGGGGCGTATTGCCCCGTCGCTCGGTCTTATGGGCGGTTCTGTTATATATTCGCCCTCTACCCATATTGGATACGGTGTACTACTGCTTTTTGCCTTTGCTCTCACTTTCCTGTACCCCTCTTTCCGCAACCGTGCCGATAATCTCCATAAATGCCGTGTCGGATACTCCTGCTTCATTCACACACGGCAAAAGCTGATGTATCACACCCTCGGGGTCAATCCAACGGAATATAACCACATCCGCAAGCCTAACCTTTACGGTATCGCCCTCAAAGTTCGGAAGCGTATTATATTCCCTGTCAACTGTTGCCTTGTCTACTACAAATTCTCTTATCTGTCCGTCCACTTCCAAGGCTACAATATCGCCTGTATAAATCTCTTTGCCGTTCTTGTCCCTGTAGGGTGTCTGTTCTCCCAAGGTGTCCGGGAATATTTCTCTAAAATCTCCGTAGACCGTGCCAATCTCCGCCACTTCATCCGTTGCATATCCGTAGGACGGCAGACCGTAGACCCACTCGTAAGATTCTTTTTCCCTGTTGTATGTCAATCCTCTGTACTTCATTGCCTTACCTTTCCCAAGGTTTTAGCGTAAGAGGGTACTGCTCTTTAATCTCACGGCTACGCTCTACATTGGTCTGTAATATAAGCTGTGCCTTTTGCATTTCCTCTTGTGGCATTTCCTTGTCTTTGTACTGGTCTACAAACTCTTGGTATTCCTGTATCTTTTTCCTTAACTCTGCATCCGTGGCAGATATGACATATACGGTACTGCAATGCCTACAACGCCAATACCTGTATTCGATTTCCCTGACTTTTTTATAACTCGGTTTTATCTTTCCTATGGATTTATGGCACTTATCGCATACGATTGTAGGCTTGTACTTTCTTTTTATTGGCTTCACTTTATCCCTCCTGTAGCACCTTTAGGCTCTTGATATGGGATACCCGGAATAAACAGGATTTACATACATAAGTATCCTTATGAGATAAAAAGTAATACCCGCCTTTCAAGTAAAGGTTTGGGTCGTTTTTTACCTCTTCCGTTCCTGTTTTCCTTAAAACTCCCTGCATTGTATCGCCGTCAAATAGTTTCACTTCCACACTCTTACCTATGTGCTTTTCTAATTCGCTTCGTTTCATAATTTCCGCCTTTCAAGTACAGGGGTGCTACCGCACCCCTTAACAGTTATTCAGTAATCAGTTTTCCGTTTACCTCATAAAAAGCGGAGCGGAAACCAATGCTGTCGTTCGAGTGGGAACGAGGGTGAGCCAAGATGAGAGCGGACGGACCCGAATTGGAAGTATTGCTGAACGCCGACCCACGGAGAGGCAAATATTCGCCCTCGGTGGCATCAAAGTATACATAGGTCTTTCCCTCTTCCTCTGCTCTTTTATCCGGGATAATTCCCAAATCTTTAAGCACCTGTGGAACTTCCGATAACACAACCTCTAATTCATCAATTCTTACTCCGTCATAATCCGGCGTGTAATCATCTGCTGCCACGGTATCCGTAATTGTAATTTCTCCACATTCCACATTTGCCCTTACCGGTCCCTTGGATGTTTCCGCCTGCTGCCATTCGGTACTATCCTTTGACAGGTCACAATATGGGGATGCTGCTTTATTGTCCGGGATAAACTCTATTACTCCGTCCTTAATTCTTAATCCTGCCAACCATTCCCATACATTACCGTTAAGGTCTGATACTCCATAAGGTGTATGGTCGTGATTCCATGTAACCGGTCCTGTACCTGTATATGTCCGTCCAAGATTGCTTACTTTGCCCTGTTCATCCTTGTGGTAATAGTCCTTGCCCCAATCGGTGTTACCGTGTGGCATTGTGCCTTTTCCCCTACTCTGATTTAACAGGTATTCATACTCTACGGCGGTCATAAGATGCCAACCTAACCCTTTGCATCTGCAAGCCTGTACCGCTTCGTCAAATGTGATATTTACGGTTGGGTCTGCCATTGGCATACTGTAGGCTCTGCCGTCAATTACGATATTCGGGTACTTTGATATGTAAATAGCATCCGCCACCTTATCCCCGATTTTGAATACTGCCGGGACCTCTTCGGCATCCTTTGGTCTTGCGAATCTGCACATGATAGACGGAATCCCTCTATCATCAAAAATCACTACATTGTTGTGGTCTACTGCGTTCATTCTTCCTTGTCCTCCTGTTTTTAATGTTTGGCATAAATGGAATGTAACTTAATACTTCCACGCCTTTTTATACTCTCTTCCGTGTGTAATCCCGAATCGAAAAACGCACAAAAGGTTGTACCGCCTATAATGCTTGTCACTACGATATAATCCCCGATATTATGAAACTCGCACCGCTTCACGTTTCGGTATACCGCTGTGTGCTTCTCTGTTCTGCTGCCCGCCATGCTGCCCCTCCTTTCGTTGTGTCCGTGCTATATTCAAGGCGTATTGCCCTTTCTTCCTCCGCTATATCAACTGCTGCCTGTCTTATCTGCTCGCAATCCTCTTTTAAAATATCTGCGGTCATTTCTATAACTTCCAATGGCAGGTTTTCATCTACCACCAAAGAGCCGACCATATCCGCCAACTCTCTAGCCTTTTCTTTTATTTTTTGATTCTTCATATTCTCCTTATATTGTTTTTTGTGCTACTTCTGCTCTGTAAGGTGTCCCGCCACGTTTTAACTCATTGTAAATTGTGGCTCGGTGTACTCCCTGTCTCTTATACACATCTCCGAGCCCACGAGACTGCAGC
>ENA-UAJP01000584-UAJP01000584.1-human-gut-metagenome-genome-assembly--contig:-NODE-584-length-9585-cov-4.204512_pt1 | contig 9585 bp, 6 predicted proteins | sample MGYA00244429_ERZ654413 | MGnify/ENA primary metagenome ERZ654413 (study PRJEB26926, sample SAMN06164987) | human gut metagenome | biome: ENVO:00009003; feature: ENVO:2100002; material: ENVO:00002003... | reverse complement strand
GAGATTAGCTGCAGTCTCGTGGGCTCGGAGATGTGTATAAGAGACAGGTGTAGCACCATATAATATACTTGCTATTACATTTACTAATAAAGCGGCAAGGGAGATGAGAGAGAGAGTTGATGCGACAGTAGGACAGCAGGCTGGCGAAGTGTGGGTAAGCACCTTCCACTCTACCTGTGTGCGGATTCTCAGGCGTTATATAGATAGAATTGGTTATTCCAATACATTTACAATATATGATACAGATGACGTCAAGAGTGTTATAAAGGATATATGTAAGAAGTTCAATATAGATACGAAGATGCTCAAGGAAAAAACAATTATGAATGCGATATCGCACGCCAAAGATGAGCTTATGAGTCCGGATCAGATGGAGCTTGAGGCAGGTGGTGACTACAACGGCAAGAGAATTGCCAATGTATACAGGGAGTATCAGAAGACATTAAAGCTTAATAATGCACTTGATTTTGATGATTTAATATACAAGACAGTAGAATTATTGGAAAATGATGCTGAAGTACTTAATTATTATCAGGAACGATTTAAGTATATTATGGTTGATGAGTATCAGGATACTAATACATCGCAGTTTAAGCTTATATCAATGCTTGCCGCCAAATATGGCAATCTCTGCGTGGTTGGGGATGATGATCAGTCAATATACAAGTTCAGGGGTGCTAATATTACCAACATATTGAATTTTGAGAATACATTTGCAGGAACTAAAGTAATAAAACTTGAGCAGAATTACCGTTCAACACAGACAATTCTTAATGCAGCCAATGCGGTCATAAGCAATAATATAGGAAGAAAAGCAAAGAGTCTGTGGACAGAGAATGGCGAGGGTGAAAAGGTTAATTATACACTTTATGAAAATGGATATGATGAGGCACAGGGTGTTGTTGACAGCATAAGTTCTATGGTAAGGGACGGCTGGAATTACAACGATATTGCCATATTATACAGGACTAATGCACAGTCTAGAGCGTTGGAAGAAAAACTTATGTTAAAGAATATACCATACCGTATATATGGCGGAATAAGCTTTTATCAGCGTAAGGAAATAAAAGATATACTTGCATATTTAAAGACTATAGACAATGGTATGGACGGACAGGCAGTAAAGCGTATTATCAATGTTCCAAAGCGTGGAATTGGTGCGACAACAATTGAACGAGTTCAGGAATATGCAGACCAGAATGACATAACATTCTGGCAGGCTCTGTGCGATGCTGAGCATATCGATACGATAAAACGAGGTGTTGGAAAGTTAGAGCCATTTGTTACACTTATAGGTTCACTTAAGGCAAAGCAGGAATTTATGAGCATAAAAGAACTTGCCGAAACTGTTATAAGTGATACAAGATATATAGAATGTCTTGCAGAGAGCGAAACAGCAGAAGAAATAGAAGCAAGACAGGAAAATATAGATGAATTGATTAACAAAATAGTAAGCTATGAGGAGAGCTGCCGACAGAAGGAAGAAACTCCTACATTAAGCGGTTTCCTTGAAGAAGTTGCACTCATAGCAGATATTGATAATCTTAATGAGTCAGATAAGCAGGTAATGCTTATGACATTACATAGTGCCAAAGGTCTTGAATTCCCTATTGTGTATATGACAGGAATGGAAGATGGCCTTTTTCCAAGTTATATGACAATAGTGTCAGATGACCCTGCAGAGATAGAGGAAGAAAGACGACTTTGCTATGTAGGAATAACAAGAGCAGAGAAGATACTTAATTTAAGCAGTGCGAAGATGCGTATGGTACGCGGTGAAACACAGATGAATAAAGTATCACGCTTTATTAAAGAAATTCCCGAAGAATATATGCACATAGAAAATAATAGTTCAGGATATAATAAAGGTAAGATTGCATATGGAGGAAAAGATGACTCAGAGGAAACGCCTTCGTATAATATCAGAGCCAATGCCAAAGCCGCTCTTAACAGATACGGTTCAGGCAATGTGAATTATAAAGAACCAAAACGTGTATCAATCGGCGGCTCAGCCTCAACAGGTTACAGGTCTTCTGTGAGAAAGGCGAATACTAAGGTTGGTTTTGGTAAAGAATTTCCTATGGATATATTTGATTTAAAGAAGTCATCGAAGGCTGATGGAGCTGGAGGCAGTGGAACTGTCGGTAGATTGACAGCTGGTGGAAAATCTGTATCAGGCGGAAGTTATGCAGGTACTTCATATGGCACGGCGGGTTCGACTGCCTTTGCTGGCAGTGCTGGAGGAACATCTGGACTTGGATATGGTGTTGGCGATACCGTGGTTCATGCCAAGTTTGGAAAAGGAAAAGTAATTTCAATTGATAATGGCACAAGAGATTATATGGTAACTGTAACATTTGATGAGTATGGTTTAAAGAAAATGCTTGCAGGCTTTGCAAAGCTTAAAAAAGCCTAAATATGGTGACAAATAAAATATGTTGTGATACAATATATTTACTTTAAAAGTGTTTTGAAAGGAGCGGTTGTTATGAATAAGGATAAGATTGAAGAGCTTATTGCGGCAAGCAAGCTCAATGAACTTCTTCACAAGAAAGATGTAGAAGAGAGCAAGAAGAAAAGTAATGTAATTATCATAGTATTAGCAGTTATTGGAGCGGTTGCAGCATTAGCAGCTATCGTATATGCAATCTATAGATACTTCACACCAGATTATCTTGATGATTTTGATGATGATTTTGATGATGACGACTTTGATGAAGACTTTGAAGATGATGATGAATTCGAGAACTAATTATTCTGCCAATTAAAGAATGATTAAGACAAAGACCACTGGCTGGCTTACAGCCAGTGGTTTTTTAGATGTTCGGTGATGTGGGAGGAAGGCTGGTTAGTTTCCTGATTGATTATATAGAAGGATTGGAGATAAAAGATGAAAAAAGGCGGCATATATACAGGTTATGTAGAAAGCGTGGATTTTCCTAATAAGGGAAATGTAATAGTTAAGACAGAGGAAGACGGACAGACTATAGAGGAAAAGGCTGTTGTAAAGAATTCAATACCGGGACAGACAGTTAAATTTATGGTAAACAAGAAGAAGCACGGCAAATGTGAAGGAAGGCTTCTTGAAGTTGTCTGTCAGGCAGATACAGAAACTAACGAAAGATGTGAGCATTTTGGTAAATGTGGTGGCTGCGTATATCAGACTGTAAGGTACGAAGAACAGTTAAAGATGAAAGAAAATGCAGTGAAGAAGCTTCTTGCTCCTGTTATTAATACAGAATATGAGTGGGAGGGAATAATTGGAAGCCCTGTATCAAGTGAATACCGTAACAAAATGGAATTCTCATTTGGCGATGAGGTAAAAGATGGTCCGATAGCCCTCGGTTTACATAAGAGAAACAGTATGTATGATATAGTAACAGTAACAGGCTGTAAGATTGTGGATAATGATTACAGAAAAATACTCAAGTGTGTATATGATTATGCACTAGAGAAAAATCTCACTTATTACCATAAAATGAAGCACGAAGGGTATCTTAGACATTTGCTTGTAAGAAAAGCTGTAAAGACAGGACAAATCCTTGTGGATATTGTGACAACTACAATTAATGATATCCCTATGGACGAACTTGCAGACAGATTAAAAGCACTGTCACTTGACGGAGAGATAACTGGCTTCCTGCACACCTACAATGACAGTGTTGCCGATGCGGTAATCAACCAAAAGACAGAGATAGTATTCGGAAGGGATTATATTGAAGAAGAGCTTCTTGGACTTAAATTCAAGATTACAACATTTTCATTCTTCCAGACTAACTCACTTGGTGCAGAAGTACTGTACTCAAAGGCAAGAGATTATGTCGGAACAACAAAAGATAAGGTCATATTCGATCTGTACAGTGGAACAGGAACAATTGCACAGATGTTAGCCCCGGTTGCAAAGAAAGTCATCGGCGTTGAGATAATACCAGAAGCTGTCGAAGCAGCCAGGATTAATGCCGGCATAAATGGACTTGATAACTGTGAGTTCATCGCAGATGATGTGCTTAACGCCCTCGATAACATTAAGGACAAGCCAGACTTTATCGTCCTCGACCCACCAAGAGATGGTATCAATCCTAAGGCACTTAAGAAGATAATTGATTTTGGTGTTGATTCTATGGTGTATATTTCCTGTAAGCCTACAAGTCTTGCAAGGGATCTGGTTATGTTGCAGGAGAGTGGGTATGAGGTAAAAAAAGGGTGTTGTATAGATATGTTTCCAAATACTGGACATGTAGAGACGGTAGTTCTTTTGTCCCAACAAAAGCCAGATGACAGGATTGAGGTTGAGATAGAACTGGATGAGTTAGATTTAACTAGTGCGGACAGTAAGGCGACTTATAAAGAAATACAGGAATATGTGCTGGAGAAGTACGGATTAAAGGTTTCTAATCTGTATATTTCACAAGAAAAAAGAAAATGTGGTATAGAGGTTGGGGTGAATTATAATCTGCCTAAATCGGAGGATAGCAGACAGCCGCAATGTCCGGTGGAGAAGGAAATGGCGATAAAGGATGCACTGAAGCATTTTGGGATGATTTAGAGAGGTGAGCACATGGTATTAAACTATACGGTGTATCAGTATGATAGCAGCAAGAACGCAGTTGTTATGACAGATATGGATGGCAAGGAGCTTGTGATTGACTGTGATAAGACAGAAACGCAGGTTGTGTTTGATGACCCGGAGGATGCAGGAATCCTTGCCAGACTTGCAAGAGAGGAGCCTACAAGTTATGTAAGCTTTGCTATGCGTCCGGGTGGATTGCAGGATTATGTGGATGTTTGGAATGAGTTGAATTGATATAGATATTTCCTAATCGAATTGTTTATTGGGATGAAATTTGAAGCCAATCATAATAAGTACAAGTGAAGGAGCGGACAATATGACTAAGTTTTATGAAGCAGTATTGGATGTACTTAAACAGGATAATAGATTTTTTTCTGAAGAAGGAATTCTCTTGAGAAATGCTGTATACGAGGCAACTATGCAGATGGATGCTCAGCTTATTCGTCTGTTATTGTCTAATGAGGTAACAAAGGAACATTTTTTTAAGGATGTAGATGGTATATCTGTTTTTGATAAAGTGGAGTTTGGATGGGTTGTGAATAACAAAGAGTTTTTGCCGGATAGTTATACACGATTTAAGAATAAAATTGGACTTGCTGATGATAATGGAGATATAATTTCTTCCAAAGGTACTGTTGAATTAGTTTTCCCGTACAAGGATTGTGTACTTGAAGGTGGGCAAACAAAGGATGAGCAAAAACGTAGCGAAATTTTCTATAATGAAACTTTGGCACCTGATGAAGTCGATAGATTATTCTATCCGAAAGTGCTGATAAATGCAAAAAAATATTCATTAACTGGTGTTGAAACGGTTAACACTTTTTCTCCTAATGATAATATGATTATTAAAGGCAATAATTTGATGGCGCTTTCTTCTCTATTGAAAAAGTATGCAGGTCAAGTTAAATGCATTTATATAGATCCGCCATATTTCTTTAGGGAAAATAAAGCAACAGATACATTCAAATATAATTCAAATTTTCATTTGTCAAGTTGGTTAGTATTTATGAAAGATAGACTTTCAATAGCTAAAAAAATTATGAAACCAGGTGGAACTATTTGGATTAGTATTAACGAGGATGGTATGCATTATCTTAAAGTGATGGCAGATGATATTTTTGGTGCGGATCATTTTGTTGGGACTGTTCCTCGTAGAACAAGGAGCGGGAAGTCTGATGTACCATTTAATTTTTCTCAGGATTTTGATTGGATTCTTGTATATACTAATGTATCAGATAATGAAAAGATTGTTGGCAGAAAAGTAGAAAGAAAATATTATGAAACACCTGATTATCCAGGAAATCCATGGAGACTTGCAGATTTAACTTCACAACAACCTGCAAGTAAGCGCCCCAATTCCTATTTTACGATGATTGATCCTAAAACAGGAAAAGAATATCCGGCAAGCGAGAAAAGAACCTGGGCAGTTACAAAAGATACTTTTGAATATTACTATAATCTAGGAGCAATTGTATTTCCAGATGATTATGAATTTTTAAATATATCTAAACCATATGCAAGGAAATTCAAATCTGATGATAATAGTGGAAAATTGAGTGCTGTAATTTCAGACGTTTTAATTCAAGATTTTCTTAAGGAACTTCTTTGTGATTGTAAAAATATGGATGGCAACTCACAGATAGATGACCTATTCGGACGAGATGAATTTGATTATGCTAAGCCTGAGAATCTTATTAAAAATATTTTGGAGGTTTCTACAGAAGAAGGAGATTTAGTAATGGATTTCTTTTTGGGTTCTGGTACGACCTGTGCTGTTGCTCATAAAATGAACCGTCGCTATATTGGTGTAGATCAGATGGATTATATAGAACGCTTAGCGGTTGAACGAATTAAAAAGGTTATTGATGGAGAGAATGGAGGAATATCTGCAGATGTAGATTGGCAAGGTGGAGGTTCTTTTATATATTGTGAGCTCGCAAAAGCTAATCAAAATTTCGTGGATGAAATTCAAACTGCTACAACTATTGATGAAATTAAAGATATATATGATCGTATCATAGCAACAGGATTTATTAGCAGTAAGGTAAATCCGAAAGACATTGATGCAAATGTAGATGATTTTTATTCTTTATCTATTGATGACCAGAAGCGTTTCCTTATGGAATTACTTGATAAAAATTTGTTGTATGTAAATTACTGTGATATAGACGATGAAGAATACGGTATCAGCGAAGATGATAAGGCATTTACAAGAAGCTTCTATGGGGAGGTGTGATCTATGGCATTTCTGTATACAAAAATGGATGATTTACGTGAATATGGATATATTTCTGAGATGCCATCATACATTCCGAACAACTTAAATCCAGCTTTTGAATTGCGTCCATATCAGATTGCAGCATTCGAGAATTTTATTACACATTTTGAAAGCCCTAAATGTCCACGTCCAACGCAGGTGCTATTTCATATGGCAACAGGAAGTGGAAAGACTTTGATTATGGCTGGACTTATGCTTTACCTATATAAAAAAGGCTACAGAAATTTTCTGTTCTTTGTAAACTTGTCAACTATAGTAAAGAAGACAGAAGACAATTTCCTAAATGCTGCATCAAGTAAATATTTATTTGCAGATGAGATTGTGTTAGAGGGAGAACGTATACCGATAAAGAAAGTTAATAATTTTCAATCAACAGATCCAGATGCTATTAATATTTGTTTTTCTACAACTCAAGGTTTGCATACGGATATGTGGTTTACTAAAGAAAATGGCATCTCTTTTGATGATTTTGATGATGTCAAAACTGTGCTTATTTCTGATGAAGCTCATCATTTAAATGTAACAACAAAGAGACCTAGTCAAGAAGAAAAAGAAAACTATCATTCTTGGGAACAGACAGTTAAGAGTATTTTTGGCAGAAATAACGAGAATGTTCTGTTAGAGTTTACTGCTACTTGTGATCTTGCTAATCCTCAGATTCGTGCAGAGTACGAAAATAAAATTATATTTGATTACCCATTACATAAATTCCGTGCGGATCTTTATTCAAAAGAGATTAAAACGCTTCGTTCGGATATGGATATTATGGACAGGGCTATTCAGGCTTTGGTGTTGAGCCAGTATAGATTAAAAGTTTTTCAGGACAATCATTTATCCATCAAACCAGTTGTGTTATTTAAGTCTGCCAAAATTGCAGACAGCAAAGCGTTTATGGCAGCTTTTATAGAGGCTGTGAAAAAGCTTAATGGTTCTACAATAGAGAGAATTTCTGCATTAATTGATAATCCAACAATGCACCAAGCATATGATTATTTTTCAGCTTCGGGAATTACTTTTGATATGCTTGCACAGGAACTTCGCGAGGATTTTTCAGAAGAACATTGTGTATCCGTTAATGATGATAAAGAAGCGGATATGAAACAAATTTTGCTCAATTCTTTGGAAGATGCTTCAAATCCATATAGAGCAATTTTTGAAGTAAAGAAACTGGATGAAGGTTGGGATGTATTAAATCTTTTTGATATAGTGCGTTTGTATGAAACAAGACAGTCAGGTGGTAAATCAATATCTTCTGCAACTGTGTCAGAAGCGCAACTTATAGGGCGTGGTGCTAGATATTGTCCGTTTAAAATAAATGATGAACAGACAAAGTTTCAACGCAAATATGATAATGATGTGGAAAATGAGCTTCGTATTTGTGAGGAGTTGTATTACCATTGTCAAAATGATAGTAGATATATAGGTGAACTACATAATGCACTACGTGAAATAGGTATTGAACCAGATAAAACAATTACAAAGCATTATATTTTGAAGGATGATTTTAAACAGGATGATCTTTATAAAACAGGTTTAATATTTTTGAATGATCGAGTAGTTAAGAGTCGTTCTGAAGTTAAAGAATTACTTCCGTCGATAAGGGATAAAATCTATTCTGTGACGTTAGCAACAGGGCAATCTGGTGAGGATATTATTCTTGATAATGAACAGAGTGTTGCGGTTGATGGTAAGACAAAAACAAAGTTATATACCACTACAATTGGAAAAATTGCAAATATAAATTATGCTATTGTAAATAAGGCGCTTGCGAAAATTCCGGTGTATAAATTTAATACTTTAAAAAGTAGATTTCCAAATTTAAAGTCGACAAGAGAATTTATAACAAGTGGTAGCTATCTAGGAAATATAAAAATTGATATTCGTAGCAAATATGATGTGCCATTGGTGACTATTCTATCAACGGTTGTTACAAGTGTACTCACAAAGATAGCGGCATCTATTTCTACAATTGAGGAAGAATACGAGGGTACTAAGGATTTCCGTGCAGTTAATATACATGATGTTTTCCGGGATAAAGCTGTAAATTATACTAATATTGTGGATGGTGGAATTGGAGTGTCTCAAAATGATGATACCGTGCCGGATACAATGCGTATCGACTTAAAAGGAGAAGATTGGTTTGCATTTACAGATAATTATGGAACATCTGAAGAAAAAGCATTTGTATCTTATTTTCGTGATCATGTAGATGAATTGAAATCTATTTATAGTAAAGTTTATTTAGTGCGTAATGAAAGACAGATGCACATCTATTCATTTGATGGTGGTGAAAGATTTGAGCCTGATTATGTGTTGTTTTTACAGAAGGATAATGCAGACGGATTTGAACAAATGCAAGTGTTCATTGAGCCAAAGGGCACACATCTGTTGGAATCAGATGGTTGGAAGGAAGATTTTCTTCTGCAATTGAAAGAAAATGCAATTCCAATAAAAACATTTGTTGATGATAATAATTATCATATATGGGGCTTTCACTTCTTTAATAGAGATGTGAGAGGAGCTGAATTTAGTGCTGATTTTGAGATGCTACAAAAACCGGAAGATCATTTAAAAGTATTAAATGCTTATGCTAAAGGAATAGTCAATTCAAATTAGTAAAGTTATTTCATATGTGAGTCAAAAAGTGCAGCACCTTTCCGAAAAGGTGAGTCAAAAAGTTGCGTACCTTTTCAAAAGGTGCTCCAAAAAGTGACGCACCTATATAAATATCAGGGGG
>ENA-UAJP01000577-UAJP01000577.1-human-gut-metagenome-genome-assembly--contig:-NODE-577-length-9619-cov-8.699394_pt1 | contig 9619 bp, 10 predicted proteins | sample MGYA00244429_ERZ654413 | MGnify/ENA primary metagenome ERZ654413 (study PRJEB26926, sample SAMN06164987) | human gut metagenome | biome: ENVO:00009003; feature: ENVO:2100002; material: ENVO:00002003... | reverse complement strand
TCGTCGGCAGCGTCAGATGTGTATAAGAGACAGAATCTTTAATAAACTTTGTAACTTCATTGTCAATCTATGAAAGATTTTCCCATACAATTTTCTTCTATTAATTACATCATAGTAATAATAGTATTTTTGCCAATTTATTATTTCTTCATGTGATTTTCTTATTCCATCTGCCAAATATCGTTCCATATATATATTACTTTTACCTTCAAAAAAATCATATATTTCTTGTGAATTAATAATAGGCCAATCTTGACCTGATATTAAATGAAAGTACTGATTATCTTTATCGTTTAAAGCTAAATTCATTAAAGCGATTGTTGCTCTTACGATGCTCCAACTTCCCCATTTAACATCTTCTTGAGAAATATATCTTATGTTCTCATTTTCCAAAACTTTAAGGTAATCGTTATCTAGAGACATTTTTTTATCGAAATGTATATATACATTGAAATTCGAATTAAGTTTTCTACTTAACTCTACTACCTGCTGTATATTTTTATGCGCTAATATTAAAATTGCTTGCATTGCATTACCTCACCTAATTATTTACTCCAATAAAATAGGTCAGAGAAAATATCTCTAACCCACCTAAATATCATATTTGTATAATCCATAAGTATTAATTACGGATATTAATTTTGAAGCATAATAGGGATCTGTTGCATACGTCCCATATATACCATTCCTTAAATTGCGAGCAGCATCTTGATAAGTTGGAGAATAACTCTTAGTAGATTTAGGGAATCTAGTCTTTATCATTGTAGCATATCCAACTAAACTTTCATAGTAAGTATTATAAGCTGCAAATGGTGCATTCACAGTATGGTAAGCTCCTCCATAATATTCTAACGTAGGCATTGTAACATAGTTACCCTTACCACTCCACTTTACACCAAAGAGATTATGTGCTTGTTGAGATAACATGCTACTTCCCCAACCACTTTCTAATCCAGCTTGTGCAATCATCATTGAAGCGTATATACCATATTCGTCTGCAACTATCTTAGCAACTTCACCAATTTGACTTATAAAGTCCTTTGCTCCTAAACCTGTTAAAGTAAAGTTACTAATCCATTTTCCAGAATTTGAAAATAGGTATCCATTATAATATCCAGTTGCCATCATTCCATTATTTTTGAAATAGTACCAATCACCTTTTTCATCTAGCCAACCTTTTTGCATGCGACCACTTGATGAATTAAAGTAATACCAATCGTTGCCACCTTGCAACCAATTCTTTTGCATACGTCCACTTGTTGGATTGAAGTAGTACCAATCGTTACCACCTTGCAACCAGCTAGTTTTCATATCACCACTAGCTCTATCAAAGTAATACCAATCGTTACCACCTTGCAACCAACCTTTTTGCATGCGACCACTTGTTGGATTAAGGTAATACCACTTATTATTATTTTTAAGCCATTTTGTCTGCATGTGACCACTTACTGGATTGAAGTAATACCAATCGTTGCCACCTTGCAACCAATTCTTTTGCATACGACCACTTGTTGGATTAAAGTAGTACCAATCGTTACCACCTTGCAACCAACTAGTTGCCATTTTCCCATTTTGATCAAAATAATACCAATCATTACCGCCTTGGAGCCAACCTGTTACTTTTTTCCCCTGTTGATAATAGCTCCAATTATTATTAGTATTAACCCAGCCAGTTTTATAACTTTGACTTACAAGTTTTACACTAGCTTTCATTCTCCTGCTCATAGTCAAAGCTTGCGTAGATTCATTAACATTTTGTCTACTTGCATCTGACACTTGCAGTGTCTTGCTAGTGTCAGCATAGCTATTAGTGCTACTACTTTCCACACTATTTTGTGCAGTAGTACTGGTGACATTAGCTTCACCAGTACTACTTTGGTCGTTACTTGTTTCGGTATTTGACACAACACTTTTTGTATCCACACTGCTATCTTCATTTTTTGTACTTTGATTTTGTAAAGTTACTTTTTGTGTGTTAATACTATTTGTACTTTGATTATCATTTTGCACAGTAACTTCTTTTGAACTAGAGTTTGCATCAGTATCCGCTTTGACTTTAGTATTTGTTAGTAGCGTACTTGTAATTGCTACGGTTGTTCCCATTAATAAAGCCAACTTATTATTAATAAGTCCCATATACTACATACTCCCCTCTAAATTAAATTACTGATTAGCAATTCCATTTTTTATTAAAGCTCTTGGATCTAGCCATGTACCATTATTATTAAAGGAATTTGCTATTGCTTTCATGACATTTGTTTCTCTTGTTATTCCTAAATGCAAGTGAAAAGTATCACGATAACCAATAACATCTCCTGTGTTAATTTGTTGTCCTACTTTCACAGAAATATTTCCTTTATTACTGAAAGCTTCTTGATAAACAAAAGTATATTCATCAGAACGAACTACTACATAATTTTCTAATCCTGCGATATATCCAATTTGCGTAACCACACCACTATGAACTGCATGAACAGCTGAACCTGGATGATCAGCAGATCCAAAATCTAATCCATCATGGAAACCATTCATTCTAAATTCGCCCCCTGGATTTACTCCAAATAATTGAGCTCCAGAGAAGTATCCTTCACCTACTGATGGGAATGGCCAACCCCAAGTATCTTTTATCATTCTACCGTCGTTTTTAAAAGAGTATTTCTTACCATCTACATTGATAGTACCTGTTTGCATGTGCCCACTTGTTGGACTGAAGTAGTACCAGTCGTTACCACCTTGTAACCATCCCTTTTGCATATGTCCACTTGTTGAACTGAAGTAGTACCAGTCGTTACCACCTTGTAACCATCCTTTTTGCATATGTCCACTTGTTGGGCTGAAGTAGTACCAGTCGTTACCACCTTGTAACCATCCTTTTTGCATATGTCCACTTGTTGGATTGAAGTAGTACCAATCTTTTCCACCTTGTAACCAGCTCTTTTGCATACGTCCACTTGTTGGATTGAAATAGTACCAGTCGTTACCACCTTGGAGCCAACTAGTTTGCATCACACCATCATTGTTGAAGTAATACCAATCGTCTTCACCTTGGAGCCAACCCTTTTGTTGTTGTCCATCATTAAAGTAATACCAACTACCATTTTCTTGTTGCCAACCATTTTTCACTTGATTAGTTACTTGAGTCTTCACTGCAGCATAGCTCTTTACACTTGTACTATATTTAGCATTAGTAACTACCAATTCATTAGTAGATGAATTATTAACATCACTTACTTGTTGGTTAGCTGTGCTTTGATTATTAGTACTATTAGAAAATGTTGTACTTTCATTTGTAGATTTGTTGCTTTGATCTTGTACAGTCAAATTTTGTGTATTACTTTGATTTGTTTGACTTACTTTTTCTGTGCTTTGTTCTGAGTCACTTACTTGATTTTGAGATACACTATTTTGATTATTAGCTACATTTTCACTCGTAACTTTTGTTGCGCTATCAGCTTCTGCTTTATTATTTTCTGAACTTAATACTACTTCTTGTTGGTTTGTGTTTGCTTGATTACTGTCAGTAGCTTGACTTTGAGCAGTTGTATCAGCTGATACATTAGCATTATTAATATTTACACCCACAACAAGCCCTAAAAATACTAAAGGCGCAACAATCCAATTTTTACCTGATTTATACATTTTATAACGTTTTTTTGTTTCGTAATTCTTCAAGAAAAAACGTCCTCCCTTTTCTTATCTGAACTATGTTAATATCTTATCTAAATTCTGAACTTATGTAGAAAATTCCCTAAATTTTATAGGAATTCTATTTTATTATACTTAATGACATTAATTATCACAACAAAACACGTAAACTGTAGTATATTTTTAAATTAGTGTTACATTGTTGTCATAAAATGAAAGAGCAATGCTATAATAATTAAAGACATTTTTTCTAAAGGAGTGAAATTTCAATGACAAATGCAAATAATATAAAAAGATTCCAATTGAAACTTATTGATAATATTGTTGATTTCTTATTTATTGCTAATCCAGAACAACTATCCTTATTATCTTTAAATAAAATTACTAAGTTAAATTTATCAAAAAATGATACTCAATATACTCTTAAATATACATTAGATCGGATTCACAACCAAGATTATATGCTAATTACTTCACTAGAATCTTCTTATACAATAAAGAATGGTTTAAAAATTGTATTCAGTTTATCTACTCGATCACAGATCATGTTTTCATCAACTATTAGTGAAGATGATATAAGAAGTTACATTAACGAAAATTCTTTACCTTACTTCCTACCAATTTTAAATGAAGCAACTACTCTAGTTGCCAAAAATACTAAGGAGTTTACTGGTATTCCTGAAATTTTTGATTATGCTTATGACTTTGCTAATTCCCATTAAATTCCAATATAAAAAAGAAACTATAAAAAATCTCAAAACTTAAGAAACGCTAGGAATCAAGTTGAAGACGTTGATTTCTAGCGTTTTTGCTGTTGATATTTTTTATAGTTTAAATTGAAATGCTATTATTCCTATCTCTTTCAATTACTATAATTCCATTATTTTTTCACTTCACTTAAAAATTCATCCAACGCTTCTTTCCAATCCGGAAATACAAAGCCCGTTTCTTTAGCTAACTTCATTACACTATAATGTGGTCTAAATGCAGCTGTTGGATATTGATCTGAAGTTACAGGTTGTACATCAACATTTGTATCTTTCAATATCTCTTTAGCAAATTCATACCATGAACATTGCCCATCATTACAACAATGATATACACCATATTCAACCTTATTATCTACTAAGTATGTCAAGAATTCTGCTAATGTTCTAGTCCATGTAGGGCGTCCTACCTGATCATCAACAACTGTCAACTTATCATGATTCTTTGCTAGATTTATCATAGTGTATACGAAATTATGTCCCCATTGTCCATATACCCAAGCAGTTCTAATTATGTAGTACTTATCGCAATATTTTTGTACTGCTTCTTCACCAGCAAGTTTTGCTTTACCATATTCATTACGTGGTCCTTTGGGATCATCTGGTAAATATTCACCACTTGTACGATTACCATCAAAGACATAATCTGTACTTACATAAAGCAATGTTGCCCCAACTTTTTGACATGCTTTAGCAATATTTTCTGTTCCATCAACATTGACTTTCCAGTTAAGTTCTTTTCCCTCCCCTTCAGCCTTATCCACTGCCGTATAAGCTGCACAATGATAAACTACTTCCGGTTTGTTCTTTTCAAAGTAAGCATCTACTGCTTCCTTATCTGTTATATCTAGTCCTTGTGAATCTTCTGCTAGATATTCTTGCCCACGTTCATCTAACAGATGTTGCATTTCTTGACCTAATTGTCCATTTGCACCAGTAATTAAAACTTTCATTTAATATCTTCCTTCCAATGATAAAGTAAAACCCCAGGAAAACCTGGGGAAATTTTTTATTGCCCGTTTTTAGCGTATTTAGCTTCAACTGCATCCTTTTGATCTTGCCACCATTCACGATGGTTAGTGTACCAATCAATTGTTGCTTTGAGGCCTTCTTCAAAATTAGTATATTGAGGTTCCCAACCTAATTCATTACGTAACTTACTTGCATCAATAGCATAGCGTAAATCATGTCCTGGACGATCTTTAACTTGATCGTAAGCGTCTGCTGGTTGTCCCATTAATTTCAAGATTAATTCTAAAACTTCTTTGTTGTTTTTTTCACCGTCAGCACCGATTAGGTATGTTTCGCCAATCTTGCCTTCATTCAAAATCTTCCAAACAGCACTTGAATGATCATTAGTATGGATCCAGTCACGTACATTCTTACCTGTTCCATATAATTTTGGACGAATACCACTTAAAATATTTGTTATCTGACGTGGAATAAATTTTTCGATATGTTGGTAAGGACCGTAGTTATTTGAACAATTGGAAATAGTTGCTTTTAATCCAAATGAACGCACCCATGCTCTAACTAGCAAATCTGAACTTGCCTTTGAAGATGAGTAAGGACTACTTGGCTTATACGGAGATTCAGGTGTGAATTTTTCACCTGGTCCTTCACCATGTCCTGGTAAATCTTCACGTAATGGTAAATCACCATAAACTTCATCAGTAGAAACATGATGGAAACGTACATCGTACTTAGTACATGCTTCAATTAGAACTGATGTCCCAACAATATTAGTTTGGATAAAAGGATCAGGATTTCTAAGTGAGTTATCATTATGACTTTCAGCAGCATAATGTACCACCGCATCAGCATTTTGAACTAACTTATCCACTAATTCCTTATCACAAATATCTCCGACAACTAATTCTACGCGATCTTCTGGCAAGCCAGCAAGATTTTCTTTATTTCCAGCATATGTCAGTTTATCCAATACTGTCACATGAACTTCAGGATGATTATTGACTACATAATGTACAAAGTTTGAACCGATGAATCCAGCTCCACCAGTTACAATGATATTCTTAAACATCAAATTACCTCCTAAATTTCGCCGTAAACAAATGGATTGTCTTTTTCAAATTCTGTTAAAGTAGGTTGGTTAGCATCTTTTTCAGATGTGATTGCCTTATCTAAATCAATTGGCCAATCAATATTAAGTTCGGGAGTCTTGAAGGAGATACCACCATCAGCTTCTGCATCATAGTAATTATCACATTTGTAAAGGAAGTTAACGTTGTCTGTCAAAGTAACAAATCCATGAGCATAACCCTTAGGTACTAACAATTGACGATGATTACTTTCGGATAAGATGTATCCTTCCCATTGCTTATATGTAGGAGATCCCTTACGTAAATCAACAATCACATCTAAAACTGCCCCAGTTGCTACTCGAATCAACTTTGTTTGTGCAGCTTTACCACGTTGAAAATGCAAGCCACGTAAAACGCCTGCTTGTGTAGAAAGAGAGTGATTATCTTGAATAAAATCAAAATCAATTCCAGCTGCTTTGAAATCACGATCTGAATAACTTTCTGTGAAGAATCCACGGTTATCTCCAAATACTGCCGGTGTAATTAATTTAACATCTTGTAATTTTGTTTCTTTTACAATTAATTTTCCCATTATTACTGCTCCTTAGCTAATCTTAATAGATATTGACCATAATCATTTTTCTTCATTGGTTGTGCTAGTTCAACCAATTTTTCTTTGCTTATATAGCCCATACGGTAAGCAATTTCTTCTAAACAAGCTACTTTCAAATTTTGACGTTTTTGAATTGTAGCAATAAAACTAGCAGCTTCCATCATTGAATCGTGAGTACCTGTATCTAACCAAGCATATCCACGTCCCATTAACTTAACATCTAGTTTACCTTCATCTAGATATAATTTATTAATATCTGTAATTTCTAATTCACCACGATTAGAAGGCTTTAAATTCTTGGCTTTTTCTACAACTGTATTGTCATAGAAGTACAAACCAGTAACTGCATAATTACTCTTAGGATTTTCCGGTTTTTCTTCAATTGATAAAGCTTTCATATCATCATCAAATTCTACAACGCCAAAACGTTCTGGATCATTTACATGATAACCAAAAACTGTTGCCCCATCTATCTTTTCTGCTGCTTCTTGTACAAGTTTAGATAGGCCTGATCCGTAATAAATATTATCTCCTAAAATTAAGCAAACCGAATCATTACCAATAAAATCTGCTCCTAAAATAAAGGCCTCTGCCAATCCATTAGGTTTTTCTTGAACCTTATAAGTTAATGATACTCCTATATCAGAACCATCACCTAATAATTGTTCAAATAATGGTGTATATTCTGGAGTAGAGATTACTAAAATATCTGTTATCCCAGCCAACATTAAAGTTGATAAAGGGTAATAAATCATTGGTTTATCATAAACTGGTATCAATTGTTTAGAAATACCCTTAGTAATAGGATAAAGACGTGTGCCACTACCACCAGCTAAAATTATTCCTTTCATGGTACTACCTACCTTTACTAGTTATTCACATACAATAATATTATATGCTTTTTATAAAATCTATGTAAAGGTACTTTAATAAATATAAAAAAGCATCCCTATTAAGAGATGCTCTAAAAATCATTAACTTAATCTCTAAGTTATCCACATTCTACAAATTGTCGTATATTAATACGCATCATTAGAAAACAACACAATCTTAACTGTTAAAAAGATCAAATATAAATCATAGAAAAATCCACTCTTTTGAATATATTCTAAATCTAATTCAACCATTTCAGAAAATCCTACACTATTTCTAACTGTTGCTTGCCAAAGTCCTGTACAACCAGGAACAACCAATAATCTTTGCTTATCATAATCTGTATATTGAGCAACTTCACCTGGCAAAGGTGGACGAGGTCCCACTAAACTCATATCACCTTTGAGCACATTTAAAAGTTGTGGTAGTTCATCAAAACTATGTTTGCGAATAAATTTACCAATTTTTGTAATTCGAGGATCTTCTTTCATCTTAAACATTGGACCCTCTACTTCATTTTGAGATTTTAATTCAGCTAATTTCTTATCAGCATCCACAATCATAGAACGAAATTTATACATTTCAAATTCTTTACCGTCTTTTCCAACTCTAGTTTGAGAATAAAATACTGGTCCTCTATCTTCTTTATGGATTCTAAATGCTATGTATAATAACAACGGCGATAACAAGATTAATCCTACTAAACTAGCGAAAAAATCAAAAACTCGTTTGAAAAAATGATAGATGTATCTTTTATTAATGTTTTCTCTATCTAATTTCTTCATGCTAACCGTTCCTCCAATTTTTTCCATTAGCGTATTCCCCTCGTTTTATATTAACTCCCTAAATTATATCATTTAATTTCAACAAAATTTTAACAAAAAGCTAACATTACTCGTTCAATGCTTTCTTTAATTGACTAGTTACTTTATCCAAATTGCTTTGTGGAACAACTTCATAAGATACACCGTCAATCATTTGACTTTCCCCTTGCAATTGAATTTGTTCAATCTTAGAAGCAGAACTATATTTAGTTGCAATTGCCTTCATATCATCAAATGTCAAGTTAGTCTTCATGTTGCTAGAAATTGCATTTAAAATTGATTGATATTTAGTCATACTTCCAATTGTTGCAATTTTCTTAACTAAAGCTTCGAGCACCATACGTTGACGTAATTGACGCCCATAATCACCACGTGGATCTTCATAACGCATACGTGTATAGGCTAAGATATTATCTTCATCAATAGGATAAACTAATTTTCCAGTAACTGTAGGTTTATCAATTCTATCAAAAACTTCTATATAAACTAACTTTGCCCCCAAAATTTTACCTATATAGAAAAACGGAACCGCAACAGCCGCTCCTGATGAAATTATCAAATCTGGTTTTTCTTTTAACAAAACTTTTATCGCCAAAAAAGTATTCTTAATTAGATTTTTAATATTTCTATTTGTAGGATAGTAACAAGGTATTACTTTTTCATTTTCTAGAATGCTTCGTGCATCTTCTTTATCAAAAGTTACCCAAAATCTATCTTTATCTTTCCAAAAATCTTTTAACATATACAAATGAGTTAAATGTCCTCCACTTGATCCTACTAAACATACTTTCAATTTTTCTTATTCCTAACTAATATATTAGTATTAAACCCTCATATACCCTTTTAACTGTCTCT
>ENA-UAJP01000553-UAJP01000553.1-human-gut-metagenome-genome-assembly--contig:-NODE-553-length-9978-cov-5.014613_pt1 | contig 9978 bp, 6 predicted proteins | sample MGYA00244429_ERZ654413 | MGnify/ENA primary metagenome ERZ654413 (study PRJEB26926, sample SAMN06164987) | human gut metagenome | biome: ENVO:00009003; feature: ENVO:2100002; material: ENVO:00002003... | reverse complement strand
GAGCGCATGGGGGCCGAGGAGATCGAAGTGCTGCGCACGTCCGGTACGATGCCGACGATGCTGCCGGGTGCCGCTTTCTTCCTGGAGATGCCGTATCCTCCTGCACGGGCAATGATCGAGGGCGGTTTGAGCGTGGCTCTGGCTTCGGATTTCAACCCCGGCTCGTCGCCTTCGGGCAGTATGAAGATGATCGTTTCGCTGGCCTGCATCAAGATGCGTATGACGCCGGCCGAAGCGATCAACGCCGCGACACTGAACGGTGCTTACGCCATGGGCTTGAGCAGCGAGTACGGTTCGATCACCGTAGGCAAGAAGGCGAACTTCTTCCTCACGACGAAGATTCCTTCGGTGGCATATCTGCCGTATGCCTATACCTCTCCGCTTATCCACCGGGTATTCCTCCGGGGGCAAGAGGTGAAGTAATTGGCCGATATATCGTTCGAAGCCGGGGCAGGGTATTCTGCTCCGGCTTTTTGTTCTTTTTACGCTCATTCTTCGCTGATATCGGACGGATTTCCGGTTGTATGGAAGAGGTCGTTATCTTACGTATGGATGAATACGTTTTCGGACAATTTCGGTGTATTTTTTGCAGGAAAGAAAAATATGATACGCTGTTTGTCGATTGCGACCGTGCTTACGGGCATGGCAATAACTTTAAATGCACAGAATATGAAACCATTGACTCCCGAAGAAGAGCGGGTGATCGTTCGAAAAGGAACCGAAGCTCCCTTTTCCGGTAAATATTACCTCCACGACGAAGACGGCACCTACCGCTGCCGCCGGTGCGGTGCTCCGTTGTACCGTTCGCAGGATAAATTCGATGCCGGCTGCGGCTGGCCCAGCTTCGATGATGAAATTCCGGGTGCCGTGCGCCGCGAACCGGATGCCGACGGACGCCGTACGGAGATTCTCTGTGCCAGGTGCGGAGCCCATTTGGGCCATGTCTTTACGGGCGAAGGATTCACCGCTAAAAATACGCGCCATTGCGTGAATTCCCTCTCCCTCGATTTCGTACCGGCGGCCATTCCGACCATGCCGGTCGCGGAACCGGCAGCGGCTTCTGCCGAAAAGCCTGAAAATACCTCGTCAGTCGAGCCGCCGAAATCGGTGCAAACCGAACGGGCTATTTTCGCCGGCGGTTGTTTCTGGGGCGTGGAGTATATGCTGGGTAAGGTGGACGGAGTGAAGAGCATTCGTTCGGGCTATATCGGCGGCCATACCGAGAATCCCACCTACGAGCAGGTGTGCAGCCATAAAACGGGCCATGCCGAGGCCGTCGAAGTCGAGTTCGATCCTTCGAAAGTCTCTTACGAAACTCTTGCCAGGCTCTTTTTCGAGATACACGATCCGACCCAGCTCGATGGACAGGGGCCCGATTTGGGCGATCAGTATCGGTCGGAGATTTTCTATACCACCCCCGAACAGAAGGAGGTTGCCGAGCGGCTGATCCGTATCCTGAAGGAGAAAGGATATAGCGTGGTGACCGACGTAACTCCGGCTTCCCGCTTCTGGCCGGCTGAACAATACCACCAGAACTACTACAACCGTAAAGGTACGCAGCCGTACTGTCATCGTTACACCAAACGGTTTTGACGGGCGGCGTTCGTGAGTAGTCGGCAGGGGGAGCTGCGTCGGTCGGCGTTCGGGTACGGAGAAGATACGAAGCGGGAATTGTTGTACTAATATCGAATGCAATATGGATAATTTGTTTGATTTGACGGGACGGGTTGCTGTCGTAACCGGTGCGTCGAGCGGTCTGGGGGCGGATGCAGCCCGGGCTTATGCCGGTCAGGGAGCTGACGTGGCGCTGTTGGCTCGCAGGGTCGAGAAACTGAAGACCGTAGCCGACGAAATAGCCGCAACGGGGCGTAAAGTGCTTGTCGTGGGGTGCGACGTGACCGACGAGGAGCAGGTCCGCAAAGCGATCGGGCAGGTCGTGGCTCGCTTTGGAAAGATCGACATTCTGCTCAACAATGCGGGTGTCGCCGTGCCGGGTACTGTCGAGCAACTGACCACCGATGAATGGGACAAAGAGATGAATACCAACGTGCGGGGTGCTTATCTGGTCTGCAAATACGTCGTACCTCACATGCGCGAACGCCGTTACGGCAAGATCGTCAATATCTCTTCCGTGAACGCACTGATCGCGGACAAGAGTCCGTTGCTGGCCCGACATGTTTACAACGCATCGAAGGCGGCGGTTTTGGGACTGACGATCGGAATGGCCGCTTCGTACGGCGTCGATGGTATTACGGTGAATGCTGTTTGTCCCGGACTTTTCGAGAGCGAGATGACCGAAGATACGCTTTTCAAAAACGAGGAGTTCATGAGGATGTACAATTTCACCGATCCGATGAGCCGTCCCGGTCGCCGGGGCGAACTGAACGGTACGATCCTCTATTTTTCGTCCGACGCTTCGAGTTATGTCACCGGTCAGCACGTGGTCGTCGATGGCGGTGCCAGCATCGTCTGACGGAAGAATACCTTGCGTGTGCAGCCGACGAGGGGCGGTCTGTTTTATGGCGGGCAGATTTTCGCCATGACCATATAGACGGAAAAGCGTGTCGAGAAGAGGGGCTGAAAATGCGGTTTTTACCGGACGTTGCCCTGCGAGTAACGAGAAACACCCTACCGATTCCGGCAGGGTGTTTCTCGTTTGGTCCTAATCGGTCGGGGCGGGTCCGTCCGGCTGTTGCAACCTCGGCGAACCTATGCCTGTTCCCGAAGTTCGCTTATCCCGATATTGCCTTGTCGGTAGCGGGTGAAATCCCGAATCGGTTATGCTTTCGGAGATGAGTCTTGCGCCTCCTGTTTTTCTACATCGAACGGGTTGCTTTGCGTGACGGTCGTATGCCAGGGGATTCCGATCAGTGTCGATAGATCGACTTTGGCGGATTCGATGTAGCTGCTCAGGATCATATCGCGGGCGTCTGCGTTTTGGAACGGATAGAGTTCGAACGCCGGCAATACGGAAACGAAGTGTTCCATGATTTCTGCCTGGATGGATTCGTAACTCGGCCAGTTTTTGTTCGAGGAGAAACAGTAGATCTGGACCGGAAGGCCGTTGGCTACCGGCGGCAGTGTCCGCACCATCAGCAGCAGTTCTTTGCTGACGAAAGGATGGCGCTGCAGATACATCACCATGTAGGCCCGGAACAGACCGAGATTCGTGTCGATAGTTCCGTTCACCAGACCTTCGGGATTATCCGTATTGGCGACTTTTCCATCGGCTGCCTGCTTCTGTTTTTCGGTTATGAATTGTGCCAGTTCTTTGTCGAAGGCTTTCATTTTCTCCAGAAATTCCGGTGTGCACGGTTTGATGTAATCGAGTTTCAGGGTATATTCGCGCATGATGCGCCGTCCGCCCGAGTCGCTCATGCCCCGCCAGTTGATGAACGAACCCGAAACCAGCGAATAGGGTGGGACAGTCACGATCGTGTTGTCGAAGTTTTGAACCTTCACGACATCCAGGGATATGTCGATAACGGTGCCGTTTATGTTGTTCTGCGGCATTTCGATCCAGTCGCCGATGCGCAGCATGTCGTCTTCGGAGATCATCACGCCTGCGACCAGTCCCAGAATAGTATCCTTGAACACCAGCATCAATACGGCTGTGAAAGCACCCAGTCCCGTAATCAGGTTGAGCGGCGATTTGTTGATCAGGATCGAAATGATAACGATCACGACGACGCAGTAGAAAACCACGCGGAATATCTGGATAAAGCCCTTCATCGGGCGGTTTTTCAGTTGCTTGTTCTTTTTAAGCTCATCTCCGACCGTGTTCAGTATGGCATTTACGGAGATAATCAGGGCGATGAAAAAATAGATCCAGGTGATCTTCTCGCTCAGGATGAACCAGGCGGAATCTTTGCTGAAAGCGAATGGCAGCAGGGCGGAAACCATCAGTGGCGGAATGATGGCCGTCAGCTTCCGAAATACGCCGTATTTGAACATCGATTCGAAGAATCCGACGCGTTTGCGTTTCAGAATCTTTTTCGCCAGATGCACCAATACGGCGTGGACGATTCCCGCGACGATGAATGCGATAATCACGATTACGATCAGAAACAGGAGTTCGTCCATTTTGTCGAGCATATGGGACGGAATGCCGATCCAGGCGAGGAATTTTTTGATTCCGAACAGGATGGTCAATGCAAAGTCGTTTGTATTCATAAACGGTTGGAAAAATCGAAGTTTGTCGTGTGTGGATTCGTCATTTCGAATCTTATCTTAATTATTATGCAATAATTATTCCTAACGAGGATCGGTCGGGCTATAAGTCGGAGTGTTCGGTTAAAAGATGAGAAATCTGCGGCTTAAAGATGTTTTGCTGCAGATAATAAAGGAGTATTTTGGTTTTTCTGATATTCATTGAAATTAAAAAGATCGCAGGGATTTTGAGTATTATAGTACGTGTATGTCTAATATTTGTTTTTTTCAAAAATAAATAGAATTTGATCGGATGATTTTTGTCTGTTTTGTTGTTTTTACTTTTCTATTTGTTGCTTTTTTCGGGGGGGGAAATTGAGCTTGGATTTCCATGACCTTTTTTATAATTTAAATTTCGAAAAGGAGAAATTGCTTCTAAAGGATCTCTTCGAAGGTTGTTTAATTTTAAATTATTATTGTTATGAACTTGTTTTTACGTTTTTTGTTCATGGGAGCGGTTTGCCTGCTTCCTTTGGTCGGTTGTAGCGACGATGATACCGAGGGAACGGGGCCAGAGCCGACGTCTGACTTTCAATTCGAGACTTTGGAGCTGACGCAAGGTTCGTTCAAGGTGAAGATAACTCCCGAAGACAAGAATATGACTTACTTTTTCGGAGTGCTCGAAAAGTCGGATTTCAGCCAGTTTGAAAATCTTGAGAGTTTGCAGGCAGCAAACATCGAAAATATAAAAGCCCTCGCGGAGGCTAATGGAGTCGGGGTCGAGGAGTTCTTGCTGGAGGCATTGCTTAAAGGAGAGCAGGAGTGGAAATATAATACGCTTGTTCCGGAGACCGATTATGTCTTTTACGCCTATGGATTATCGACCGAATTGGAGATTCTTACGACTGTCAATACTTATGAATTCAAGACATTGGTCGTCGAGCAAGTAGAGGTGAATTTCAAGATTACGGCTTCGGACGTGACGCCGACGTCGTTTACGCTGAATGTCGAGCCGGACCGAACGGATTGCGTATATTATTACGACATTCTTCTCCCTGCCGTATATATGGATTACTGTGGAGGTGATCCGGCAAATTTACCGGCTTTTGTCGAGAACTATCTTGCAGAGTGGAAAAAAACCGAGCAGTATGCGACTTACACGTTGCCGGAATTCATTGCTGAAGTGACTGTTAGCGGCAAAACTTCCGATTCCTCGTTTGAAAATCTTCTGCCGGAGGGAACTTATTATGCCTTCGCAGTCTGTGTGGCCAATGACGGAACCTGTATTTCGGAGGCTACGGTAGAAACTATTAGGACGAGCGAATCTCCTAAAAATTCTTATACGGTATCCTCCGAAGTCGTTACCGATGTCGCTTATTCGGCTGTAGTCACGGCAGAGCAGAGTGAGGCTTTTGCCGTTATGATGGAGCTTCAGGAGTATTTTGCCGACGCCAAATCGGATGCCGAAATCATTCAGACGATTTACGATGCTTATAACCAGAATATTACCAAATATCTTTATGCGGATGTTGCGAATGTTTCGTTCGGAGGCCTTATTCCCAACGACAAATATTATCTTTTGATCTTTGCATGCAATCCGGACGGATCGCCGAAACTCGACGACAAGATAAATCTCAAGAAAGTCGAGGTCAATACGTCGCCGGCAGCGATGTCCTCGGTCCAATACGAACTTAGCGTATCGAGCATAGCCAAGATCGATGCGATGGTTACGGTAAGGGCTGACGGTAATTATGAAAATGAAACATTCCTTTTCAATTATATCACGAAAGCCGAATACGACGCTATTTCGGGGGACAAGACTGCCGGTCTGAAGGCTCATATGGACGCATTTATCGATGCCAGAGTGAAAGATTGGAACGATTCTCATCCGAATTCGGGCGTGATGACGCGTAAAGAGTTCCTTTCTCGTGCTCTCATGAACGGCAAGGAGGATCTGTTTGTGCCGATAGAGATCGGCGGGCTTACTCCTGGTACTACGTATTATCTGTATGTTTTTGGACTCAAGGCCGACGGTACCTATACGACAGAGCCGGTTACGACCCAATTCACTACCGTTGCGGATCAGGTGACCCTGGCTTCCCTGGAGTTCATCGTAATGTCGTACGGCTATCCGGAGGAGAACCGGGATATGTATAGGGTTTGGACGTATGCGAATAATTCGAAAGAGCACTATTTTCAGTCGTTTGTCGGAGAGGACGAGTGGGCTGGCAAGACGGCTTCCGAAGTGAGGGAGCTGCTCAAAGCGTCCAAGTGGCCCAGTTCAAGCTCATACAAAGTGGACGCACAATTCGGACAGACTTGGTATGGCTATTCCGTCGCTTATGACGAGGCGGGAATTCCCACGAAAGTCTATAAACTTTGGCATACAAGCCCTGCGGATACCGGAGACGGTTTCAATAATATAACAGGAGGAACAATAACAGTGGACATCGAGGAGTTGTCCGAATAGTGATGTTTTTATGAGAACTAAAATCTTATTTTTGATGATGCTTGTTGCAGCCGGTCTTATGACCGGTTGCGGCAAGGATTCCGAGGAGACTCCTACAAAACCGGAAGATCCGGGTGATCCGATTCCTCCCGTGACGACGACTTACGAAATAGGGGATTATTACGAGAACGGCTTTGTAAAAGGAATCGTGATATATATTGATTCGGAGGGTAAGAGTGGAACTGTGGTTTCGCTTGATGAAACTGAAGCCGTATGGTCTTACAAATACGAAGAACCAATGGCTTCTTTCCCACAGACGGGGCGATATAATACGGATTGTGTATATAATATGGAAGGATGGCGGGAGAATTATCCCGGGTTCCTGTGGTGCAGTGAAAAGGATGTTATGGGAGTTAAAAACTGGTATGTGCCGGATCAGAGAGAGTTAGGGCTTTTGTACGAGGCTTATTCCGGAGTGAGAGGAGGAGGCAGCCTGTCTGACGACAAAATAAGGAAGAACAAGCAGCAGTTTAACGACACTCTCAAGGAGAAGGGCGGTGTCCCGTTGTCCGATGCAGTCTATTGGACTTCCGCCGAATGCTCGGCGCGGATGGCTTATGCGTTCGATATGGCATCCGGAGCCATGATCGAGATTCCTCAGGAACTGGATAAGGGGATGAAATACAAATTCCGGGCTATGGCTGATTTTAAATTTTAAATATTTTGGTATGAAAAAAATTATGTTATTTTTCGTCGCCTGTATTTCCTGTATTACTGTGGCATGCGATAGTGACGACGACGGTACGAAAGGAGATGATAATAAATTTCCGGCACCGGAAGTGACATTCAGCGCGATTACCGGTGTCTCTTTTACTGCCGGGTGGAATGCCTTGGAAACAGCGGATTCATACAGATATGAGGTTTCGTATGAGAAAGACGGCCAAGTCGTTGCTGTAGCTGCACAGAACACCGAGACGACGACTTTTTCTTTGGACGGGCTTCTGCCTGCTACGGATTATTCGGTCCGAGTGGTTGCAAAGGCCGAAGGAAAGACCATTTCGGATTGGTTTTCCGGAACTGTAAGGACTTTAGGAGGTGAAAGCGTAACATTTACCGTTACACCTTATGAGCGCTATATTGAGAATGCGTTTATTTATCCTTACGCCGAAGTGAAACCTTCCGATTCCGAGGTATATTATTGGGTAAGTGCTATTCCTTCCAATAGCGAACGAGATCCGAAGGAGTGGATGCAGGAGGATATCGATTATTATATGGAGTTGGGCAAAACTTGGGACGATCTTGTGGCGGATAAATTGATTTTGAAAGGTGATGCCGAAAGTGTTCCTTTTGCTTTTACCGGTTACGATCATTATTATTTTATTGTTGCGCCGGTTGGAAAAAATCTTTCCGAAATAGTCGTCAGTGGCGAGGTTTCTCGTAGTTATAGATTTTGGTACGAGGCTCGGGAAGTGCAGATGCTGCATGAATCGACTTACGAACAGTTTGCCGGAGAGTGGCTGTTGCAGACATCCGGTACTGTAAAGGAGGAGAATGGATCACTCGATGTACAGGAAGTGGGTGAAGAATTTCCGGTTACCATTTCTCCTGCTGATGATAAGAAATCGTTTTATCTCAAGGGATGGGGCGGGGATCGAAACAAATTCCGGGATTTTGCGATAAAAATGGATTTCGAACCGGCGGAAGACAATTATCATAAGATAGGTATATCTTTTCCTCAGGACATAGAGACGGAGGGGGATATTGTATGGAAGTATGTTTCCTGGTACAATTTTGTCGGAACTGTCGGTGACGAAAAAGTGTATACTTATTTGCCTTATGATGATAAAATGTATGAGAATATGCCTTCGTGGTCGAAAGGATTCATCGGTTTTATGGGAAATCTCAATAAGACTGTGATTAAGATTTGTCCGCTGTATTATATGGATGGGAACAATGAAGGTGCTTATATAATGTCTATGTGGCCGTATGGAATCAGTTCTACGGGAGATGTCGAGCAAGACAAACTGCTTAATAACAAATATGAAGATCCGGTTGGTCCTTATTATTTGATAAGAAAGGATGTGGCGGACGGTCTTGTGTTGCAACTGCCCGATACCGAAGAACCGGATGCCGACGTTGCCGGGCTGTTGAATGCACTGCAGAGTGTGCGGCAGGCGAATACTCCTCGTGAGGTGTTCAGTGTGAAACGTTGATAATGTCCGATAACTTTTCGGGATTTGAATTTGAGAGAGCGGTATCCGAATTAAGATATCGCTCTCTTTTTTGTTTTTATAAGATTTGTCGGTTTGTTGCCTTGTCAAGGGGGGGCCATACCTGATTTTTGCCTGCAAAGCGATCCGAATTGTTATTCGAAGTGCTTGGACGATCGGAGTATTGTTGCTTTAGTCTCAAACATAATTTTCACAGTTTTTAACGAGTCGCGGAATAAGTCATTAGAATTAATACAAGTCTTTTGTCCTATGATATAGGTTTTTGAAACTGTTTCAAACTCATATCGAATTTTATCATTGGGTACGAAAATATATTTGCCATTGGAATTTTATAGCTATCATGAAATCTTCTTGGTGCTTTTTTCGGGACTTGAATGCTCTTCACTTGTCGTTTTGCAATACCTGATTCTTTCTTCGAAGACCTTTGAAACCGGCAGATATATAATTATCGTATTGATTTTTGATTGTGTGCTTTGAATGTTTCAGTTAAGGAATGGCATTCGGAACATTTTGTTCCAGATAACGATCCGATCCCGTTTGAGCGATAACGTGTTTCCCTGCCTTATCCAGCTCTCGATATGTGCGAAGCGACGCAGATTTATGGTATCGAGGGATAAGTTGAGCGCTTTGCAACTCCTATTTGCTCCCCTTTTTGCTGCGTCCCGTTGTTTCGGATCGATAAACCGATGGATACGCATCTCTTTTCTTTCTCCATTTACTGTGAGTCGTAATGTGATAGGAACTTCACCATTACGATTTGTCTTTGTTTTACACAGGTAGAATAAAACGCTGAAAGAGGTCTTTCCATAATATATCTTTTTAGTTACGAACTTACTCTAAAAGTCTATGGCTGGTAAGATTCAAAGTACAGTAGCTGAATGCTTCGAGCACAAAATAGGGGGGGGGCTCTTCCTCTGATTATTAGCTGCTTTTGGAGAGCATTTCGAACCTTTTTTAGGATACAGAAAAAGAAAAAAGCCTTGTAAATATACTTTACAAGGCTTTGCAATCATTTGCTTCGATATTTTGCGGTATGGACGGGACTCGAACCCGCGACCCCCTGCGTGACAGGCAGGTATTCTAACCAGCTGAACTACCACACCTGTCTCTTATACACATCTCCGAGCCCACGAGACTGCAGCTAATCTC
>ENA-UAJP01000552-UAJP01000552.1-human-gut-metagenome-genome-assembly--contig:-NODE-552-length-9992-cov-13.013586_pt1 | contig 9992 bp, 5 predicted proteins | sample MGYA00244429_ERZ654413 | MGnify/ENA primary metagenome ERZ654413 (study PRJEB26926, sample SAMN06164987) | human gut metagenome | biome: ENVO:00009003; feature: ENVO:2100002; material: ENVO:00002003... | reverse complement strand
GCCGACCCTCTGCTTGTAAGGCAGATGCTCTGAACCAGCTGAGCTAAACGCCCGAAAGTTGCTTTTTATAAAACAAGAGGTGAAGATGGAGTGGGCGTTGACGGATTCGAACCGCCGACCCTCTGCTTGTAAGGCAGATGCTCTGAACCAGCTGAGCTAAACGCCCGATAGCCTCTTGTTTCAAAAGCGTTGCAAAGATACGGCTATTTCCGATAACTGCAAATTTTATGCACACTATTTTTTCATTTATTTTTCAATTCAGTACTTAACACACTGAAATACAGAGGATAAGTTACATACTCTGTATTATCATTCAAGAAACAAAAAAGGGAAACTATACCTTATTATATATAGTTTCCCCTTTTTCCTTTTGAATTTATTTTATTCCTGCCCGAAACGCTTTGCCTGTTCGGCAATCAATTCCACATCATCAAAATAGTTTATCTTCATCGCCTTGCGTACTTCATCCAATGTAGCGGTTGCCGTAGCACGGGCTGTTTCGCATCCCTTACGTAACATATCGTAAATAGCCGGAATATCCTTTTCAAACTCTTTACGACGTTCGCGGATAGGCGTCAATTCTTCTTGCATAATAGCGGCAAGGAACTTCTTCACCTTCATGTCTCCCAATCCACCACGGGTGTAATGTGCCTTCAGTTCATCCAAATTAGGATAATCGGGCAAATAACGTCCAAAATGCTCAGGCTTACAAAAAGCATCCAGATAAGTGAATACTGTATTTCCTTCCAATTTACCCGGATCGGAAACTTTCAGGTGAGTAGGGTCGGTATACATGCTCTTCACTTTCTTTTCCACCTCGTCGGCTGTGTCCGACAAATAAATACAGTTACCCAATGATTTGCTCATCTTAGCCTTTCCATCCGTACCCGGCAGACGCAGACAAGCCGCATTGTCCGGCAACAGGATTTCGGGTTCTACCAACGTATCACCATAAATATGATTGAAACGACGTACAATTTCACGGGTCTGCTCAATCATCGGCTCCTGATCTTCACCCACCGGAACGGTAGTTGCTTTGAAAGCGGTAATATCAGCAGCCTGACTGATAGGATAAGTGAAGAACCCTACCGGGATGCTGGTTTCAAAATTACGCATCTGGATTTCGGTTTTCACTGTCGGGTTACGCTGCAAGCGTGACACTGTGACCAAATCCATATAATAGAAAGTCAATTCGCACAATTCGGGAATCTGAGACTGGATAAAGATGGTGGACTTCATCGGGTCCAGACCGACAGCCATATAATCAAGCGCCACCTCAATCACATTCTGACGCACCTTCTCGGGATTTTCTATATTATCGGTTAATGCCTGCGCATCGGCAATGAAAATAAAAGTCTTGTCATACAGTCCGGAATTCTGAAGTTCAACTCTGCGCTTCAACGAACCTACGTAATGACCGATATGCAATCTTCCCGTAGGACGGTCACCGGTCAGTATGATTTTTTCTTTTCCCATATCTCTTAAATATTATCTTATATTAAAAATTACGCAAAGATAGGAATATTCTGACACAAACACTTAACTTTGAACCGCTATTTCACATATAATAATTGTTTCGATGAATAAACTAAGACCGACCATTAAACTAGCTCTATTTATTTCTGTAGCAAGCCTGTTCTTTGCCGCATGTTCCGATGATGACGATAAAAGTATTCCCGTACCGGAACCTTCACGGATGATTACCGGAATTAAAGTGCATAAGATTTCGGATGTTATCACTTATCAGGGAATGATAAGCCTCACTTACGACAACAACAAACGGCTGACCCGCATTTATAGCAGTTCACCGTTAGCGGCAGTAAATTACACGTACAAAGAGAACTCTGAAGTCAGTTATACTTACTCTACGGAAAATTCTCCTTTGGTAGAAATAAGCACCTCGTTGGAAAACGGCAGAAGTTATGTATGCAAATTCTCCAACCGGGAAAATCCGGTAACCTATTCTTATGACAATGAAGGTTATCTGAAAAGCTGCAATAACAATGGAACCGTATTGGAATACAATTGGGAAAGCGGAAATCTATCTTCCATAACCACTACTCCAAGAGGAACTTACAACAGTGATTACAGAGTTTCCAATATCGCCAATGATTATAGTCTGGACTTGAACACACTGGCACAATGGATTGATGACCGTGAAAACTATACCACCGTAATGAACACTTTCGGACAGATGGCCGAAATTCTAGGGAAAAGAAGCGCCAATATTCTGGAAGACACTTATTATATATACGACTATAGTTTCCGGCAGGATGGAAGACTAAAAGATATGACCCTGATGGGCGGATCGGAAAATATAGGATATTCATTCCGCTTTTCGTATGCCGATGATACAGAAGTATCCGAATAAATATACAAAAAACAGAACATTCGGAGAGGATTTCAGACTTTTATTTTAATTTGTGTTGACAAAGATCTTGATTTATTTTGTTATCTTGGAAATAAGTCGTTACTTTGCACAAAATTTAGTAATGCTATGTATCCTACAGGAACAAAGATAATATAGACATACGAACAAATGCGTTAGTCCTCGTACGAGGATGGACGCATTTTTTTTAATATTTAGCGACATTAAAACAACTATTATAATAAAAGAAACTTTCAATGAAAAAGGATTTAAAGAAAGTCCTGGTATTGGGTTCGGGTGCACTCAAGATAGGCCAGGCAGGAGAGTTTGACTACTCAGGTTCACAAGCGCTGAAAGCATTGCGCGAAGAAGGCATTCATTCGGTGTTGGTAAATCCTAACATCGCGACTATCCAGACTTCGGAAGGCATAGCCGACAAGGTTTATTTTCTTCCTGTCACTCCCTTCTTTGTTGAAGAAATTATCAAAAAAGAACAACCGGACGGTATTTTATTGGCTTTCGGTGGACAAACTGCATTGAACTGCGGTACCGAACTTTACCTGAACGGTACACTGAAGAAATATGGTGTAGAAGTATTGGGTACTTCGGTAGAAGCCATCATGTACACTGAAGACCGTGATTTATTCGTAAAGAAGCTGGATGAAATTCCGATGAAAACCCCGAAGAGCCACGCCGTGGAAAGTATGGAAGAGGCTCTGAAAGCTGCCCGCGAAATCGGTTATCCGGTTATGGTACGCTCCGCATACGCACTAGGTGGTTTAGGCAGCGGCATCTGTCCGGATGAAGAAGCTTTCATCAAACTGGCTGAAAGTTCATTCGCCTTCTCTAAACAGATCCTGGTTGAAGAGTCATTGAAAGGTTGGAAAGAAATAGAATTCGAAGTAATCCGCGATGCCAACGATCATTGTTTTACAGTGGCAAGCATGGAAAACTTCGACCCGCTGGGAATCCATACCGGTGAATCTATCGTGGTGGCCCCCACTTGCTCTCTGACAGAAGAACAAGTAACAATGTTGCAAGATTTGTCTACAAAATGTATCCGTCACTTGGGTATTGTGGGTGAATGTAATATCCAGTATGCTTTCAATGCAGAAACGAATGACTACCGTGTTATCGAAGTAAATGCACGCCTGAGCCGTTCTTCTGCCTTGGCTTCTAAAGCAACCGGATTCCCTCTGGCATTCGTTGCCGCCAAAATCGCTTTAGGCTACACACTAGACCAGATTGGCGAGATGGGTACTCCCAACTCAGCCTACGAAGCTCCCCAGTTGGATTACTTGATTTGTAAAATCCCCCGTTGGGACTTGACTAAATTCGCAGGTGTATCACGCCAGATTGGCTCCAGCATGAAGTCTGTGGGTGAAATCATGTCTATAGGCCGCTCTTTCGAAGAAATCATTCAGAAAGGTCTTCGTATGATAGGTCAGGGTATGCATGGTTTCGTAGGAAATGACCATACTAAATTTGAAAACCTGGATGAGGAACTGGCCAACCCGACAGACCTCCGTATTTTCTCCATCGCCTCGGCATTGGAAGAAGGATACAGCATTGAACGCATCCACGAACTGACCAAAATCGACCCGTGGTTCCTGGGTAAGTTGAAAAACATCGTTGACTATAAGGCCAAACTTTCGACTTATAATAAGATTGAGGATCTGCCCGAAGATGTGCTTCGCCAAGCTAAAGTATTAGGCTTCTCCGACTTCCAGATTGCACGCTTCGTATTGAAAGCCAGTGGCAATATGGAAAAGGAGAACTTGGCTGTACGCGCCCGTCGTAAAGCTTTGAATATCCTTCCGGCTGTCAAGCGTATCAATACCGTCGCATCTGAACATCCCGAATTGACCAATTACCTGTATATGACATACGCTACTACGGGTTATGACGTCAATTATTATAAAAACGAAAAATCGGTAGTTGTATTAGGTTCAGGCGCTTACCGCATCGGTTCATCCGTGGAATTCGACTGGTGCTCTGTAAATGCTATCCAAACCGCACGCAAGTTGGGTTACAAATCCATCATGATTAACTATAACCCCGAAACAGTTTCTACCGACTATGATATGTGCGACCGTCTGTATTTTGACGAACTTTCATTTGAACGTGTACTTGACGTGATTGATCTGGAGCAGCCGGGTGGTGTCATTGTATCGGTAGGTGGACAAATACCTAATAACCTGGCGATGAAGCTTCACCGTCAGTCGGTACCTGTATTGGGAACTTCTCCGCTTTCTATCGACCGTGCGGAAAACCGTCATAAATTCTCGGCCATGCTTGACCAACTGGGTATTGACCAACCGGCATGGAAAGAATTGACCAGCTTGGAAGACATGGAAGAATTTGTAAACAAAGTAGGTTACCCGGTATTGGTCCGTCCTTCCTATGTGCTCTCTGGCGCTGCCATGAACGTATGCTATAACGAAGATGAACTGAAGGAATTCTTGCAGATGGCTAAAGAAGTTTCTAAAGAATATCCGGTAGTCGTATCCCAATTCATGCAAGATACTAAAGAAATAGAATTCGACGCTGTAGCCCAAAACGGTGAAGTAGTGGAATATGCCATCTCCGAACACATTGAATATGCAGGTGTCCATTCAGGTGATGCCACATTAGTATTCCCGGCTCAGAAGATTTATTTCGAAACAGCACGCCGTATCAAGAAGATTGGTCGCCGTATCGCTAAAGAATTAAACATTTCCGGTCCGTTCAACATGCAGTTCCTGGCTAAGAACAATGAAGTGAAAGTGATTGAATGCAACCTGCGCGCATCACGTTCATTCCCGTTTGTTTCCAAAGTATTGAAACGCAACTTCATTGAAACCGCAACCCGCATCATGTTGGGTGCTCCATACAGCCAACCGGACAAGTCGGCATTCGATATTGACTGGATCGGTGTGAAAGCTTCCCAGTTCTCTTTCTCCCGTCTGCACAAGGCAGACCCTGTATTGGGCGTAGATATGTCTTCAACCGGTGAAGTGGGTTGTATCGGTGATGACTTCCATGAAGCTTTGCTGAACTCTATGATTGCTGTCGGTTTCAAGATTCCTACAAAATCTGTCATGTTCTCGTCAGGTGCCACCAAATCCAAAGTAGATTTGCTGGAAGCAAGCCGTATGCTGGCAGAAAAAGGATATGAGATCTATGCAACTGCCGGAACCGCAACTTTCTTGAATGCACACGGAGTAAATACCACACCGGTTTACTGGCCGGATGAAAAGCCCGATGCAGAAAACAATGTCATGAAGATGATTGCCGAACATAAATTCGACCTGATAGTCAACATTCCGAAAAACCATACCAAACGTGAGCTGACTAATGGTTACAAAATTCGTCGTGGAGCAATCGACCACAATATTCCTTTGATTACCAACGCCCGTTTGGCAAGTGCTTTCATTGAAGCATTCTGTGAAATGAGTGAAAAGGATATTCAGATAAAGAGCTGGCAAGATTACAAATAATCTTTCTTAGGGATATTCAAAAAGGAGCTGATTCGTTTTTCCTGAATCAGCTCCTTTTTTATCTCCTAACGGGAAAGATCATTAAAACGATAAGTAAAAGTAGCCATCGCATAACGTCCCAATCCCCAAGTCCAAGTTTCTCCCTGTCCGGTATCATTCATCCAACGATTGACAAAATCCCGTTGTTGCAGAATATCAACAACCTGAAATTTAAGCAACCCTCTTTTCCCTTTCAGAAAACTGTAAGTCAGTTCACCATTCCAAAGCCACTGCGTCGTATTGGAGGCCTCATCCTTATATCCCCTGCGATTCATACTTCTCACAACGGTATAAAGATTCAAGTTGAGAGGTAACTTCAGTCGACACTCCGCGCCATAATAAAAGTCATACGTCCTGTAATCCGAATTGTTTGTATAACTGTTATCGGCTTGCTGATAAGTGATTGCTCCATTTATCTTAAACTCATGCTCTTCCAATTTATAGGCAAACTCCACATCCTGCATCAAGGAAAGCATTTGGGAGGTGTTACGATCATTCTCATTGGCTTCTCCCATTATCTGCACATACGAAACCCTCCGGTTATAATTTGCATTGGTAGCAAGACGAGCGAAAATTTTCTTGAATAATTTATTCGTATAATATATATTCCCGCCAATGCCCCAATTACCATTTATATTCTCGGGCCGACTGGTATATACCCCACTCTTCTCATCATAGGTTCTTTTCCGGCTTATATCATTTATCGTATTATTATATCTCAAACCACAATATAACATTTCCTGCTTTTCCATATTTCCTCCTCTGTAATTCACAGATATACTTTGCCCGAAAGCGGGTTTCAGCCCCGGATTCCCCATTGTTATGTTCAGAGGATTAGTATAATCGGGCACAGACAACAAATCATAAATGGAAGGCTGCCGGGTGTATCCGCTATAATACACACTCATATTATGGTTATTGCCCAAATCATAATCAAAATGCAGTTCGGGCACTATGTTCAACACGGTAATGGTCGTATCTATCTTCACTTTTCCCCTGTTGCTTTTCGTCGTAGACTTCTGAGGCGACAGCCCAAACCGGATATTCAACCTCACTTTTCTCCAATTAAGTGTGGTGCGCAGTCCGAATTCATTGGAATGAAGATCATTACGAGTATAATCACTTAAACTATCCACCCTTCCTGCCTCATAACCAGATGGAAGACTTCCCCACAAAGCATCCTCATCCAAATTGTACGTAACCGCATTATTACTCTGCCGTTGATACTCATGCCGATAATAAACCTGAAGCATTTGTTTTCCTATTGGCTCCGTATAGCTGACTTCCCCCGCCAATAATAAATTTCTGGCAGGTGACTCCCGGTATTGATTTCTATATAAAACCGAATCTGCCCCCAGGTCATTCTTCAATTGATAATAAGTAATAGACGATTGCTGATAATTACCACTCGCCTGATTACTATAATCATTTCTTAACTCTATGGAGAGTTTCCGGCCGATATCATTCAAATTATGAGTGAGCAAAAGATTATTGCCTATCATCAGATTGTTCGTCTTATTTTGAGAATTTCCCGTATTTTTATTTATCCTGAACTCAGGAGGAATCATTGCATCGTCCCTCCAAGGCTCTGAAACATAGTCCAAAGGATTGGTACTGAAAGTCGCCGAAATATTTTCTGATACCGAATTTAACCGGCTATGATTGATGTTATGCCTGAAATTAATTTCCGTCCGGTCACTCAAACTTCCCGTCAGATATATATTCTCCCAAAAAGAACTATTCCTACCCGTACTCAAGCCATTATTATAGGCATATTGGCTACCGTTAGGCAGATATTCTTCTGACTGGCTTCGCGATTCATCCGCGCTTTTATTATTATTATATGAAGCACTGACATTGAGGTTGAGTTTCTTTATTTCCGTTCCCAAGCTAAAACCAATATCCTTCATTTGAGCAGGATTATCGGCCATATCACTGATAAAATTACCATATCTGGGGAGTTTTCCTAAATCACCATACAAGGACATCCGCCATTTTCCTACAAATTTATTCAAACTCATTTTCGCTCCATACATATCCCCCGAACCTTTCAAAGCTGAAACGTCCCCCATTAATCCATCTGTCAAATCCTTCTTGGTCTTCACATCCATCACCGTTTTCTTCTTACCGTCTGACACCCCTGTCATTTGCTCTTTATCCGACTGCTGCTCGTATACCTTTACCTCTTTCAAAGCATCTACCGGCATATTGTTCAAAGCAACTTTGCTATCTGCAAAAAACTCCTTTCCATTTAATAAGATCTGAGTGATTTCCTTTCCATGAAAATTCATCTTGCCGGATTTCTCGTCTAATTCCAATCCGGGAAGCTGCCTCACCAAATCCTGCAGAACAGCTCCTTCCGATGTCTTAAAGGCTCCGGTATTATATACTAATGTATCTCCGGACATCTTCATTTTCTGCAGTTCGGCCTTTATAACCGTTTCATCCAATACAATACTGGAAGGTTTCATCATCAGAGCACCTCCATAAACTTCTTTCCGATAAGCAGGAATATTCACTTTTTTTTCAATGGTTTCATATCCTAAAAAAGAAGCCCTTATTAAATAATTACCGGGATTCATAGGGTACAAACGGAAAACACCCTTCTTATCGCTCACCGTACCTTCTATAAAACTCGTATCAGGCAAAGAATAAAGTTGGATATTTACATCCGGCAAAGGATCGGGATAAGGGCGTTCTCCCTGTTCTCTGACAGAACCCGTCAAATGATAAGCTTTTTCTTTTCTTGCTTTATCTGAATCAAGCTTTTCCTGTCCACTAACCGGGAGAACAAAAGACAATATAATAAACAACGAGAACAGTTTAGTCATCTTGAAATATCAACAGGGTCCTATTTCAATGCTTCCGCAATGGCATTCATCAGATATCCAAATTCTTCTTTCTCATACCCGATGGAAGTATAAACGGCTTCTCCTTCTTTATTGAAAAGATAGGCGCGAGGAATTGACTTTTCAGCAAATAAAGAGAACACCTCACGTTTAGGATCGGGATATAACGGGAAAGTGAATTTCTTCCGTTCATTATAAGCCCTCAACTGTTCATCCGTATGCTCACGACCAATTACTAATAATACGAAGTCCTTGTTATCTTTATATTCAGGCCACAAAGTCTTCTCTATGTCAGCCAGTTCCAGCTGACATGGCCCGCACCAAGTGGCAAATAAGCTCACCAAAACGACCTTACCTTTCAATTCAGCCGAAGAAACATCTCCATATACCGCAGATTTTAGATGAAAATCAGGTAATTTATCTCCTTTTTTCAATTCTTGAGCATTTACGGCAAATACCATGCAAAGCATCATGAACAATAATCCTAACTCTTTCATTTTCATAATAACGAATTTCTTTTCATCTCCTGTTAATCCTATAACAAAAGAAGAAAGAAGCATAGTTACCACAGAAACAACACATACCAAAAGACCTATCCATAAAGTAGCAGGAAATACATACAACAAAACTATAGGTAAAGGAACTGCCAATAACAACACAAATAAACAACGTAATAAAACCTGATAAAAATAACTACGCAAAGGAAAAGAAATCATAGAATGAATGATAAACAAACGAACAATAAAGGCAAAAACACAAATAAATAAATGAACAACAAATACACTTGACGGTTCGGCTCCCAATTTAAGAACCAAATAAGAAATCGGAACGATGGAAAGCAATATACCACCAATAACAGACTGATACACTCTAATACGACCTGTGGATTGTGCCGCCACCATAAAAGCACCAGCCATAGCATCTATTATAACAATACATAACATTAACCGAACAAACAATACCGTATAATGAGGAACTGTTTTAAGCCACAAACGCAATATCATATCCGTTTCAAGTAGTATCGGAAGAGAAATAACTGCAAGTAATAAAAAAGTAAACCTAGAACTACGAAATATCAAACTATACATATAGGTAAAATCACCCAACGCGTATGATTTGGTTATTTGAGGATTCAAAGCTGTTTGAAAGTTTATAGAGAACTGAACAACTGCTCCTTGTACTTGTATTGCTATGCCACGTGCCGCATTCACAACCTGTCTCTTATACACATCTCCGAGCCCACGAGACTGCAGCTAA
>ENA-UAJP01000529-UAJP01000529.1-human-gut-metagenome-genome-assembly--contig:-NODE-529-length-10257-cov-4.289061_pt1 | contig 10257 bp, 10 predicted proteins | sample MGYA00244429_ERZ654413 | MGnify/ENA primary metagenome ERZ654413 (study PRJEB26926, sample SAMN06164987) | human gut metagenome | biome: ENVO:00009003; feature: ENVO:2100002; material: ENVO:00002003... | reverse complement strand
GATTAGCTGCAGTCTCGTGGGCTCGGAGATGTGTATAAGAGACAGGAGTTTATCTGCACCCCAGCCAGAAAGATTGAAGGGAGGATTCGCCATAATAAAGTCTGCCTTGAGCTGCGGGTGACAATCGTTAAAGAATGTGTCCGCATTAAACTTGCCGAGGTCGGCTTCAATACCGCGAATGGCAAGATTCATCTGCGCCATCTTCCATGTGGTCGGGTTAGAGTCCTGACCAAAAACAGAAATCTTGTTGATGTTGCCGCCGTGATTTTCGATGAACTTTGCGGACTGAACAAACATACCGCCAGAGCCGCAGCACGGGTCATAAACACGCCCATTAAACGGCTGCAACACTTCAACAAGGGTACGCACAACGCAAGAGGGAGTATAGAACTCACCGGCAAGTTTGCCTTCTTGCTCGGCAAACTTGGAGAGGCAATATTCGTATGTGCGACCAAGAATGTCCTTGCTGTTTCCATGCTCGATCATCTGAATATTGGTGAAGAGATCAACCACTTCACCAAGACGCCGCTTGTCCAGCTCTGGACGGGCGAAGTTCTTAGGAAGAATATCTTTGAGACGCTTGTTTTCTTTCTCAATACTGCGCATTGCATCATCAATCACCGTGCCAATTTCCGGCGTATGAGCGGCAGCAGCAATCGCGCTCCATCGTGCATTCTCAGGGACAAAGAAGATGTTTTCGGCAGTGTATTCGTCCTGGTCTTCTTCAAATCCATCGCCTTCTTCAACCAGCTCCTTGTACTTTGCCTCAAAGCGATCTGAAATGTATTTCAGGAAAATCAGTCCGAGAACGACCGACTTATATTCGGATGCGTCGATGTTTCCGCGCAGGACGCAAGCCGCGTCCCAGATTTGTTTTTCAAAGCCGATATTGCTTGTGTTATTTTCAGCCATTTCAGCAACCTCCAAAGTTATAGTTTCACACTTACTATTCTACAAAAAGAGCTGTACGAAAAACCGGACTCAGTTCTTGTCCGTTCGCACAGCCTCACATATATCTCCGATGTCACAGTTCAAGTAATCACAAATGCGCAGCAAAATAGAGAGGGACACTTCTTCCCCCTTATTCAGTTTTGTCCATGTTCCGGCAGACAGCCCTACTTCATGTCGTAGAGAAGCCTTCTTTATGTCGCGTTCCAGAAGAAGCATCCATAGTTTCTTATAGCTTATGCGCACGGCAACCATCCTTTCGCTTGCTTGCATTCAACATCGTTTATAATATTATACTGGATTTCATTCTCAAAAGCAATCCGTTGATGCAGAAATTAAAGAAAAAGTTTCAATTTCTCGAACCTTCTCTCAAGGATGCAGGGCATCTCCTGTTGATCGGAGATGCCCTGCTTTTGACGAGATTATTCGCGCTGTGTGCTGCGCAGATGATCACGGTCATGGTCAGCAGAAGGAGCGAGAAACGTATCAACATTAGACTTGATCGTCTCTATTTGTTTTACTTCTTTTTTGAGCTTCGCACGTTCATCATAGAGCCGCTGTTGCTCATCGAGAAGTCGCTGCTGTTGCGCTTGCAGCGTCTTCAAGCTCGGCAGTTTTTCATCGCCCTGCATGGCAAGCAGCGTACTCCGTGCCGCCTCGAAGATCACAAGCTCTGCCTCATGCTTTGCCTTGAAACCCGGCTTATCTTTTGCCTTCTGGAAAGCGTCATATACAGGTTTTAGGCGCTGGTAGTTGGAGATGTTTTTGATAAGCGGCTGGACTTCCCGCAGCCGCGCTTCAACGCCTTTCAGCTCCTTGCCGGTACGATCATAGGAGCTGTGAACATCCTCGACCTTCTTCTCAAGATCGGCGTATTGGAGCAAGTTGTTGTCTGTGAGATAGTTGAGCGTCCGTGCCGCTTCCTTGAGGATAGTGAGCTTTGCTTTATGCTCATAACCCTTGCTGTCGATAAGCCTGATCCGCTCCTGAATATCTCCGATGAGAGAGATGCCCTTCGGCGTGGTCTGTCTCTGACTTCTTCGGGGCGTCCGTCCGGCAATCCGCTCCTTGATGCGTTCCTCGGTGTAGTTCTCTCCGATGGTCTTAGAACGGGTAAACCGATCCTGACCTTCAGCGCGGAAGGAGATGTATTTGCCGGGTTTGATTTCATAACCGGCTTCCTGCATGAGCCGCAGAAAATCATCGTAGTCCTTCGCTGTGATGACAAGCCGGTCGATGGTCTGCTTGAGTTTTTGCTTCCAGCTCGTGCCGCGTTTGGCTTCGGTGTACTCCTTGTAGCTCATGCCTTTGTTCTGAGAGGGAGGGATAACAGAGAGACCGTTTTCCTTACAGAGCCGGTCGCTGACCTCACGCATATCATAGTAAATCCGCTTGTAGCTCTTGTAGGCGTGGTAGTCCACAAAGTCAACCGCATTGAAAATCAGATGGTTATGAACATGGTCCTTGTCAATGTGCGTGGTCAGCACATACTCGTATTTTCCACCGAGGATTTCATCCGCAAATTGCTTGCCGATCTCGTGGGCAAGCTCCGGCGTGACCTCTCCAATTTCAAAGGACTGGATCACATGACGGGCTATGATCCTGACCGGATTCATCCCTTTTTGCTCGGCTATTCTCCGCGTCCATTCAAATTCCCGCGCTGCGGTCTCGCTGGCACAGCCGTAGGACGAGACCAGCAGCTTCTCGTCGGTCTTTTCGGGATTCAGAATGTACGCGATTGCCTTGCTCAAAGTTCCTCGGATTGCTTTGATTTTAGTAACTGCCATACCGCGTCCATCTTTTCTTTCAGCTCGTCAATATCGTCCTGATAGAATCGTCCCGTCGAGTTGATCCTGCGGCAGACGGTATTGATGTTCACGCCGATCTTGTTGATTTCGGCGGCGAGCTTTTTCTGCTCTGTGTAGTCTACGACAATGATGTAGCCGTCAATCAGCATCTTCCTTGCATACGCACCGAAGTTCTCCGTGCCGATCATCTCCATCTTCTTTGCAATCGTCCGTTCTTCCTGTGGTGTCAGCCAAATCTTCTTCTGAATGTCTCGTGTTCTTCGTACCATGCTGCGCCCTCCGTCGTAAAGATTAGAAGGGTTTGGGACTATCCCAACAAGCAAAAATCTGATGTTAAGGGCAGGGTCTCCTTAACTGATTTTTCTCCGGTGGGTACTCACCGGATTTGCTTGCTAATCTCCCAAAATCGTATTCCCCGAAGATTCCTCCGTGAAATGTCCCTTCACTTTACAACGGACACAAAAAGGGCGTTTGTTGAGTACCGGATTTCAAAAAAGTCAAAAAATCATTGGATTTCCCATGTGAAAGCCACTGTGTCTGTCACATCAATATCAACCGGCTCAATCTCAGGTGCGGCGCACTTGCTCATCGCCATGAGAGGCTGAATGCAGTCTTCAACATCGTAGCTTGTTCTGGAAAAAACATTGAGTTCGCCCCAGTTGTAGTCGATGTTGAGCAACTGCCCAAGCGTACTGCCTGATGCTTTGCAAAGAATCTCCGCCTTCGCTCTGGCGTTCTCCGTCGCGCTGATCAGCAGCTTTTCGCTGACCGCTGATGGGTTTCTTACAGTGAATGCGATACTGAGTTCCGGCTTTGCACCGCAATCCGCAATCGCAGAAATGATCTTTGCAAGCTGTTTGCTGTCAAAGTCAAATGCAAGTTTCAAGCGATAGCTGCAAGCATATCCGACAAACTCTCGCTTGTAATTTCCTTGCCGATCCTTGACGTTCTCGTACCTTGTCTGGACATCAAAGCTCGTGGTTTTCAAGTCTTCTTTGTGATACCCAACGCAGACTGCGGCACCTTGCAGTCTTTCGATTCTCTCGGTAGCTTCCGACATTGCACGGTCATAGGTTTTAGATAAGGTTTCAATGTTCAAGGAGAGGATGATGTAATCCGGTCTTGCGGAGACATTGCCTGTCCCTTTTACGGTGATCGTTCTCATTGCTTTCTCCCGTCCTTTCTGGAATTAAAGTCCTCATCAATACGCTTTTTCCAATTCGTACCCAGTGGTACGCTGCAACGGACAGCAGAAACCGCTTCGCTCAGAACCTCATAGTTGAGCTGCGTTCCCTTATGGTCAGAGTGATAATTGACCGCTCGGTCTGCTCCAATACCGAAGTGCTTTGCCGTTTCAACTGCGTCAATATTTGCGCCGAGGAATAGAAACTCCCAGCCGTACTTTTCCTTCTGCCGCTCGATCATTTTCTTAACTGTCTCGCTGTCATAACGGCGGCTTGCATTCTCCATGCCGTCCGTTGTGATGACGAACAGCGTATGTTCAGGGACATCCTCATTTCTTGCGTACTTGTGGACATTCCCAATGTGATGAATTGCTCCGCCGATAGCATCCAGAAGGGCAGTACATCCGCGAACGGAATAGTCCCTGTCGGTCATCGGATCCACCTTCTGAACCGGCACACGGTCATGGATAACCTCGCTCACGTTGTCAAAGAGAACGGTAGAGATCAATGCCTCGCCATTCTCTTTTTTCTGCTTTTCAATCATGGAGTTGAATCCTCCGATGGTGTCTTTTTCCAGTCCGCTCATAGAGCCGCTGCGATCAAGGATGAATACGATCTCCGTCATGTTCTTTCTCATGTTTTGTACCTCCGTATATAAAAAAATGACTGCTTGGTGTCTCACCTTACAGTCATATTGTACTTCGGTATTCACTTCATTTGGTCGCATGGCAAGCGACATTATTCTAAGGATAAGAACAGCTCTCCGTCAATGCTTAGGATGTCATCCATCGGAATCTTCGTGCCGTCCTGCATGGTAATTAGGCGCTCAAAGTCATCAACCTTTATGACTGCGCCGGTTGCAGTTACATACGCACCGCCAGCTTTGCGCTCATCAGGTTTGAAGTAGGTTATTTCAACCTCCGGCTCTTCATCAAGGGCATCCATGAGAAGCTGATACCTCATGTTCAAAGCGGTCAAGGCTCCCTCATCAAGCTCAATCCTTTCGTCGGTCAGACGTCCGGTTTCCTTGATTGCAGAATCATAGCCGGTGAGGGCGGCAAAGGGTGCAAACTGCGCTGCACGATCTGACATCGGCATTTGTGGTCGCGTTTTGGAAACGTGGTGAGGAAGTCCCATGATCTCGTCGTATTTTCCGTTCACGCCTTATGCCCTCCAATCTGCGCATTGCGGTCTTTCGCGGTTGCGCCTTCTTCAAGATTCATCGCCTTGAGGATGGCGTTCTTTCCGTACTTCTTTTTGATTGCAAGCGTGGCGGCTTGTATTTTCCGCTCACGTTCCAAGGCGGCGTCCTCGGCTTTCTGTTTTTCCTCTTCGGCAGCATAGTCAGTGAAAAGGTCAAGCTGGACAGCACCGTCATTTTTCTTCGGCGCGTCCGTTTCCGGCAGGACATGATTTGCTACAACATACATACGGCGGACAAGCAGATTCTTGTCCACGATCCGGTCAAACAGCTCTGACACAGCACACATTATTTTGCGGGTAGAGGATGTGTGACCGTCGAGGTTAATAGAGCCGTGCGCCTGTTTGGGAATCTCCCGACCGTAGGGGTCTTTCCCCACCGCGCCGTGATACTTTGCCCGTCGTGCAGGATCGGTCAGGTTCTCAATGTCGTAGCCAACTGTGAGAACCATCTGATCGGTGACAAGCCCCTTGTCCACCAAGTCCAGCACAAGCAAGTCCGTCATTTCCCGGACAACCAGCTTCGCCTTCTGCGGCTCATAGGGACAGTGCAATACCTGACCGGAACTGAGGCTGTTGGAGCTGGGACGGTATGCCTTGATCGCTTCAATGGTCGTAGGCTCCCAGCCCCACGCATGGTCGATGAGCAATTCCGCATTCTTGCCGAACAGCTTGTAAAGCAAGTCCTCGTTCCGCTCTGAACAGAGGGCAACATCGCCCATTGTGAACATCCCATTCTGCTCAAGTTTCTTGGCAATACCTCGACCCACGCGCCAGAAATCCGTGAGAGGCTGGTGCGCCCAAAGCTCACGCCGGAACTTCATTTCATCTAGTTCGGCTATTCGGACGCCATTTTTGTCGGCGGGGATGTGCTTCGCCACAATATCCATTGCCACTTTGCAGAGAAAGAGGTTCGTGCCAATTCCTGCGGTTGCTGTGATGCCGGTTGTTTCAAGCACATCGAGGATGATCTTCATGGCGAGGTCATGTGCCGAGAGCTTGTAAGTATTCAGGTAGTCCGTCACGTCCATGAACACCTCGTCGATGGAGTAGACTACGATGTCCTCCGGCGCGATATACTTGAGGTAGACCTGATAGATGCGGGTGCTGTACACCATGTAGTACGCCATCCGAGGCGGCGCGATGATGAAGTCAATCGCCAGAGACGGATCTGCTTGCAGCTCTGAGAAGAAGTGCGACGAGCCTTCCAGTCTGCGTCCCGGTGCGTCGTGCTGCCGTCCGGCATTTGCTTCCTTCACGCGCTGCTTGACTTCAAACAGCCGCCCGCGTCCGGAAATGCCGTAGCTTTTGAGGGAGGGCGTGACGGCAAGGCAGATGGTCTTGTCCGTCCGGCTCTCATCCGCAACGACGAGATTTGTGTCCAGAGGATCTAAGCCGCGCTCCCGGCACTCCACGGAGGCGTAGAAGGATTTCAGGTCGATTGCGATGTAAGTGTGTTGTTTCACCTTCTTTGCCTCCGCTTTCTTCTTAGATCAGCCCTAATGACATTTCATTGGAGCTTTTAATGTTGAATACGATACGCCATTCAATATCACCCTCCACCGGCTCAAAGTGTAGAGAGGAACAAACTGCATGAAGTTTTTCTTTTGAGCTGTCTCCACACACGATTGCGATTGGACCGTCCGCTCCGCCGATAATGCCGATACAAGCAATATCGTTTCGTGCCTCTGGTGCATAGCGGTCAGAGCATGGCGCAATTTCCAAAGGCTTGTCCCCCTCAGCGCAATCACAGATCGTAACATCGCTGTCAGGTTCAGGAGAAAGTGTATAGCTCATAGCAGTAAAATGCGTAGGATAAAACCAGCGGTCAGAACCGTAACGCTTTTCGGAAATTGTCTGCTGCTCTAATTCCTGTACAGTCAATGTGTATTTTTTTCCACTGACCGGATGGAGGAAAGAAAACGAATCACCGGGAGCGTGTGCCTTGAAATGTGGTCCCGGGACACGACACGACTGCTGCTCCATTGTAAGGGAGAGGGCTTTTATTTCAGGACGGCGTTTGCTTGTCCACGGAAAAGCTGCCCGAAAAATCATCCATCCATAGGATGTATCCAAATCATAGTGTTCCAATGCCCACTTTGCTTCCGCTTCATTGATCACCCCGTCTGGCAAACATGGATTAAAGACCACGGAACAGCCGTGGGAGGTCAGCATTGTTTTCCCGTTCAATTCCAAACGAGGAATAAAGTCAAGGCAAAGTGGATTGTCTAAATCTATCTGCATTTGCTGCTCCTGCGTGAAGTATTCGCAGGAGTCGTTTTCGGGGTGTAAATCCCATTTAGTTATGAACTTGCGAATGTCTTCTTCCGGGGTACGCATACAAAAGTCCATGACGAGTCCCTTGCTGCAAGAATACGCCGCAGGAATAACCCAATGATGCCTCGCCCAGTCAAATTGCTTATTCAACCGGATTTCCGTTCCGGCATGGTCTTTTCCCGAATGTCCCCAGAAGTTTCCCTCAAAGTAGACCTTCCACTCAGGCATGGTCGGTTCTGCTTCTGGGTTCATATCAACATCATAATAGTCCTCGGTGTACTTGATCTTACTATAATCAAAAGATGCTTGCAGCTTTTTGATGTATACCCACGGCTGTTCCATAGGCGTCAATTTCATTTTCTCAGCAAGCTCTGATAGCGTTCTTTGCTGATCCTGCGTTGGAGGGTTGTCCTGCAAAAAGGCTTCAAACTGGGCTTTATCCCACATCCACGCCTGTTCCAGCGCTGCCGAATCACTGCAAGCAAGGAGCAACCTCAGAAAGTCTTCAAAATCGTTTGCCAGCGGATGAACAAAATCCGGAGCCGAGTTCATGGGACTGACGGAAAATACCATACCGCCAAAGTCTCGAACAAAGCAGAAGTGGATGCCGTCCACACCCGCCCAGCCAAAAATAGATGCACCTTTTGGCGTGCAAAAGTATGGGTTGTTATCTTCACGACGCTCCACCCCTACGGGCGAAAGGTCAATACCACTTCGCAAAAATTTCTGAAACACTTTATCCATAGACCTTATGCTCCTATTAAACTTTGGTCGAAGGCAAACAGAGCCTCGTTGATCTCAAAGACATTATAGTTCCCATGCTCCACGAAATACTCCACGATGATGTCAAACTTGTTGGAGTGGGAGAGCGCAAAGCCAGCCTTCATGAGCATATCCTTCATTTCAACAAGCGGCAGCTCAAGGGCAATGGCAAACGCAATGACCGTGGGCTTGGAAGGCTTATAAGACTTGTCCGAGCGGATCTTCGAGAAGAGCTTCCGGTCAATATTCGCCTTCTTATAGCACTGCGCGTCCGTCATGCCGCGCTCATCAATCTTTCGCAGAAGCATCTCGGAAAAACTCTCGTCGATCTGTCCCAGCGCGTCATCAAGGGTTGCCGCCTTTTTGGGGGCAGCCGCCGCAGAGACGGGAGGCATGAGCTGTTCGATTGCCTCTTCACAAACGGATGCCTCGCAAGGCATGGGTTCTTCCATCCGGAAGGCGTTCATCCTGCGCAGCCGCTCGGAACGACTATCGGTATGTTCGTCCACATAGCGGTCATCTATGTATGAAGCAATGTCGGCAAACAGCTTGCCGCTGATCTGATAGGCTTTGCGGTCGAAAATGACGATGTACACCGTCATTTCGTTTTCAAGAAGGAAACTGCTAATGGTGTCAATCGCCACTTTGAGAGCCTGATCCTTCGGATAGCCGAAAATGCCGGAGGAAATCAGCGGGAACGCAACCGACTCGCATCCGTATTTCTTCGCCAGCATAAGCGAAGTCTGATAGCAGGAGATCAGCAGTTCGCGCTCACCATGCCGCCCGTCATACCAGCGCGGACCGACAGCATGAATGACATATTTGCAGGGCAGCTTGTAGCCCTTCGTGATTTTTGCGCTCCCGGTTTTGCAGCCGTGGAGCGTTTCACATTCCGCCAGCAGTTCCGGTCCTGCAGCACGATGAATGCAGCCGTCCACACCGCCGCCACCCAGCAGCGACTCGTTGGCAGCGTTGACGATGGCGTCCACCTTCATTTTTGTGATGTCATTCCTGACAATTTGAAGCGGCATTATTCTATCCTCCGTCCTATCAAAGCGGCATCGGTGTCCGGGCGATCAGAATGACCGCCAGAATCGCGCCCACAAATGCCGCTACCCCTACGACTGCCAACACCTTTTTGTCGAGCTTCTTCTTCGCTGCCTTGCATACCAGTGCGGTGCAAGCCACGCAGACAGCAGCAACTCCAAGTGCAATTCCCAACGTTTCCCACAGCCACGATAATTCGTATAAGATTTCCATGTAATCACCTCTCCTTCTGTTGATCAATTTGAATTTGTAAATCTGAATTTATCCCGATAAAGTCCTCATTTGTCGCAGCAGACAGAAATGCCTTTCAAATAATCTTCCCGGGTCAATTCTAAATGAATGATTCGGTCAAGTGTTCCGGTTTCCCGAAAACCAACCGCTTTGTGGATACGATATGCAGCAACGCGGGCATCCTCAAAATCGTTGTGCAAACAGGATACTCCGTCCACCTTAAACGCACGATCCAACAATAGGCGAAGTCCTTGTTTGCCATACCCTTTTCCTCTCTCCGGCGCGAAAATCACGATTCCCATATCGCACCAACTCTGTTTCTGATTATGATGATAATTCACGTCCCCGACAAAGGCCCCATCGGTCTTTCTTTGTAGAAAAGCATAGAATCTCTCCGGTGCTTTCCCAATCCAAGATTTCTGCAACTCCACCCACCCTGAATCCGGGTCAGGAATACATCCATCAGGCGGAAACCAAGGCGCGTTATAAGCCATCGTTTCCGGATCAGACATCATTTTCACATAGAACCATCCATCATTTGAACGAGGAATGTATAACTGCAACTCGTCAATCATCTCTGTTTTCTCCTCAGTAAATTATAATTGTTTCTCTGCTGCTAAGATAATTCCTTCTTCTATCTCTACTTCCCTAATTACTTCAAAACCATTTTTTCTCCAAAAATGATTTGATTGAGGATTATCCTTATCTATTCCCAACTGGCATTTTTTAAACCCTTGCTCAGATAAATATTCAAGTGATTCAGCTGTCTCTTATACACATCTCCGAGCCCACGAGACTGC
>ENA-UAJP01000500-UAJP01000500.1-human-gut-metagenome-genome-assembly--contig:-NODE-500-length-10671-cov-4.677939_pt1 | contig 10671 bp, 9 predicted proteins | sample MGYA00244429_ERZ654413 | MGnify/ENA primary metagenome ERZ654413 (study PRJEB26926, sample SAMN06164987) | human gut metagenome | biome: ENVO:00009003; feature: ENVO:2100002; material: ENVO:00002003... | reverse complement strand
TACGAGATTAGCTGCAGTCTCGTGGGCTCGGAGATGTGTATAAGAGACAGTAGGTCATTTCGTCGCGCAGGATCGTGTATTCGGTAAGCAACGGTGTCCGGAGGTACCGAAGCCGGGCCGCTGTCTGTTCGACGGCGAAGATCGAGGCTGTCGAGAGCGGGAAGCAGAGCAGGTATTTCCGGCTCTGCCATTCGATTTCCGCTTCGGCGAAGCGACTGGTGCGCGACAGGGCTACTCCTCCCGTCGCCGTCCGGCGGGGATGGCAGTCGCGGAGCGTCGAAAAGGCCAGATCGGGAGCCTGGAGCGCTTCGGTGAAGTTATAAAGGGTGGGAACGGTCATCTTTTTACTGTATTTTGATGCTGATCGAGCCGATGTTGAGGATGGCGATGAGTTCGGCGATCGACGTGTTGTAACTCATTCCCCGGAAGGGTGGTTTGGCCAGATCGCCCCGCACCTGTCGGATCGCCTCTGAAAGCTCTTCGGGCATCGGACTCGAACAGTCGTGCAGCAGTCTTGCGTAGCGGTTGTCGGCGGGAATCTCCTCTTCGGTCGGAAAGAGCAGCGAACGTGAGTCGGACGTGGTGGCGATATGGATGTTGATCAGGAGCACCTTGCCGTCGGTGGTTCCGATGGTGCGGATCTTTTCGCAGATCGCGAGCTGTTCGCGCTGGTCGCAGTCCGAGGCTTCCCCGTCGGTGATGTTGAAGACGATGGGCGGAAAACTTTCGCTGTGGGCCGGATTCGTGCACCACGCTTGTGTCAGGTCGCGGATTTGCAGCAGCGCTTCGTACATGGGTGTCTGTCCGACCGCTTTCGGAGCGATCCAGGCCGGCATCGAAATCTTGCGGAAGGTGGCTTCGCCGTCCGGCATGCGGCGCTCCACGACCGTTTCTGCGAAATCGACGGGCAGAGCGGCCAGCCGCGATACCGGAACCAGCGGCTCCGGATCGTTCAGCAGCGATACGATTCCGTCGCCCGAATAGCCCAATACCGCGATGTCGTAGTAGTCGCGCACCTCGTCGCTGCGCCGGGCCCGTTCGATGAGTTCGAACAGCAGCCGGTTGGTGACTTCGGCGACGGCTTCGGCCTTGGTGGTCTGTCGTCCCCGGAACAGGAGTTTCTCCGCCATCGAGCCGGATTGGTCGATGGCCAGGATGAAGGCTGTGCGGTGGCTCCGCGTGATACTTTGGGTGTACATTATCGGATTCCTCTTACGGTGTGGTAGTCCTGCATTTTCTCCTCCTCCGAATCGGCATCCACGCCGTATCCGACGGCCATGGCGGGCGAGCAGTCGCGGGCCCGGTCGTCTTCGGCGGATTTATGGAGTGTTTCGCGGGTTCGCTCTCCGGCTGTCACGGCTTCTGCGATCTCTTCTGGGGAGGGAGCGTGTCCGAGCAGTTGCACGAGCACCCCTTCCGCCCAACTGCGGGCGTAATGGTCGTAGTCGGCGGCTATCCGGCCGAATGCCCGGTCGATGCCTTCCAGCGAATCGATGCCGCCGTTCGCAATGGCGTCGAGGATGCGTTTCACCTCCCGGCGGGGAACGTATTGCCCCGCCACATCGTTCCAGCGGCCCGTGCCGTCCGCACGACCCGGTTCGCCGTTTCGGAGCATTGCGCCGAGCGAGGCGACGATCGCCTTATTGTAGAGCTTCAGGCCCCTTTGCAGCTGCGTGGAGCGGATCAGGGCGTGGTTGTGGACATAACTCTCCGCGTCGGGGTGCGCTTCCGCCAGCGAGTTGAGGGTATTGACCGCATCGATCATTCCTCCGGCCAGATAGGGGTTGTCCTCCTCGAAGTTGATCCGGTCGCGTTTGACGGTGCGCCGGTCGCGTTCGGGCCATTTCCCGATGTCGCGCACGGTGCCGTAGCTGGTGAGGTTGGCGCCCGGCATCAGCGCCGAACGTCCGTCCTGTTCCACCAGGTAGGAGAACGGAAACGCCGAGGTGTCGTGATGCTGCGTATGGCGGCCCAGGACCAGCGTAAAGGGTCCTTCGATGGCCGGAGCCATGATGTAGGTGCCGCTGCCGAATTTGCAGCCCCGCAGGTGGACGGACTGGTGCACTGCGCCGCTCTTGAAGAGGTGGTTGCTCTGGTTGGCGCCGCTGCCGGCGTTGAAGAACGAGAACATTCCGGCGATCAGCAGCGAGGATTTGTGGTGCGAAACGGTGTAGGGACCCGCGAAGATCGAAACGGCCTCTCCGTTTTCGCAGTGGCTGTTGGCGAAAAAGAGCGAATCGACGGCCGTGAAGTGTTTGTCCAGCGTGCAGCATTCGCCGGCGAAGCAGCGTTCGAGAAGCGTGCCGCCGTCAATGCGGGCTCCTTCTGCGGCGATGAAATCGCGGGCCTGGACGTCGATGCCGACATAAGCTCCGGCGCAGACCGTGCCGTTTTCCAACAGGGATGCTCCGTCGATCGTCGCTCCTTTCCCGATATTGACCTCCCGGATGAAACGGGCGCCGGTGATGCGTGCGTGCGGACCGACGGTACCGAGGGTGTCGCGGCGTTCTGCGGCGTAGCGTTCGATCATTCGTTCGATGGCTTCGACAGCCTCGGGGCGATAGCGATAGACGGCCAGGATGTAGGCGGTCTGGGCGGTGAGTCGGTCGTAGATCCGTACGGTACGTCCGCCGTTCTCGTTGATGGCGGCGACCCGGACTCCGTTGCCGAACGAGGATTCGCGGCGGCATTCGAGCGCCGTAACCCCTTCGATCAGCGCCTCTTCGCCGATGCGGTAGTTGCGTATGGTGCAGCGGCGCAGCCGTGCTCCCCGCCCGATCTGTACGCGTCCTTCGAGCCGACAGCCCGAAAGTTGGGCCGGGGTGAAGTTTTGTGCGACTTCGATGGCATCCCAATTTTCCGCGCTGTTTCCGGCGGCCGTGAGCGCCTCGATTTCGGCCGGTGTCGGTTTTCTGTATTCCGTCATGTCGTCGTTGCGATTCGAAATATTGAAGACAAAGATCGTGAAAGGTGAGGGCAATCGTGCGGGCTTGCACGCAAAGATTGCCGAACCGCCTCCGATCTTTTGCAAAGATAGTGAAAAGCGAGGGTAACCGAGAGAACTTGCTCTCGAAAATTGCCGAACCGAATCCTATCTTCTACAAAGATAGCGAAAGCCGGGCCCAGCGCCAAATTTATTTAGCCCCAGTCCCGTGCATTCGTTCAAATCGGAGTCATTTCCCGTAAAGATAACGATTTCCCGGGGCAGACGCACCATTTGGGAACGATTGTTGCCCGACAGAAAAGAAAAAAGAATCTTTTCGACGAACGAAGGCAAAACCGCCCGCATATTCTGCCGGATAAAAACAAAAAAAAGAAAATTCAACCTAAAAATTTATCGTTATGATCCAACAGGTAACTATACAGATGACTTCGGCACGGACCTATGTCCTCGAAGGAAACAAGAAATGCGACCAACTAAATCCCAAAGAGCTGATGTTGCTGGCCGGCGTAACTTGCGCAGGCATGACCGCGATGGCGATCATGGAAAAGGAGCGCGTATCTCCGACCCGCTTCGAACTCAGCATATCGGGTGAACTCGACACGGAAACCGTACAATCGAGCAGCGTCTTCAAATCTTTCCGCATCGTCTATAACGTACAATGCGAATGCGAAAACGACCAGATGAAAGTAAGCCGGGCCATCAACCTGGCCCACGACAAACATTGCGGCGGCGTGCAGATGCTGCGCAAGATCGCTCCGGTAGCCGACGAAATCGCGATCGTCAATACGAAATAGGCCGAAGCACTACAAATTACGAAAAAGCAACGAAAGGGCTGTGTCGAAATGAAAGTTCCAGGCACAGCCCTTAAGGTTGTCAGAATGGATGCAATGCAAGGCATTGAAGGTAAAGGCGACAGGAATTTACTGCCGTAAATGACTCGCCCGCTCCCGATAATGACACAACAGTGCGCCTTTATGACACACGGTCTTTTATCGGAAGGAATCGCCCTTCCGCATATTCTCTACTTCCGACAATACCCGGAACGTCTGTCCCGGTACTCCGTCAGGCAGGAAACCGGAACTCACCCCTCGCCTCCGCAGCCCGGAGCAACCCCGGCTTCCGCGCATAGCACCGGAAATACTGACGCCCGATTCAGTCTATGTCCCGACAGTTCCGCTTGTCGGCGATTACCCCGTCGTCGAGCACGACAATACCCGTATGAGCCCGCAACATGGTCTTGAGCGTCGATCCATCGATGTTGTAGCAAGGAACCGGCGTGCTTTTCCCGAACGAATGGATGCCGTTTCCCTGCAAGGGTTCGGGCGTGATGCAGACGACATGCGCCCCTTCCTGCAACGCACGCTCCACGAGCCGCTCCAAACGATCCTCGCACCTGCGGCCGATGCGGTCGAAACGCGTCACACAGATCAAATAGAGCCGTCCCGGAGTAGCGAGCACCCGGTCGGTCACATCTTCCGCGCCATTGCGCAGAGCGAACTCCTCGATCATCGGATTCATCTCCGGTACCTCTCCCAGAATTTTCGTATCGACCCACTCCCAGACCGTATCGTCCTGCCACTCCGTATCATCGAGCGCAAACTCCCGCTCCTCCCCCGTCATGCGATTGCGATAAACCAGTACGGTCTGCAACTCGCCCTCGGGACCGGCCGCAGAAGAGGCGTGCATCTCCTCGCGGATATTCACCCCGATCTTATACGGCAGAAAATCGATCAACGGAAGATGACAATAGCAATAGAACCCCAGCCCCATCGTCAGAAGGAAGAAAAAAATCGTCAAAGCGACCTCCGAACGGCGGAAGGCAAGAATCTTATCGTTCCGGTAATAAGCCCACACGACGGCCGCCATCGGCAGCAAGGCCAGGTTCTTGAAGAATGTTTCCCAGGGGGAGAGTTTGATCGCCTCACCGAAACAGCCGCAATCCTCGACCGGGATGAACGTCGCACTCAAAAAGGTAAGGATCGTAAAGAAGAGCATCGACGCCAGAGCGAAGATCGATACCAGCCGGATACGCACCTTGCAAAGCAGCATGCAACCCATCATCATCTCGGCGCCGCACAGCCAGATCGAAAAGACCATGCTGGCCGGAATCAGATAATCGAACCCGTAAATCGTGAGGTATTCGTTGATCTTGATCGACGTTCCCCAGGGATCGATCACCTTCGTAAAGCCCGACACGATGAACACGACGGCCAGCACCAGGCGGCAAACTCCGGTAATCAGGCTCCGGGCCCGTTGCGACAACATAGGTTTCATCATTTTCGAACAGGTTATATACGATCTTTTCTTCATTTTCTCCGCAGGCATCCCGCACTCGTCCGGAGTCATTCTCATCGTTAAAATTCAAAACTTCCCGCCTTTCGGTCTGCGTCCGAGCGTCCCGCAAAGCCGTTTCGGATTGCCGACTTTTTCCGGACTCCCTTTTCGCTCAACGCTCCGCATCCGTCGGGACACGGACAAAACGACTCATCCGCTTATCGAATATACCGAACCGCCCCTCCGGGCACTTCTCCGGTATCATTCGAAAAGGCGCTCATCTCATACACTAATTCCACGCTTCGTTTTCTCCACCCGGCACAATCCACACAAATTCGGCTCTGCCCCGCTTACCGAAAACGTTGAATTGACTTCTTCGTTTTCTTCGCTCGGCATAGCCCGCAAGCGGTCTCTGCCCTCGCTTATCGAAAACGTTCTATCTCGGTGCGGATGCGGGCAAAAATCGCATCGGGAGAGTCCATCCCGCCCCGCGCATCGCTGCAATCGATAATCCGCAGGCGGTCGTCCGCAGCAGCGGCTGCACGGTAAACCTCCCGCACACGACGCTGCAAGTCGAGCGATGCCTCATGGATGTCGCGCTCCCCCTTCAGGTAGTCGCGGTCGTCGCCTTCGCGTACCTCGGAGAGCTTTTTCTCCGTAAAGGCGAAAGGCACATCCAGAAACAGCGACACGTCCGGACGGGGAATTCCGTAATAGCCGAACTCCAGGTCGAGGATCCACCGCCGCAGCTCCTCCTGCCGGTCCCCGGCAGGCAATTTGGCGCACTGGAACCCCACGTTCGAATAGACATACCGGTCGAGCACGACGGCGTGGCCCGCATCGAGCCAACAGCGCAACTGCGCGGCAGCATCGGCCCGGTCACCGGCGAAAAGCAGAGCGACCAGATAAGGATCGACCTTGTCCACAGCCCCGAGTTCACCCCGCAGGAAGCGGGCGATCAGCTCGCCGTACACCGGCGCGTCGAAACGCGGAAAATGGAGAAAATGGCTCTCCACCCCCTCTTGGGCAAACATGCGGCGCACAAGTTCCACCTGGGTCGATTTCCCGGCGCCGTCCAGTCCTTCCAATACTATCAGCATATCCTTGCTATTTAAGCATCTTCACGGCCCGCTCGACCCCGGCGACCAGGGCGTCGGCTTCCGCCAGCGTATTATACATCGCGAACGAAGCCCGGCACATACCCGTAACTCCGTAATGCGTCATCACCGGCTCGGCACAGTGCTGTCCCGTACGAACGGCGATGCCGAGCTTGTCGAGGATCATGCCCATATCATAGGGATGCACCCCCTCGACATTGAACGATACGATCGCACACTTGTCCGGCGTCGTACCGTAAATCCGCAGGCCGGGGATTCGCTCCAGCCCTTCGGTAGCACGCAGCAGCAGCGCCCGTTCATGCGCCTCGACCTCCGCCGCATCGAACTGCCGGACATAGCGCACCGCTTCGCCCAGCGCGATCGCCCCCACGAAATTGGCCGTACCCGCTTCGAATTTCAATGGAACAGGTGCAAAAGTCGTCTTTTCGAACGACACCCGATCGACCATGTCGCCGCCGGAGAGAAACGGAGGCATCCAGTCGAGCAAATCCCGCTTGCCGTACAGCACGCCGATACCCGTCGGGGCATAGAGTTTATGACCGGAGAAGGCGTAAAAATCGCAGTCCAGCGCTTTCACATCGACACCGCCGTGCACGACACCCTGACATCCGTCCACCACCACGACCGCACCGACCCGGTGAGCCTCGTCGATCACCGGACGCAGATCGGGCCGCGTGCCCAGCGTATTGGAAGCCTGCGTCACCGCCACCACGCGGGTACGGCCGTCGAGCAGCGCCGGCAGGCGCTCGGTCATCAGGCGCCCCTCCTCGTCGAAAGGCAGCACGCGGATTTCGGCACCCTTGCGCTCGGCGACAAGCTGCCAGGGAACGATATTGGAATGGTGCTCCATCTCGCTGACCACGATATTGTCGCCCGCCCGGAGAAAACGTTCGCACCATGCATACGCCACCGTATTGAGCGACGCAGTAGCTCCGGCCGTGAAAACGACCTCCTCCCGGGCTTCCGCACCGATGTACTCGGCGATACGAGCCCGGGCAGCCTCGTACATCTCGGTAGCCTCCTCCGAAAGAAAATGAACCCCCCGGTGGATATTGGCATTCGACTCCCGGTGCAGGCGATCGACCGTTTCGATCACGCACTCGGGTTTCTGCGCCGTAGCACCGCTGTCCAGATAAACCAACGGCTTGTCATACACGCGCACCCCGAGAATCGGGAAGTCCCGCCGGACTTTTTCCACATCGAACATAACGCTATATTTTATCCAAATGCCGGACAACGGCATCGGTCAATATCTCTTTCACGGCTTCGATCCGGCAGCGCCCGACCACGTCCGCCGCGAAACCTTCGATCTGCAGGCGCCGTGCCTGTTCCTCTTTCAGACCGCGCTGACGCATGTAGAGAATCGCTTCGTCCTCCATCTGTCCCACCGTCGCTCCGTGACTGCAACGCACGTCGTCGGCGTAAATTTCCAGTTGTGGACGCGCATCGATGCGCGAAGTGCGGCTCAACAGAATATTACGGCACTGCTGCTGGGCATCGGTATGCTGGGCATCCGGCGCCACATAAACCAATCCGCAGAATTCACCACGGCCGGTCCCCGAAGCGACGCCCTTGATGAGCGACCGGCTCGTACAGTCTGGGACCAGATGGTTGGTACGCAGATCGACCACGCAGTGATCCTGCTCCAACGCGAGAAACAGCACGTCCAGCTCATTGGAAGCCTCCCGTCCGTTCAGATCGAACCGGTAACGCACATTCGCACTGGTAAACTGGCACGCCGTCATGCGAAACTTGCTCCCGGCGGCCTGCTCGACCTGAAAATCGACGAATGCCTCGGCCGAGAAAAGCTGGACAAGCTCCGCATCCGCCCCTTCGAGCAGCTTGATACGAACCTCTGCCTGACAGGGTTTCGTATGCAGCACGACCAGCCGGAGCGCGGCTCCGCCCGCGACCTCGACGGTCAGTTTATCGGTATCCCGCACCACCAGCGGACGCGACAGGTCGCAATCCTTTCCGAGGTGCAGTTCGCGGCTCTTGACCGGCTCGAAAGCCGGGCCGCTGAAAATATCGGTCCACTCCATGGCTACTCCTTATAATCGTTGATAAGCCAGTCGTACCCCTCTTTCTCCAATTTGAGCGCCAGCGAACGGTCGCCCGAATAGATGATGCGCCCCTTGTAGAGCACATGCACGAAGTCGGGCACGATGTAATCCAGCAGACGCTGGTAGTGGGTGATGACGATCGTCGCATTGTCCGACCGGTGCAACTTGGTGACGCCCGTACCGACGATGCGCAGCGCATCGATGTCCAAACCGCTGTCCGTTTCATCGAGAATCGCCAGCTTCGGTTCGAGCATCGCCATCTGGAAGATCTCGTTCTTCTTCTTCTCGCCGCCCGAGAACCCTTCGTTCACCGAACGGGAAATCAATTTGGAGTCCAGTTCCACGATGGCGCTCTTCTCCCGCACCAGCTTCAGAAACTCGGCCGGCGCAAGCGGTTTCTCACCCCGGAACTTGCGCTGTTCGTTCACGGCCATCTTCATAAAGTTGGCCATCGACACGCCCGGAATCTCCACCGGGTACTGAAATCCGAGGAACAGCCCCATGCAGGCACGCTCCTCGATGGGCAGCGACAGCAGATCCTGCTCCAGGAAGGTCGCCTCGCCACCCGTGACCGTGAATTTCTCGTTCCCGGCCAGCACCGAAGCCAGCGTGCTCTTTCCCGAGCCGTTCGGTCCCATGATGGCATGCACCTCGCCGGCCTTCACCTCGAGATCGATGCCCTTCAATATCTCTTTTCCGGCGACTTGCGCCCGTAAATTCTTGACTGAAAGCATATCTATTTTACTTTTTTTACATTCATAAACGCACCGCCGACTCCGTTTCTACCCGGAAACCGGCGGAAATTCTTCCGACAAACTACCCTACCGAACCTTCCAAACTGATGGCCAGCAACTTCTGGGCTTCGACGGCGAACTCCATCGGCAGTTTGTTGAGCACCTCCCTGGCATAACCGTTGACGATCAGCCCCACGGCATCCTCGGTCGTAAGCCCCCGCTGGTTGCAATAAAAAAGCTGTTCCTCGGAGATTTTCGAGGTCGTCGCCTCGTGCTCGACCACTGCCGTCGGATTGCCACTTTCGATCACTGGAAAAGTATGTGCTCCGCACTTGTCGCCGATCAGCAGCGAATCGCATTGCGAATAGTTGCGGGCATTTTCGGCCGCCTTCGCCACGCGCACCAGCCCCCGGTAGGAGTTCTCGCTGCGACCGGCCGAAATACCCTTCGATACGATGCGGCTGCGGGTATTACGCCCCACGTGGATCATCTTGGTACCGGTATCGGCCTGCTGGAAATGGTTGGTCATCGCCACCGAATAGAACTCTCCGACCGAATTGTCGCCCGCCAGAATACAGCTCGGGTATTTCCAGGTGATAGCCGAACCGGTTTCGACCTGCGTCCACGACAGACGGGCGTTTTCGCGGCAAATTCCGCGTTTGGTCACGAAATTATAGACGCCTCCCTTTCCCTCCTTGTCGCCCGGATACCAGTTCTGGACGGTGGAATACTTCACCTCGGCATCCTTCTCGACGACGATTTCGACCACGGCGGCATGCAACTGGTTCTCGTCCCGGCGGGGCGCCGTGCACCCCTCCAGATAGCTGACATAAGCCCCTTCGTCGGCCACGATCAGCGTCCGCTCGAACTGGCCCGTACCCGCCGCATTGATGCGGAAATAGGTCGAAAGCTCCATCGGGCAACGCACGCCTTTGGGAATGTAACAAAACGAACCGTCGGAAAAGACCGCCGCGTTGAGCGCCGCATAAAAATTATCGGTATAGGGGACCACGCTTCCCAGATATTTCTGAATCAACTCCGGATAGTCCCGGATCGCTTCGGACATCGAACAAAAGATGATTCCCTTTTCGGCCAGCGTCTCCTTGAAGGTCGTCTTGACCGATACGGAGTCCATTACGGCATCGACGGCGACACCCGCCAGCGCCATCTGTTCCTCGAGCGGAATACCCAGCTTGTCGAACGTGCGTTTGAGTTCGGGATCGACTTCGTCCATCGACGCGAGTTTCTTGGAGGGCTTCGGCGCCGCATAATAGATGACGTCCTGGAAGTCGATCGGAGGGATCGTCAGATGCGCCCACGTGGGAGGCACCATATTCAGCCAGTGACGGTAAGCCTTCAGGCGGCGCTCGGTCATCCACTCCGGCTCGCCCTTCTTGGTCGAGATCAGGCGCACCACCTCCTCATTGAGGCCGCGCGGAATGGTTTCGGTTTCGATATCCGAAGTGAAACCGTACTTGTACTCCTGCTTCTCGATATTTTCTATAAGTTCTTTATCTTTCTCTGCCATTGTATGCGAA
>ENA-UAJP01000431-UAJP01000431.1-human-gut-metagenome-genome-assembly--contig:-NODE-431-length-11954-cov-6.128918_pt1 | contig 11954 bp, 8 predicted proteins | sample MGYA00244429_ERZ654413 | MGnify/ENA primary metagenome ERZ654413 (study PRJEB26926, sample SAMN06164987) | human gut metagenome | biome: ENVO:00009003; feature: ENVO:2100002; material: ENVO:00002003... | reverse complement strand
GGGCAAGGCGTTATGCGCCATGGACGGCGCATAAAAGCCGGTTTCGTCAAGCATAAAAAACCAAAAGGCATAATTCCTACAGATTCTTAATGGCGTAGCGTAGCGAACGAGAGAGTACTTGTGTGCCGCCGTGCCTGCAGTGTGCGGACCGTCATTATATCAATAATAACTCATCATATCCATAATGAGGCATCAATCCTCCTCGATGATGTGCATCTCGAGAAAATCAAAGTCGATATCCTCCACAAAATTATCCTTCGTAAAGCGTGTCTTTCCATGCCTCTTGAAATCACTTACGTTGCTGTCAAGCCAGATGGGCTTTCCCAGGTCAAAAGCAAGGCAGGCATCCTCAAGTGCCTTAAAAATCTTGTGTGTACGTGTGTCGTCACTGTCATTTTCTATTGTAATATCACGCATCAGGTGCGTGTCAGTATAAATCTTAAACCAAATACGCATATTATTCTCCCAAAAGTCTTCTCTGACGATTGCACTCATACATGAGCAAAGTGGCTGATATTGCGGCATTAAGCGACTCCACAGCTCCCTCCATAGGGATGCGGATATATGTGTCCGCCATGTCAGCTATCTCATCTGATAATCCATTGCCCTCATTTCCTATCATAAAGCCACAGGCTCCGGTGTAGTCCGGTCTGTCATAAGAGCACTTACCCTTTAAATGAGCTGCGTAGAGAGAAACTCCCTTTGACTTTGCATACTCTATAGTCTCCGGAAGGTCATCTGTGATGTAAAACGGCACACGGTAGAGTGAGCCCATGGTTGAGCGCACAGTCTTTGGATTAAAAATGTCCACTGTTGTGCGATTCATTATAATGCCGCTTACACCTGCACCCTCACCGGTACGGATCATAGTGCCTAAGTTTCCCGGATCCTGTATACTCTCAAGCACAAGAAGCTCTGTCTTGTCGCCCTTAAAAAGTTCATCTATCTCATAGTGCGGCATCTTTACTATAGCGAGCACCCCCTGCGGAGTCTGCGTGTCAGACATGCTCTTAAACACCGAGTCACTCACTATTTCTGTTTTGTCAAGGAAACGCTTCTTCTCTTCCTTAAACCTGTCATCATTAAAAAATGACTCAGACATATATACGGCACTTACCCAGTCATATGGCGCCTCAAAGCTCATCTTTGGACCCTCAACCACGAATACGCCCTGCTTTTTCCGCTCCTTTGCCTTGCTTAAAAGAGCCTGCACATTTTTTATGCTTTTGTTTGATGCACTTGTAATCATTTTCTTCTCTTTCTATATTGATGATATGAGGGTCAAAAAGTATTTTGCCCCTCATTTATGATTAACATTCGTCTTTCTCCGAATGCATAAATGCCCCTGCACCGGCACATGCACGCAATTACCTGCATTTGATGTGCCGGATACAAGGGCATTCATATTTATCGTAACTATATTAGATACTAAACCAGAGATTTAGAGATATCGTACATGTACTCGTCTACACTCTTCTTCATAGCAAGTGCCTCGTCGATATCGAAATCTACGAAATTGCCATCCTTGTGGGCAATAACTCTGTTTGACTTGCCCTCGCAGAGTAAATCAACTGCCATAGCGCCCATGATTGTAGCGTATACACGGTCCTTACATGAAGGGCTTCCACCTCTTTGCATATGTCCGAGGATAGTTGCTCGAGTCTCGATGCCTGTAGCAGCCTCGATTTCCTTAGCCATCTCCTGTGAATGTCCTACGCCCTCAGCATTGATGATGATGTAATGCTGCTTGCCGAGCTCTCTTGCGTGAGCTACTCTCTCGATGAGTGCCTCAAGGTTGTTGTCATACTTCTCAGGAAGTAATACTTCCTCAGCGCCGTTTGCAAGACCACACCATAATGCAATGTATCCTGCTCCACGTCCCATAACCTCAATGATTGAGCATCTCTCGTGTGATGTAGATGTATCACGTACCTTGTCAATAGCCTCCATAGCTGTGTTGCAGGCTGTATCAAAACCGATTGTGTAATCTGTACATGCGATATCAAGGTCGATTGTGCCCGGAAGACCGATTGTATTGATGCCAAGTGCTGCAAGCTTCTGCGCACCCTGGAAAGATCCGTCACCACCGATAACTACGATAGCATCGATACCATGCTTCTTACAGATTTCAGCACCCTTCTGCTGTCCCTCTGCTGTAACGAACTCCTTACATCTGGCTGTCTGTAAGATTGTACCACCGCGTGAGATTGTGTCTGAAACGCTCTTTGAATCCATATCCACGATTTCTTCATTTAACAGACCTGCGTATCCTCTCTTGATTCCTTTAACCTTCTTGCCCTTTGAGAGAGCCTGACGAACAACGGCACGAATTGCTGCGTTCATTCCCGGTGCGTCACCACCACTTGTAAGTACACCTATTGTGTTAATCTCTTTTGCCATTGGTATAACCTCCATATGTTAAAAAATTATCATTTATTCTAATCCCAATCTATTGTACTTGTTTTAGCACATTTTTTCAATATTCTTTTCAACAATTTTCGCATTTTCTTTGTCTAAAAATTCCAAAAGCTGCTCCATGAGCTCATTATTTGCATTTACGGAATAATTTCTGCCAAGTTTTTTCATCTGCTTTGTATCTGCGATGTAAATTATGACTTCATCTCCTCCGTCAGATTCACGGATTGTCTCAAGAAGCCTGCTCTCATTTTTCTTATAGTCCTCCATCGTATCAAATCTGAGCCATAGCTGCTTCGGAAGCTCATCAAACGGTATGATTCTCTCGCAGATTATCTTGCCGTTCTGCTCATCCTCAACTGTCGCATGTCCGATAACAAATATTTTAGCATCGTCCTGTAAATATCTCTGGTAGCGCTCGTAATCTCTCGGAAAAATAATTACCTCAACAGTTCCTGTCAGGTCCTCTATCGTGATAAAAGCCATGGCCTGATTGTACTTGGTAAACTTAATCGTCTTTGTAGCTATCATGCCTCCGATTACCACGTGCGCATTGTCCTCTATCTTTACGGCACCGCTCTCCTCTTCAAGCACAAAATCTATCGCATTTGCTGTGATGTTTTTCTTTAGGGTAGCTGCATATTTTTCCAGAGGGTGTCCGCTTAAATAGATGCCAAGCACCTCTTTTTCATAGGCCAGGGCTTCCTCAGCGTCATATTCACCAACATTTGGATACTTAAGCTCAAATGACTGCCTATCCTCATCTGAGACCAGGTCAAACAGGCTCATCTGCCCAGCCATTGTTGACTTTTTGTCATGCTGCACCCTGTCCACAATCGATGCATACACCATTGCCATCTGCTTTCTCGTGCCGTCGAGTGAATCGCAGGCTCCCGCCTTTATCAGATTCTCAATCGCACGCTTGTTGATAAGCTCCTTCTGGCAGGTTCTCTCGATAAAATCTGAGAGTGTGCGGTATCTGCCACCACTTTCCCGCTCCTCGATTATCTGGTCTATTACCGGTCTGCCCAGAGATTTGATGGCGTACATGCCATATCTGACATGGTCACCCTCTGCGGTAAACTCGCCCTGTCCACAGTTGATATCCGGCGGAAGCACCTTAATACCCATATCACGACAGCTGTAAAGATACTGCGCCGCCTTGGCTGAATTGTCTATAACAGAAGTCATGAGCGCTGCCATAAATTCGACCGGATAGTAATTTTTGAGCCATGCAGTCTGAACACTGATTTTCGCATACGCGGCTGCATGTGATTTGTTGAACGCATACTTAGCAAAATCAACCATCGAATCGTATATGCTGTTGGCAGCCTTTTCATCTATGCCGTTTGCCACACAGCCCTTTATACCGCGCTCCTCGTCTCCGTACACAAAGCTCTGGCGCTCTGCGTCAATTACATACTGCTTCTTCTTGCTCATGGCACGGCGGATGTTGTCCGCCTGACCCATTGTATAGCCTGCGAGCTTCTGCACTATCTGCATAACCTGTTCCTGGTATACTATACAGCCGTAGGTCGGCTCTAAAATACTCTCAAGCTCAGGTGTCACATAGCTTATCTCCTTTGGATTGTTCTTGCCCTTTATATAGTTGGGAATGAAATCCATAGGACCCGGACGGTAGAGCGAAATACCGGCCACGATGTCCTCAAAGCTCTGTGGACTGAGTTCCTTCATGAAGCTTTGCATACCGGCAGACTCCAGCTGGAATACGCCTTCCGTCTTTCCTGTTCCGATAAAGTCAAGTGTGCCCTTATCGTTGAAATCAATATGGTCGATATCCACATCAATGCCCCTTGATGCCTTGATATTCTTCACAGAATCCTTTAGCACCGTGAGTGTACGAAGCCCCAGAAAATCCATCTTTAAAAGGCCAAGCTCCTCGAGCTGTACCATGTTGTACTCTGCGGTAGGGCTTCCGTCGTTTGCCCTTCCAAGAGGCACATAATCGCTCGCCACACCCGGATAGATTACCACACCTGCTGCATGCACGGACGTGTGGTTTGGCAGTCCCTCAAGCCTTTTTGCCATATCTATCATTTCATGCACTCTCGCATCACTGTCGTAAATGCCCTTAAACTCCGGGTTCATCTGAAGAGCCTTGTCAATCGTGATATTAAGCTCCTGAGGCACCATCTTTGCAAGCTTGTCAGTCTCTGCATACGGGAAATCCAGCGCCTTTCCGACTGATTTTATGACACCTCTTGCCGCCATCGTACCAAAGGTGACTATCTGTGTTACAGAATCGTGTCCGTACTTCTGCTGAACATACTCTATGGCGCGATATCTCTCCGCATACTCGAAATCCACATCGATATCAGGCATGGAAACTCGCTCAGGGTTAAGAAATCTTTCAAAAAGCAGATTGTATTTAACCGGATCAATATCCGTGATTCCGGTACAATAGCACACCCTGCTTCCCGCCGCTGAGCCTCGTCCCGGGCCTACCCAGCAGTCGTGCGTGCGGCACCAGTTGATATAATCCCACACGATAAGGATATACTCTATAAAGCCCATGGTCTTTATGATACCAAGCTCATAGTCCATATCTGCATGTATCTTTTTAAGCTCATCAGCACTGTACTCGCCACAGCCTATGTATTTCTCCCTAAAGCCCTTCTCGCAAAGCTCTGTAAGGAAGGCTTCGGCACTATCATAGCCCTCTGGCACCTCATACTTTGGAATCTTGTAATTGCCAAACTCAAGTGTCACATTGCATCTGTCGGCAATTTTCTGCGTATTCTCAATAGCCTCTATGGCATATGGGAAAAGCGCTCTCATCTGCTCTTCGCTCTTTACGAAAAACTGTCCGCCATCATAGCGCATCCTGTCCTCGTCAGACACCTTTTTCCCGGTCTGGATGCACAAAAGCACATCATGTGCCTCCGCATCGGACTCGTAGGTGTAGTGCACATCATTAGTACACACTAACCCTATTTCAAGCTCCTTGCTCATCCTAAGAAGCTGCTGATTCACAAGCTTCTGGTCATCAATGCCATGGTCCTGCAGCTCAAGGAAGAAGTTGTCTTTTCCAAAGCAGTCCTGATACTTCCTTGCAATCTCCTTCGCCTCGTCATAAAAGCCTCTTACTATGTATCTGGGGATTTCTCCTGCCAGACAGGCAGACAGGCATATAAGCCCCTCGTGATATTTCTCAAGCGTCTCAAAATCCACTCTCGGCCTGTAATAATAGCCCTCTGTGAAGCCTATTGACACTATCTTCATGAGATTGGCATAGCCTGTATTATTTTCAGCAAGCAGAATCAGATGATAATACCTGTCATCACCGTGGCTTGTCTCCCTGTCAAAGCGCGAATTTGGTGCCACATATACCTCGCAGCCTATGACCGGATTGATATCATTTGCCTTTGCCGTCTTGTAAAACTCCACCACACCGTACATATTGCCATGGTCTGTGATTGCGGCAGAGTTCATGCCAAGCTCCTTGACGCGCTTTACATATTCTTTTATCTTGTTTGACCCATCGAGCAGACTGTACTCGGTATGGGTGTGAAGATGACAAAATGACATTTGGATTCCTCTTTCTTTATTTTTGTATCGCCGCCCGCCCTTCATGGGGTGTGCCACCCGGCGGGTACTGTGGCAGAACAATTCGTAAGAATTGCGTTAATTTGTCAGGTGTCGAATTTCGGCTCAAGGTTTGTGTACATTCGCCAGCTGCACACTTTCGGCGCGGCGTACGTCTGTGGCATACGCTTTCATAATTCCTTAGCCTAGTGGGAGTAAATGCCGCCTCAAACAGAGTTTATCAGGCGCAAAAAATCAAACGCGCTTTTTACTTTTATCATATGAGGCAGGCTGTGTTGCTTGAACGAGTATTTTTTGCGCCCACTTTTGTTTGAGGCGGCATGTAACTCCCACACGGCACGTCATAAATCAAGCGTATGACACAGGCGAACACCACGACGCAAGTGTCCAGCTGTCGAATGAACATAAACAATCGCAGGAGCCGAAAACGACACCGACAAATTAGCAATTTGAAACGAGTTCTGCCACAGTACCCGCCGGGTGGCATACCCCATGAAGAGCGGGCGGCTATCTCCTCAAAATAAAAGGAGATAAGTTTATCAGCTTCCCAGCTCTATGTGTATAAACACCGCAAGCGAATTGGGCTCCTGCATATATGTGATAGTGCCGCCTCTTGCTGTCGGAATCAGATATTTGTAGTCACCTTTCTCGAAAAGACTGTGACATGCAGTATCATAGGTTTCTCTGTCCGAAAACTTGAACGTGATATAGTTAGATGACGTTGTCATGCCCTGTAAGACTTTAAGGTCGTAGGATGTAAAATACAGCCCATTCCTGTAATAATAGTCATCCTCCACTGACGCTTCCTGCGGCAGCATATCCTCATTGTCCAATGTACGTGTAAGCTTTACCACATCAAGCGGCACTCCGAACCAGCTGTATGATATGCCATTTCCCAGATAATCACCATCACCGTAGGTACAGTCCACCGCACACCACGCACCGTCCAGATATACCATATTCCAGGCGTGGTTTGCATCAGATGTGGTGCCTGTCACAATAAGTGAGCTGATACCGGCCCGGTCACACAGATACTTAAACATCATCGCATAGCCCTGACAGACCGTCCTACCAAGCACTGCTGAGTACATATCCTGGTTGTGAGGAGAATTTTCCTCATACTCGGCATGCTCTATCACATATTCATAGAAATGCACAGCCTTGTCATAATCCGATGCACCTTCATCGATACCTGCCATACAGGCTGACACATAGCCTGAAATCGTACTTATTGCGTTGTCGATATCAGACTCAGACATATTGTATACAGGCGAAAAAATGATGCTGTTTCTCACAGTATACTGACTCTTTTCTATGTAGAAAAACTGTGGATTGTCCAGCAGCACAAACTGCTGTATACGGCTTACGTTGTCAGTGTCTGTAGTATTTAACGAAATTCCATCCATGCGCTTTTGCATCATCGCATAAATCTGCCTGTAAATAAGCTTGTCATCATCTGACAGCTTCTCGTAGTAGTAGTGATATTCCCCTGTAAATACTGACTCATCGTACTCTGTCTGTTCGCCGTTTAAATAGTCTGTTGTGGTCTGCATTTGCCCCTTTACTGCCCTGTGTATAGCTGTAGGAAAATCAGCTATAGCACCTATAAACCCTCCTGCCTTTAAGCATTTTGCAGCGAACATAAAGCAACAGGCAGCAAACACAAGTGCCGGTATGATTTTTAAAAGCTTTTTCATCTATTCCCCCATTTTAATCGTTGTCTGTCACTCTTTTAGGTGTGAACAGCAGCCATAGCAAGCCTGCATATCAGGTACAGTACAAAAAGATGCACCGGGTAAAAGGCGTAAAAGACATATTTTAGTGAAATGCCTCTTTTTCCATTGTAATAGCGAAGCGGTATAAGCATAAAAAGTGCAAAAAACTCTATGGTACCTGAGAAAAGTCCAAGCAGTATGACTGCCACGGCAAATGCAACATCCCGGTTTGAAGAAAGCAGGTACATCATGACAATGCACCCTACACCCGCCGCACCATAATCACAGCAAAGCACAAACTCTGCAATAATCATCATAACAAGCACTACTGATACCATTACTATACACCTGATCAGTGTGACAAAAAACCACTTGACTGCAGAGGATGCCTTTTCTATTTTATCGACCGACTTAAGCCAATCAAGCACTGTGATGGCAAGCAAGCCTAAAAGCAGTGTAAAAAACACATTGTTGCTCTTAAATTCGAGCACTGTATTGTTTATTGCAAGGTCAAACGGTATCTCAGAGATAAGCGCGAATATAAACATCCTCGCAGCATATTTTTCCCTACTGTGTGTATATTTAAAGCCCTCCACAAGCAGGAAGCAGAAAACAGGAAAGGCCATGCGCCCTATAGAACGCATGACCCAGTAGATATCAATAAGCGTTTGTCCACCTATCCCGTTATTTATCATCTGAAGAATAACCGTTGCCGCAATATGGTCTATAAGCATGGTAAAAATGGCTATAAGCTTAAGCGTGCTTCCACTGATACCAGACTTTGCGATAACTTTTTCCAAAATCCTATACTCCTGCCATATTTACGGTAATTCTGTCAAGATGCCAGATATCGTCCACATATTCCTGGATTGTTCTGTCTGAAGAGAACTTTCCTACATGTGCGATATTGAGCAGTGCACTCTTTCTCCATGCGCTCTTGTTCTTGTAATAATCATTAATCTTCTGCTGTGCATTTGCATATGAGCGGAAGTCTGCGAGGATAAAGTAGCGGTCAGCCACCTGTCCCTGCTGTGGATTGAGCAGTGAGTTGTAAAGCTCCCTGAAAAGCTCATGGTCATTTGGTGAATATGTGCCGTCTACAAGCTGGTTTACTACCTTTCTTAGCTCGGCATCGTTATTATATACATCAACAGGATTGTAGTCATGTCTGTTCTCGTGTGAGATGACCTCATCAGAGCTCATTCCAAAGATAAACATGTTGTCAGCCCCTACCTCATCGAACATCTCGACATTGGCACCATCCATAGTTCCGATAGTGAGCGCTCCATTGAGCATAAACTTCATGTTTCCTGTTCCGGATGCCTCCTTGCTTGCTGTGGAAATCTGCTCGCTGACATCTGCTGCCGCAAAAAGAATTTCTGCATTAGATACTCTGTAATCTTCAATAAATACCACTTTCAGCTTACCATTGATACTTCTGTCGTTATTTACAACATCTGCTACGGAGTTAATCAATTTGATCGTCTCTTTTGCACGAAGATAACCTGCTGCTGCCTTAGCTCCGAAAATAAATGTTCTCGGATAGAAGGACATCTCAGGATGCTCTTTGATCTGATTATACAGATACATGATGTGCAGTATATTCAGAAGCTGACGCTTGTACTCATGCAGACGTTTTACCTGAATATCAAAGATAGAACGCGGATCTACATCAATTCCATTATGCTCCTTGATATACTTTGCAAGGCGAACTTTATTTTGGTATTTGATCTCCATGAACTCACGTCTTGCCTCTTCATCCTCAACCAGTGGTTTCAGCTTGGAGATCTGAGAGAGATCTGTAATCCAGCCATCACCGATCTTACTGGTGATCCAGTCTGCAAGCAGCGGATTTCCATGAGCCAGGAAACGTCTCTGCGTGATACCATTCGTCTTATTGTTGAACTTCTCCGGCATCATCTGATAGAAATCTTTCAGTTCCTGCTTCTCAAGGATCTCCGTATGAAGCTTTGCAACACCATTAACAGAGAAGCCTGCTATGATCGCCATATTTGCCATACGAACCTGTCCATCCATAAGGATTGCCATTTTCCGTACTTTCTCTTCATTTCCCGGATACGTCTCACGAACCTGGATCACGAAGCGGCGGTCAATCTCCTGTACGATCTGATAAATACGCGGAAGCAGTTTTGAAAACAGGTCGATCGGCCATTTTTCAAGTGCTTCTGCCATAATTGTATGGTTTGTATAAGCACAGGTCTTGCTTGTTACTTCCCATGCCTCATCCCAGCTAAGTCCCTCTACATCAATCAGAAGACGCATCAGCTCCGGTACAGCAACCGTCGGGTGCGTATCGTTCATCTGAATGACAACTTTTTCATACAGCTTTCTGATGTCTCCATGCTTCTTTTTATATTTTGCGATCAGTGCCTGAAGACTTGCAGAAATGAAGAAGTACTGCTGCTTCAGACGAAGCTCTTTTCCTGAATAATGATTATCATTCGGGTAAAGAACATCTACGATCAGTTTTGCAAGGTTCTCCTGCTCTACTGCCTTATGATAATTTCCTCTGTCGAACTCATCCAGTTTGAAATCCGTGATCGGCTTTGCATCCCATACACGCAGTGTATTTACTACGTGGTTGCCATATCCAACAACCGGCATATCATACGGAACTGCCATAACAGACTCATAATTTTCCTGAATAAATTTATCTTTTCCTGTAACAGGATCTTTCTCGAAACGGATATTTCCTCCGAAACGTACTTCCTTTGCATACTCTTCACGACGGATCTCGAACGGATTTCCTTCTTTCAGCCAGTTATCCGGTACTTCTACCTGATATCCATTTTCAATTTTCTGCTTGAACATACCGTAACGGTAACGGATTCCACAGCCGTATGCCGGATAATTCAATGTCGCAAGAGAATCCAGGAAACATGCTGCAAGACGACCGAGTCCTCCATTTCCGAGAGCCGCATCCGGCTCTTCATCTTCGATCACGTTGAGGTCAATATTCATCTCTTCCAACGCTTCTTTTACCTCTTTATATGCTGTCATATTGATGAGGTTGTTACCTAATGCACGTCCCATCAGGAACTCCATGGACATATAGTAAACAGTCTTTGCATCTGTCTCATCGTAACGCTTCTGCGTCTCGATCCAGTCATCAATAATAACATCCTTAACTGCATAAGAAACCGCCTGAAATAACTGCTGAGGTGTAGCCTCATCAATCGTCTTTCTGTAAAGCGTCTTTACATTTTCTTTCACTGCTGTCTTAAATGCAGCCTTCTCAAATCTTTTACTGAACATCCTTTTATTCTCCTTTTTTCTCGACACCCATCGTAACTGCTTCACCGTTGATCTTCCACTCTTTTACATGGCCTGCAGGCTCTGCCTTTACAACTTCTGTGGCAAGTACTTCTCCACCGATCAGGGTGCTGTTCTTTTCAAAAACAGCTTCTGCTTTTTCACTGCCTTCGTACGTAACACGGATCTTGTCCATCACCTCGAAATCAGCTTCTTTTCTCATCGTCTGGATCTTGCTGATGATCTCTCTTACAAATCCTTCTTCCAGAAGTTCCGGTGTAAGATTCGTATCCAGTACAACTGTGATTCCATTATCATTGACAGATTCATATCCTTCAATCTGAGCTGTATCAATCAGAAGGTCTTCTTTGAAAAGTTCGATCTCCTGACCATTTACATCCAGTTTGAGTACGCCAGTAGTATTCAGCTCATCCATTGCTGCATTTCCATCGATGTCATTGAGTGCTGCTTTGATACCACCTAACATTTTACCATACTTTGGTCCAACTGTCTTCAACTGTGGTTTAAAACTATAAGAAGTAAAGTCTCTTACATCATCTGTAAATTTAATATTCTTAACATTCAGCTCGTCTGCTACGATTTCCTGATAAAATTCAGAAAGCTCAAAGTCTGCTTTTACAAACATCTGACCGATCGGCTGACGGTTCTTGATATTGGATGCGTTACGGCATGCACGTCCCATTACTACAAGGTCAAGTACGTGTTCCATATTATTCTCAAGCTCTTTGTCAATCTGCTCTTCATGAACTTCCGGAAAACTACACAGGTGGATACTCTCCGGAGCATCCTTGTCAATGCTGCGAACCAGGTTCTGATAGATCTGCTCTGTCATGAACGGAATCATCGGAGCTGCTGCCTTTGATACCGTAACAAGGGCTGTATACAGAGTCATGTAAGCATTGATCTTATCCTGCTCCTGTCTCTTATACACATCTCCGAGCCCACGAGACTGCAGCTAATCTC
>ENA-UAJP01000422-UAJP01000422.1-human-gut-metagenome-genome-assembly--contig:-NODE-422-length-12119-cov-3.889009_pt1 | contig 12119 bp, 8 predicted proteins | sample MGYA00244429_ERZ654413 | MGnify/ENA primary metagenome ERZ654413 (study PRJEB26926, sample SAMN06164987) | human gut metagenome | biome: ENVO:00009003; feature: ENVO:2100002; material: ENVO:00002003... | reverse complement strand
TATCCAAAGTATGCTCTCTCTTCATGGAATTGAAGATGAAACCCAAAAGGAAAGCATGCGCAAAGCATCACTGATGAGTCCGATTATGATCGGTGTCTTCTCATTGATCTCTTCAGCCGGAGTGACTCTTTACTGGGTAGTCGGTGGGGTGATCCAAATTATCCAACAATTTGTCATCAACTACTTGATTCGTCCAAATCTTCGCAAACGGGTCGCTGAGGAATACAAAAACAATCCTCCAAAAGCGACTAGTCACCGCGTGAAAAAAGATGTCACACCAACTGCAACGACACAAATTCAACACAAACCAAAAAACAACCGCAATGCAGGAAAACAACGCAATAGAAAGTAGTACAAACTACTAAATTCTAGCGAAAATAGAGCAGCACTTGAACCCAAGGGTTCAAGTGCTTTTTTGATACCGTTCAGTCAGTCAACGAAAAATTTTCACTCTCACAAGGAGATTAAGAGCACAAAAAAATAGGCCCTCTTGGAGGGCTTGCGTTTTATAGTTACGCTGTTTTTTCTACGTTCAAAATTTTCACTTGGTAGCTTCCAGCTGGTGTTTCAACAGTGACCACATCACCTGTTTTTTTACCAATCAATGCGTGACCGATTGGGCTTTCGTTCGAGATCTTCCCTGCAAAGGCATCCGCCCCCGCTGAACCGACGATGCTGTATACTTCTTCATCTGTTTCGCCAACTTCTTGAACTGTAACGGTTTTTCCGATCGCAACTTCGTCTACTGCAACAGCATCACTATCGACGATTTCCGCATAACGGATTTTTGTTTCCAAGCTAGAGATTTGACCTTCAACAAAAGCTTGTTCATCTTTTGCCGCTTCATACTCAGAGTTTTCTGAAAGGTCACCATAAGAACGAGCAATCTTAATACGTTCTACAACTTCTGGACGACGGACGAGTTTGTACTCCTCCAATTCCGCTTCAAGTTGTTCTTTCTCTGCTTGTGTCATTACATATGTTTTTTCTGCCATTTTTTTCTCTTTTCTATTTTTTGAGCCGTTGGCTGTATCGTTAGAATCACTATTCGTTTGCTTGATTTTAATGAGCCAATCAGACTATTTATCTTTTAGTTTGCTATTAATGTAAGTTTCAACGTTATGCTGATGCTCTTCATAGCTTTCAGCAAAATAGACATTACCAGTGGTTACATCTGCCACAAAGTACATGTACTTGGTAGATGATGGATTGATAACCGCTTCAATCGCAGACAGACTAGGACTATCCACAGGACCTGGTATCAACCCCTTATGAACATAATCATTATAAGGGGAGTCAATATTTGTGTCAATAGTTGCATCTTCTTTCAAGGTCGTTTCCTGACCAAGTTTTCCAAGAGCATAGAGAACTGCGATATTACTTTGTAGAGCCATGTCTGAGTTTAGACGATTATAGAAGACGCTAGCAATGTTTTTACGGTCGTCATCTGTAGCTCCTTCTTTTTCAACAAGAGAAGCTAGGGTCAAAATTTCATTAACATTATGCCCGCTAGATGAAATCGTCGCATAGTAAGGTGATAGGTAGGTATCCATCGTTGACAACATTTCCTCTGCCAAAGACTCCACCGTCGTATCATCATGAATGTTATAAGTCGCTGGGAACAGATAACCCTCTAGGACATACTTAGCATCCGTAGAATTTGGAAGGTTTGCCAACAAGGTTGGGTACTTCGCTTTCATCTTAGTAATGAAAGCATCATCCTTCATCAGCTTCAAGAAATCTTTTGCCTTAAGTCCAGTTGATGATTTTTTGCCTTTTTTAGCTGAAGAATTAACTTCAACTGCCTTGGCAATTTGATCAATGGTATATCCTTCTTTGACCAAGACCGTACCAAGAGATGGCTCCTGAGGTTTATCACTTCCTTTTTTCTGAAGTGCCTCAATAATTTCATCCATGGTCATGCTAGCCTGAAGGTTGTAATAACCACTTTTCAGATTTGAGATGTTTTTAAACTTGGTATAGTAATTAAAGACCTTACCAGACTTAATAACACCAGCTGATTCCAAGAGTTGTCCGATATAACTGCTACCTGAATTTTCAGGAATTTCAACACTAACAAACTTAGTTGAATTAACATCTTTTGCGCCAACAGCATCACTAACATAGCGATAACCAAAGAATGTAGCTACTGACAAGATAAGTAGCAAGAAGATGATAATGTTTCTTGCAATTTTACCAGCACGACGGTTATTTTTATTGCGTTTGTGATTTCGGTTAGAACGTGAAATCGGCTCTTCGTCGACAATGTCAGCCTGTTTACCATCTTTTGGCGAAGACTTTTTCTTCTTCACTTTCTTGCCTTTCTTTTTCTTAGGTTTTCCAGAGGGTTCTAGAGAAATACTCTCATCATCCTCATTACCATCAGCTACTAGCTCTGATTGAACCTTTTCTTGCGACGCTTGGTCACTTGTTGCATGATGTTCCTGCAAGAATGCTTCTTTTTGACGTTCTGAGGTCAATTTGGCCTCCAATTCTTTAGGGTCTGTATAAATAGCTTCGTTAGACTTAGCTTCAATGAGCTCCTTGGCAACATCTGCAGGAATATACTCCTCTTCAGATGCTTCGTTAAGGCTAGTTTCCCAAACTGGACGTTTAAAACGACGTTTCGACGTTTCAGTCTCCTGAGGAATATTTACCTTTGTCTCCTCCTCAATTGGCTCTTTAGGAATAGACGCTAGGTTTGAATGAGCATCAGATACTAAAGACTCCGCTTGAGAATCTGAAAACAAGCCAAGACTATCTTGTTGAGAATCTCTGGCTGTCTCAGAAGTCATAGATTTAGCAAAGGCACTGTGTGAAACAGAATGTGAACTAAAATCTTGGTTACTTACTTTATTAGACGCTGAATCACTACGAGTTGTAGCGCTCTCAGCTGACGTTGAAAGTGGTGTCTCGGGCATAGTTGCACTTTTATTATGCTCCTCCTCACGAAGAGAACGGAGCTGTGTCGCTTCTTGTAAGTCTCGGAGAATCTGATCTTTGAAGCTTAGGCTATCTTCAGAAGCTTCCGAGTGTTCATTAAACTTGTCCGTCAAGGCATACCTCCTCTATAGTAACAAACGCCATTATATCTTAAAAAGTCAGTTAATGCAAATCAATTGGTCCTTTGTCACAGTAACGTAACACTGAAATCAATGGGTTTCTGGGTTCTCCCAGACCATATTATACCAAGAGCTTCCACCATGATTTGATTCTGATTCTCCCTCATCAGTAAAACCATTCATCTCATAGTAGGCAATCAAATAATCATGACAAGTCAAGCTAATACCTTGGCGTTTTTGAGCAATAGCCAGATCTTTAAGCGCTGCAATCAAGGCTGTTCCAATACCTTGCCCTTTAAAATCTTTGGAGATAGACAAACTAGTAACTGCAATAAAACCTCCTTGACTAGCATTAGGAGCCACCTTATGGAACAGGTCATCTGTGAGATAACGTTCCGCAATCACAGGTCCTTCGATGTAACCAACTACAACGCCATCAATTTCAGCAATTAGAAAGGTATCACAAATCGTCTCTAAACGCTCTGCAATAGCCTCTGGAGTTGCAGCCTCTTCAGGCGAAAAATTTTCTTGTTCGATACGAACAACATCAGCCCAATCATCCTCTCGGGCATGTCGAATAAGCATATCAAATTCCTTTCTATTAAGAGAAAGAGCTGAGCGAAATCGCTACAGCCCTTAATATATTACATGTGTGTTTGCAAGCTTGCTAGGAGCTCTTCGAACGAGCGTTCGTAAAGTTGGATGTCCCCAGCTCCCATAAAGACATAAACAGCATTGTCATGGTCAAGGAGAGGTGAGACATTTTCAACTGTAACCACTTTGGCAGGTTTATTGATCTTAGCAGCAAGATCTTCAACCTTAACATCACCATGGTCAACCTCACGCGCTGAACCGTAAATTTGTGCCAAATAAACAGCATCTGCTTCGTTCAAAGCTTCAGCAAATTCATCAAGAAGGGCGATGGTACGTGTGAAGGTATGTGGTTGGAAAATAGCAACAATCTCTTTAGATGGGTACTTTTGACGTGCTGCATCTAGCGTTGCAATAATTTCAGTTGGATGGTGGGCAAAGTCATCGATGACAACAGTACCACTGATAATTTTCTCTGTGAAACGGCGTTTAACACCTGAGAAAGTTTTAAGGTGTTCCGCAACCAAGTCCATGTCAAAACCGGCTACATAGAGGTTCCCAATAACCGCAGTTGCATTCAAGATATTGTGACGACCATAGGCTGGCACATGGAATTCTCCAAGGATTTGTCCATCATGTTTCACCTTGAAATTAGACCCTGTCGTTGTACGCACAATGTCTGTTGCTATAAAGTCATCATTTTCTTCGAAACCATAGTAATAGATTGGCGCATTGGCTGTAATCTTACGAAGGTGTGGATCCTCACCGTAAACAAAGAGTCCTTTTTGCACTTGCTTAGCATAGTCATCAAAGGCAGAGAACACATCATCGATACTTGTAAAGTAATCAGGATGGTCAAAGTCAATGTTAGTGATGATTGAGTATGCTGGGTGGTATGGCATGAAATGACGTTCATATTCATCAGACTCAAAGACAAAGTATTGCGCATTAGCAGAACCTCGTCCAGTTCCGTCACCAATAAGATATGACGTGTCTGTGATATTTTTCATAACATGTGACAAGAGACCTGTTGTAGAAGTCTTACCATGTGCACCTGCCACACCAAAGCTAGTGAATTGATCCATGAAGTGACCCAAGAACTCGTGGTAACGCTTAAAGCTGTAGCCATTTTTAATCGCATAAGCAACTTCAACGTTGTTATCTTCACGAAAGGCATTTCCAGCAATCAATTCAACATCTTCTGTGATGTTTTTTTCATCGAAAGGAAGAATAGGGATACCTGCTTGCTCAAGACCACGTTGAGTGAAGTAATATTTTTCCACATCTGAACCTTGAACCTTGTGTCCCATTTGGTGGAGCATCAAAGCCAAAGCTGACATACCAGATCCTTTAATTCCAATAAAATGATAAGTTTTTGACATAGTTTCTCCTTACAATCGCACTGCGATTAGTTTGCGTCTTCTAAATGCGTCAAATTTAATTCTTGAGCAACTCGGTGTTCACGGTAAGTTTGACGTTCTGGGTAATTATAAACCTGGCTACGTTTCAAGAAGTCATAGCTATTTTTCTTGACGTTCTTACGAGATGGGTTACTAGGCTGTTGATAGGTTGGAGCCACTTCTGCCAAGATGTAAGAATCTTGTTGCAGACGATTTGCCAAGTGATGGATCTTTGAGTGCTTCCCATTAGGTGCTAAAGTTCGCTTGATAGCACTTACAGGAGCTCCCAAGATAGAGGCTGTCACTGGTCCTTTATCCGTTGTTACAGCAGCTGGCTCAACAGTGGCCTCAAAGCTTGGTTTAGCTTCTACCTTAGGCTTAGCAGTCAGTTGACGGCTATTAGTATGTTTGGTTTGTTGAACTTCTTGGCGGAGGAATTTTTGGCGTTTCTCACGTACATCACGCTTAGCCTTTTCGCGGGCTTCCTCAGCATAAGTCATGCCAGCTCCTTGTGTCTCCACTCGTTTTGGAGCCTGCTTACGATTGCTAGGCTTAGCTGACAAGAAATCATAGTTCGGCAACAAATCATTGTAGTCCTTATCTTGGTAAGGGCCACGGATATTTGTGATTAAATCTTCATTTTCGTATAGGCGCATAGAGACCGGTTCTTGCAAGCAAGGTTCCCCGTCTGGAATCAGCGGAAATTGTCGTCTTTGGCGATGCATAAAAGACTTCCTTTCATTTTCGAGATGATGCGTATCTTAATATAAATAATCGGGAATGGGGAGATACGTCTTGCAATATTCTATTATAACCTAATTCAAAAGATTTGCCTAGTAGCATTTTCACCTCTTAGTATTCCAATATCAAATATAACAAATTAAGATATTGCAATACCAAGAATTTCTTTAATATCCTCAACGGTCATGCTGGCACGGCTTTCATTGCCATCCAAGACGGTTGTTACCAGGTTTTTCTTGCCTTCTTGAAGCTCAAGAATTTTCTCTTCAATAGTCCCTCTTGTAATCAAACGGTAAACTTCGACATTTTGTTCCTGACCTATACGGTGAGCACGACTAATAGCCTGCATTTCTACCGCTGGATTCCACCAAAGGTCAATCAGAATAACCGTATCAGCACCAGTTAGATTCAGTCCCACTCCTCCTGCTTTCAGAGAAATCAAAAAGGCATCTCGACTTCCTTGATTGAAGGCTCTGGTCATCTCCTGACGACTATCAGATGGCGTTGACCCTGTTAGCTTATATGAGGAAATTCCTAATTCTTGTAAGAGCCCCTCTGTAATATCTAACATCCCACGAAATTGTGAAAAGATAAGGACACGATGGTCTGATTCCTTAATTTGGCTAAGCAACTCTCTAAGGCTATCTAATTTTCCGCTATCTCCCGCATAGTCCATAAAGAGAGCTGGGGTATCACAGATTTGTCGTAAGCGGGTAATTCCTGACAAGATTTCCACCTTACGACGGTTGATTTCCTGATCACTTGCCGAAATTAATCCTTGTTGCATCTGTTGCAATTGTGCTAAATAGATAGCCTTTTGAGCATCTGACAATTCACTTTGATGAGTGATTTCAATCAAATCTGGGAGATCAGGAAGGACCTCCTCTTTTTTACGTCTTAGAATAAAGGGGGAAATATACCTAGCCACTTCCTTAGGTGTTAACTTAAGGAAAGTTTTTTTAGCTGGTAAAAGTCCTGGTAGAATAATCTGGAAAATAGACCAAATCTCCAACAAATGATTTTCAATAGGCGTTCCAGATAGTGCTAAGCAATGTGGAACAGAAAAATCACGTAGATATTGGGCAATCTTTGTCTGTGTATTCTTCATGACCTGAGCTTCATCGAGAATGAGATAGTCATATTTACCAGCCTTGTAGGCATCAAAATCCTGACGGAAGGAAGCGTAGCTTGTAATAATAATCTGGTGGTCTTCAGCAATGATGTCATCACGTTTTGGCTTGAGTCCATAAGAAACCGCTACATCTAACTGAGGGGCAAACTTTTTAAACTCATCCTGCCAATTGTAAATCAGGCTTGATGGTGACAAAACCAAAACTCGTTGTCCTTCTTCTAAATGTGCAGAGAGATAGGCAATAGTTTGCAAAGTTTTCCCCAACCCCATATCATCGGCCAAGATACCGCCAAAACCATAGTGATGCAACATCGATAGCCACTGAACACCTTTTTCCTGGTAGGGACGAAGGCCAGCTTCTACCTTATAGGTTGGCAAATCAAAGGTCTCTGGCTTACTCAAATGTTGCGTTAAGAGTTGGAAATCTTTTGAAAAACGAACAGAATCACTTTCTGAAAGAGCATCCATCAATTGATAGGCAGTTAATTGATTGAGTTCTAGGTGACCTTTTCCTGAGTAACGAGCTCTCAGAGTTTTGAGACTCTCACTAATACGATGCGTCGCTTCGTCAAAAACAATCAACTGACCACTACGATTGATAAAATAGGGCGAGCTTTCCATCAAGGCTGCTAAAGCATGATCCACATCTTCGTCGTCAAGACTTGAAAAATCAAAGGAAATATCTAATAAATTTCCCTGACGCTCTACCTGAACCTGTGGACTCTGCTCAACCCGTAAGTCACGTAACTCCTGTCCAATCAGAACCGTTCCTGCATTTTCAAAATCTGGTAGAGTATTTGTAAAGAAATCATAGAGCTCTTGACTGCTACTTAATCGTTTAGATGACTGAAAATCAGGGGTGAATCCATGCTTAGACATCAAACGAAAAACAGCCTGCTCATGACGATAGTTACTGGTAAATCCTAAATGACTCAACTCTTGGCGATCATGTACCAAGAAACCATCAAAATCAAAGGCTAATGTAAGAATAATCTCACTGTCACCTTTCAGATCAAAGCGAAATCTCGGTGTGAAATCCTTGATATTAAAAGCTTTTGGTGCCTTAACTGGCCCCATAGTCCTAAAATCAAAAAGACTAGCAGCCAAGATGGCTTGTTCATCGAGATTAAAGCTGACGTGCTTATTCAAATCGCTTCCGATTGGAAGAGAGCGTAAGCCAACCAAAAGTTTTTGTTGTTTTCGATTCAGACGATAAAAAACACCTTGATAAAAGAGAATACGATTATTAAAAAAGGCCTGACTATTCTTCTCAGAAACAGTCAATTCAATCATCTTGGGCTCGACACAAATATCAAACGAGAAGAGCTGAGCATCAGCAATCAAATCCTCGACCAAAAGTTGGCGATATTCGGCTCCTTCCCATTCAAACCTAAAGCCATCCAAATCTTGCATCCGTCTCAAACCTTCCTCAAAAAAACCGTAAGGGAGACAAAGGTGACGTGCATTATTCGGTAAAATAAAGTCTAAATTAGTCTTGGCTTCATCTGGAATCATCCGTCCTAGGAAGTCTAAAAATGCCTGTGAAGCCTGGTCAAATTGAATAAGTGATAGGGGTTCATAGTAGTTCTTACCTATCTGATAATAACCTTCAGCCTCTACAAGTTTGAGGAAGGCAGGAATATCTCGAATAACATAAGAACGTTCATCTGGTAAGCGACGTAAACGTATACTCCACCAAATCTCTGAACCAAAGGTAGATTCCTCTCCCTCTACCATCAAGCTATATCTAACGGTATCATCTTCATTCAGGGAAAGCCCTTCTAAAAATAAACCACCAAAAGAGTGACCTCGCTCTTGGCCTTGAGAGGATTCTTGTTCCTCTTCCAGTTCTGCCAAGAGGCGCTGGCCTTCTTTATCATTTTTTAGATAATACTCAACCGCTGCCAAATGGGGACAATAGCCTTTTTGAGCGAAATAATCACAGTCACACGTGATTTCAGAATCATTGAGTGCATAAATTAAATGATGTTGGTCAACTGTTGTATCCAACTGAGTTTCTGAGACCTGATGAATGGTAATGAGATCCTTTTCAAAAAGTTCAATACCCTCATTACGGACTCTACCCGGCATCAATTTTGCCATAGTATTCACCCCTATCTTATCCCTCTATTATAGCACAAAATCCTTATAAACTAGGCCTTCACCAAGATAAAACAAAAAACACTCCCTAGGGAGTGTCGCAGATTATTATTAATAATCAAGTTTATCTGAGTGACCTGAACCATTACCAACATAGTAACCTGTCTTACAGTTGATACTGAAGAGGTAAGTTCCATCTGGAAGGTACAAGTTGTAGTAACCATTACCATTGATGATGTTAACTGGTTCAAGGATGAAGTTATCTCCTGAGAAGTAACCACGTGAGTGTGATGTTTCAATAATCTTATCAAGAACACCATCAGCCCAAGTCCAAGCTGGGTTACTTGTATCTGCTACTACATTTGCATTATAAGGCACACGTGAGCGGTCACGTTGAAGGATTGATGGGTTATAATTTGTGATTCCGCGTGTTACAACTGTTGAAGCTGCAGCTGAGCCACCAGTAGTTCCTCCAGTCGCACCAGTTGAACCAGTTGCACCTGAGTTAGCTGATCCATTTTGCGCTCCAGAAGTATTTGATGCGGCCGCACCACCACCAGTAGAAGCTGCTCCAGACGTGTTATCACCTGAAGGTGCAGCAGGACTAGCAGTATTGGCGCTATCAGCAGCTGTCGCTGCAGATGTTGCGCTCGCAGCCTTAGCTTTTTCTTCAAGCTGAGTCTTACCACCCTTAATCGCTTCTTGGATAGTGCTATCAAGACTCGCATTTCCAGTTGTTGTTACACTTTCTGGAAGATTATTAAAGTTGGCATCTGATTTAACAGCGATAGAGGCATTATAGCTACCATCTACCAGAGCATCTGACTCAAACTGACTGTTAATCTTTTGTACAGCTTCAATTTGTTTCTTCAAGTTATCATATTTTTTCTTAGCTGCATCATAATACTTGGTTTTCTCCAATTTCTTGAGCAGTTTTTCCAAATCTGATAGCTTACCAAATTGATCATTAGCGAGTTTTGTTTGCTCGTCATCTGTGAAGAAATTCTTATACATTTCTTCGAAGGCCTTATTATCAGCAGCTGCCGTGTCCTTGCTTGATGATGACGTCACTGCTGAAGAAGCTGTGCTTGTTGTTTTTGCCGATTGGCTATGTGTTCCTTTATAAAGAGCATAGCTACCACCAATAATAGCTAAAGCAAGAACTGCTAGAGCACCGATAACAACACCTTTACGACGGTAAACTGGAATATCACCATCAAAGGCACTCTTATGCGATGGTGAAATAGACTCTGAAGAGATTCTGTCTTCTGCAGATGGGCGATTAACTGCCATAGACACTTTTGGTGTTATCTTTTCTTCATCAGCTTTTGCTCCAGTTACCCCTGCCACTGTTGATGCAATAGCCGCCAAATCGATAGTGTCTGAGATAACAACATCATCCAACAATGGTTTTGAAGCTTGCGGCTCAGTATCGTCAACATTGGCAACAACAGGATTTTGTGGTTCTGGATCATCGATGTTAGCAATCAAAGGATTGTTATCATCAATATTATCTACCAATGCATCGTTATAGGCTGGCGTTGGCTGATTAGTTGAAGTAGCTGAATCTGCAAGTGCATCACCAAGGTCAAATTTTTCTGTTTCTGACGTGATGAAACGATCAGCATTCGTTGACGTAATGATAACTTCAGAACTTTGACTTTCTGGTTCTGCAATAACCTCAGGTTCAACAGGAGCATTTGGCAACTGCTTGTCAATATGAGATTGAGTTTCATCAGCTTTGTTATCTGTAGCACCAAAACCAAATGTGACCGGTGTTACTTCTTCAGTAGCTGTTGTTGAGTTGATTGACTCATTAGCCATTGATTGACCAATCAAACCTGAATCCGCAAACTCCTGACGTTGCTTTTGAATAAAAGCATCCAAAGGTGATGTGTCGCCATCAGCTTCAATTTTCTTTGAAAATTTTTGTGAGGCAACTTCTTCGCGGTGTTGCTTGATATACTTATCCAAAATGCTATCTGTTTCTGTTACACCAGCATTAATCTCAGCTTCTTTGCGGACAGCCTCACCGACTGTCATTTCCTTGGCATCTTGGAAATCTAGCTCTTGGCTACCTTCATAGCCATTTTGTGTTTTATCTTCTGACACGTTTAATTTACCTTTCTAGCCTCAGAACGGCGAACACGCTCACCAAAATATTGATACAAATCAACACGGAGGGTCCCGTTATAAAGCTTACGTTTTTTATCGGCTTTCATACCGTATTTGCTTTCAAATTGTTCATCGCTGGTCAAGATAAACTTGCTCCAAGTTTTAAGTGGCGCAAAAGTTTGACCCATTTCATTATACAAGATATCCACAGCCTTGTCATCCAACAAACGCTCACCATAAGGAGGGTTTGAAATAATGACACCATTGATTTTATCTGTTTTCAGGTCCTGTAAACGCATTTGTTTCAATTTAATAACATCTTCAAGACCTGCCTCACGAGCATTGGCTTTTGCGATCTCAACCATACGGCCATCAATATCACAACCCATAATGTCTAATTCAACATCATAGTTTGCCTTGCTATCTGCTTCATCACGTACCGACTGTACTAAATCTTTATCCACCCAATTCCATGCTTCAAAGGCAAAATCACGATTAAATCCTGGCGCAATGTTCATACCAATCATTGCAGCCTCAATACAGAAGGTCCCTGAACCACAAGTCGGGTCAATCAACGGTTTATCCGGATACCAGTTACTAAGTTCAAGGATAGCAGCCGCCATATTTTCCTTAATAGGTGCCCCACCTTTATCAGTACGATAGCCACGCTTAAAGAGACTAGCACCTGTGGTATCAATCAAAACTGTAGCCTTATCCTTTAAAATAGAAACTTCAATCTTAAATTCTGCTCCTGTTTCTTGAAGAGGCACTCCTTCTGGACGGTGGAAATACTTCTGCAATTTCTTAACGACAGCTTTTTTGGAAATCGCCTGAACAGATGGCTCATTATGAAGCTTTGATTTCACACATTTAGCTTTAGAAATTGGGAACTTTGCACCTAGCGGAAGATAATTTTCCCAGTCTAAGGCCTGTCTCTTATACACATCTCCGAGCCCACGAGACTGCAGCTAATCTCGT
>ENA-UAJP01000417-UAJP01000417.1-human-gut-metagenome-genome-assembly--contig:-NODE-417-length-12181-cov-8.710787_pt1 | contig 12181 bp, 10 predicted proteins | sample MGYA00244429_ERZ654413 | MGnify/ENA primary metagenome ERZ654413 (study PRJEB26926, sample SAMN06164987) | human gut metagenome | biome: ENVO:00009003; feature: ENVO:2100002; material: ENVO:00002003... | reverse complement strand
CGAGATTAGCTGCAGTCTCGTGGGCTCGGAGATGTGTATAAGAGACAGAGATATGATTGCCTATGTTGACGAAAACGGCATGATAACCTCTACTCCTCCGGCAGAAAACACTCCCAAAGAAGAAATAAAGCTGGAAGAAATCGTCATATCAACTCCCAAAAAAGACAAGGAAGAACCGGTCATCCGCAGAGGACGTATCGAGTTTTTCAATGAATCGAAAGGCTTCGGCTTCATCAAGGACTTATCCGGGGTCGAAAAATACTTTTTCCACATTAACAATGTGCTGACAGATATAGCAGAAAACAATATTGTGACGTTCGACCTCGAACGTGGCCTTAAAGGCATGAATGCTGTAAACGTAGCTCTTGAAGTAGAAAAGGCAAAGGAAAAGAAAGAAAACAAGGAGACTCTAAATACAGAATCCTAGATGAAATAAGCCAATTATAGAACAAGGGCGTGTATATACCATCAAATATTTCGGTACATACACGCCCTTGCTATCTTCTTTAATCACACGTCATTCGGTTTGCCAGCCACCCCCCAATGCCTTATAGACATTTACCATGGCAATAAGTTCGTCGCGGATGGCATTGCTCACCCCTATTTGGGCATCGAAATAACCACGCTGGGCATCGAGCACATCCATATAATTGATGACGCCGTTGATGTATTGCAACTGTGCCAAATCCACATATCCCTTGGCAGAACGTTCAAGTTTGGCACGCAGTTGGTAGACCTCCTTTATCTTATTGAAATCTACAATGGCATTCTTCGCTTCCTTAAAAGCATTCAGCACTGTCTTTTCATAGCTATGCACTTCGGCTTCAAAAGAAGCCTTCTGTGCATTCAATGCAGCACGGTTCTTTCCCCAACCGAAAAGTGGTGCCAAGACTGCCCCATTCAATAAGGAATAGGGAGATTCCAGGAAATTGGATAACACATCACTTTCCAATCCAAATTGTCCGGTCAGGGCCAAACGGGGGAACATATTGGTATAAGCAACTTTCACTCTGGCATGTTCAGCCCTCAACTGCTGCTCTGCCACACGGACATCGGGGCGACGTTCCAACAAATCGGAAGGCAGACCTACCGGTAAGAACTCCGGCACATCCAGTTCCTGCAGAAAATTGACACGCTTGATACGGGTAGGGAATTCCCCCACAAGGAAGGATATATCATTTTCTTTCAGAGAGATACGGCGTTCCAAATCCGGAACAAGAGTAGCCGTACGAGCCAACTCCACTTGAGCCTGTTGATAAGAGGTCTCCGAGGTCAGCCCTCCTTCAAAACGGATACGCGCCAAGCGCACTCCCTCTTCACGCGCCTTTTGTGTCTGGCGCACAATCTCCAGTTCCGTATCAAGGGCTACCAGCTCATAATAAGCCTGCGCCACTTCGGCAACGATGGTCATGCGCAACGCACGCTGCGCCTCCACACTTTGCAAATATTCGGCCACAGCAGCCACTTTCTTCCATCTCAAGTTTCCCCAAAGGTCCAGTTCCCAAGAGAGCAACGCCTTGGCTTCGTAAGTATTGCCTACATCACGGCTATGACCACCGTAATTCTCCACCTCGCGCTCAGCCTCCACCTTTCCGGTGAGCTGCGGCAGAAGGTTGGCAACACTGATACGTTTTTGGGCAGCCATCTCCTTGACACGGGAAGCTGCAATCAGCATGTCTTTGTTATATTCCAGAGCACGGTCTATCAAAGCACGCAGCGTGCTGTCCGTATAAACTGCCTGCCACTGTTCATCGGCTACGCTCATGCTATCCTGCTGCTGTGCCAGGCTATCCGGCAATGCCATCTCCGGACGCACATAGCTCTTGCCCACCTTGCATGAGGTAAGGGCAAACATACTCAGCAACAAAATAATATATATGTTCTTTCTTTTCATAAACGTTGTCTTTAAAATCAGTCTTTCTTAATCTTATGCTGCACTTTGGCTTTTGTCTTGTATACCAGGACAAAGAAGAACGGTACAAGCACAATACCGAATACAATGGCAAATATCATTCCGAAGAAAACACCCGTACCGATGGCCTGACGGCTCGCCGAGCCCGGTCCGCTTGCCAACACCATGGGAAGCATTCCCAATACAAAGGCGAGGGAAGTCATCAGGATAGGCCGGAAACGGAGTTGGGCAGCATGGATGGCAGACTGTATCAAGTCTCCTCCCTTGTCAACCTGCACCTTGGCAAACTCCACAATCAAAATGGCATTCTTTGCCGCAAGCCCCACCAGCATCACCAAGCCGATTTGGAAATAAATATCATTCTCCAATCCGCATATCACAACGCCCAGATAGGCACCCAAAGCGGCAACCGGCAGTGAAAGCAATACAGCGATAGGCACCGTCCAACTTTCATATTGCGCAGCCAAAAAGAGGAATACGAAAAGGAATACCAGCGTAAGCACAAGACCCGTCTGTCCTCCCGCCTTCTTTTCCTGATAGGAAAGGCCACTCCACTCCAGACCGATATTGTCCGGCAAGTGGTCACGTGCAATCTGCTCCATAATCTCCATTGCCTGGCCGGAACTGTAGCCTTGTGCCGCAGAACCGCGGATGACGGCAGTGGTAAACATATTGAAACGCTTGATACTGCCCGGACCGGTGGTATAAGAGGCATTTCCCAAGGAAGTAAGCGGCACCATCACTCCGTCCTTTGCCTTTACAAAGAACAAGTTGATATTGTCCTTATGCTCACGATAAGGAGCCTCGGCCTGGATATACACCTTATATATACGGTTGAACATATTGAAGTCATTCACATATACTGAACCGGTATAGGCCTTCATGGTAGAGAATACATCCGCCAGGGGCACACCCAGCATTTTCACCTTATCACGGTCCACATCAAAATAAAGTTGCGGTATTTCAGACTGCAAGGATGATGAAAGCCCCGTCAGCTCCTTATGCTTCTGGGCATAATACATCAGCGTATCTGCCGCCTGCACCAAGTTGTCAAACGTCGCCTCTCCACGCGCCTCAAGCTGCATTTCGAAACCTCCCGAGGTACCCAATCCCGGAATGACCGGAGGCGTGGAAAGATAGACCTTGCATTCGGGATATTCCTTCAAATCCTGCTCCACATTCTCCATTATCTTATCGATGGAAATCCCCTTACGCTCTTCCCACGGTTTCAGAATAACCGTCAGCTCACTGCGTGCCTGGTTGCTACCCACACGGGGGCTGCTACCCGTCACGTTCTGCACATAGGCCACATAGGGATTCTTCTCCAAGTATTGCACGGCACGGTCGGTCACCACACGGGTTCGCTCCAAAGTAGCACCTTCCGGCAACTCCAACTCTATCTTAAAATAGCCCTGGTCTTCTACCGGCAGGAAGCTGGTAGGCACCAACCGGTGGATAATGAAAATGGCAACCAGTACCAGGCCGAACGCACTCATCAAGCGGCGGGGATTCCTGATGACCCGGTTAATGACAGCCACGTATTTGTGATTGCCCAAGTTCAGCCATTCATTGATTTTGCGGAAAACTATGTTCTTTTTCTTTCCACTGTCGGGCTTCAATATGAGCGAACACATGACGGGACTAAGCGTCAGGGCCACTACCGTAGAAAGCAATACGGAAACGGCGATAGTAATGGTAAACTGACGGTATAACTGTCCGGTGATTCCGCTCAAGAAACTTACCGGCACAAACACGGCACAGAGCACCAATGATGTGGCAATCAAGGCACTTGCCAATCCGTTCATCGCCTTTTTGGTAGCTTCATACGGGCTCAATTTCTCCGTCTCCATAAGATGTTCTACATTCTCCACCACCACAATGGCATCATCCACCACAATACCGATGGCGAGAATCAATCCAAGCAAAGTCAGTATGTTCAGAGAGAAACCGAAAATAAGCATGAAACCGAAGGTACCAATCAGGGAAATAGGTACCGCAACAATCGGTATCACCGTCGCACGCCAACTTTGCAAGGATAGAAATACAACCAGCACCACCAGAATCAGCGCTTCGAACAACGTCTTGTACACTTCGTGAATGGATTCGGAAATATAAGTCGTCATGTCGAAGGGAATCTCATAACTCATCCCCTCAGGGAAATTTGCACTGATTTCCTCCATAGCAGCCTTTACGCTCTTTGCAACTTCCATTGCATTGGCCCCGGGAAGCATATAGATACCGAGAACGGCAGCATTCTCACCGTTGATGCCACTCTCCGTGCTATATGAAGATGCTTCCAATGAAACACGCGCCACATCGCGCAGACGGATAATGGAACCGTTGGCATTGGCACGGACCACAATGTCCTCAAACTGCTTTGCCGAACTTAAACGTCCCTGGGTAGTGATAGGGATAGTAATGTCGAGTCCCTTCACCGGCTGTTGTCCCAAAACACCCGCAGCAGACTCACGGTTCTGGTCCTTCAGGGCATTCTGCAAATCCTGCACCGTCAGTCCGAAGTTGGCAAGTTTGTCGGGCAACGCCCATATCTGCATGGCATAGTAGCGGCTACCGATGTTGGAAACACGTCCCACACCGGGGATACGGCGCAACAAGTCGAGTACATTGATAGTAGCAAAGTTACTCAAATAAATTTCGTCGAACTTCGGGTCACTGGAAGTCAGACAGATAGTCATCAATTGGCTGGGAGCCTGCTTTTCCACAGAAATACCGTTCTGAATCACTTCGGCTGGCAAACGGCTCTCCGCCAGTTTCACACGGTTCTGTATTTCTACGGCAGCCAAATCCGGGTCGGCAGACACGTCGAAAGTGACCGTAGCTGAAAATCCTCCGGAATTAGAACTGTTGGACTCCATGTACAGCATACCGGGAGTACCGTTTATCTCTTGCTCGATAGGGGTTGCCACCGCCTGCGAAACAGTCAATGCACTGGCTCCCGGATAGGAAGCACTGATTTTCACTACGGGAGGCGTTATCTGCGGATATTGGTCTACCGGCAGCATGGTCAGGCCAATGATACCGACAATTACAATCACAATCGATATCACCGCCGAGAATACCGGGCGGTCTATAAAGAAACTTACTTTCATAACATCATTACTTTGAAGGGTTGTTGTCCTTTGATTTATTCTCAGCCGGAGTAGTCTGCTTCGTTTCGGAAACAACCTGCTTGTTCAGAGAATCACTCGTCTGCTCTTCCTCCTTTTTAGGAACGGCAGCCTGGGCACGTACTTTCATACCCGGAGTCAGCTTGTGGAAACCTTCAGTCACAATTTGTTCTCCGGCAACCAGACCACGCTCAACCACCCAATTGTTGCCAAATTCAGGTCCCAGTTCAATGAAACGCTTTTCAACCGTAGAGTCCCGGCGCATCACAAAAATATATGCACCACCTTTCTCAATGGTAACCGCCTTTTGAGGAACGGCGACAGCACCCTCACGTACATCCAGCAATAGCTTAACCTTTGTAAACTGCCCCGGTAACAACACTTTGTTAGGGTTCGGCATTTCGGCACGCACGGAGAATGTTCCGGTCTGAGGGTCCACCTGAGGTTCGGCAAAATCCACATAGCCCTTATAAGGATAGACGGTATTATCCGCCAAAGTAATCGTAATGTTCGGCTGCCAGGAACGTGTAGAGTCCTGACGCCCTATATCGATATTCCGTTCCTTGCTTTTCAGGTAATCCAATGCCGTCATGCTGAAATCTACCAGAACCGTATCACTTTTCACAACCGTAGCCAGCAAGGACTTGCCTCCCGGTCCGACCAATGTTCCCAAATCCACATTTCTTTCACTGATATGTCCCGATAGCGGAGAACGGACCAACGTATATCCCAATTCCAATTCAGCCTGGTCCAAATCGGCCTGGCTCATCGCTACTGAGGCTTCTGCAGTCTCGTAAGCAGCCTGGGCATTGTCCAAATCCAGCTGGCTGGCAGCGTTCTGCGCATAGAGGGGGCGGATACGCTCCAAATCGCGCTTTGCCTTCAATGCCTGCGCTTCATCCTTCTTTAACTGTGCACGAGCTTTGTCAGCCTTTGCCCTATACTGGTCCTGGTTTATCACAAAAAGTACCTGGTTCTTGGTGACATATGTTCCTTCTGCGAAAAGCATATTCTCCAAATACCCTTCCACACGCGCACGTACCTCTACAAACTGCTGAGCGCGAATACGTCCCACGTACTCGCCATATATCTCCACATCTCCTTTTTCCGCAGATTCCACAATCACGGTAGGAGCTTCCGATTCCACCTTCTTAGGCCAAGTCAGAATAACGTAACCTGCCAACAATACCGCCATGCAGGCAACCATCATCAGCAACCTCTTCTTCTTTAGTTTCAATTCTTTTTTCGTAAAAAACTGTCTCATGCTTGTTTGTATATTAAATTTAACCCTGTTTCTTTCTATTAAAGCAAATCCGATGCCAATCTATCACTATCTCATCCATTACGTCTAACAAACTATATATCAAGCAGAAAAGCAGACGGCAGTTCTTTATTCATGGTGGCATCCTCCATTTTTCCCTGTGGAATGTGTCCACAGTTTGTGGAATAATTCCACAAAACTACTAAATTAAAAACACATAAAAACCCTTTTTTGCTCTACACTAACAAAGAAAAACATTATCTTTACCGAAAATAATTCAGATTATTCATTTTAAACGTAAAGATTATGGCAAGTAGAAAAGAACTAAAGAAGAATATAAACTATATTGCAGGTGAATTGTTCACAGAGTGTCTTGTAAACAGCTTATATGTGCCTGGAACAGACAAACAAAAAGCCGATGAACTGATGGCTGAAATTCTGAAAATGCAAGATGAATTCATAAGCCGCATCAGCCACACCGAGCCAGGAAATGTAAAAGGTTTCTACAAAAAACTTCGTGCTGACTTCAATGCAAAAGTAGACGAAATTATTGACGCAATGGGCAAACTGAAATAAGATGAAGAAAGCCTTTTATAGCTTCATTTATTATCGCCTGCTGGGCTGGAAGACAAACGTGACGGTGCCCGACTACGACAAATGTGTAATTTGTGCGGCACCCCATACTTCCAATTGGGACTTATTTATCGGTAAATTGTTTTATGGTGCCATCGGTCGCAAGACCAGTTTCATGATGAAAAAGGAATGGTTCTTTTTTCCTCTGGGACTGATATTCAAAGCCGTTGGCGGCATTCCGGTGAACCGGGGACGTAAATCTTCCTTAGTGGACCAAATGACCGAAAAGTTTGCAAACAGCAAGCATTTCCACCTGGCTATTACACCGGAAGGAACCCGTAAAGCCAATCCCAACTGGAAGAAAGGTTTTTATTACATAGCACTTAAAACACAAGTGCCCATCATGCTTATCGGGATTGATTATCCTTCCAAGACCATCTCCTCTACCAAGGCTGTCATGCCTACCGGAGACATCGAAAAGGATATGCGCGAGATAAAACTGTACTTCAAGAACTTTAAAGGAAAAAATCCCGAAAATTTTGATTTAGGAAATATCTAATCAGGTATTAAGCATTAATGCCATGCGAATAAGCATCTTGCAAACAGACATTGTCTGGGAAAATAAACAAGAAAATCTCCGTCGTCTCCGCGAGAAGTTAGAAACTCTTCGTGGAACAACGGAGATTGTTGTTTTACCGGAAACATTCTCCACCGGCTTTAGTATGGACACCGCCAGCTTGGCCGAACCCACAACGGGAGAAACCATCGCAACACTGCGCCAATGGTCCGAAGAGTACCGGCTTGCTCTTGCCGGCAGCTATATTGCCTGCGAAACAGCCTCGGAAGGCGGAAAGCCATCCTACTACAACCGCGCATTCTTCCTTACGCCCGAAGGCAATGCTTACTATTACGACAAACGCCACCTCTTCCGGATGGGGCACGAGACAGAACATTTCACCCCCGGCAACCGGCGTCCCATCATCCGATATCGCGGCTGGAATATACTGCTGCTTGTATGCTATGACCTTCGTTTCCCGGTCTGGAGCCGCAATACGAGCAATGAATACGACCTCCTGATTTACGTCGCCAACTGGCCCATTCCCCGCCGGAAAGTCTGGGACATCCTGCTGCAAGCGCGCGCGCTGGAAAACATCAGTTATGTCTGCGGTGTCAACCGTATCGGCAAGGACGGCAGAGACATTCCACACAGCGGAGGCAGTGTGGTCTACTCTCCGAAGGGGGAAGTGCTTGCCACTGTGCCCGACAACGAAGAGGCGATTGCCACCGCCTCCCTCAACCTTTCCTCCCTGCAGGAGTTCAGGCTAAAGTTTCCCGCTTGGAAAGATGCGGACGAGTTCGTTATTTCTTCAAATAATAGTTCACAGTAGTCACTACACGTACGCTTTTTATATAAGGAGTATAGGCATCGCGGTCACTTATGGAGAACTGCCCTTGCGAGGCATTGCGGATTTTCCCCAGTTCACTGTCCGAATCCTTGGCAAACTTCTCGGCTGCAGCACGAGCGTTCTTCGTGGCCTCCTCTATCATTCTGGGCTTCACTTCGTTGAGACCGGTGAATTCATAAGACACATTATATTTATAATCCCCTCCCGTGATGGCAATACCCTGCTTCAAGAGTTCAGCCTGCCCCGACATGAGCTTACGCACCCTATCCACATTCTTGGAAGTGACAGTGATGACAGACGTGGCATTATAACGATAGGCCACGTTGCGGTCAACGTAACGTTCGGCCTGCATGTCAATCACTTCGGGCGGTGCAATACTGATTTCCTCCTTCTCAATACCATTGTTTTCAAGGAAACTCACGATGGCAGCGTTTTTCTTCTCCATATTGGCATAAAGCAGTGCAGGGTCATTACCTATGTCTTTGTAGACAAGAGGCCAGACTACCTTGTCAGCAGGCACTTCCATTTCGGCCAGCCCTTTCACACTGACCACACGATCCTTATTCACAAAATTGTTGATACCGCCTTTTACCATGATTCCCAACAAAAGCAGCCCCACGGCTATGATGGCTGCTTCTACTTTCCAGCTTTTCATACATTGATATTTTAGAGTTTATAAACACACACAAATATAACAAACCCAAACGGAAAAAGAAGTGCGATGGATAGTATTTTTATGATTCCGCATAAATACCACCGATGGGTTAATGGGAATTTATTTCACCACAGAGGACACGGAGTTCTTTCTCTTTTTATGAGCTAAAACTATCATTTAAGGGCGATAACTCCTCTAACTCCCTTAAATGAAAGAGCCGTGTCTACTCCTCTATTAAGATAGCGCATTGTATGCAAGGAGAAGAGATTCTTCGGGCTAAAGCCCTCTGAATGACAGATACTACGGATTTGAATTTATTAAAAACCTCCGTGTCCTCTGTGTCCTCCGTGGTGAAATTTAAATCATTATTTAGGCAGTGCCGCGCACTGCCACACTTCATCGTCCCAAATGCCACACTTTATCGCCCCAAATGCCACAGGTTTCGGGTGGTGAGGTGTGGCATTCCGGACGATGAAGTGTGGCATTTCGACCGGACCACGGCGACAAACAGATTGCTTTCAGCCACAAGCCTTTTCATTACTCCCAGACTCGTGTAGATATACAAAAAGCAACAGCAGCAGTCGATTCCTATTCTGATGATGCTGTTATTATTTCTTTGATAAATTATAATCTACTTCTATTATTTATTCTTTTTCACGTTGTTTTCTGCGCGCCTATCGTCGATTATAGCAATGGCATTTGCAGAATTCAACACGCCCTTTGTGGTTATCGGCAAAACATCCCTTTCATTTGCAGTTTTCAACATAGTTTTCAGGGCAATCCTTTTAAGTAAAATCGCTGTTTTTTAGGGCTTCTTTTATAAGAAATGGTTCGTTATAAAATCACATAGCGTTTAAGATATTCATGCTGCCCTATAGAGGTAGCTATCTCAATTAGTTCTTTGACAAACTTATCACTTATCTTTCTGTTCGGTTTAAACCCGCTCAAAAATCTTTTGAGCATATATGAGCGCAACTTACCTTACATTCGCTTGATTTTTTGGATAAAGCAAACAGACGAATAAAGGTAATTGAGTGTATCACTCAATTACTTTCCATTTCCCATATTTATTGCCACCTTCCCGCGTTATGATTCCTTGTTCTTTAAGAAAAACAATGTGTTTTTGTATGGCAGATTCAGATACTTGAAGTCTTTCAGGTAATTCTTTGCGTGGAATATTCGAATTTTCTTTCAATCGGTTAAAATCAATAAAGAATCTTCCCGGATTCTGAAATTCTATGCAATCATTATAAACTCTGTTAGGAGACCGTCAATGACAGCACCAATCTTCCGGCAAAAAGCCTCATCATTTAAGTTGTTGTAAGCAAACTCACTATTGAACTGTTGAATGCTGCGGCGATAGGTTTGCAACGAGACAGTGTTAATATCTTCCATGCCTATGCCGGGTATAGTCACCTCAGAACGGATTCCGAATGCTTGGTCGCACTGTATTGCCAGAATTTCCATATCTGTAGCACGCTGATCGCCACTACTGGTACGAATAAATGTATTCGCCAGGTTGTTGCTAAAGAAGACGGGCTTTATCGGAGAAGACGATATATAGAAATGTAAATAGTATATTTGACATGAAAAAGAGTTCTTATAGAAACTATTTCAGAGAGTTACAAATTTCGTCGAAGACAAGAAGTGTCAAACTCCCACATTACATATATAGTTTCAATAACCACGGTTTTTTCATTTAACCTTTGATTTAAGGGTACAATCCCCCTACCCATGTCAGTGCGGCATGGGTGAAAATTTCGTTGTTGATAATCAACTTGTTACGAATATATCAAATCTATATTTTTCTCATTTTTGATTCAGAAAATGCAATACGTTAGTGAAGTTTACCGATAACTCCCTTATTATTTCAGCCGTCCCCTTTCTCTTATCTGATATTTTTTTCCTTCTGTTCTTCCAAACTGCAATCAGTGCCAACACCATCCTTTGAATTGTGTTCGGGTTCCTGGCCGACCGTTCAGCTTTACGCTTTATGCTGTCTTGCCGGAGGTTGCGGTCAAGATCCCAGTGCATGCTTTCAATAGCCCAATACTGTTTGGTTATCTGACTAAGCCGCCCTGCACTGCTATCCAGACTTGAAATGTACAGCCGCTGTTCAGATGTACTCCTGCCATCAGACTTTTTCTCTGTAGATGTGAGTATTTCTATGACTGTCAAATTCCCATTCCATTCTTCCCTGTCAGCAATAAGTTCTTCCCCACAGTATATACAGCATACCCTTGACTCAATCCTGCCGTGTTCCAAGCATGGGCTTTCCTTATAAATGTCAGTTGGGGTGGCGGTCTTTATAGAATCTTCAAGTCCATAACGCAAAGAACTTTGATTCGCCTTGAGTTCGATCACGAAGTCCGCTCCTTTATCTCTAATCTTGTCTATTATTACCTTTTGGAATGACATGGCATCCGCTGTGACTACACATCCTAAAACGTCCAGTTTGTCCAATAACCGGGGCACAGATTTAATTTCATTACTTTTCTCCTTGCAAACATCAGTAGCCAAAGTAAAACCCGAACGGAGTGAATATGCAGATACAATATCGGGGTTACGTCCGTTCTGGTACAAGGTACCTCGCATGGCCTTGCCGTCGATGCAAATGATGTCCGTTGCCGAAGCGGGGGTCTCTTTACGGAAAACTCGGCAAAAGCAGACATTCGTTCAGCCATCTTTTCGTCGTCTATGCTTTGAAACACACGGCAAAGCGTAGCTTCTGAAGGTAATCCATACGGGAATAGCCCTTTCGCCTGCAGGCGTTTCAAGTGACGTTTGCCAAATTGAAGTATGTCAGCCCTGGTAATACACTTGTTGAGCGTCCCCCAATATGACAAGCATGAGTATGTCTTCAAGTTTGTGCTTGAAGTTTCCCCTGCTTGTTCTGCGGTATTCAAGGACTGAGGATACAAATTCCCTCAAATGAGTCATGATGCTGCCACGAAAACAGTCAAGGTGTTTCTTCTTTAGTATTATTATACGCAAAAGTTGTATATCAAGGAAATAAATCATATTTTTGCTATCGCAAAAACAAAGGCGAAAGACAATATCGATATCCTATCACTATTGAATTCCCCCTATAAAAAAAATAAAAATGAACGATAAGAAGAAACCCCTAAGGCGGTGCTTCCGCATCGTTGCGCACGAATATAGGGATTTTTACGGCAACAACAAGCGATAAACAATATTTCTTAAATGAAAAAGCCATGTTCAATAACACCTAAAAATATTTTGTAT
>ENA-UAJP01000393-UAJP01000393.1-human-gut-metagenome-genome-assembly--contig:-NODE-393-length-12831-cov-11.065279_pt1 | contig 12831 bp, 9 predicted proteins | sample MGYA00244429_ERZ654413 | MGnify/ENA primary metagenome ERZ654413 (study PRJEB26926, sample SAMN06164987) | human gut metagenome | biome: ENVO:00009003; feature: ENVO:2100002; material: ENVO:00002003... | reverse complement strand
ACGAGATTAGCTGCAGTCTCGTGGGCTCGGAGATGTGTATAAGAGACAGATTGAGAACATGAGCAACTTCATGACCGGTTTGAATATCGGATATGATATCAACTCCAACCAGCAGTTGAACCTGCAAATCCTGGACAGCCGTAATGGTTCTTTCAGCAAAACATACGGAGTTGAAACCGAAGATGGAGAGCTCCCTACAATAGAATCGGGCAAACTTCCGCTTGTGTATACCCTGAACTGGAACGGTAATTTCAATGACGTATTCAAAACACGCTGGTCTGCTTCCGTTATGAATGAGGCTAAAGACAGGAATATGTATTATTACGCATTCGGTAATGAATTAAACTTGAATAAGTTCAATATGTTTCTCGACTTCATGTATTCAAGAGAAAGTATTGACCGTAAAGGAATCATGACGGGAATTACAGGCAGCATGGAAGGTCACAACGCTTCCGATGCCGGGTATTTTTCAATGGTAACCAAGTTGAACTATCGCTTCCTGCCCAAATGGAATGCTTTTGTAAAAGGAATGTACGAAACAGCATCTCTTACCAAGCAACAAGGAGATTTAGAGAAAGGCAAATACCGTACTGCATGGGGCTACTTTGCCGGTGTGGAGTTCTATCCCATGGATACAAACTTACACTTCTTCCTTACTTACGTAGGACGCTCCTATGATTTCACAGCTCGCGCCAAAGCGCTTGGACAAGAGAATTATTCCACCAACAGGGTATCGGTAGGATTCATCTATCAGTTACCGATGTTCTAAATATCTTCTTATAATATAAAATAGCCGGCATAACTTTATGCCGGCTATTTTATATTATAAGAAAAACTCCGAAATATCACATTCGGATATTTCGGAGTCTTCTTTGAGGTTCCTGGCGGATTCGAACCGCCGTACACGGTTTTGCAGACCGCTGACTAAGCCACTCATCCAAGGAACCTTGTCGTTAGCAATCTTTGTTTCTCGATTGCGGTTGCAAAGGTACGACATTTTTTTTAATCTGCAAATATTCTGCTATTTTTTTCTCACTTTTTCTGCATTTTTTTCGCAACCGTACTTTGGCTTGTTCTGCATAGACTTCATGGCGCAGTCCGAACTACAGCATTCACACGGATTGCTATTGTTCTTTATGCGCTTGAAATACTGAAAGATACGTATGCTTATCCATATGGTGCAGAGGCATACAATTGCAATAACTATAATTTGTTGTAACTCCATGCTTGATAAACAAATAATTTTAGGTTTAGGTTTATTAAACGATAAGACTTCCTATTTGAAATACAGTAAATGCAACAAGCCAAGCCAATCCAGTGGTGTATCCTGCTGTGAATATGGCCCATTTCCAACTGCCGGATTCTTGCTTGATTGCTGCGAAAGTGGCAATACAGGGGAAGTAAATCAATACAAACAGCATGTAAGCTAATGCAACCAGTGGAGTAATGGGGATGCGGTTAGAAAGATTCACATTTTCCACATCTCCTTCATTTGTGTATAATACTCCTAGTGTGCTTACTACCAGTTCTTTAGCACCCACACCTGAAATAAGTCCGATTCCTAACTTCCAGTCAAATCCTAGCGGTTTGATAACAGGCTCTATGGCTTTGCCTATTTGTCCGATATATGAATTTTCTTGTTGCTCAGCCACGCTTTCGTAAGCATCATGTTGTGGATAATACCCTAGAAACCAGATAATAATTGAGGCAATCATGATAATGCCTCCCATCTTTTTCAGATATTGTGCTCCTTTTTCCCATGTATGGCGCATGATACTTTTAGAGGTAGGCATACGATAGGGGGGGAGTTCCATCACAAATGGAGAATCTTCTCCTTTCACCAGAAATTTACTGAAAATACGGGCCATTATTACTGCCAATAAAATGCCTGCTGTGTAGATGCAAAGTAACATAAAGCTGGCGCAGTTAGGGAAAAAAGCACCTATCATAACTAAATATATGGGAAGACGAGCACTACAGGACATTAAAGGATTCACCAACATGGTGATTAGTCTGGACTTTCGGTCTTCTATAGTACGTGTTGCCATTATGGCAGGTACATTACAGCCGAATCCCATAATCAGTGGAATAAAGGACTTGCCATGCAGTCCCATCCGGTGCATTATTTTATCCATGATAAATGCAGCGCGTGCCATATACCCCGAATCTTCCAATATAGAAATAAAAAAGTATAATATGAGGATATTCGGCAGGAAAACGATAACACCGCCCACTCCACCGATAATACCATCTATCAGTAAGTCTTTCAAAGGACCTTCAGCCATATTGTTCCGTATCAGGTTGCCCAACTGGTCTACTAGCCATTCAATACCTTGCATAGGGTAGTCACCCAAAACAAAGGTTCCCTCAAACATGATGTAAAGGAACAGGAAAAAAATAGGATATCCCCAAATGCGATGTGTCACAATACTGTCTATCACGCGGGTTGTTTGTTCTTTTTCCAAATGATTGTCGGTGAATGTTTCCTTCAAAGCTCCGGTAATAAAACCATATTTAGCATCCGTAATAGCTTGCTCGCTGTCTTCGTTCATCACTTTACGGATACGTAAGGTTTCCTTGTTGCGTATCGCTATGATTTCTTTGCCATTAGGCAGTGTAGAGATGAAATTTTCTATTTCCTTATCGTTTTCCAGTAATTTGATAGATAGGAAGCGGGTGGAGTATTTATGGCGTATGTCTTCGTTTTGACTGATTGCTTTTTTTACTTCTTCGATACTGCGCTCCAGTTCAGGACCGTGGTTAATGTGAATATGGCGCATATATCCGCGTGGGCGGGCATCTTCCTCTTCTTTGTGGCTTCCGAATTCGTGGTCGGGTACATAGGTTTTGTGCCAGTCTCTCAGATCTTCCAGAATTTCAGAACGTATTTCGCCCTTTTGTGACAGGAAATCCCCGCCTTCGTAAATACCGATGATAACATGGAACAGTTGGTCTATGCCTTCACCCCGCCGGCAGACAGTAGGTATCATAGGCACTCCGATCAATTGGCTTAACTTGATGTAATCCAGTTTGTTGCCGCTGCTTTCCAGTTCGTCATACATATTCAGTGCGATGACCATACGCACATTCATGTCAATCAATTGGGTGGTAAGATAGAAATTACGTTCCAGGTTGGAAGAGTCTGCCACATTGATGATTACATCCGGAGTTTCTTCAATGATATGTTTGCGTACATAAAGTTCTTCCGGAGTATAGGCTGAAAGAGAATAGGTTCCGGGTAAATCTACAATACGGAAATGATAACCTTGGAAGTCGAAAAAACCTTCTTTGGCATCTACTGTCACACCACTGTAGTTTCCTACATGTTCATGGGCGCCGGATGCAATATTGAATAGCGAAGTCTTTCCACAATTAGGATTACCTACTAAGGCTACATTGATTGTACGGCGTTTGCCTTTTGCCAGTGCCACCAGTTCTGATTCGGACACGGGTACATCTTCTGTTATGGAACCATGGTAAGGGTTTTGCATCGTGCGTGCTTCCTGCTCGCTTACCACCTCAATCATATCTGCCTCTTGTCTTCGGAGAGAGATCTCGTAACCTAGTAGTCTGTATTTTATAGGGTCTTTCAAAGGGGCGTTCAAGATTACCTCTACGGTTTTTCCTTTAATAAAACCCATTTCAACGATTCGCTTGCGGAAACCACCGTGACCTAAAACCTTGACTATTACGCCTTTTTCTCCTGTTCTTAATTCGGATAAACGCATCTTGTTTTAAATTTTTCGCAAAGATAAGTTATTACTTAGAAGTATGCAAACTATTTAGATTGTTTTTAAATAAAGAACAGGCACTTTGTTTTTGTCTTGCAGAACCCTTATCTTTGTGTCATGTTTCATTGGAATATTCAGAAGTATATAGAGGAAAAACAACTTTTCACTTTGCATGATAAGGTGTTAGTGGCATTGAGTGGCGGAGCAGATTCGGTAGCTTTGTTGCGTGTCTTGCTTGTTTTAGGGTATCATTGTGAGGCTGCCCATTGTAACTTCCATCTTCGTGGTGAGGAGTCCGATAGAGATGAAAGGTTTGTCAATGAGTTGTGTAAAGGGCTGGGAGTGACTTTGCATGTTACTCATTTTGATACAGTCACTTATGCTTCAAGGCATCATGTTTCTATTGAGATGGCAGCTCGCGAAATGCGCTATGATTGGTTCGAACAACTGCGTAAGGAGAGGGGGATGGCTGTTATTGCCGTAGCCCATCATCGGGACGATAGTGTGGAAACTTTTTTATTGAATTTGATACGTGGCGCGGGAATTAATGGCTTGAAAGGTATCAGTCCGCATAACGGCTGCATTGTACGGCCTTTGTTGGAGGTGAGCCGTCAGGATATTTTGGATTATTTGCGTTGTTTGCGTCAAGGTTATGTTACAGACAGTACCAATCTGCAAGATGAATATATGCGTAATAAAATCCGTCTGAATATTCTTCCGATGTTGCGTGAGCTGAATCCTTCTGTCAGTGAAAGTATAGCTGAAACATCCAGACGTCTGACTGATGTTTCTCTTATATATAATAAGGAAATAGAGGCGGGGAAAGAAAGGGTGATGGAAAAGTCCGGCCATATTCTTATTTCTCGTTTGATGGAAGAGAGTGCTCCGGCGGCTTTGCTGTTTGAGATTCTTCATCCGTTAGGTTTCAATTCCGTTCAGGTAGGAGATGTATTCCGCAGTTTGTCTGCCCAGTCGGGAAAAAGATTCGTTTCTGCCGGATGGGAGGTGCTGCGCGACAGGACGGAGCTGATTATTCGCAGGAGGAAGCCGGCGGATGAGGAAGTGGAGGAAAATGTGCCCCCATTCCGGCTTGCAATGGAAACGCAGGAAATAATGCCGGACTTTGTCATCCCCAGGAATAAGAATACGGCCTGTTTGGATGCGGATAAGGTGGTACTACCTCTCACGGTGCGTAAATGGCGGCAGGGGGATAAGTTTGTTCCTTTCGGAATGAAAGGGAAAAAGAAGGTCAGCGATTATCTGACAGATCGTAAGTTTTCTCTTTTCCAGAAAGAAAATCAGTATGTGGTTTGCTCAGCAGACCGGATTGTATGGCTGGTAGGAGAGCGTAGCGATGACCGTTTCCGGGTGACGGAAGATACGAAACGGGTACTGATTATACGGCAGTTGGAAGATAAGTAGAATTTTTTTCTTTCCTGCTTTTTCATGAATGACAGGGAATGTTTCCTGAAATCTTGTAGCAAAAATCCGCGAATCATGCAACAAGATTTCAGAAATCATGTAGCAAGATTCGCGGATTTCAGATGGAGCTTCCCGGTATTATTTGCAATACTTCTGTATCAGTCCGTCTACCACTTCATCGCCCAGTTCTTTTGCTTTGGCAAAATTTGCACAGGCTTCTTTGTTTTTCTTTAATTGTATCTGGCAGTATCCCAGCATACGATATGCGGCTGCGGCTTTCGGGTCTAAAGAGATAGCCTTTTCCAATGCTTCTATTGCTTCGTTATGTTGCCCTACACGTAGATGCACCGAACCTTTTTCCACCCACATGGCTACATCCTCAGGAGTCATTTCTACTGCTTTATTAATGTCGTTGATAGCTTGCTGATACATTTTACATTGTATTTCCGCCTGTTCGCGTTGCAGATAAAAGGCGGCTGTAACGCGTCCACCGATAGCATCATAAAAAGTATCATAATCTATTACCGCTTCACGGTATTTGCCTGTCTGGGCTTTTATCTCTGCCCGTTCATAGAAATAAGGAGCCGCTTCCGATGTATAAGGCTTGGTGAAACGTGCCACAGCACTATCCATCAAGACAATAACCTCGTTCATATCTGTTCCTTCAATCAGTTGTTTGGTTTTGGCTGCCGAGTAAAATGTAGCGGCAGAGGCTATGGAAGACTGGTTCACTTTTTCATAAGCGGCGTATGCCTCAGGATATTTTTTCATAGCAAACAGAATGTCTCCCTCCAATTGTGTGTAAATGGGTTGGTTGTCGGCCTGCATGGCATCATGAATAATGGAGAGAGCTTTGTCGTAACTCCAGTCACCGTATGGTTTCTTGTCACCTAAAGAGATGGTGTACGAATAAATTAATTTAGCGATATTATATTGCGTTTCACTCTTGTTGGCTGTCACTTCCAGTGCTTTCTTCAGGTCGGCATCTGCCAAAGCGTTGTGTTCATCATCATTAAATCCCATATAAGTAGTGGCACGGCGTATATATCCGTCCGCGCTGTTGGGATATTGTTCCAGGAAATCGTTTAATGTGGTGATATATTCGTCCTGATTTTGTTGTGAAGATGCCATGAACAGGTACACCAGTGCTTGGTCTTCTGTTTCGGGCAGTCCTTTTTTGATGCCGATTTTATTCAGTGACATATCGTTCAAAGAAAGGGCGGTGATGCTCAGCGAGGCACCGTATGTAGCTCCGATGGCATAACTTTCCTTGGCTTCATCCGATGCGTTTTTTTGGATTAAACCTAATACTTCTCCATTGGCATTCATAATAGGGCAACTTACTGTTTTTTCGTTGGTTGTCATTGCCAGTGTATAGTAATATGCCTTGTCGCCGATGGTGTCTACTTTGGTGACGGTCCCTGTCTGGCAGGTTGCCGCTTTTTGAGTCGAGTAGGGTAGCAGATAGACTGTTTCACCTACCGATGCCGGCTGTGATGCCGATTTTAATGCTATGGTCTTTTTATCGGTTTCAGTATTAAATTTTACGATGTCATACATGGAGTTGGCTCCCAAGATACGCAATACAGGCAATTCTTTACTGTCCGCATTAATGATTACTGCACGTTCGGCTCCTTCAAACAGGGTATAATCGGATAATGCCGTTCCATTTTCATTGATATAGAATCCATTTCCTGTATTCTTGATTTTGTTATCTTTATCGTATGTAACGATGGAAAAAACGGCTTTTTTAGCTTTGCCGGCCCACTTTGGGGTTGCTTGTGCATAGCTTAGCTGGGCGGCTATGCCGCATGCCAGTATCAAAAGTACTTTCTTCATGATATAGTTAGTTGTTTGTTAACGATGATACGGTATTTATAAAGCGGATGCCGTTTTGTCTTCTGTGAAGCCGCGTTGCTTTACAGCTTCATAAATCAGAATACCTGCGGCAACCGATACGTTCAATGATTCTATTTTACCCATTAACGGTATTTTGATCCATTCATCGCACAGGGAAAGGTGTTCGTAGGGAACACCTGTGTCCTCGGCTCCCATAATGATACATACAGGGTCTTTATAGTTTGCTTTGGTGTAATCATAATCACCTTTTTCCGTGGCTGCTACAATCTTGAATCCGCAGTCTTTCAGATACTTGATGGTATTAGTCAGATTTTGTTCGCGGCATACGGGAAGAGTGTGCAGAGCTCCTGCTGATGTTTTCATTGCGTCGGCATTGACACTGACACTGTTTTTCGAGGGAATAATAATGGCATCTGCACCGGCACATTCGCAGGTACGGGCAATGGCTCCGAAGTTACGTACATCGGTAATTCCATCCAGCATGACGAATAGGGGTGTTTTTCCTTCTTCAAACAGGAAAGGTACCAGATCTTCTGTTTTCTGGTAGGTGACAGAGGAGATGAATGCTACAACTCCCTGATGGTTTTTCCGGGTAATACGGTTAATACGCTCCACGGGTACACGCTGAACAGGGATGAGGGTATTTTTCAAGCAGGCAAACAGTTCTTTGGACAGTTCGCTCTGTATATCTTTCTTCACCAATACTTTATCTATCTCTCTTCCGGCTTGTATGGCTTCAATAACAGCGCGTACACCGAAAATCATTTCATTCTTTTCTAACATATTTAATAAGTGGTTAATGGTTAGTGACAGGTGGTTAGTGGTAATTGGCACTAGCCACTTATCAGCGCCTTTGCATTGTTCAGGGCTGCCTCTGTCAAGGTAGCCCCACTTAGCATATTGGCAATTTCTTTTACTCTTTCTTCATCAGTCAGGCGGCGGATGTGGCTGTTGGTGCCTGTTTCCGTATCTTCCTTATATACTTTATAATGAGTGATGCCGCGTGCTGCAATCTGGGGCAGGTGGGTGATGCTGATGACCTGACGGTTTTGTTTTCCCATCTCCTGCATGATGAGCGCCATTTTCTCGGCGATGGAACCGGAAACTCCGGTGTCTATTTCATCAAAGATGATAGTAGGCAGTTTCACAGCTCCGGCTATCATGGCTTTCAGCGAAAGCATGACACGGGCAATCTCACCACCCGATGCTACGGAAGCTACATTTTGTAATGTTCCATTCTTGTTGGCCGAAAACAGGAATGTCACACTGTCCATCCCTTTACTGTCCGGTTCCTTGCGCGGATTCAGTTCCACCACAAAGCGCACATTGGGCATACCGAGAGGAACCAGCAGGCTTTGCATCTGTCTTTCAATGTGCTTGCCCGATTGGGAACGGAGTTTTGTCAACACAGCAGCTTGCTTTATCACTTTGTCATATAGCGTTTCTTTTTGGGCGGTAAGTTCTGCTATACGGTCATCAAAAGAAGTGATGGCGTTCAGCTTCTCATGATAGTCGGTTTGCACGGCTATCAATTCCTCTATTGTTTGTACGTGATGCTTCTGTTGCAAAGAGTAGATTAAGTTCAGGCGTTCATTTACATAATCCAGACGGGTGGGGTTGAACTCCACTTCCTCCTGTGCGCCTGCTATTTCATGCGACAGATCTTTCAGTTCTATGTAACAACTGTCTAAACGCCCTATCCATTCCTGGGCACGTGTGTACACTCTCGCTATGTTATGCAGGGTTTGCATACATTCTTTGGTAGCGGACAACAGGCTGGCATCTTCCGAAGCCATTATTTGGTCCACTTTGTACAAGCCCGCTTTTATCTCTTCGGCATGATTCAAGGTTTCGGCTTCCTGTTCCAGTTCGGTTTGTTCTCCTTCCTGAAGGTTTGCATCATCCAGCTGTTCCAGTTGGAACCGGATGTAATCTTCATCCTTCCGGCTTTGCTCGGCTTGCGTTATGAAGTCGGCCAGCTGTTTGCATACGTTCCTGTACTCGGTATAAATATCCTTGTATGCTGAAAGTTCGTTGTCATCTTGTGCCAGGATATCCAATACATTCAATTGGAATCCCTCACTGTTGAGCAACAGGTTTTGATGCTGGCTATGTACATCTATCAGTTTCTCGCCCAGTTCCTTCATCTGCGCCAATGAGGCCGGAGTATCGTTTATGAATGCGCGGCTTTTACCTGATGCATATAACTCGCGGCGGATAATACATTCATCCGGATCATATTCCAAATCTCTTTGGGTAAAGAAAGGCTCCATCTGATAGGCGGAGATGTTGAAACGTGCTTCTACAATACATTTATTGGCGCCTTTCTTGATCGCTTTGATATCGGCCCGTTGTCCCAGTAACAAGCCGATAGCGCCTAGAATAATCGATTTACCGGCACCGGTCTCTCCGGTGATGACAGAGAAGCCGGGGGTGAAACTGATATCCAATGTATCAATCAATGCATAATTCTGTATATAGATAGATTGCAGCATATTCTTGCTCCTTTTTAATAATTTGCTGATTTGTCAATTTGCTAATTTGCTGCGCTGTTGTATTCCGCATGGTAATTAGCACATTAGCACATTGGCACATTGGCAACATGGCAAATTAAGAAATTATTTATTATTTACCAGTCTGTCAATAATATCCCTTGCTACTTCCTGTTTGCTTTTCAGCGGATAAGGAGTTGCTCCCTGACGGTCTATAATCGTTATTTTGTTGGTGTCACAACGAAACCCGGCTCCTTGGTCGTTCAATGAGTTCAGTACAATGAAATCAAGGTTCTTACGTTCCAGTTTTCTTTGTGCATTTTTTGTTTCATCATTTGTTTCCAAGGCAAATCCCACTAATGTCTGTCCGTCTTTTTTCCGGTTTCCCAGTGCGGCGGCAATGTCTTGTGTGGGTTTCAGTTGCAGTATTAAATTATCTTTCTCTCTTTTGATTTTATGACCGGCTACGGTTTCCGGGGTAAAGTCGGCCACTGCCGCACACAGGATGCCGGCCGAAGCTGTAGGAAACTCGCGGATGGCGGCTTCGTACATTTCTCCGGCACTTTCCACATCTATGCGGCGGATGTTAGGGTGATAGGCCTGAATCGTTACCGGTCCGCTGATTAGCGATACTTCCGCTCCACGTGAAGCGCATTCCTCGGCAAGTGCGAATCCCATTTTTCCTGAAGAATAATTGCCGATAAAGCGTACCGGATCTATTTTCTCGTAGGTTGGACCGGCGGTAATGACTACTTTCTTTCCGGCCATGTCTTGTTGTTTGGCAAAGAAAGCTTCCAGAATTTCCACTATTTTTTCCGGTTCTTCCATTCTGCCTTTTCCTACCAGATGGCTTGCCAGTTCCCCTTCTGCCGGTTCTATAATATGATTTCCGTAAGAACGGAGCGTGTCCAGATTCTTCCGGGTGGAAGGGTGTGCGAACATATCCAGATCCATTGCCGGAGCTACGAATACGGGAGCTTTCATTGACAGATAAGTCGTGATCAGCATATTGTCCGCTATTCCGTTGGCCATTTTACCAATAGTGGATGCGGTAGCCGGAGCGATAATCATGGCATCCGCCCATAGTCCCAAATCAACGTGGCTGTTCCATGTCCCGTCACGCTGGGCAAAAAACTCGCTGATAACAGGTTTGCTTGTTAATGCAGACAAAGTGATAGGTGTGATGAATTCTTTGCCTGCGGGGGTAATCACGACTTGTACTTCCGCTCCCTTCTTAATAAGTCCGCGAATGAGTATAGCCGCTTTATAGGCGGCTATACTTCCGGTTATACCTAGTACGATTTTTTTTCCTTTCATACTCATTTCATCATTCCCGATTCACGTAGTCTGATTTTTGTCAGTACGTTTTTTGTGTTCAGCGTAAAGTCACCGTTCAGTATCCAGCTGTAGTAGCCCGGATCTTTTTGTAATACTTCGCTGACCGACATTCCTTTGTATTTCCCAAAATTAAAGACTTCCACGCCTTTGTCATCATAAACAATGCGTCCGGCGAAATCTACGTTCTTGTTGAAACTTGAATATTCGGCTAGAAATGCCATATCGTTTTGCAATTCTTCCGGATAGCGGTCCAATTGGGATTTCAGTACTTCGTATGTGGCACGTGTGTCGGCTTCGGCTGTATGGGCATCTTCCAGATTCTTTCCGCAATAGAATTTATAGGCGGCAGACAGGGTGCGCTGTTCCAGTTTGTGATAAATCACCTGCACGTCAATGAATTTTCGTTTCATCATGTCAATGTCTACTCCTGCGCGCAGGAACTCCTCGGCCAGAACCGGAATGTCGAAACGATTGGAATTGAAACCGGCAAGGTCACATCCCTCAATGTCCCGGGCTATCTCTTTTGCCACTTCCTTGAAAGTAGGGCAGTCCGCCACATCTGCGTCATAAATACCGTGGATGGCAGAAGATTGTTCGGGAATATGCATTTCCGGATTGATACGCATGGTCTTCGTTTCTTCGTTGCCGTTTGGATACACCTTCAGATAGCATATTTCCACTATTCTGTCTGTGTTTATATTTGTTCCCGTTGTTTCCAAATCGAAAAAAACAATAGGATTCTTCAAGTTCAATTTCATTTTCAGCTTGTATTATATATTGTTTTTCCGCCACATGGTGGCGTGTCGTTTTTAGTCGTTCAGCATCATAGGCATCAGCAGCATCAGCAGGTCTTCTTTTTCTTCCTGTTCTACAGGAACAATAACACCCGCACGTGAAGGATCAGCCAGTTCGAAAAGTATTTCCTGTGCCGAGATATTGTTTAAAATATCGATCAGGAATGTTGATTTAAAGCCGATGCTCATGGGGCTTCCTGTATATTGGCAAGTCAGTGTTTCTTCTGCTGAGGTGGAGAAGTCTATGTCTTGTGCGGAGATCTGGATCTGATTTTCACTGAGGCGGAGTTTTATCAAACTGCTTGCTTGTGATGAGAATACAGATACACGGCGGAGCGCACTGATCAGCATCATGCGGTCAATGGTGGCCTTGTGCGGATTATCCTGCGGAATTACTGAATTATAATTGGGATAGCGTCCTTCGATAAGACGGCATATCATGCTGTAGTTTTCTAATGTAAACGTAGCGTTACGGTCGTCAAAATCAATTTGCACATCTCCTTGTTCTTTCGGCAACAGGTTCTTCAGCAGGGTTGCCGGTTTCTTGGGCAGAATGAAAGCGGCTTTTTCATCGCCGTGTGCCACAAATGTTTTATTGCGTACTAATTTGTGCCCGTCTGAGGCTACGAAAGTGATGTCTTCGGTAGTGATATCAAAATAAATACCATTCATTACCGGACGTAACTCGTCATCGGCAGTAGCGAACAAGGAACGGTTGATACCCGCCAGCATCACCGGAGCGCCCATTGTTACGTGTACCGCATTTGCGCCTAATGCGGGAGCCTGCGGATATTCGTCGGCATTTTGTCCCATCAGGCTGTATTTACCATTCTGATATTGTACGGTGATTTCCAGATTCTCTGTATTTACCAGGAAAGTCAGTGGTTGTTCGGGTATTTCTTTCAGGGCTTCGAGTATGGTTTTTGAAGAAACGGCAAAGCGTCCGTCACCGTCACTTTCATTTACTTCCAAAGAAGTGGACAGGGTCGTTTCGCTGTCAGAGGCAGTGAGCGACAACGTTCCGTCAGTCAGTTCCATTAAGAAACAATCAAGAATAGGTAACGAATTTTTAGAGTTGATTACTCGGCTAATAGCTTGTAAATGACTGAATAATCCAGTACTTGAAACGATGAACTTCATAGTTTTATATCTGTCTCTTATACACATCTCCGAGCCCACGAGACTGCAGCTAAT
>ENA-UAJP01000372-UAJP01000372.1-human-gut-metagenome-genome-assembly--contig:-NODE-372-length-13314-cov-3.539106_pt1 | contig 13314 bp, 10 predicted proteins | sample MGYA00244429_ERZ654413 | MGnify/ENA primary metagenome ERZ654413 (study PRJEB26926, sample SAMN06164987) | human gut metagenome | biome: ENVO:00009003; feature: ENVO:2100002; material: ENVO:00002003... | reverse complement strand
TATAAGAGACAGATTCTCTACTAATTCCTCGCATAGCCTGATTTCTATTAGATTTTTCAATTCCAGCGTAAACTTCTAGTAAACCTGTAAAGACATCAAATTGACTACTAATTGAATAAGCCAATCCTTCCTTTTCTCGAAGCGTTGTAAATAAAGCAGAGTGGGCAAATTCACCAAACATGGCATTGAATACAATTAAAGCAAAGTAATCTTTATCTCCATATTGACATGAAAATTGGTACCCTAATTGTAAAATAGATTGACTACTCTGTCTAGGTTCTATCTTTTCTTTCACCACATTGACATAAGGTTGACTATAGCTAAACTGTAAATCAACTTGACGTCCCTCCAAAGGAAAACGATGTAAACCTTGGAGTACTTGATAATCATCAAATTCTCCAACCATAAAGATATCAATACGATCTCTTGTCAACATACTTTGAAATTCTTGATAAGCTGTAAACGAAGTCTCGGCTTCAACAAGTTCTGCTTGACCATATTTGGGAACTTTCAAGCCCTCATTTACAAAATAAAGCTCTCTTCCCTTAACTTCACTGTAATAGTAATTATTCTCTGTGTCAACATCAAGGTAGGTCTTTAAATTTTGTTTCTCTATATCAAATACTTTATTTTGGTATTGAGCTACTCTTGACAGTGGCTTGTAAAGACACTCTTTCAAAAATCCTAGAACTTCCCAAAATAATCCATTATTCGTAGGGATAAAGGCATCTTTCAGGTATGTCAACTCTATGTCAACACTATGTGTCAACCCTTTAGTTAACACTCTAGTTGACAACTGTGTTCCATAAAGAGAAGCTAATCTCTCTTTAAAAGACTGTACTGTTGGATACGTCTGATTGGCTGTAGCCAACATTTGTGAAACCAGAGCTCGTTTAGCAATTGTTTGTTTATTCAAAGAACCTGTCATTCGAAAAACAATACGATTAGTTTTATATTTTTGTGTTGGAATGAAGTGTACATAGACACCATCAGCAATTTTCATTGATAACCTCTAAAAAGTTTATGCTTCCAATTATACCATTTTTATGCTATCTTATCTCAAGAGAAAGTTGAGGTACTATGGAATATAAATTATTTGATGAATACATCACACTGCAGGCACTTTTAAAAGAATTAAGTATCATTCATAGTGGCGGAGCTATTAAAGGTTTTTTAGCTAACAATACCGTTTTATTCAATGGTGAGGATGAAAAACGTCGTGGAAAAAAACTTCGTTATGGGGATGTTATTACTATTCCGTCTGAGGAACTTGAAATAACGATTATAGCTCCTACAACAAATGAAATTGAAGAGCATCAAAAAGAAGTCGCTGAAAAAGCACGTGTTGCTGCCATTGTAAAAAAAATGAATCAGGATAATAAAAAGAAACAAAAGGCACATCCGTCAAAAGAAGGCAATAAAACTAAACGAAAACCCGTTCGTTTCCCAGGAACCTAACTATGTGGCTCGAAAAAATTGATATTCAACACTTTAGAAATTATACTGAAGCCTCTGTGAGCTTCTCACCTCATCTCAATATTTTTCTTGGTCGCAATGCTCAAGGAAAAACAAATATTCTTGAGGCCATCTATTTTCTAGCATTGACACGTAGTCATCGGACCCGTTCAGATAAGGAACTGATTCAATTTCAGCAAAATACTCTCAAACTGAACGGCATCGTGCATCGTCATAGTGGAAAGCTACCTCTGGAAATCAGTTTATCTAATAAAGGCCGTATAACAAAGGTCAACCACCTCAAACAAGCTAAATTATCCGATTATATCGGTCACATGACGGTGGTGCTCTTTGCTCCTGAGGATTTACAACTTATAAAAGGATCTCCAAGCCTAAGGCGTAAATTTATAGATATTGATTTAGGACAGATTAAGCCTGTTTACCTTTCAGACCTATCAAGTTATAATCATGTACTCAAGCAACGTAATGCCTATCTCAAATCTACTGACAATGTAGACATTAATTTTCTCTCAGTGTTAGATGAACAGCTTTCCGATTTTGGAGCACGAGTTATCGAACATAGACTAGAATTTATCAAGCAATTAGAGGAAGAGGCAGATAGACATCATAGTAATCTCTCAAATCAGATAGAGCGCCTTAAAATCTCCTACGAATCTAATATCCCATTCGGGAATAACAAAGTTATTCGTGAATCATTTTTAACCACGTTAAAGCAAAATCACAAAAGGGATATCTTCAAAAAGAACACTGGTGTTGGTCCACATAGGGATGATTTGACATTTTACATTAATGACATGAACGCATCTTTCGGCAGTCAGGGGCAACAACGTAGTCTCATTCTTTCTTTAAAAATGGCTGAGATTGCTCTGATAAAAAAAGTAACAGGTGAATTTCCTATTCTTCTCCTCGATGATGTCATGAGTGAGCTTGACAATCACCGTCAACTCAAACTGTTAGAAAGTATTGACGAAGAGGTTCAAACCTTCATGACGACAACTTCACTTGATCATCTGAGTAACCTACCACCCGATTTAAAGACCTTCTTAGTCAATAATGGTATTATTTGTGAAAAACAAGTCGATTAAGCGACTTGTTTTTCTGTTTTCTGTGCTTTACATATATGACAAGCGATGTTAAAAAGTGTAAACAAAAACTCACCCAAACCCTTTGTTAACAATTTTGTTTGTGTAAATATGTTGTAAACCTTCTGTAAAAACCAATGTAAAGAAAAAGTACTTACCTGAAGTAAGTACTTTTATGTTTTTTTAATGAGCTGAGTAGTTAGGCGCCTCGTTTGTAATTTGAACATCGTGAGGGTGACTTTCAATAAGTCCTGCACCTGACATTTCAACAAACTGAGCTTTGTCATGTAAAGCCTGGATATCTTCTGCACCTGTATAACCCATACCTGCACGGATACCGCCAATCAATTGGAATACGATATCAGCAGCAGAACCTTTATAAGCTACACGGCCTTCAATTCCTTCTGGAACAAGTTTATTCGCTTCATTAACTGCACCTTGGAAGTAACGATCGCTTGATCCCTTCTTCATCGCTGCAATTGATCCCATACCACGGTAAGATTTGTATTTACGACCTTGGAAAATCTCAGTTTCACCTGGTGCTTCATCAGTACCAGCAAACATAGAACCAAGCATTACAGCATTACCACCTGCTGCAAGAGCTTTTACAATATCACCTGAGTATTTGATACCGCCATCAGCAATGATTGTTTTTCCGTATTCACGCGCAACACTAGCAGCATCGTAAATAGCAGTGACTTGAGGAACACCTACACCCGCAACCACACGTGTTGTACAAATAGAACCTGGTCCGATACCTACTTTAACAACATCGACACCTGCTTCATAAAGTGCACGCGCACCTTCAGCTGTTGCGATATTTCCTGCAATCAAAGTACGGTCTGGGAAGTGGGCACGAATTTCAGCAATTTTACGAAGAACACCTGCTGAATGACCATGTGCAGTATCAATGACAATAGCATCTGCGCCTGCTTCAAAGAGAGCTTCTGCACGTTCAAAGGTATCAGAAGTAACACCTACAGCACCTGCTACCAAAAGACGACCGAACTCATCCTTAGCTGCATTAGGAAACTCGATAACTTTTTCGATATCCTTAATAGTAATAAGTCCTGACAAACGACCTTCTTCATCAACTAGAGGTAGCTTTTCAATACGATGCTCATGAAGAATACTTTCAGCCGTTTCAAGATCTGTTCCAACTGGAGCAGTGACCAATTTTTCAGAAGTCATGTGTTCTGAAATTGGAGTATCGTAATTAGAGATAAAACGCATATCACGGTTTGTGATAATACCAACCAATTTACGATTTTCAAGTGTCTCAACAATCGGAACCCCTGAGATACGGTAACGTTGCATCAACTCTTCAGCTTCAGCAACTTTATTTTCAGGCGTTAGGAAGAATGGATCAATGATGACACCATTTTCAGAGCGCTTTACTTTTCGAACTTCTTCAGCTTGTTCCGCAATAGACATGTTTTTGTGAATGACACCCAAACCACCTGCACGAGCAATTGAGATAGCCATCTTACTATCTGTGACCGTATCCATGGCTGCAGTGATAATTGGGATATTTAATGTCAAATTTTTAGCCAATTTCGTCTTCAAGTTGACGTTGTTTGGTAGAACATGACTTTCCGCAGGAATAAGCAATACGTCATCAAAAGTGTAACCTTTTTTCAAGAATTTAGTGTCCCAATTTGACATTATAATCGTCCTCTTTTCTCAAAGTTTTGAGGTACAAAAACCCCTAGCTATTTTTTAATTGATAATATCATATCATGCTAAAATGATTTGTCAACAGATTTCGCATAAGATTCTAAGAAAACCTTTTTCCAAATAAAAATAGGGCTCCAGATTATCTTGAGTCCCTACTTTTTATTTCTTAGAAATACTTAATTCCCATCGCTTCTTTTACTTCCGCCAATGTTTGTCCAGCAACTTCACGCGCTGCTTGACTACCTTTTTCAAGCATACGGAAAACTTCTCCCATATCCTTGGCATATTCTAAACGACGTTCACGAATTGGAGCCAACTCACGTTCTAAGATTTCTAGAAGATAACGTTTTGTCTTCACATCTCCTAAACCACCTCGTTGATAATGTTCTTTCATTTCAGCAATTGTAGTAGCATCCTCTTCGCGACCAAAGATATCAAGATAATGGAAAACCATATTACCTTCAATTTGGCCTGGATCTTCCACACGAATATGATTTGGATCCGTATACATGCTCATGACTTTTTTACGAACAGTGTCCTCATCATCTGAAAGGAAGATACCATTACCCAAGGATTTAGACATCTTAGCATTACCGTCTAGACCTGGAAGGCGTCCTGCAGCTTCATTTTTAGGGTAGATTCCCTCTGGCTCAACCAAAATATCACAATGATAAGTATGATTGAAGCTACGTGCAATTTCACGTGTCTGCTCAATCATTGGCTTTTGGTCATTACCTACAGGAACATAATTTGCTTTGAAGGCCGTGATATCAGCTGCCTGAGAAATTGGATAAACTAAAAAGCCTGTTGGAATAGATTCTCCGAAGCCTTTTTGAGCAATTTCCGTCTTAACCGTTGGGTTACGCTCTAAACGTGCCAATGAAACTAGGTTCATGTAATACATAGTCAACTCAGCCAACTCAGGAATCTGACTTTGAATGAAAATAGTCGACTTCGTTGGATCCAAACCTACAGAGAGATAATCTAAAGCAACATTCCCAATTGATTCTTTGATAATCTCTGACTCTTTGGCGTGATCCGTAAGGGCTTGCTGATCAGCCAAAAAGACAAACATGTTATATTTATCTTCGTTTTGTAAAAGGACACGATTTTTTAAACTACCAACATAGTGTCCTAGATGAAGTTTCCCTGTTGGACGGTCTCCCGTCAAAATAATAGGTTTCGCCATATAATTACCTCTCTAATACAAAAAAATCCCCACGCAAAAACATGCGTGAGGGCGTTAATCACTTTTGATACGCGGTACCACCTCAGTTGATAACTCTTTCTGAAGCTATCATCTCAAACCTTCTCAACAAAGAAGTTGCACGATAAGGGGTGCCAAACCTAACGTTTATGTGTTCACGTTAATTGTCAATTCTCTTCAGCCCATTCATTCCACCTTCATACTGGTTTTCAGCAACCACCAGCTCTCTATAAAAAAGGAAAGAATTACTCTTCTGATGACTATTATTCTACATTGTTTTATCTATTCTTGTCAAGATTATGTTTCTAGTTTCACGTGAAACACAACCTTAGATACAACCAAAATAGTCATTACTTGACGGAAACTTAAAAAGACTTGATAATAAGAATATCATTTCTAGGAGATAATATATGAAACGTCGAATAATAGATATACTTTTAGTTACAATCGGTTCTTTTATAGCTTCGGTTGGCTATAACTCACTTTTAGTTAAGAATAATATTGCTTCAGGTGGTGTCGGAGGGCTAGCCATTAGTTTAAACGCCCTTTTTGGTTGGAACAATGCTAACTTCGTCTTAGCAACCACCATCCCTTTGTTAATTTTATGTTGGTGCTTTCTTGGTCGCGAAGTTCTCCTAAAAACCTTCTATGGATCTCTTATCTTCCCAACTTTTATTAAATTAACCGAGGGCTTACCTACACTCACCAAACAACCTTTGTTGGCTGCTATTTTTGGTGGGATTGTTTTAGGGTTAGGACTAGGAATAGTCTTTTATGGAAATTCCTCAACTGGGGGAACTGGAATTATCACACAAATTCTCCACAAGTATACGCCACTCCCACTAGGAATGGTACTACTTATTGTTGATGGAATCATTGTCGCAATCAGTGCTATTGCTTTTCCACCTGATACTGTTATGTACTCCATCCTCTCACTTGGAGTTGTTTCTCTTACAATTGATAAAATGATGGTCGGACTCAATTCATCACGAAATCTTCTAATCATTTCGCAAAATAGTGAACAAATCCTAAACTACATCACTAGAGTGGCTGATCGAGGAGCAACAAAAATCCCAGTTCTTGGTGGACATACCGGACATGCACAAAATATGATTATGACTACCTTGTCAACTCATGAGGTTCCGAAAGTTCAAGAAGAAATCCAAAAAATAGATGAAACTGCCTTTATCGTCATTGTTCCTGCTTCTACAGTTATGGGACGTGGATTTAGCCTCCAAAAAGATTACCAAAAAGTTCCAAATGACTTTATTAATCCCTTATAAAATCGATTGAAATAAAGTCTAATTTCTCGTAAAATAGTAGTTAAGAATAAAAATAAAGGATATTATATGCTTACTGTATCGGATGTATCGCTTCGTTTTAGCGATCGTAAACTTTTTGATGATGTTAATATTGCCTTCACGCCAGGTAATACTTACGGTCTTATCGGTGCCAATGGTGCTGGTAAATCTACTTTTTTGAAAATTTTAGCTGGTGATATCGAACCAACAACAGGACATCTCTCTCTTGGTCCTGATGAGCGTCTTTCTGTTCTTCGTCAGAACCACTTTGACTATGAAGATGAACGCGTCATTGATGTTGTTATCATGGGGAATGAACGCCTCTACGATATTATGAAAGAAAAAGATGCCATCTACATGAAGGAAGATTTTTCAGATGAAGATGGTGTCCGTGCTGCTGAATTAGAAGGTCTATTTGCTGAATTAGGTGGTTGGGAAGCTGAAAGCGAAGCCTCACAATTACTTCAGAATCTAAATATCCCAGAAGACCTTCACTATCAAAACATGAGTGAATTGGCTAATGGTGACAAGGTGAAAGTGCTCCTTGCAAAAGCACTCTTTGGTAAACCTGATGTACTTCTTCTTGACGAACCTACCAACGGTCTTGATATCCAGTCAATCTCATGGCTTGAAGATTTCTTGATTGATTTTGAAAATACGGTCATTGTCGTATCCCATGACCGTCACTTCTTGAATAAGGTGTGTACGCATATGGCCGACCTTGACTTTGGTAAAATCAAACTCTATGTCGGTAACTATGACTTCTGGAAACAATCTTCAGAATTGGCTGCACGCTTGCAGGCTGACCGTAATGCAAAAGCAGAAGAAAAAATCAAAGAACTTCAAGAATTCGTTGCACGTTTCTCTGCCAACGCTTCAAAATCTAAACAAGCGACTTCTCGTAAGAAAATGCTTGATAAAATTGAACTAGAAGAAATCGTCCCATCAAGTCGTAAATACCCATTCATCAATTTTAAAGCAGAGCGTGAAATCGGTAATGACCTTCTAACAGTTGAAAATCTCACTGTTAAGATGGATGGTGAGACTATTCTTGATAACATTAGTTTCATCTTACGACCAGGAGATAAGACTGCCATCATCGGTCAAAACGATATTCAAACAACTGCATTGATTCGTGCTCTTGCCGATGATATTGACTACGAAGGTACAATCAAATGGGGTGTTACTACTAGCCGCTCTTACCTTCCAAAAGATAATTCTAAAGACTTTGCATCCGGTGAATCAATTCTCGAATGGCTCCGTCAATTTGCCGAAAAAGGTGAAGATGATGATACCTTCTTGCGTGGATTCCTTGGTCGTATGCTCTTCTCAGGAGATGAGGTTAATAAATCTGTTAGTGTTCTCTCAGGGGGAGAAAAGGTACGTGTCATGCTTTCTAAGCTCATGCTTTTGAAGTCTAACGTCCTTCTTCTAGATGATCCTACTAATCACTTGGATTTGGAATCAATCTCAAGTCTGAATGATGGCGTCCGTGACTTCAAAGAGTCTGTTATCTTTGCCAGTCATGACCATGAATTTATCCAAACAATAGCGAACCACATCGTAGTCGTTTCTAAAAATGGGGTTATTGACCGTATTGATGAAACTTATGATGAATTCCTTGAAAATGAAGAAGTGCAAGCTAAAGTCAAAGCACTATGGGCTGATTAAACTATAAAAAGATGCAGGTTGGGATATCCCAACCTGTCTTAGTATCATTATGACAAATAAAAAATACCATACGACTTTATTATTTTATCTGGCTGCCTTTTTCTTGCCAGTACTAATCATGATAGGTGTGCTGTATAGCCAAAAAATCTATCCTGGTAGTGAGCGGACTATTTTAACAAGTGATGGTTTTCATCAGTATGTGATTTTTGCAACTGGACTTCGGAATATACTTCATGGAGATGGGAGCCTCTTTTACACCTTTACAAGTGGGCTAGGTCTTAATTTCTATGCTCTAACAAGCTATTACTTAGGTTCCTTCTTGTCTCCACTTTACTATTTCTTTACTGTCAACCAAATGGCCGATGCTTTTTATTATATAACACTGCTTAAGTTCGGTCTTATTGGGCTCTCAGGAGCTTTTAGCTTTAAGCGTCTCTTTACAAAAGTGTCAAGAAGTTTTATCCTATGTCTTTCTACAGGATTTGCTTTGATGAGCTTTGCTACCAGTCAGTTAGAAATTAACACCTGGCTAGATGCCTTTATTCTAGCACCTCTAATCATATTAGGTTTACACCTCTTACTAAGATTCAATAGACGGGGCTTATACTTTTTTAGTCTAACCTGCCTTTTTATCCAAAACTACTATTTTGGATATATGATGGCTATTTTCCTAACCCTTTACACCATAGTACAATTGATAACTATCAAGGGGTGGAAGAGTAAGATTCTTCATTTCATAGACTTTGGAATTGTCTCTATACTAGCTGGTTTAAGTAGTGCTGTCATGCTGCTGCCAACGCTACTTGACTTGACAACACATGGTGAAAAATTTACAGGTGCGTCAAGTTTATTGACAGAGTCTACCTATTATTTTGACTTCTTTGCGAAAAATCTCGTTGGAGTTTACGATACTACTAAATTCGGATCAATCCCTATGATTTATGTGGGAATCTTACCTTTGATTCTTTTTCTACTTTTCTTTATTAGTAGGGAAGTCAAGCTATCATTACGTCTAGGTTATCTCTTATTAGTAGCTTTCTTTATCTCTAGCTTCTACTTACAGCCTCTTGATTTGTTTTGGCAAGGTATGCACGCGCCTAACATGTTTCTCCATCGCTATTCTTGGCTCCTATCTCTCCTAACTGTTCTTTTAGCAGGAGAAACACTCAATCAAATTAAAAAGTTTTCTTTTAAAAGGCTCCTCCTATCTTTCTTAGGATTGAGTACCGCTTACTTACTAACTTGGATCTTTCAATCTCACTATAGCTTCATTGAACCAGTCTCCTGGCTATTAAGTCTAGCATTTCTCCTAGCCTATGCCATTCTATTTACTAGCTATTTTAGACAGCAAATTCCTGGGAGTGTTTTTCGCTGTTTCACCTTCTTATTCTGCATTTTTGAGCTTACATTAAGTACTTACTATGTTGTTGGAGCTCTTGGAAATGAGTGGGTATTCCCAACTCGTGAAGGCTATCTGCGAAATATGTCTGCCATTACAAAACTAGTTTCAGATACTAAGCAAGCTAATAACACTTTTTACCGTACTGAAAGGTTAGAGGCTCAAACTGGTAACGACAGTATGAAATTCAATTATAATGGTATTTCTCAGTTTTCATCCATTCGAAATACTGCTTCAAGCTCAACACTCGATAGGTTAGGCTTCAAATCTGAAGGGACTAATTTAAACCTACGTTACCAAAATAACACCATTATCGCTGATAGTCTCTTCGGAATAAAATATAATTTATCGAACTTTGACCTTAATAAGTATGGTTTTAATCACGTAACTTCTGAGAAAACAATGGGGCTTTATCAAAATAATAATGCAAGCCAGCTTGCTATCTTAACTGATGGCATTTACAATAATATTGACTTCACTGTCAATACGCTTGACAATCAAACTAGCTTGCTGAATACTCTATCTGGACTTAACTTAACCTATTTTAAACGAGCTCCATCTCAACTGTTTGATAAGGATGCTAGATCTTTGAATCAGCGCGTGGCTAAAAACGTTAGCAACTCGAATAAAGATTTTGTAACAATCACCTATCAAGTTATTGCTCCACCACATAGTCAACTCTATGTTAGTATTCCTAATATTTCTTGGTCTGATGACAATAACCACTCTCTGTCAATTACTGTAAACGGTGTGATAAAGAATCAAGTTACTGACAATACCTTTGATTTCTTTGACCTTGGCTACTTTGAAACAGAATCAATGGTTACCATCAAACTTAGTTTCCCTGGCAATAAAGTAATATCCTTTGATAATCCTAGTTTTTATGCCCTTGATACTCAAAACTATCAGATAGCTATGGATACTATTAATGAACGTGATAGCAAGGTTACTACGTCAAAAAATAAAGTGTTCGTTGATTATAGCAGTAAAACGAATGCGTCACTATTCTTTACCATTCCATATGATAAGGGATGGACAGCGACCATAAATCATAAAAAAGTTAAGATTCAACGAGCCCAAAAGGGGTTCATGAAAGTCGATGTCCCTAGTGGAAAAGGAAAAGTTGTTATAACCTTTATTCCCTATGGACTTAAGACAGGTTCATTGATTAGTCTATTGGCAAGTATCATATTTTGTTGCTACGCTTACTTCATCAGAAAAACAACTATTATTCAAAAAAGCTGATTATCTTAAATTAAATAGGTCTGGAACAAGTGTTCCAGACCTATTTAATTTTGGGTACAAAAAAAGTGTTTTTATATTTTTGCGTCTTTGCAATGTATAAAAATCGTGCAGCAATCCATTTACTTACATGCGCCTTTGCATCTTCATAAAAACACTTAGTTGTTTAACTTGACTCCAGTATAGCAATCTGTTGTCCTATTGTCAATTATTTTGTCGTATTTTATATTATTTTGGTGGTATTATACCAATATCTGACAGTGAAATTGGTATAAATCACTATGGATCAAGGATTATTTATTCTTGTTTGGTATTATTTGGCTATAATCTGTACAAACAATAAATCCTCTAAACCTTATAGTTGGTTCAGAGGACTTATGTTGTTATCATATCTGTTTCTTCACATGAACCTGTAACTGATTGTACGGGATTTCAATTCCGTTTGCATCAAATGCTTCTTTGATCAGTTCATTAAGCCGCCACCTGGCAGGCCAGTATTTCTCCGTAGCCACCCACACACGCAGGCCCATGACCACTGCGCTCTCTCCAAGCTCATCTACAAACACCACCATTCCCTGGTCGTCTTTCGTATCTTCATCATTATGAAGGATTTCTTCCAGGATTGCTTTTGCTTTCTTAATGTCTGAATCATAAGAAATTCCTACTTTGATCTCCAGCTTACGAAGATCTCTGGCAGTTACATTTGTAATAATGCTGCCGGACAGCGTTCCATTTGGGATTACAATGTGTTTGTTATCTATGGAAATCAGAGTTGTATAACAGATTTCTATTTTGTATACAGTTCCTTCGCACCCATTCTGCTGTGCGATAATGATATAATCCCCCACCTGAAATGGTTTGAAGATCAGAAGCATGATCCCGCCTGCGATATTTGCAAGGCCGCCCTGCAATGCAAGACCTACCGTTACACCGGCAGTACCAAGCAGTGCTGCAATAGAAGATTCCTTTACACCAAAATGAGTGGCAATGCTAAATACCAGCAAAATGTAAAGTACAATTCTCAACAGCGACCCTGTAAACTGGATCACACCTTTGTCTACAGACGCACGCTCCATGGACTTCTTTATGAAAGAAACAAACCACTGGATCACTTTGCGCCCGCCCACAAATACCAGCAATGCCATTACTACTTTCAATCCCAGTTTCGTCAAAGCCGGAAGATAGTCTGAAAAATACTGCTTATAGCTGTAATATAAACTTTTTGCCTCCTGAATTTCCTGTTCCAATATTTTTCACCTGCTCTCTTATATTTTGTCATGTATTATTTTTCTGCCCTGCTTTCACTTAACAGGCAGCTTTTCATATAATATCAGGGTTAAAAGATGTCTTTCCCCTGACTTGATATCTACGAATTACTCCGCTGCTTTGCAGATCCCGCAATTCTCATATAAGAGTAGCATAACATACCTCATTCTCTGTAACAATCAATTTTATTCGGGCAAAAAAAGAAAGTGGACAATATATCCGCTTTACTGACACAGGATTTCACGCTCTGATGAGCTAAAATCAATATGCATTATTTATAAGGATTGCTATAAGCGCAGAATAATCCCCTCATTTCCCGAAAACAGAAAATAAATAATTAGTTGAATAATCAGTATCGCCGGAACTCCTGTCTTAAATTTCGGCTTTCTTGTTTTATGATGAAATACCTTCATACCGGCCAGAGCTCCCACCGACCCTCCGATCACCGCCAGAAATATCAGCTGCGCTTCCGGTATGCGCCACTGTCCGGCTTTTGCCCTGCTTTTATCCAAGCCATAGATAAAAAATGTGACTACATTAATGATAATCACATAAATATATAGAAGATTTGTAGATGTCATCTGCACCTGCGAATTCCTTTCTTTAATCTTAACATGCCAGACCTGCTATCACTGATTCAAAATCCTCATCATAACCATCATATTTAAGTTCCAGAGGTTCTTCCACATCAAGGCTTAATACTCCGAGAATAGATTTGGCATCAATAAAAATTTTTCCTTTAGATACAATGTCAATATCAAATGGACATCTGACTGCCGCACAGACCAGTTTCTTTGCTGCCTCTACGTCATTAATCTTAATTGTCTTATTTGCTGTTGTCATATTCGGTAATCTCCCTTCCCTTTTGGTCTCCGTCCTATTGTCAGGACTTTTATATTGATTTTTTGACCCAGTCGTATTATACTGATTCACACATTGATATACAAACGTTATTTTTCTATATCAGATATTCTATTTTTATATAGCATAAGG
>ENA-UAJP01000356-UAJP01000356.1-human-gut-metagenome-genome-assembly--contig:-NODE-356-length-13810-cov-11.237659_pt1 | contig 13810 bp, 9 predicted proteins | sample MGYA00244429_ERZ654413 | MGnify/ENA primary metagenome ERZ654413 (study PRJEB26926, sample SAMN06164987) | human gut metagenome | biome: ENVO:00009003; feature: ENVO:2100002; material: ENVO:00002003... | reverse complement strand
AAGAGAAAGCCAGCGCCTTGAGACGCTGGCTGTTCTTAACGGCTTATAGCCGTGGAGCAAACCACCCGTTTTACGGGTGGTTATGATCGAATTGTTCTTAAACCTATTAATAATCATAAGCAGAACGATTTTTAATTTTGAAAGTAACGGTTTTATCATCTGCATATGGTCCTACCTCTGTGTTAAGAAGGTAGTCTAAAAATCCAGAATTAAGATGGACTTTATCTCTATCCAAAGTTAGAAATCTAACATCATGTGTTTCAAAACCCTTGTTTCTCTCTTTTTCTATGCTTTTGATAGCTTCAGCGTTAACTTTATTGTCATCAGCTAACTTTTTAGCTTCTGTTGCTGTTAATATCTCTATTGGTAAAGAAGAGGTAATTTTATTTTGCTTAGGTGTGGTAAAGTCGATATTTAGTTTTACCATAGTGCCTTCGATAGATTTTATTACATAACCATTGTGTTCCTTTATTTCAGTAGTAAAACCTAGTTTTTCTAGTAATGCTGCAATTTGTGTAGCTATTGAATCAAAACAATAAATAAAGGTTGAGGCCTCACCTCTATCGGCATCTAAGCATATATTATTTGCAGCATAATTTAAAATTGCCAAATCTATATGGCTTGTTTCCATTGTAACTACTCCTTTCTTACTTCAAAATTAAGCAACTTAATATTATCACTTTGCTGGAATTTTCCAAGCAAAAATAAATTTATTAATTAGTTGGGCTAATTTAAACATTTACATTAAATTAAATTTTTTCTTAGATTTTTCTCATATATCTGTTGACAAATGAGAAAAAGCACGTTACTATCTAAGTACAAATTGAATAAGATATAATAAACGATGATGAGAAGAGATCTGACAGAAGTATTATAAGAGAGCTTCGTAAGGTGAAAGGGAGCATATGGAGTCAGTGAGAATGGGCTCGGAGTTAGAGTAAATGGTGCAAGCCATTACTCCGTTAGAATACGATATAATTTAAGCTATTAAGCTAGTGAGGTTGTTTTAATTAACAACGAACTAAGGTGGTACCGCGGTTTTCGCCCTTATATTTGGGTGAGAACCGCTTTTTTATTTTTAGAGAAGGGGTTGATAGGAGATGGTTGATACACCAGCAATTAAGTTTGAAAACATCTCAAAGACATTCCAAACAGCTGATAATGAAGTCAAGGCTGTACAGAATGTAAATCTTGAAATCAAATCCGGTGAAGTATTTGGAATTGTCGGCTTTTCTGGAGCAGGGAAAAGTACACTAGTTAGAATGTTAAATGGATTAGAAAAACCAACGGAAGGTAAAATTCTTATTCATGGTAAGCGAGTAGATAATCTTGCTGGAAGAGACTTGCGTGAACAAAGAAAGAAGATCGGAATTATTTTCCAACATTTTAATTTACTTTGGTCACGAACAGTTTTGGAAAATATTACTTTTCCGTTAGAAATTGCACATGTTCCTAAGAACGAAAGAATTGAGAAAGCTAAGAAATTAGCAGAATTAGTAGGATTAGGCGATAGATTACATGCTTATCCTAACCAATTATCTGGGGGACAAAAGCAAAGAGTTGGTATCGCAAGAGCATTGGCTAATGATCCTGAAATTTTGATTTCAGATGAAGCTACAAGTGCTTTGGATCCACAAACTACTGAAGAAGTGTTGGATTTACTTGAAGATATTAATCGAAAGTTAAATCTAACAATTGTAATTATTACTCACGAAATGCATGTTATTAGACGTTTGGCTGATAAGGTGGCAGTAATGGAAACAGGTAAAGTTATTGAAGAAGGACCTGTTTCAGAAGTATTTACTCATCCTCAACAAGACTTAACGAAACGCTTCGTTAATGCCGAAGTTGATACAAATAATACACCTGATGTTAAGGAAGTTGTAAATCAACTTTTAGAAAAATATCCACATGGTCAATTAGTAGAGTTAAGATTCCATGGAGATCAGGTTCAATTACCGGTAGTTTCGGAATTAGTTAGACAATTTCCGGAAGTGCAGTTAAGTATCTTGGAAGGATCAATTCATCAGTTGGCTGACAAAGCTCGAACAATTGGAACGTTATTTGTTCAGTTAGTTGGTAGCGATGAAGATATTCAAGAAGCTTTGAAGTTCCTTGAAACTTTAAGAGTGGAAGTGAGGGTGATAAGTAATGAATAATCAAGGTATACAGTCATATTTTCAGTTTAAGAATGTTAACTGGCCAGATATGTGGAGTGCAACTTGGGAAACAATTTGGATGACAGTCGTATCAATCGCTATCGTCGCAATTTTAGGATTATTATTAGGTCTGCTATTATTTGAAACTTCAGGTAGTGATAAATTATCGGTTAAGATCTTGAATGTTATTGTTGGAGTATTTGTTAATATTTTCCGCTCCATCCCATTTATCATTTTAATCGTATTACTGTTACCATTAACACAAGTTTTGGTTGGCTCAATTACAGGAGCTAAGGCCGGAATTCCAGCTTTAGTTATCGGTGCTTCCCCAATGTATGCTCGTCTAGTTGAAATTGCATTTCACGAAGTAGACAAAGGTGTTATTGAAGCAGCAGTAGCGATGGGGGCTAACAAATGGCAAATCTTATACAAAGTGTTAATTCCTGAATCACTACCTGCATTAGTTTCAGGGATAACAGTTTCAACAATTGCGTTGATTGGTTATATTGCTATGGCTGGAGCAATCGGTGCAGGTGGGTTAGGACAACTTGCCTATACCGATGGGTTCCAATCCTACAACAATGCGATAACATTAGTCGCAACTGTAATTATCGTTTTAATCGTGTTTGTTTTCCAATGGTTAGGCGACTCAACAGTTAAGAAGATTGATAAACGTTAATTAAAGGATGTTAAACTCTACATCAAAAAGGTAGTTCATAGAAAAATAAAATTATGAGGTGAATGGATTATGAAGAAAAAAACAGTTTTTGGTTTAATTACATCAGTTGCAGCAGCTGCTTTCTTATTTACAGGCGTTTCTAAGGCAAATGCCGATACAACTTTAACAGTTGGGGCATCTCCAACTCCCCATGCTAAAATTTTGGAACATGTAAAGCCTGAATTAAAGAAGGAAGGCATCGATTTAAAGATTAAGAAGTATGACGACTACATTATTCCTAACAAGGCTTTGGCTAACAAGGAAATTGATGCTAACTACTTCCAACACACACCATTTTTAAATAACTGGAACAAGAAGAACAACGGTACATTAGTTTCTGCTGGTAATATTCACTTGGAACCAATCGGTGTATACTCCAAGAAGTACAAGAGTTTGAAAGATTTACCTAAGGGAGCAACAGTTAATGTTTCCTCTAACGTATCTGACTATGGTCGTATTTTGACAATCTTTAAGGATGCAGGATTAATCACATTAAAGAAAGGCACAAATATTGAAACAGCTAACTTTAATGATATTGCTACAAACAAGAAACACTTGAAATTCAAGCACTCCTTTGAAGCTAAGTTAATGCCTCGTTTATACAAAGAAGGTAAAGATGCTGCTTATGTAATCAATGCTAACTACGCTGTACAAGCAGGTTTAAATCCTTCTAAAGATGCAATTGCTCTAGAAAAGAAGAGCTCTCCATATGCTAACATCATTGCTGTACGTAAGGCTGACAAGAACAAACCAGCTATCAAGAAGTTAGTGAAAGCATTAGAATCCAAAGATACACAAAACTGGATTAAGAAAGAATTCAAAGGTGGAGTACTTCCAGCTAAATAATATTAAGAACTATTAAAAATTACTGGATCCCAATTAATCGGGGCCCAGTAATTTTTTTGCTTTTTTTGGAAAAAGTCGAATCTAGACATAGGACCAATTTTCTAATTTGTGCAAGTAAACGTTTAATTTGCATAAATTAGAAAATTGGTCCTATGTTCAAATATGGAAAATGGAATTATTTTAAAATTAATTTAGCCCTAAAGCCGCGACTAGCATAGTAGGAATCTGAACCATTGTGATAAATGAAAGTTGTATCATAACGTCGATCACCAAAAATTGCACCACCAAGTTGGCGAATGTTATCAGGTGTAAATAACCAACTAGAAGTTTTAAGATCAACAGCTTGAATTTCTTGCAGTGCATGATAGTCATCTTCAGTTAAGAGTTCTACTTGCCATTGATCACAAACTTCGCAGACACTAGACGCAGGTGGAAACTTTTTCCGATTCACTCGAGCATCTTTATCATAACAAAGACTGCGACGACCTTTTGGAGACTCCTTACTAAAATCAACATAAACAAGTTGCCCATTAATCACAGCAACATCAGGTTCACCATTACTTGCTTCAAGATAAGATAAACTGTTAATTCTTTCAGGATTATTTTCTAATAAAGGTACAATTTCAACCCATTTTATATTAGGATGACGAGAAATATTTTGATTAAAGCGATCTTCTAGAATCTTAAGTAATTCATCTTTTGAAATTAAGTTATCAACATGTTTTTCCATAATATTTTACCTATGTTTTTGTTCTTGTTCTTTCATTTGCTTCATACGTTTCTTATAGAAGTACGCAGTAAATACTATTGTTAATAATGCACATAATACAACAAAGTCAATGAAAAACATCACTAAAGTAACGACAGCACTAGCCCCACTAATAACTAGCCATGCAGAAATGCCAATACAAATAAGAGTTAATATTAGAAGAATGCTAAAAGCGATAGTAGCTTTCTTTTTTAAGTTATCCATAATAAAAAATATCATCCTTTACAAACTTGATATGAGATATATTATACCAAATTTACAGAGTGGTGCTATAATAGGTGGCATACAACTTTATGAACAAAAAAAGGTTAAAATTCGAATAAATATGATAAAATGTAAGTGAACAATAGTGAAAGGTAGATTATTAGAATTCATTAGAGGGCGAGTCTATGTTAGGAAGGAAAAATATAAAATTAAGAAGAGAAAAATTTTATGATAAGAAGCAAGTTTATGGCTTGAAAAAGTTATCAATAGGGACAGTCTCTGTTCTTTTGGGAATGACATTTATTGTTTTTGATAATCACACAGTTTCTGCGAATACAACAGATGCCGTCCAAGAGTCTGAAAGTACAAATAGTAGTGCTACATCAATCCAAAAGAAGGCGTTAACATTAAAAACAAGTGCGACTTCAACATCAGATGTAAGTACAGCAGATACAACATCTACCAGTTCAAGTGCTACTAATGACGCAACAAACAATGAAACAAAAACAACTTCAACTGCTACAAGTACTGCTGCTACTTCTACTAGTGAAGAAAGTACAAGTAGTCAAAATAATCAAGTTGTTAATTCTACAACTGTAGAACCAACAAATAATGCAACTATGAATAGTACAGATAATCTTGAGAAAAATAAAGTTGCACCAAGCATTCAAAAAGAAGCACGACGAACTACTATACCAACACATACTACAACCTCTTCAACAGATGCTAACGGCTTTACTTTGTCGATTGACCGTACAACTGTTGGTAATGATGGCGATGCTGGAAAGGATTTAAATATAATATTAGCGGGTACTTTTTACCCGGGATACATCTATACTATTAAGGTCCCAGTAACTAACTTTGGGATTAATGATAGTGCCTTTACGCCTGAAATGTTGGGTGGTCGAGCTGAAGTTGTTAAGTCTGATGAAATCATTGATGGAGAAAAATATAAGGTATATAAAGTAGCAGCCATCGGATCATATACAGTTACAGATGGACTTAGGATAGTAGTCTCTGATGGTAATAATTATGCGGGACAGCCTAATGTAAATTCTTCAAATCATTTGGATCCCAATGGTCCAATTAAGAGACAAATATTTTGGAGCTATCAAAATAGTGATGATCCAAGTAAGGTAATTAATAATTATCCACTGGAATTTACTTCAATTGTTCAGACTTCTATGGCCCCAACTATTCGTCAAGTTAAGCCAGACCCTGAATATGTAAAGAATTTACGAGTAGATACAAGATATGATTTTGAAATTGATATTAATCAGCCTACAGGGGTAGGGGAAAATAATTATACTTCAAATAAAGTTAATAATGCTCAAAACTTAGGAACAACAATTACAGTTCCAGTACCTGGCAATTTTCTCCTTGATCCTCAAGCAAGTATGGATGCTAGCAAGCTAGGATCTAACAGTGGCGTGACTTTTACTCAAGATAAAGCTGGCGATGATGTAATTATTACAATTCCGGCTGGTTCAGGAAGTCAATTTTACCAGTACGATACAGGTTATCATTTAGTAGGTAAATTTACACAAAAAGTAGAGCCATCTAGTAAAGAAGATTATAGTGCAAATGGACTAATTACTGTTGATCAAAAAATAAGAACCACTGATGGAGAAAAGAATTTAACTGCACAAGTTAATAATCCGTGGACAGTAACTTTAGTTGGTCCTAAATTTACTCCTCAAGACGGTCAATTTGTAGTAGTAATAGCTGGAAACAATACAGCTAAGCAATTTACTCAAAGTCAGCCAACTAGAGTCGTAAATTACTTTGGATTTCAAAATTCTACTGCTATTAGTTACACAAATAGTTTGCACATCCAGGCAGCATTCCACAAATGGATTGAATGTAACTGGGGTAAAGACTCCTGGAATCAATAATACTATGCGTCCAGGAACCACATCATATGCATATACTATTGAAACTAAGAGTGGCAAAATTTTATCAGGTGTAGTTAATGCAGGAGAGACAATTCTTGCGCCAATAGGTGAATACATTCTTAAAGTAGATATAGTACCTAATTATGTAGAAGTAGGTGCCTCTACAAAATATGGCGGTGCTGTAGATAATATTATTAAAGATAATGTTGGAAACAGACAAGCAGATGATCCAGATATTTTTGAAGCATTAGGGACATTATCAGATGCAATGAATACCATGGCAGTAATTCCGCCTGATACAGTATTGACGACTAAGATAGCGGTGTTTTCACCAGACTTTAATAACAATACCTACCATACGCTTAGTATTGATCAAAAAGTTCAGGGATTGGATCAGTTGAAGGCATCAATTGGTGCATGGAGATGGCAAACTAAAACAATGTATAATCCCAAAAATACAGATCCTAATTATTATGGAAAGTTTGATACTCACTCATATAGAACTGGATATACAACTGATAGAATCTATGAGCCTATCATTTATTATGTTTTGCCTAAGTTTTTTTCCTACTCTCGTGGTTGGGATGGTGTGCAATATAAAACAACAGATGATAGTGGAAAAGTAGTAGTTCCTAAATATTCAACCTACGTAGTTGATGGACGACAGGTTGTAAAGTTTGACTACACAGGTACTGGATATAGTTTGTATACTCAAAATCAATCCACTAATCAGATATTTATTATGATGGATCCAGATGCAGTTGCAGGCAAGTATCCGTATGATGTATATATGTATACTCGAACAGGATTAATTAATTACAATACAAAATATACAAGTTCGAATGTTACAGATTTAGTAAATCAATATACTGGAAATGTGATGACAAGTAGTATTCCAGGAAGTTTATATAAACTAAATACGGTTTATGAAAATTACTTTGTGGTTGATAAGCAAATTATCACTTATGTACCGGTAACATCACAAGGGAATCAAAATCCTAAGTCAGTTCTGGTAGGTACAAGTGATGACAAGGGAGATAACACTTTAAGTTACTACCTTAATATTGCTAACTATGATAGTAATGATCTTAGTGCAGCTAGATTGTTAATAGATTTACCACAAAAAAGTGATGGGGCAAGCAGCTATGATGTTCATTTGTCAGGACCAATTGTATACGACAAGAGTTATGGTAATTTATCAGATGATGCGTATACTATTTTATACTCGACTAATACACAAAATTTGCCAAGTTCTTCAGTTAAGGGTACGCAGACAAGTTTAGAGGGATATGTACCTGCTGATCAAGTAACAGATTGGTCGCAAATTAAATCAATTATAGTTGTATTTAATGAGTCAATTCCTAGCCAAGATTATGTAGGACGTTTCATTGTTAAAGGGACAGATCCAACTTTCAAAGAAGATGCTGGAAAGATAGGGTATATTAAAGCTGCTCTTACTGGAGATAATTTCTCACCATTTACTGTCAATAATAGTGGAATTAAGATTCAAGGAACATCGACTGTTACAGCACGACTACATTATCAAGATGAGAATGGGGTTGACAAGTACATTGATATTCCAGCGATGACAAAAACTTATTCAGATAATGTTGATACCCTTAAAAGTAGTGACTTTAGTGCAAGTAGTGTCCCAGCAGATATGATTCCAAAAGGATACGAGGTATCAGGCTTGCCACAATTAATTATCACAAATAAAGATGATATAAATAAGGTAGCAAAATTTGATAGTTTAGTTAAGTACTATTTTGACGGGGATATTGTGCAATTTGAGTTATCGGAAATTGTAACAACAGAAACTAAGAAAGTAACACAAAATGTTTACTATATCTATGATTCTAGTTCTGCTAAATATCAAGCTGGAGGTACTAACCTTGATAATGCCATTGCTGTTAATGGGCAGAAAGTTTCTCCAACAACAGTAACATATACTGTTACACGTAAAACTCATCAAGCTTCTGGAAAGAAAGAATACATCGTAGTAAACGATAAAACTGGTGAGATATTAACGGTTGATAGTAACGGTAACTTTGTAATTCCAGGAGTTACAGCAATTCCTAGTTTGCCAGGTTATACAGCAAATGGACTTGATGTAACTAATGCGAAAAGCAATACTGATTTTAATATTGATAATCAATTTCTAGCTAATACTGGAAGTGAAATAGATCTAAATAAGACGATTGCGTACACACCAAATAGTCAAAATTTGTCATATAGAATGTATAATATGACGCAAAAGAAATGGATTGCTGATAATCCAATTCCATTTATGACTGGAAAGACAGACGATACAGTTACTGGAGGAATTAATGCTTTTGATAAGAAAGTCCATGATTTCTTAATTCCTAGTGCTTATATTCTTAATAGAGTTAATTATTATGATGCAACAACTGGTAACTTTGTTGATTTTACAGATGAACCTGGAACTGAAGGAAATTATGTTTTGAAAGTACCAGCAAACTTTAATAGTGATAACAGTAAAAATATAATTACTTTGTATGTAAGCGACCCAATATCATACAGTGCAGAAAATAAAGTAGTTACACGTACAATCACTTATCATGATAAAGATGAGAATAACGCGTTAATTAATACTGCTAATGCGAATATTAATAAGGATACTTATCCAGATACTACTACCGATACAATTACGTTTACACGTTATAAAGTAATTGATCAAGTTACGGAAAATTTTCTAGGCTATTACAAGCCTAGTCAGATGGAATCAGTCAATGGTAAGTTAGTCCCTAAAGCTGGGAAAGACTATATTCCATATACCAGCGATACAGCTAATGCAAGTTCTGCTTTCGAAATTTTGGTTAATGGTGCTTATACTACAAGTGCGAAATTTGGAGATGTTACACCTTATGATTTAACTAAATATGGATATCAGCCAGCAATTGATATGAATGGTAATACTCTAACTACAATCGCTGGTAGAACAGTGCAAGCAACTACAAGTGATTTTGAAGAACATGTCTTCTATAAACATCAATGGGCTAATATTAACCCTAATACTAAGCCACAAGAAGGCCAGAAAGTAGATAGTACAGATCCTAATAGTCCAGTCTATCCTAAGAATTCGTATGATTCAGAAGATAGTATTAGTACTGTTAATCGAATTATTCATTACGTATATGCAATAGGGACTAAAATTGATGGAGTAGACGTTAGCAGAAAGCCAGTCAATGGACTTAGTGATACAATTCAGATGATAACTTATTATCAAGATGCACAAATTGATTTAGTAACAGGTAACATTACCTATCTGGGAACTTGGAAAGCTGTGAAATCAGAAATTACGCAGAGTGGAGTCACAACAATAATTCCAATTACAATCAATTTACAGCGGTAACTTCTCCAAAAATTGATAATTATAAGCCGGTCCAATATACCATAGATGCGTTGACACCAAATAGACAGGACAAAACTTTAGATGTATATGTAATCTATGTGGCAAATACAACTTCAGTCGTGGTAAATTATCTGGATCAAGACAATGCAAATGGTGTAATTTTTGCTAAAACTTTGAATGGATCTCATGGTGATAAAATTGATTACACTACTACTGATGAGATTAAGACTTTAAAACAAAAAGGCTATGAGTTAGTTGATGATGGTTTCACCGATCAAACTGGTGATAAATACTATGATTCATCTAAATCACAAATTTGGACAGTTTTATTGAAACATAAAAAAGTAGTAATTACAGCTGATGATCCACATAGTAGTGATGAAAATCTTACTACTCCAGATGGCTATCAACATAATTATCCAAGTGGTATAAGTGAGCAAGATTTAAATACTACGGTTAGTCGTGAAATTGACTTTAAATACAATCAAGGTGTTTACCGTAATGGTACAGATGTCAGTGGACAGCCAGCAGTTGATGATAATGGAAACTTGATTGAGAATGTTGTGCAGAAGGTTCCTTATGTAAGAACTGCAACAATAGATTTAGTAAAATTAGCTGATAATAATCAAGCTAATACTGCAGTTACTTATAGTAATTGGGTAGCTAAAGATGGAGGCAGTGGTGATTTTGCTTCATTTACGGTGCCTGAGATTAAGGGATATCACGCTTCAATGCCAATAGTACCTGAAGTGACTCCAATAAAGGATATTCAAGGAAAGCCACAAAATGCAAAGAACTTGACTGTATTATATGATGCTGAAGATCGAACTATTGAAATTGTCTTTGTAGATGGAGATGGAAATGTTGTTGAACCACAATATCCAATTACTGGTAAAACAGGTGAGACTGTTCCAGTAACTGATGGAAAGGGTAATCCAATCAAACCTCCAGAGGGTTGGAAATATAAGTATCCAGATGATCCTGATAAAGTGGTTCCTGGAACAATTACTTTAACCCCAGATGGAACGCCAGAGCTTAAAATTCCAATAGAACATACAACGGTTAGAGTTGATCCAAATGATCCGCATGAAGCAAATACAGGACATAATCCTGATAATCCAATTAGACCATATCCAGCTGGTGTTGGTAAGGATGATTTGAGCCATACAGTTACTAGAACAGTAATTGTTCATATGCCAGACGGTACAACTAGAGAAAAGAAACAAGAATTGCTTTTCCAACGTTGGGCAACTGTTGACGAATTAAATGGGAATGTTACTTATGATCCATGGTTACCTAAGAATGGAACAACTTTTGAAGCTGTACAAGCAGAAGATATTGTTGCAACACCAAGTGGTTATACTCCTGGACAAGGAGCTCCAATGGTAGAAGGAATAACTGAGGAAAGTGAAGATTCAACTTTTGATATTGTATATACTCCTAATGATCAACATGCAGTATTAAGAATTGTGGATAATGATACTATTATTAATGGCAAACCAAAGGAAATATTTACAACATCTGCCACTGGTAAATATGGTACGATCATTAATTTTGCTGATTTAGATAATGAATTAAATGACTTGAAGTCTAAGAATTATCAAGTTGAAAATAACTTTAATAAAGAAACGAAATATCAAGCAGACGATACAAATAATGAATTTATTATTTATTTATCCCACAAGAAAATTATAGTCGGAGGTGGCGTGGCCGTCAGAGAAAAGATCTCTTACTTCTATATTGATGACGAAGGTAATAAACATCCAATCGCAGATGATTATATAACTGATGTTGGAAGTAGAGTGGCATTTACTCAAACAGGTATGTTGGACTTGGTAACAGGCAAATATACTTGGAATCATGACTGGAAAATTGAGAACAATAAGTTTGATACTGTTGCTAGCCCAAATATCCAAGGTTATGTAATTCGTCAGGGTATGGAAGAAGTTCCTGCACAAACGGTTGCGATATCTGAAGATGGAACTATTACAATTAAAGATGATAAGTTGGGTGGAAAAATTAGTAGAGTTTCAAACGATGGTTCGACTGCAACTTATTTTGTATCATACGAGATGTATTATGATGCAGCTGATCAAAAGACAACTGTTACTTATGTAGATGATGATTTAGCTGGAAAAATAGTTGGAACTGTACAAGAAATTACAGGTAAGACTTTTGAAAGTGTAGAAACTAATATTACTAATCCAGATAAAGATAAGTATGAGATAGTAAATGAGGACCAAATTCCAAATGAGATTGTATTTGGAACGAAGGGTTATCCAGCTATAACTGTTCATTTGAAGCATAAACATGAACCAGTTACTAGAGATAATACGGTAACAAGAACAATAGAGTATCGAGATGAAAGTGGTAAGTTATTAGATGCAGTAAAACAAAGTTTGGTATTTACTCGAACAGGAGATAAGGATTTAGTAACAAATCAAGAAATTTTGAACACAGATGTTCCAAGTCAAAGCTTCGATGAAGTGAAGACACCAGAAAAAGTAGGCTACACACCAGATAAAGCTGTTGTTCCAAGTGAGACAGTAACATTTGATACTAAAGATTACACAGAAACTGTAGTATATAAGGCAAATGAACAAACCAGTCGAGTAGTATATGTGGATGATGACAACGGTGGACAAAAAGTCAAGCAAGGTAGCATATCTGGCAAGACAGGAGAAACCGTAAAGGTTACCCCAGAAGTACCAGAAAATTATGAGGAAGTAGCAAGAAATCCAACGGATTACACTTTCCCAGATGATGGTACAGACGAAAGTAACGTAGTAACAATACATTTGAAGCATAAACATGAAGCAGTTACTAGAGACAACGTGGTAACTAGAACAATAGAGTACCGAGATGAAAAAGGTAATTTACTAGGTACCAAGAGTCAAAGTTTAACGTTCACTCAACCAGGCGATAAAGATCTAGTAACAGAGACCAAGTAATTTGGAACACAGACGTTCCAAGTCAAAGCTTCGACGAAGTGAAGACACCAGAAAAGGCGGGCTACACTCTAGATAAGATAAGCGTACCAGCTAAAGAAGTAACAATTAATGATAGCAATACGACAGAAGTTGTAATATATAAAGCTAATGTCGTAAATGTGGTAATTAATTATGAAGACAACATGGGAAATAAGCTTGCCGATACTGGAACTGTATCTGGTAAAGAAGGAAATGAGTTTACTACTCAAGCCTTAGAAATTGCTGGTTATCACTTAATTTCTGAGAGTAAATTGGTTCATGGTATTTTTGGTAAAACTTTAGAAGTCACCTTTGTATATGAGAAAAATAGTACAGATTCTACAAAGAATACAAACCAAGTTGATAAGAACGATAACAATGGTAAAGAAAGTAAAGTAGAAACTGAAACTAAGAAGTCTAATGATTTCAAAAATACTATTAACTCTAAAGATAAGGTAAGCACTGAAGTATCAAGCCAAAAACTACCACAAACTGGTGATCAAAAAGATAATACTGCTAGTTTAGTAGGATTAATCTTAATGAGTTTAGCAGGTTTATTCGGATTTAAACGCAAGAATAAGCGTGATAACTAAATAATTATAAAAGACTAATTTATTGGAAAAATCACAAAGTTAATAAAATTATGTGATGATTAACAATAGGTTAGTCTTTTTTAATTTGATTAAATAGGCATGTTAAGCTTGTAATTATTTTTGTGATAACGATAACAAATATAGATCTTCATAAATTTTTTTGAACTTAATTTAAAGTTATAAATATTGATAAGTCGGCATTATATGCCATAAAATCTATTGTGCAAAAAAAAACAAAATTAACATTTTAAAAAAATAAGGTATAATCTGTCTCTTATACACAT
>ENA-UAJP01000345-UAJP01000345.1-human-gut-metagenome-genome-assembly--contig:-NODE-345-length-14003-cov-5.534055_pt1 | contig 14003 bp, 8 predicted proteins | sample MGYA00244429_ERZ654413 | MGnify/ENA primary metagenome ERZ654413 (study PRJEB26926, sample SAMN06164987) | human gut metagenome | biome: ENVO:00009003; feature: ENVO:2100002; material: ENVO:00002003... | reverse complement strand
ACTATGTTCTTAGCTGTAGATTTGACCTGTGCTTTCACTTCAGATACCTGTGACTTTATCTGCTCACATCTGGCATTAAGTCGCTCCTGTGCTTCTGACAATGCCTTTTTAGCATTATTGACAAGTGTTTCTTCCTGCATTTCTTTGATCTGGTTCTGCATATTGGTGAGTTCTTCCGTCATGGAATCAATCTTTTTCTCCAGTCCATCCACATAGCTGCATATCTCAAATACATCATTTGCCTGCTCTTTCATGGCATTTTTCTTTAATAATTCGAGAAGTTCCCTTATGACCTCCTCATTGGTAAGTGTTTTTCCTGCTTCCATATCCATTCTGTTTCCTCCATTCTGTAAATGGGGCAGCCTTGGCCGCCCCTGTACTCTGATTACTGATTATCGAAAGGGTGTTGCCTCTTTGTCTTTCTCTTTATCGGGATTGCCATGATGTTTCTCGGCACTCTCCCTCGCCTTTTCGTTGCTCTTATCCTTTGCTTTCTCATATTCCGAGATAATCTCATTATAGAGTTTTTCCCTGAAATCCTTTGTGACCGGATAGCAGACATCCTGATAGATTGGCTTGCCCTGCTCATCCACCTGCTTTGTCTTATAAGAAGGCATTGATACAAAGATTTTCTCTTTGCCCTGCACGATATTAATGTTATTTACAATGAAACTGTTTTCAAAGTAAATTCGTGCCAGCCCCTTGATATTGCTGCCTTCCCTCTCATAAGGTGTCACAGTTACGGAAAACTCAGGCATTTCCTGTGTACGCTCCTGCTTCTGTGTCTCCTCTTTCTCCGGTTCCTTAATTCTTGCATAGGCATCAAGGATATTGGTATAGAGTTCCTCTCGAAACTCTGCAGTGATAGGATTGCACACATCCTTATAAATCACACCATTGCTTTCATCTCGCTCATTGGAACGGTATCTAGGCATTGATACAAAAAGCTCTCCCTTGTCCTTATTCTCAAGGATTGCAATATTGGTAATCTTAAATGAATCACCGAATACTACTGTTGCAAATCCTTTGATGTTGCTGCCCTCTTTTGCTCTTACTTCGTTTACTTTAATTGAATACTTCATATGCTATTCCTCGCTTTCTTTTTGTTCTTTGTTTTGCTCCGGTATGATAAGCTCACACCAAAGCTGTTCTATCTGTTCACAAGACAATCTGCCATTAAGCCAGTTGCCAAGTGTAACAACCATTCCGTCCTGCTCGTAATAGAGCCACTCCTGTGTTTCGATGTTCCCCTCATATACAATAGTCACATCAAAATCAGGCATAAATAATCCTTCCTCATCATCCCATACACAGGCTATCCCCTGTCTGAGTGTCAGATTCAGACTTTCGACATACACAGACCAGCCGCTTACGACTATCTGAAAGTCATCATCAATCTCTGCAATATCATCCTCTATGTCGATTAGCTCTTCCATCTCCGATACTGCCTCTTCTATTTCACCTAGCCGATATCTCTTATTCATCCATCACCACCTCCTTATAAATGCATCTGACCACAAAACGCATGCTTCCTTTCTGGGAACAGGTAAAAAGAGTTAGTTCTTTTTCATTGCCCTGTGTCTTGATGCTGTTATCATACGGATTTACTACCTCTGTCTCTGTTACCTCATAGATATGCTTCAGCCCATTTTTGTCGGTTATCATCACTTCATCGCCTATGGATATCTGACTTAGTGGTATAAAAAATGTGCCATATCTGCTGCCGTTGTGACCGCACAATACACAGTTGCCACTCTCCCCAATCCCTGCTGTTTCTTCTATATGACCAATCCCGGCATTAAGCACTTTACTTGTGGTTCCTTCCATTACCGGATACCTGATATCTAAGCCCGATATCTCAATGATGCCGATAACACCGCCTTCTTTAAGAATGGCTTCATCCTCTTTACTAATGGAGGTTTGCTCTTCCTCCACATCTGTTTCTTCATCGTAATCATCCTCCAATGTCTGCTCAAATTCACTTATGAGCTGTTCTGTCTGTTTTTCTCCTGTTGCTCGCCAGAAAAAAGGGACTGCCATAATGGCAATCCCTGCTGTAATCAGTAGTCCTGCGACCACTTTTCTTATGCTCATATTATTCACTCTCCTATCGTGTTCTGCCCTCTCTGTCGGCTGGATAAGCACCTTTATCCTCTGCAACAATTGCTGCAGATTCCATCCTGTCATCTGTTTCTCTTTCTTCCTCCGGTCCGCTTAAATCTGCATCCACAGCCTTTGCATTCTCAAGGTCAAGCTGGGCATTCAGTTCACACTGCCTTGCCAGTTTTTCATTCAGTTCCTCACTGTACGCAAATGGCTTGTCATACTCTGCCTTTGATGCTTCAAGGTCATTCTGGTACTGCTCAATCTTCTTTTCTAAGAAATCAATGTTCTCATGGAGTCCATTGAACAGGTTTTCCAGCTTTACCATACTGCCGACAGGACTTGTGGAAAGCTCTGCCTTGTACTCAGTCTTTCCACGAAGCACCATATAATTGATGCCAAGGAAGTTCTTTTCCACAAGCAGTTCAAATCCATGAAACTTACCGATAGCTGTCGTCTCTCCGGTCTTACATTTGCTGATTGCTTCAAGCATCATCGTTCCGCCATCCACTCGCTCTGTGTAAGTTGCCCTGCCTATGGTAATGGAAAATTCCGGATTATCAATCAGCTCTTTATCCCTTGCTTTTACATCCTCTCTTACATTGGCAAGCTTTTCTGTTGCTGTCTTAATGAGCTTCGGGTACTTAATCATAAAGTTATCCTGCAAGCCATATCTCTGATTGTCATAGGATGCCTTCAAAAGCTTTAATCTTTGGACATCATTGTCAATCTCCATCTTCTCACGAATAAGAGGATTGCCTGTGGCAACCGCCTTAATCTCTGCATAGGAAAGTGTAGCCTCGTCGATATCCTCACAACTTCGGCTCACAGCCTTACTTGTCATGACCTGACTGATGAATCGCTGCTTATTTTCGACGAGCGACCAGTTGTATGCATCAAATGTTCCTTTGGTGACATATCTGTAGATTGCCACCTCTTCATTTTCGTTGCCCTGCCTGATGCCTCGTCCCTCTCGCTGTTCTATTGAGCTTGGCTTCCAAGGACAGTCCACATGATGCATTGCAACAAGGTGTGTCTGCACATTGACACCTGTTCCACACTTGTCCGTTGAACCGATAAGAACCTTCTTTTTACCTGTCCTCATCTCCTTAAAAAGTGCGTCCCTCTGAGCATCGGTCTTGGCATCATGGATAAAAGCTATCTCATCTGCAGGAATACCATACTGGATAAGTGTTTCCTTCAGATAATCATAGATGGTAAAGTCCTTATCCGGTCCCGGTGTGCCGATGTCCGAAAAAATAAGCTGGCAGCCTATATGACCGTTGGCATTTCCTTTCTCATATTCTTTCCACACATTCTCTGCTACCTTATTGAGTTTTCCATCAGGATTATTCGGTGCATCCTTATCAATCAGCCTTGCATCGGTTCCCAGAAGTCTTGCCTCATGGGTAATCTTCAGGAAGTTATCCTCGCTTGGATCAACTCCACCGCCTCTGATACGCTCTGCCCTCACAACAAAATCTTCCATGACCTGCTTTACATACCAGTCAGGCTCCGACTCCACAATAATAGGCTTGCCGCCCCTTAGTGCCGGTACATCTAAGTCCAGCATATCGGCAGTCTGCACATCTGCTACCTCACGGAAGATATTCATAAGCTCCGGAAGATTGGTAAATTTATTGAATCTGCTCTTGAAACGGAATCCGCTTCCCTCTACAGTAAGCTCCAGTGCTGTTGTCACTTCACCAAAGTTCGCTGCCCATGAATCAAAGTGATAAATCCCCATCTCTTCAAGTGCCGCTTTCTGTAAGTAAAGCTGCATGACATACATCTCACACATGGTATTAGATATCGGTGTACCTGTTGCAAATACAATGCCTCTGCCATCATTTATCTCTGACAGGTACTGGCATTTAAGCTGCATATCCGTTGACTTCTTCGCTCCACTGCTGCTGATACCTGACACATTATTCATCTTGGAAAAAATCGCAAGGTTCTTAAAATTATGTGCTTCATCCACCATGATAGAATCAACACCAAGCTCCTCAAAGGTTATAAGATCATCCTTTCTGCTCTCATCAGATAGAGATTTCAGCTGTTCCTCCAGCTTTTTCTTCTGGCTTTCCATCTGTTTTACAGTCCAACGCTCTCCGTTACGCTCCTTCATCTCATCAATCGCATAGCTGATTTCATCAATCTGCTCATTGAGCATTCTTTCCTTTCTCTCTGCGGAGATTGGGATTTTCTCAAACTGCGAGTGCGACATGATAATGCAGTCATAGTCACCTGTTGCAATCCTTGATACGAACTGCTTCCTGCGGCTCTTTTCAAAATCACGCTCTGTGGCAACCAGGATATTTGCTGACGGATAAAGCCTTAAAAACTCTGATGCAGTCTGACCGATAAGCGGCTTTGGAACAACCATGATGGTTTTATTGGCAAGTCCGAGTCTCTTCTGCTCCATGCAGGCAGCCATCATCTCAAAGGACTTTCCGGCACCTACACAGTGTGCCAGCAGTGTGTTTCCTCCGAGAAGGATTCTTGCCACAGCATTTTTCTGATGAGGCTTTAGCTCAATCGCAGGATTCATTCCCGGAAACTGTAAGTGGCTTCCGTCATACTCACGCAGACGGATGTTATTGAATGTCTCGTTGTAATACTCCACATATTTCTGTCTTCGCTCCGGCTCTGCAAACAGCCATTCCTTGAACTTCTCCTTGATCATGTTCTGCTTTTCCCTTGCAAGCATTGTCTCATTCTTATTGACTTCGTAATGATACCTGCCATCTCCGTCATCAATCCTGTCCCTTACTGTTACAGTTTTAAGATTCAGCGTATCCTCAAAAATAGAATAAGCATCCATGCGGCTTGTACCATAGGTCTTAGTAGCTGCCACTGAATGCTTATCCATGCTTTTATTCTCGATGAACCATTCCATGCTCATCTTATTTAAGTGTACCTGAATTCCTGTATTGTAAAACTGGCTTCTGACTGCCCTTGCCCGCCTTGGCGTATTGAGAAGTTCATAGATAAACTGCTCATAATCAAGCGGTTCAATCCATGTCGTACCAATCTTTACATCAATGTCTGATGCTTCAATCCATTCCGGCTGCACCTTTTCAAGTGCTGCCACATTGCCTGCAAATCTTTCTGCCTGTGGATTGTCTGTATCCGCTGCCATAGCCTTTGCTACACGAAGCTTGTCTCTCACATTTCCGGATAGATACTCATCTGCTGTCTCCCATCCGATGTCCGGATTGTTCTCGTTGTAACGGTCGGGATTTAGGAAAATCAATCCATCCAGCTCTTCCACAAGAACTGCTCTTCTAAGCTCTGCCAAAGCATCATCACTTATCGTTATCTCATCCGCTGTCTGTCCGGTCTTTTCTGCAAGTTCATCCTTTGCATTTGTAATATCCGGCTCATAGATAGAAAGCATATAGGCAAGGTTTACATATCCAAATTCATTGACGGATACATTTAATGCTTCCACAGCAGTCTCAACCCTGTCTATGACAGTCTTTGCCTTAATCGTCTGCTTATAAAACATATCCGCTTTTTTCACCTCCCCGTCTTCATTTACTTCCTCAAGACTGCAAAGAAGCGGGTAATCGCTGTCATCCCTGAAAGCTATTCTGTTTGCTTTTGAAGTAATGGCTCCATACTGCTTTACAAAAGCATCATATTTCACATTAAGAAGTCTCTGTTTATCAGAAAGCTCCTCCTCGCTGCAGCCATCCATCTGGATATCAATCAGCTCTCTTGTTATCTGTCTGATTTCATCAAGGCTTCGGATTCGCTCCTCGGCAGTCTGTGATACTTCTTTTCTTACCATCTCGGAATTTTCCCTGTAATAGAGCTTTCCTTCAAAAAATGTGTAAGTGTAGTTTCTCACATCCGGATCAGCCGGGATAACTTCCTCCGTCTGCTCCGCCTCATCTGCCACTCTCTCAAAATCTGTCATCTGTGCTTTGATATTACCGATAGCCTTATTGAGAGTCTCATACATATTGAAGTTCTCATCATTATTCACACAGACTGTATATCTGCTGTCCTGTCCGTAAATCCTTGTGTCATATTCCATAGATCCAAGCATCATCTCCGGATGCTCTGCAAAATAAGAGTTGACTGCAATGCCATTCTCAGTTACACCAAGGTGTACCCAGTCAGGCTCAATATCAATTTTTCGCTCTCTCTTCTGCAAAAACAGGATATCTGCTGTCACTTCGGTTCCTGCATTATCTTTAAATGCAGTATTCGGAAGTCTTACTGCTCCCACAAGCTCTGCCCTTTCAGCCAGATACTTTCGGATAGTAGGATTTGCCTTATCAAGTGTTCCCTTTGTGGTGATTACTGCAACCATGCCTCCCGGTCTTACCTGGTCAAGTGCTTTTGCCAGAAAATAATCGTGGATACGGAAGTTATACTTGTTGTACTTTGGATCAAATACCTTATAATCACCAAATGGCACATTTCCGACAACCACATCAAAGAAGTTATCCGGATATGTGGTATTCTCAAATCCTGTGATACTGATATTGGCATTCTGATAAAGCTGCTTTGCAATTCTTCCTGAAATGCTGTCAAGCTCCACTCCATACAGCTTTGCTTCATGCATTGTTTCCGGCATACTTCCAAAAAAGTTACCGATACCCATGGATGGCTCTAATACATTGCCGCCTCTGAAACCAAACTGGACAAGTGCCGAATTTATGCACATGGCAATCTCCGGTGAAGTATAAAAGGCATTATTTACTGTTGCCCTTGCCGCACTGTATTCCTCATCAGATAAAAGTTCTTTCAGCTCTGCATACTCTTTGCTCCAGCCTGCGTTTTCCTCATCAAATGCCTGTGACAGTCCGCCCCATCCGACAAACTTCGACAGAACTTTCTGTTCCCCCGGTGTGGCAAGCCTGTTTTCTGATTCAATCTGCTTTAGAGTACGGATTGCATCCATATTCCACTGGTATCTGGTCTTAGCTCCGCCTTTTTCCATTTCCCAGAGGTTGTAGTGGAAGTTGTGCTTTTTCTGTACTGCATCATCTGAAACTACATGTCCATTCTCATCAATCTTGGTATCCCAGCCATTCGCTATTGCTCTTTCCCTGGTTTCAAGACGATTGGCTTTTACACTATCCTCGATATCAAAGAATCTCTTATAGACCGGATTCATCTTATCCCTGTCAGCCTTCTGCTTTGTCTCCTGATAATACTTCTTCTGGTCTTCTCCGCAGTAAAATGGCTGTTTTACCATATAGGATAAAATCTCATATAACTCACGCCAGTCGAGAGCACCTTCCTTTCGCACGCCATTCCTGTTCTTATAGCTGATCTTCACATATCCGCTTCTGATTGAGTACTCCACAAGACCATACTTATTGTTGGAATATGCCTTTCTTTCTGCATTATCTGTCCCTAATGCAATATCCCTGATAAGGTCAAGTTTATTGGGCATAAATACAAAATCAGACTGCACCACATCCATAAGGAATGCCCTAAACGGAGTGTAGCAGCTACAATCTGTTACAAGAATCTCCGCCGCATCACGCAGGTCTTCATCAAGCTCCTCAATACGCTTGGCATAATCAATCGGTGTAATATACTGAAGCTCTGATGGATCTTTTTCAGTTGTTTCAGCTTCTATCTCTGCACCATATTCTGCCTGTGTTACCATGCGGTCTTCATCGGCAGCTTCCTGTGGTGTCATGCCTTTTGCACTTACATAATCTCTGTTAGAAGCATAGCTCTCCGGCTCATCCGGTATTGCATAATCATCAATCTCTGATTCTGCCTCCTCCGGTTCCACTTCCCGGTATTCGGCATCAATGACCTCATCATCCTCACGGAGTCCGTCCATCGCAAGCTCATCAATACGAGGTGTCTCAGACTGGTATTCCCCTGTAAGAATAAGGACACCAAGCTCTTTTTCGATATCTTTCCACGAAACATATCCTTCAACCTCTCCATCCTCATCTCGCCACTGAAAACGCAGTCCATTCCCATGAAATGTGTCATATCCGTGCAGTCCCAGTCCGTCAACCGGCCAGCCTGCACCTCCCTGACCATATTCTGCTTTGATACGCTTTGCTCTGGTTCCTGCATCAATCTCTGTTTCAAAAATCTTGCATACCCTGCCCTTACCACCGATAAAACCTGTACCTCTCATAAGCACCTGTTTGATATACTCACCTGGTACTGTTGCAGACTTTTTGGGATTCAGATAATTGTATTTACCTGCTAATGCAGCTTTTCTGTCCTGCTCGAACTGACGCATAAACTGATTATTGTTTTCGTCCTCAGTATGAATGGTGCCAATGCTTGCCTGCCCGTTCTGGTCGAAAAAAAAGGAAGCCTGTGTATATTCGGCTTCCTTACTAACACCCAATGAATTGATTTCATCAAGTTCCCTATTCAGTTCTGTATCATCAGATTCTAGTGGAATCGCATCACTATCTGATTCAGTACCACTTCCTCTGCCTGCATCTTCGCCTGCTCTCTTATCTTCCACATCTCCATTGTCGATGACGGATTCTGTGGCTTGTGCTTCTCCAGATACTGCATCTCCAGTCTGTCGTAGAGCTGATTCGCTTCCGCCTCTACCGCTGACATCTTCTCGTACATCTTCCCGAATCTCATCAGCGTCTTGTATCTTGCCGGCTCGTTCTCCTTTAGATAGTTCATCGCCATCCTTCCGTATTTGCCCAGCTTCGTGAGATCCTCCGTCTCGTCCGGCATCTCTATCTGCGGATAAAGCAGTCCGTCCACTTCCTTGTAAGTCATTTCTTCTAACATATCCAATTCTCCTTTCGCTCTCGATTGCCTTTAAGTTACGACTAAATTCTCTAAGAACACTACAGGAGACATCGCATACAATGGAACCAAGACGGTAAATGATCTCTTCGTCTTTGATATTTACGATCTGACTAAAATCCTGTTCTTGCACAGATAAGTCAAATCCGCATCTCGTCCCTACAGCATACATGACACTTGCATATACAAGCTGCTCCATGTCCATTTCCTGCTGTAAGCCATTGCGTTTCTTACTTTCTTCCTTTATCACACTACCTGATAGCTGCATAAGCTCGGTCATTCGGTCTTTGAACTCTTCTTTTATTATAAGCCAAACATCTGTTCCTGTAAACTGTTTTAATATATTTTTTAGAGACTCCCTGTCGCTGTTATCGTACTGCTCAATCTGACCTTCTGACACAAGAAAATCCACATAATCTTTAAGATTTTCTCCCTCAAGGTCCCATGTCAGCTTAACATTCTTCCCTCCGGTATCACTGATATCAAAGATATACCTCATGCGTGGATTCAGTGCCCTTGACGGGAAGATGGCGCAGCCTTTCGCACCACGCTTTACATATCTTCCCACCTTTTTCCAGGTATCATAATCTGCCATGAGTGTGCTTTTTTCCGGAGGTCTCTGAGCTGTTACCATAACGATATTGTCAAATTCATAGCGGTATAACTGACCTGCGACCTTTAACACATCCTTCCAGTTCTTTTCTGATCTGGTGATGTTACCAATCTCAGAATCGTATATCGCTTTGACCTTCATATCAACGCCCATACCTTTGTCCTCCTCTACTTAAACATCTCTGCAAACAATCCCTTAAATAGCTTTAACTCATCCTTATCCAGCTCGATTGCAAATTCATTGTCGATTGCCTGTTTTTCGCATTTATCCTTTTTCTTTGCAATCTTACGCACCACACGAAGAATCACATAGCACTCCTTGGACTTTGCAATGCTCTGTTTAAAGGTCAGCTCATCCTCATCGACTGACTTCTGTGTCTGATAGATAATCTCTTTTAACTTATCATTGATACCATCTACTTCCTCAAGGGAAATAATAACGGATGCCTTAGAAGCACCCGATCTGTCCCACTCCTTATGAAGTTCCTTTACTAAAAACTCCATGTTCTTAATTACTGTTGTTGAATCACTTTTCATCTTGCTTTTCCTCCGTTTTCTTTTAATGAAGAAGGGAGCTGACCTTCGCTGATAGGCGCAAAATCAACTCCCTTCATGTCCTCTGCTCCAAGGACTATCTGCTCTGCATAATACATATCCATTGCCTTATTGATGGCATCGTCAAGCGACTCTGCCTTTACTTTCTGTACTCGTGAAAGCACTTCTTTTATCTCAACATCAAATTCCTGTTCCATATGATATCGCCTCCCGTAAAAATCTCATCACCGGCTCTTTTCTTCCTTTACTTGTCTTTCCTTAAAGCCCTCATCGTACTTTCCATCTTCCAGCCTGTCGTAAAAACAATCCTCTTCAATCGTTCCAAAATCCTCATACATCTGGTGAAGGAAGTCATTCTGCAGCTTCTTTGGTACATCATCATCCTTTGACATATCCTGATAAAAATAGAACTTCTGCTTTAGCTTTGCCCTGTAATCATAGATATCCTCTATCTTTTCCGGTGTGCCATACTCCCTCTTGTATGCCTTGAAATTCGTAGTTGAGAGTGTGGAACCTAAATAAATGCCATGCTCCCACGATACCCCGATTGTGGTATTGTCCTTTGTAGGCTTCTCATCCTTCGGATAACGCTTATACTCTGTCGCACCAAGGGCGATTGTAAGAGAACCTGACTTCATATCCATCACCACAAGATTTCTTGGTGATAATGCTTCAAGCACCATGTAATCATGGTCATTAAAGTTATGGAATGTCTGTCCCCTTTCAAATGTTCTGTCCACACTTTCATAATGCAGGTTAAAATCATCCACCCAGCCCTTATCAGTCATTCCAATCTCCTTAAGCCTTGCAACACATTCAGAAGAACTGGCTTCTTTATCAAACCGAAATTCTTTGGAATCGTTATAAAATCCCTGAAGAAAATGTCCCAGCTGAATATCATCCAGACAGAATCTCGCAGATACAGTTACATTTGCTGCCCTGTAATACTCTGTGAAGTTACCTGCTTCACCAAGTGTCCTTCCAAGCTGCAACAAATTGTCTGCAAGCTCTGACATGTCATCAATTGCTATAAAACTCTTATAATCATCCAGAGTCATCAGCATATTTGTCTCTGTTCCCTTGTCGTTTTCTGTTACCAGTATCATATCTTTTAAATCCATTCTTACCTCCAGTCTCAGAGAGGGACCATGCCCTCTCTGCAAATTTCCTATTATGGTCTTCCTATCACAACAATCTTTCCTGTGCTTGCCACATCCCGGTAAACAACACCAAGACTTTCATTAAGTGCCTCTACCACCTTGCCATTTCCGACATATACTGCCACATGGCTGATGTTCTTATATCTTCCATTGCTTGTAAAACTGTAAAAGATAAGGTCTCCCGGCTGTAACTCATCAAAGGAGACTGTCTTTCCGGCTTCATCCAGTCCCTGTGCCTCCGCTGCCGCTGTGGTTGCACCGCCGTAACTAATATCCACGCCTGCATCCTTCCACGAATAATAGGCTAAGGAACTGCAGTCATAATAGTTACCGCTGTCTCTTAAATCCTGACTATAAGGGAAGCCAACTCTGTGAAGTGCATAGGAGCAGACTGTTTTCTGCCTGCTGTCTGTAATTTCGTTTAGGATGGCATTGATTTCATCCTCAGTCATGGAGCTTACTCCCGGACTTCCGCCTCCGCCGCCACTTCCGCTTCCGGCATATCCAAGCTGTCCCATAAACTCCGGACTCATGATCTGCTCAAGCATTTCCACCTGATCAGAATTAAATCCATAGACCGAAATCATATCCCTGTACGATTTCAGTGTGACATTCACATACAGAACAGACTTCGTGACAGTTGTTACATTGCCGTCTGCATCTGTTTCTTCCACGTCCTTTGTTCCTGTGCTTGTGGTGTATGAACACATATCATTTACTACTGCCTGCAGCCAGCCTTTAGAAGTATCATTCATGACTGTTGCAGTATCTCCGACACCATGCTTGACCATATAGACTGCCATGATGTCATAGTAATTGCTTGGGTTTTCTTCCATACCTTCATAATCCACATATACAAGCTCTCCAAGGTCATATCCGGTATGCTCATTCACTTTCGTGTTCACATCCCGGTTAAACTCCTGCACATAAGCACTCGTTACTGTCTGCACGGTATCTCCTGATTCAAGTGGTGGCAGGAATAAAGCAAATGGAGAATTGTAAAGGATTGCTATCACCGCTATAACCGGAACCGCAATCATGGCAACTACAAGAACAAGTAATAAAAGCACCAATCCGACAATCGGTGCAGCTGTCTTTACCCAGGTAATCGCTTTTCGCACAATCAGATCCTTTACCAGCTTTGCCACGCTGTCCGTCTGATTCTCCTGTGCTTTCATCTTATCCAGAAAGAACTTTATCTTCCTGCTCCGGTTGGTCATCTTTTCATCCTTGACCTCTATGGACACACCTGCAGCATATCCGGCTGCCATGCCGATTGCAGTTCCTACTCCCGGTGCAACCGCTGTTCCTGCCGCTGTAGCAGCTGCCTTTGTAGCAGTTTTCGTTGCAACCTTGGCAGTAGTCTTTGCTGTTTCTTTTGCCGTCTCTTTAGCTACAGTCTTGGCAGTATCTTTGGCAGCTTTCTTTGCTGTCCTTTTTGCCAGCTTCTTTCCTGCCTCTACCTTTTTGATACGCTTCTTTGCCTCGGCTGCCGCCTTTTTTCTAAAAAGTGCTGCACCCTTAGAAGCAGTTCCGGTAACAGGTCGGCTAGCTTCATATGCAAGATATGCTGCCTGCGATACCTCATGCCCGCCTTCCACCTGCTCTGTTACTGCCCCGGCTGCAAGTGCTCCAGTTCTTCCTGCAATGTGAAGATTGGTATTCTTGGTCTTGATGGAAGTGTTTGATTCTCTATAGTTTCGCTTAAATCTTGATAGTCCCTTATTCTTCGACTCTGACTGATGAATGGTACTCTTGCGATAGGACTTCTTTTTATCATCAGATCCCTTTGCACCGATAGTCTTAGGACCTCTCTCTACTGTATAGATGTTGCTGCCTTTAATCTTGGCTCCCTTTGGTTCGTGGGCATGAATCTTGGCTTTCTCCTTGGTGTGAATGACCATCGGTTTGTCATCAACCTTTCTAATTTTCAATTTTCTCACCTACTACTTTGAAAAATAAAATAAGCCGCTAGGGAACAAAAATTACTCCTTAACGGCTATGTAAAATCATTCAATATTCAATTATTAAAAGCAACATGAAACTGGAATTTTGGCATTTCTACAAGTACCAATATGAGTGCATTCCACATAAATATGTTTTGGAATTTTTCGGCATTTGCTTTATTGCATTGTAAATATTTAAGTAATCCCCAAACCCCATTCCAATACAAATAATTCCAAATAAACCCAATCCAACAAATTGCGGAAATATCAAAAATAAAATATAGGGAATTACGCCAAGTATAAGATTAGGGCACAGGCACATAAAAATAAAACGCCCTTTACTCATATCCTCTGTTCCTACCACAAACATCAACATATGTGCCAAATCATTATACATATATACATCTTTTTTATAACATATTGCATGCAGCAATTCATGTGGCAACAGAGATAATCCGCCACAAATTCCACCTATCATCATCCATATTGCATTATCAGGAATATATTCTATTCCAAGTATTAAAAATGGAATTGCTAATATACCCATTATCAAAATACATCCCACATTTGCAATTAATGATAATTTCTTCGTATCCTCTGGTTCTTTAAACGGGGTTGCATTAGGATGATGTTCCTTGTATGGAAGACTACTCTCATCTCCATTATATTTGCCAGCATAGTGAAAAATCATATTCTTCTCCTCTCCATAAACTTCAAAGTTTCTGTTCCTTACAAACTTGAATTTGGTGTGTGCTTTATAAATTTTTTCCGATCCACTCAAGTTCGTTCATGGAATCCTTATTTTTTTCAAGTTCATCTCTGGCTGTTGCGTAATATGATTTTTTGAAAAGCATAT
>ENA-UAJP01000303-UAJP01000303.1-human-gut-metagenome-genome-assembly--contig:-NODE-303-length-14903-cov-3.583109_pt1 | contig 14903 bp, 14 predicted proteins | sample MGYA00244429_ERZ654413 | MGnify/ENA primary metagenome ERZ654413 (study PRJEB26926, sample SAMN06164987) | human gut metagenome | biome: ENVO:00009003; feature: ENVO:2100002; material: ENVO:00002003... | reverse complement strand
CCACCAAAGCGTCCCATGGACACAATGGCCAAGAGGAATCGCTTGACGTTAACCCCGCTATTTTCATAGAAGGTACGGTCCTCAGTTGCTATGACAGCGTTCTCCAAGCTATCACTAATGGCATCCAGCTCCACATAAGTCCCTTTTTGCCCTGACAAAGAACCAGCTTGATTACCTTCTTTGTCATAGATAACCGTCGTAGCTTTCAAGGCATCTTGAAGATCTGAAACATTGGTCGTCTTGGCAATATAGAAAAGGTAGGAACCTACTGTCAGAACCAGCACAGCTAGCATGATAAAGAGAATTTTCCCAATATGATAGCGACGCCAGAAACGGCGAATAGGATTTCTTGGCGAAAGCGTAAACTTGCTCAAGAACGCCTGAACCTTACCTAAGGGTTTGGTGGTATCAATAGGTTTCTTTTGCTTAGAACGTTGATAACGTGACGTCTCTTGACTTTCCTGAGACATATCCAAGTCTTCAACGGCTTGTTCAACCTCATCAGGTTTCTTAGCGAACAATCCCTTTATCTTATCTTGTAAATCCTTCGATTTACTAGCAGACTGGGATTCCTTACCCTTTCCGCTAGTTTCTTCTTTAAAAAGTTTGTTTTTTAGATTATCAAAAAATGTCATAACCTTATTATACCAAGTTTTTACAGATTCTGTCCTCTTTTAAACGTTCATGATATAATGAAACCATGACTTTACACGTAGAAATTATCAATCCCTATCCTGCAACAACTGTCAAAGACTTGCTAGAAACTAAGCTCCTCATTCCTCGTAAGATTCGTCATTTCCTACGCACGAAAAAGCACGTCCTCATCAATGGAGAAGCTATTAATTGGCAGAGTCCTGTTGAAAAAGGTGATAAGATTAGCCTGACCTTTGATACAGAGGACTACCCTGAAAAAATTATCCCTATGGGAAATGCCAGTCTGGTTGAGCCTCTTTATGAGGATCAGCATCTCATCGTGGTCAATAAGCCTGAAGGAATGAAGACGCATGGTAATGAACCCACAGAAATTGCTCTACTTAACCATGTTTCGGCCTATTGTGGGCAAACCTGTTACGTCGTTCATCGACTAGACATGGAAACTAGTGGGGCTGTACTCTTCGCAAAAAATCCGTTTATCCTGCCAATTCTCAATAGACTCTTGGAAGATAAGAAGATTCAGCGTCAATACTGGGCTTTGGCTGAAGGTAAATTTCAGACCAAGGAGACTGTGTACAAAGACAAGATTGGACGCGACCGCCATGACCGTAGAAAACGAGTGGTTGATCCTAGAAAAGGGCAGGTTGCCTATACAACCATCACGCGCCTCAAAGCCTTCAAAGGAGCCAGTCTGGTCAACTGCCAACTAAAAACCGGCCGGACCCACCAAATTCGTGTTCATCTAGCCCATCATGGGCATGCCATTCTGGGGGATCCTCTTTATAGCCACCGAACCGCATCTCGACTCATGCTCCACGCCCACACTCTTAGTTTCACCCATCCCTTAACACTCGAAAAAATCACTGTTAAGGCCAGTTCAGACAGTTTTGAACAAGGGTTGAGAAATCACAAATAATAGAAGTAGGCTCATTCTCAAGCATAGTGCGAAAGGATTATCCTAATGATCCTCTAGTTATGACACAGTGGAAGCTTGCAAATAAGTTGCTTTTATTGACCTCAAAAGCCTTGACCACCTTGAATCTCCCTGGACATTATGTTAAGCTTTACATATCATATAAATTAGAGGAGTATTTAATTATGAATCCAGCAGATCAATGGTTAGCTATCAATGCCAAGTATTTCCCAACAGAACAAGTTCAGTACATCCGTCAACGTCTTGAAGCACTTCCTGAGCAACAACTTTCAATGCTTTACTCAATCAGCTTCCAAGATCCTACGATGATGCTTGTCATCTCACTTTTTGGTGGTTCTCTTGGAATCGACCGCTTTATTTTGGGACAAGTTGGTCTTGGTGTTGGTAAACTTTTGACATGTGGTGGATGTGGTATCTGGTCAATCGTTGACTGGTTCCTTATCATGGATGCTACTCGCCAATCAAACGCTCAAAAACTCTTTGCAGTTATTGGCTAATGAAAAACTATTTCACACGCTTGTGGGCCTACCACCAGCGTTTTTTTAGATTATATCTCTTAGTTTTAGTGGCAGTTTATGGAGTCTACCTTTTGCATCTGCCAACACCACTCAGTTTAATCCTAAGACCATTTGGACTTAAGGGCTGGAGCGCAGGCCTAACACGCGCTAGTGTTAGGCTCTTACACCTAGATTGGCAAGGAGCCTGGGACTATAATCCACTGATATATCCTCTAGTGGTCTATATCCTAACCTATTTCTTTCTCTTTCCCATCTTTAGTGATAAGAAGATTATTAGGAAATAAAGCAAACACTCTTATTCGATTCCCATTGCCGTCCCCTTACACTATTGCTATAATTGTAATTATCAACATTTTTATAATCAAGTTATCTGGAGGTTATACACATGAAACAACAAGATTGGATTGATTTTTTCCAAGCAGTTAATGGTCGTAATCCAAGTATTCAAGAAATGGCTGAAGCAGCTCAGAAAGGCGAGTTTGTCCGAGAAACTCCCAAACCAACTGTCGAAATAACAAAACCTGTCCCACAAAAAGAGACTGTAGAAACTGCCGAAAATGATGTTGACAATTATGATGTTGCTGAAGAACCACTAGCTGATACCAACTTAGAGGAACTACAGGATTTACCAAATACTAGCCCCGCGTCAAGTCAGACTAATGCTACCTTCCAACATCCAAATCATAACTTTAACGAGACTTGGACGCAACACGAAAGTAAGTCTCAAACAAACCTCATCATGATAGCCATCGCTTCTATCCCAGTTATCCTCTGGGCTCTTGCAATGATACTCTTTGGAATTGCCAGTGATGAGCTTAGTGGCGGCTTGCTCACGGCTTTTCTCTCCATCATCATTTCTTTACCCTTGGTAGTACTTCAAATATTACCAGCTCTTCTAAATAAAACCGATAAAAAATGGCCAATCTTTATCCTATCCTTTCTTCTAGGATGGACATTCATCGGTTGGGTTATCTTTCTTGTTATTTCTATCAATACGAATAAGGAAGCAGAGCGCATTAGACAGCAACAAATGATGATGCAAATGGCCGGGCAACAAGGAAGTTCTGATACATTTAACCCTTTTCAGTAATTAACAACAAATAATTGAAAAAAAGAAAACCCAGAAAAAGTTTCTCTACTTTTCCTAGGTTTTTTCTTTTGCTTTTTAAACTCTTAGTAACCCATCATTCCTGGATCCATAGCTGGCGCTGCTGGAGCCTCTGGTTCAGGTTTGTTGGCAACGACTGCTTCGGTTGTCAAGATAAGACTTGCTACTGAAGCGGCATTTTGAAGGGCAGAACGCGTTACCTTAACTGGGTCAATGATTCCTGCTTCAACCATATCTACCCATTCACCATTGGCAGCGTTAAATCCTGTACCAACTGGGCTATTCTTCAATTTATCGATGATAACGGAACCTTCATATCCAGCATTATAGGCAATTTGGCGAACTGGCTCTTCCAAAGCACGGAGTACAATATTACGTCCTGTAGCGTCGTCACCTTCAAGATCAAGTTCAGCAACCTTAGCAATGACGTTAACAAGAGCTGTACCTCCACCTGCTACGATACCTTCTTCAACAGCGGCACGAGTAGCGTTAAGGGCATCTTCGATACGAAGTTTCATTTCTTTAAGGGCTGTTTCAGTGGCCGCACCAACCTTAACAACTGCAACCCCACCTGACAATTTAGCCAAACGTTCTTGAAGTTTTTCACGATCAAACTCAGATGTTGTTGTTTCCAATTGAGATTTAATGAGGTTAACACGGTTAGCAATGGCTTCTACGCTTCCTGCTCCTTCAACGATAACTGTGCTATCCTTATCCACAGTTACTTTCGAAGCCTGACCAAGTGCTGCCATAGTTGCATCCTTAAGTTCAAGACCAAGATCCTCAGTAATAACAGTTGCTCCAGTCAATACAGCAATGTCTTCCAGCATCGCTTTACGACGGTCACCAAAGCCAGGCGCCTTAACAGCAACGACATTGAAAGTTCCACGAATCTTGTTAAGAACAAGTGTTGGAAGCGCTTCACCATCCACGTCATCAGCAATAATCAAAAGTGGACGACTTGTCTTAAGCACTTCTTCCAAGAGTGGGAGGACATCTTGAATATTTGAAATTTTCTTGTCAGTCACAAGGATAAATGGATTTTCAAGGTCAGCGACCATTTTTTCATTATCAGTAACCATGTACTGAGAAAGATAACCACGGTCAAACTGCATACCTTCAACCACTTCGAGTTCTGTCTCCATACCACGAGACTCTTCAATAGTGATAACACCGTCATTACCCACACGTTCCATAGCTTCTGAAATGTATTCACCAACTTTTTCAGAGCGTGATGAAACCGCTGCGACTTGGGCAATGGCTTCTTTATTAGCAACTGGTTGAGCAATGGCTTTAAGCTCTTCCACAGCTGTAGCTACAGCTGCTTCAATCCCACGACGGATACCGATTGGATTAGCACCAGCCGTTACATTTTTTAGACCTTCACGGACAATAGCTTGTGTCAAAACAGTGGCTGTAGTTGTTCCGTCACCGGCAATATCGTTAGTTTTTGAAGCCACTTCGCTGACGAGCTTGGCACCCATATTTTCAAAGTGATCTTCGAGTTCGATTTCTTTAGCAATTGTCACACCATCATTAGTGATAAGAGGTGAGCCAAAAGCTTTTTCCAAAACCACGTTACGACCTTTAGGGCCAAGCGTTACCTTAACTGTATCAGCTAAAGTATCAACACCACGAACCATTGCTGCGCGTGCATCTGATGAAAATTTAATATCTTTTGCCATAGTTACTCCTTCTTTATCTTAGTTTATATCTGATTAGCATTGACCTAAGCTAGGACCGCTAAAATATCTGCTTCACGGATAATTGAAACGGAATCATCTCCGTCTTTAACATTGACACCTGCACCATTTTCAACAAGGACTTTATCGCCTGCTGCAACACTAGGTGCAATCAATTCACCAGTAAGAGTACGGATTCCTTCACCTACTGCCAAAACCTCAGCAGTCTTTGTAGCTTCATGACTAGCTCCTGCCAATACAAAGCCACTAGCTGTTTTTTCTTCTGTTTCTTCAAAACGGACAACGATACGATCGCCCAATGGTTTCAATGCCATACCAATTACCTCCAAATGTTATTTGTTATTAGTAACGTGTGAAACGTTATTTTTAGCACTCATTAACCAAGAGTGCTAATCTATATATTTATTTTAGCACTTGGTCAAAAATAGTCAAGAAAAAACTACCCAAAATCTGAACTTTGGATAGTTTCTTTTTGCTTATTAACCGAGTACCAAGGCATCGTCATTGAGGACTTGTCCACTATTTTTGTGGAAGAGATCCATAAGTTCTGCAACAGTGAGATTTTTCTTTTCCTCACCTCGCACATCGACGACGATTTTACCATGATAGAGCATGACCAGACGGTTCCCATATTCGATAGCATGTTCCATATTATGGGTAATCATAAGAGTTGTCAATTCTTGTTCTTCAACAATCTTACGTGTCAAATTCATGACCATATCACTTGTCTTAGGATCTAGTGCTGCTGTGTGTTCATCCAAAAGCAAGATTTTTGGACGAACCAAGGTTGCCATAGCAAGTGTCAAGGCCTGACGTTGTCCACCTGACAAGAAATTAGCATCGGTCTTCATACGATTCTCAAGACCAAGACCAAGATCTACCAAGGCTTCCTTGAAGACTTGACGCTCGCTTTCAGTGATAGACTTTTTAAAGAAGCTACGTTTCTTACCACGACGATAAGCAATCGCCATATTTTCTTCGATAGAAAGGTTTGTCGCTGTCCCCATTCGAGGATCTTGGAAAACACGGCTAATGTCTTTAGAGCGCTCATCTACAGATGCTTTCTTAATAGATTGCCCCTCTAACAAGATATCCCCCTCATCAATGCTAAGAACACCAGCAATTGAATTCATCAAGGTTGATTTACCAGCACCATTTCCCCCGATGACAGAGATAAAATCTCCCTGCTCAATGTCGAGATCCAAACCACGAAGGACGTGATTTTCATTGACTGTGCCTTTTTCAAAGGTTTTATGAATCTGTTGTAAACTAAGTAAAGCCATTACTTGTCACCTCCTGAAGTCAAGGATTTGTTGGGTTTGATTTTCAATTTTTGTCGTACTTCAGGCACATAAAGGATGATAGCAAGCAAGATGGCTGAAGCCAATTTCAACATTTGAGCATCAACGTTCATGGCAAGGATAATAACCAAGACCAAACGGTAGAGAACAGCACCTACGACAATTGACCAGAGGCGTTTGCCAAGTGGTAGATACTTGACGATAACTTCGGCTAAGATGATTGCAGCCAAGCCATTTACGATTGTACCAGTACCCATATTCATATCCGCATAGCCATTGTTTTGAGCTAGGAGGGCACCTGATAGGGCAATCAAACCATTGGAAATCATGTAGCCAAGAATCTTCATACGGTCAACCTTGATACCATTGGCTTCACCCATGGCAAGGTTATCACCTGTCGCACGAAGGGCCAGACCAACCTGCGTATTAAGGAGGACAACTAGCATGAGTACCACAAGACTCACAAAGATAAGTCCTAATAGGATTACACCATTCAGCTTAGACAAACCAAGCCCCATCACCATAGTTACCAGCGTATTATGTCCTGAAAGAGAGACATTGGCACTACCAAGAACCAAAAGGTTAACTGAATAGAGCCCTGTTAAGGTAATAATCCCTGTTAAAAGTGCTGGTATCTTCATTTTCGTATGCATAAAGCCAGACACAGCTCCAGCAAGCATACCAGCTACAAAACCACCTAGAGTCGCAAAGATTGGGTTGATTCCACGGATAATCATGATAGTTGTCGTTGCAGCACCAAGTGGGAAGGCCCCCTCAGCTGTCAAATCAGCAAGGTCCAAAATACGGAAGGTAATGAAGACCCCAATAGCCATAATCGCCCAGAGAAGTCCCTGAGAAATGGATGTTAGAACCACATTTGAAAAGCCATTCTTAGATGACTTATTCACCTTAAGCTTAATGACACCCTTATCTTTTTTGGCAATCGGTTTGTCATCTTGTGTTGATGCTTTAGATTCCTCGTCACTAATGCTAGAAACATCAATACCAAGTTCTTTAGCCATGTCATGGTTAACCACAACATTTAGTGTTTTAGGATACTCTGCATCGACATCCTTGACCTTCTCACCTCGGAGAACACGGCCTGCCAACTTACCTGTTTGACGACCAAGCGCTTCATAGTTGGTTCCATAAGTGAATAGGACACCTTTTTCTACACTACCAGCGTCACTACCAACAACTGGAACCTTAGTCTCTTTAGAAAGATCTACCAAGGTATTAATAGCACTAACAATAGTATTGTCAGTTGGGATGAAGATGACTTGGGTCTGACTCATCAAGCTCTTGGCTGTATCTTGGATATCGTTGGTTGATGAAATTCCCTTAATAACCGTTTCAATACCAGCTTCCTTGAAGTATTTCTTGGCTTCTTCAACCTGAACTTCTGAGTTACGCTCACTGGTCGTATACATAATCCCAACTTTTTTAGTGTTTGGAAAGACCTTTTTCAACAATTCAACCTGTTTATTGATAGGGGACATGTCACTTGTCCCTGTCACATTTCCTCCAACATTGTCCATAGACTTAACCAGTTTAGCTGAGACTGGATCTGTGACAGCTGTAAAGAGAATTGGCTTGTCCTTTGTCAAACTACTCAAAGACTGGGCTGCTGGGGTTGCGATAGCCAACATGACATCATTATCTTCAATAAGCGACTGAGAAATCGTCTGCAAGTTAGACTGATCCCCTTGTGCATTCTGATAATCAATTTTGATGTTCTTACCGTCGACATAACCTTCCTCTTTGAGTTCTTCAATGAACCCTTTACGTGTCGCTGACAAGGAAGGATGTTCCACATATTGGAGCACACCGACGTGAACCAAATCTTTATTAGAAGCATTGGAACATGCTACCAAGAGGACAGCTGTGATAACAGCCATCATACTGACCAAGAATTTCTTCATCTTGTATACCTCTATTTTTTATTCTATCTATTTCCAATTTTCTTTTATGCTTTTTCCGAGACGATAGGGTCAAAAGAAAATTAAAAATAGACCACGGTATGAAAAAAACCAGTTAGGACAGGCCCAACTGGTTTTCTGCATTTTGACTAGCACAGGCTAGCTTATGTCACCGGTTAGACCTATTCATCTAATCGGCTAATCCATCACAAAATGCTTTAGCTTCATAGATACAAACTGACTGACGCTTGTATCCTGAAACACAAACGTCCTATCTAAAGAAACTAAAGTAATAAAAAGCTTTAAGATTTCCCAAATGGGTCGCTTTATTAAGCATGTGATGCCTCCGTAGTTATGATAGTTTTAAGTTTACACTATTTAGACAATTCTGTCAAATTGGAATTTACTCTCTTTTCTCTCAATTTATCATTATCACTGCAAAAGAAAAATCTCTTCCTGCTCCAGCAAGAAAAGATTTTTTAATCTTAAGCATCTTGTTCTGTTGTTAAGATAGCAAGTGTTTCAATCAAGTTATCGGCATTAACTTCAATAGTATCACCAGTTGCCTTGATTTTAACTTCGACAACACCTTCGCTAGCTTTTTTACCAACTGTCACACGGATTGGAAGTCCAATGAGGTCACTATCAGAGAATTTAGAACCGACACGCTCATTACGATCATCTGTCAAGACATCATAACCTTCAGCCATAAGAGCTGCTTCCAAACGTTCTGTCAAAGCATTGGCTTCTTCATCCTTAGTGTTAACTGTGATCAAGTGAACATCATATGGAGCCAATTCTTTAGGGAAGTTAATTCCCCATGCATAGCGGTATTGACCTTTTGGTGTCTTGTTAACAAAGAGACGTGCATGTTGTTCGATCACAGCTGACAAGATACGGCTAACACCGATACCGTAACATCCCATGATAATTGGAACAGCACGGCCATTTTCATCAAGAACGTTAGCACCCATACTTTCAGAGTAACGTGTCCCAAGTTTAAAGATATGACCAATCTCGATACCACGCGCAAACTGAAGGACACCTTGACCGTCTGGAGAAATTTCACCCTCTTTAACTTCACGAATATCCACGTATTCTGCCTTGAAGTCACGCTCTGGGTTAACACCTGTCAAGTGGTAACCATCTTCATTGGCTCCAACAACTGCATTAGCCACGTCTTGAACCTTACGGTCCGCAACGATGCGAACATTTTCAGGAAGGTTAACTGGACCAAGGGAACCGAAGTTAGCACCAAAGACTTGACGTGCTTCATCTTCCGTAGCTGGTTCGAGGAAATCAGCAGCAAGGTAGTTTTTCAACTTCACATCGTTAACCTGATCATTACCGACAAGAAGAGCCACCACTGGTTCATCATCAGCAATGAAAAGCAAAGTCTTGATGGTTTGTTCTTCTGGAACATTCAAGAAAGCAGCGACTTCATCAATTGACTTGCAATCTGGTGTTTCAACACGAGTCACTTCTTCTTGAGTCACAACCTTAGTCGCTGGTGTGTAGGCGTTTGTTGCCATCTCAAGGTTAGCTGCATAGCTTGACTCTGTAGAGTAGGCAATTGTATCTTCACCAGATACCAACCATGATGTCAATTCTTTCTTGATTTCTTCCATGACATCTTCTGGGATCTCATCCAATGAAGCAATTGACTTGTCAAGAACTACCCAACGGTTGAGATCTGTACGCTCAGGAGTAACCGCCATAAATTCTTGAGAATCCTTACCACCCATGGCACCACCATCACCGATGATTCCCTTAAATTCAAGGCCAGCACGTGTAAAGATAGCCTCGTAAGCTTTACGGTAGTCTTCATAGGTTACATCCAAATCTTCATAGTTTTGGTGGAAACTATAAGCATCCTTCATGATAAATTCACGTGTACGAAGAAGACCGTTACGAGGACGTTTTTCATCACGGTATTTTGATTGGATTTGGTAGAGATTAAGTGGCAATTGTTTGTATGATTTAACTGCATCACGAACCAAGGCTGTAAACGTTTCTTCGTGAGTTGGACCGAGGATAAAGTCAGATTTATCACGGTTTTTTAGTTTATAAAGGTCTTCACCGTAAGTTTCATAACGGCCTGACTCACGCCACAAATCTGCTGTCAAAAGCGCTGGCGCCAACATTTCAACCGCACCGATTTTTTCAAACTCCTCACGCATGATAGTTTTGAATTTCTCGATAGCACGATTTGCCAATGGCATATAAGCATAGATACCAGCAGAGACCTGACGCACGTAACCCGCACGTACCATAAGAGCATGACTGATAACTTGAGCATCACTTGGCATTTCACGAAGTGTTGGAATCAACATTTTACTTTGTTTCATCATTTACATACTAAGGAGGCTGGCCCTTGGGTCAAGTCCCTTAGACTTCCTTTCGTTTCTTTGTTTCTAATTAAAAGAAAGCACGCATAATATCATTCCAAGTGACTGCAATCATAAGAACAACCATGATAGCAACACCTGCAAGTGTAATATAGCTTTCAATTTCTTGATTAAGTGGTTTACGACGAATGGCTTCAATAATATTCATAACAATTTTTCCACCGTCAAGGGCTGGAATTGGGATAAGATTGAAAATTCCCAAGTTAATTGAGAGCATCCCCATAAGGTTAAGAATGGAAATCAAGCCACTTTCTGAAGCCTGGGCAGACATCTGGAACATGGCAACTGGTCCACCAAGTTTATTCAAACTAAAGTTGGTGATAAGCCCCTTGAGTGCCACGAGAATTTTGAAGGCCCCTTCCCAAGCCATTTGGAAACCACCAAAAATCTTATCTTTTAGACCTGTTTTTAAGGCAGGAGAAACACCCAAAAAGTAGCTACCTTGACTCTCCTTAGGTTTAACAGAGACCGTTTCTTCCTGACCGTTACTTCTCTTAACCGTCACAGAAAGGCTGTCACCTTTGGAGAATTTTTGAGTATTCTCTGTCAATGCTTCCTTCAAGCTGTCCCAATCAGTAACCTTGTCCTTATTGATAGCCTCGATGGCATCACCATTTTTCAAGCCTGCTACCTGAGCAGCACCACCATCAGCCACCTGAATACGGTTGGTTGATGTGTCTTGAACACCACCTTGAACAAAGGCTAAGATAATAAAGACAAGCACCCCAAGAATGAAGTTATTCATAGGACCAGCAAAGTTGGTAATTAAGCGTCCCCAAATGCTAGCATTTTGATATTGGACATCCTTAGGAGCGATACGAAGTTCTGTACCATCCTCCTCAACGATAGTGGCATCATGGTCAACCTCATAGGTCTTGGTCTCATCTAGGACTAGACCTGTAATGGTTAACTTATCTTCCAAATCATAGGCAGTGACGTTCATAGGTAAAGCCGTCTGGTCAACCTGGCGATCCGAAAGATTGATACGTCTTACCTTACCATCTGATCCAATCGTTAGACTAGCAGGACTACCTGTTTTAATCTCAGTTGTATCTTCACCCCAACCAGCCATACGGACATAACCACCCAAAGGGAGAATACGGATAGTATAAACGGTACCATCCTTACCAGTGTGTGCAAAAATTTTCGGTCCCATACCAATGGCAAATTCACGAACCAAAATTCCTGAACGTTTGGCGAAAAAGAAGTGACCAAACTCATGGAAAACGACAATCACACAGAAAATCAGTAAAAAGGTAATAATAGCTTTCATCTAGACACCCCCACTCTTAAAAAAGTCCTAGGAAGTGCATGATTGGGAAAACGAAGATCCAGCTGTCACAACGATCCAAAATACCACCATGCCCAGGAATGAGATTGCCTGAGTCTTTAACGCCAAAGTGACGTTTAATAGCTGATTCAACCAAATCACCAAATTGACCAAAAATACTAAAGAGAATCGTACAGATAAGCAACCAGAAGAAGTTATGAGGGGCATAAACTCCGTGGTTAATCAAACCAAAGATAAGAGCCACAATGATTGCTGATAAGATACCACCGACACTACCTTCAATAGTCTTATTTGGTGATACTTTTGGCAATAACTTATTTTGACCAAATTGACGACCAAAGAGGTAAGCCCCAATATCCGTTGCCCAAACAATAAAAAGGGCAAAGAGAACCTTTTCCCAACTATCCAAACGTGCTGCAATGAGATTTTGGAAACCAAAACCAACATAAAAGGCAGATGCGATTGGATAAGCTGCATCGTCAAAAGAATAGTGGTCGCTATTAAGGACAGTCCCCGCTAGAATCAAAAATGAAATAACAGCGAAACCTGTCACACTAGCATTTGTTGGAAGACTGATAAAATACCGATCAATCGGTACAGCCAAGATAAAGGCTGCCACCATTGATAAAATACCCTCGATAGAGAAAATCTCCAAGTGCTTCATGCGAAGCATCTCAGACACCGCAACCATGGCCATAGCTCCAACCAAAAGTTGGAAAGGAAGACCACCGATAAAGAGCAATGGGAGGAAAATGGCTGCTGCCACACCCCCACCAATTAAACGTTCTTGCATGAGAGGTCCTTTCTAGACACCACCGAAGCGACGGTGACGTTTATTGTAGTCAGAGATGGCTTGACGTAGCCCCTGCTGGTCAAAGTCTGGCCAGAAAACATCTGTGAAGTAAAACTCACTATAGGCAGATTGCCAAGGTAAGAAATTACTAAGACGAAGCTCGCCACTCGTACGGATAATTAAATCTGGATCACGATAGAGGTAAGGCAATTTATCTGTCATCAAATGCTTAGCAATGAGATCTTCATCAATAGCTTCAGGACTGAGTTTTCCTGCTTCAACCTCTTTAGCAATCGCTTGAACAGCAGATACAATCTCCGCACGACCACCATAGTTCAGTGCAAAATTGAGAACCAAACCGGAATTATGTTTTGTCTGCTCAACTGCCTTTTCAAGAGCATCTAAAGTATCCTTAGGCAAACGACTGTTGTCTCCGATTGTCAAAATACGAACATTGTTTTTGTCTAATTCTGGTACATACTTGTTAAAAAATTCAACTGGCAAATTCATGATGAATTTCACTTCATCTTGTGGGCGTGACCAGTTTTCAGTTGAGAAGGCATAGACTGTCAATACCTTAACTCCAAGTTGTGATGCTTCGATAGTTACCTTTTGCAAGGCGTCCATCCCAGCCTTATGCCCCATCACACGTGGTTGTAGACGCTTTTTAGCCCAACGGCCATTTCCATCCATAATAATACCAATATGGTTGGGAATATTGTCTAGAACCTCTTGATGAGATTTTTTTCTAAATTTAAACATGGAATATCCTCTAAATATAGTTTACCCTTTATTTTACCACATTTTCAGGGGTTCTGAACAGCTTTTAATACCGATAAGATTAGAAAACGCAAAAAGACCAGGATTTAACCTAGTCTCAAATACACATCTTACTTTTCATCAGCAGACTCAATTGCTGAATCTTCTTCGATAATTGTCTCTTTAGTTGTTTCTGCTGTTTCTGTAGTTGGTGCTGGTGTGATTACTTTCATGATTGAACGACTCAAATCAAAGGTCAAGAAGACACCTTCTGCATCCAAAACAATACGGTTATTTTCTTTGTCAATCTCATCAACAATAGCAATCAAACCACCGATTGTTTCAACTTCAGCACCCTTAGCAAGGCCTGCAAAACGATCTTCCTGCGCCTTTGCTTGGCGACGACGGCTGAAAGCCACATAAGCAACAATGGCGACCACATAAATGGCCAAAACTAGCATCATATTCATATTTCGTATTCCTCCAATAATTCACTTGGCTACTACTATATCAGATTAAGTCAGGACAAGCAAGACAAATCCTTAGGCAGACCACATAAAAACACTTTCCGTCATGAGGAAAGTGTTGAATGAGATTACATATCTGCTACGTTGTGGTAAACCTTTTGAACATCATCGTCTGCTTCAAGCGCATCAATAAGTCCTTCGAAAACTTCAAGGTCTTCACCTTCAAGAGTAACCTCAGTTTGTGGAATCATTTCAAGTTCAGTCACTTGGAACTCTTCTTGTCCGTTAGCACGGAGAGCTTCCAACGCTTTATGAAGATCTGTTGGCTCAGTATAAACAGTGATAGTACCATCTTCTGCTTCTACATCTTCAACTTCTACATCTGCTTCAAGCAATTGTTCAAAGATTGCATCTGCATCTTCACCTGCAAAAACGATAACACCTTTTTTATCAAACATGTATGAAACAGAACCTGAAGCACCCATGTTACCACCGTTTTTACCAAAGGCAGTACGTACGTTAGCAGCTGTACGGTTAACGTTTGAAGTCAAAGTATCTACGATGATCATAGAACCATTTGGCCCAAACCCTTCATAACGTCCTTCAACGAAAGTTTCATCTGTGTTACCTTTAGCCTTATCAATGGCCTTATCAATAACGTGTTTTGGCACTTGCGCTTGTTTAGCACGCTCCAAAACGAATTTCAAAGCTGAGTTTGATTCTGGATCTGGTTCACCTTGTTTAGCAGCTACATAGATTTCAACACCAAACTTAGCGTACACCTTAGAGTTTGCACCATCTTTAGCAGTTTTCTTAGCAACGATATTAGCCCATTTACGTCCCATGGGATTCACCTCTTCTAAGAGATTTGCATCTCTGATTTGTTTTTTCTTTTTTGAAAATAGCAGAATTTGCTAAATTCACAATCCCTTACATTATAGCACTTTGACTGCCGTTAGTAAAATTGAAATAAATCCTAAACATTTATCATATGAAACATTTACTCAGTGGCCTCTCCCAAACGAATAATCTTATCAAAATATGCTTC
>ENA-UAJP01000265-UAJP01000265.1-human-gut-metagenome-genome-assembly--contig:-NODE-265-length-16867-cov-9.460802_pt1 | contig 16867 bp, 34 predicted proteins | sample MGYA00244429_ERZ654413 | MGnify/ENA primary metagenome ERZ654413 (study PRJEB26926, sample SAMN06164987) | human gut metagenome | biome: ENVO:00009003; feature: ENVO:2100002; material: ENVO:00002003... | reverse complement strand
AAGGCTATTCGTCGGCAGCGTCAGATGTGTATAAGAGACAGTACATATACTGTATAATTCGTTGATATCACTTTTTAATCTATAAATTATATCATTCAATTCTTTTAGATATGTTTGATAATTTATAATATCTGCATCAGGTAGATTTTCAAAGCTAATACTTTTTACTAATTCTAAATTTTCTTCTAATGATTTTATTTGATAATTTAATTGTACAAAGTCAAACTCTTTTAAAGTATTTATCTTATATAAAAGTAAATCTATATCAAATAATGCTAAATCTACAGAATTAAGTAACACTTGATACGCTTTATTACTATACTTTTTAGAAAAATTCTTTTGATTTAAATAGTTTTTTACTGATATATATAACGCTACTAAAGAAACAACAATTGGTATAATTTTATCCCAATATTTGAACATTAAATTTCACCTCAATAAATATAATACAAAAGCCTAGCCATAAAGACTAGACTTCTTGAAGTGAAATTTAATTTAACAACTAAAGTACGCATTAGTAAGTTTTAACTCTCGTAGTCTATAAAGCGACTAACCTAACTTACCTTTGCTACAATACCATAATAGCACGGAAAGTCTTCACTTAATCTACACTGTTTCTACACTTGTTCTACACTTTTTTATTCTAAATTAAACATTTGTTCTGTTTACATGAAATAAAAAAACGATATACTGAAGATACGTCATATCAGTATATCGTCTCGTTCCTAGCTTATCTCCTAGGAACTTTTTTTATTGTATTAATTAATTCATTTCATACTTTAAATCATGAAATGAATTTAACTAAACTAGCCTAATACCTAGTATTATTAATGTTATAGATACTGTTACAATGCACAATGTAAATATCCAGTTAAATTTATATTTTGAATTTTTATTGTCAAATACTTTTTTCATGCCTATAAATAAAGTCATTATTATCAAATAAATAAGTATTAGATATATTCCCCCAACTATTAATACATAACCTATATTACCCATAGTTGGAGTGTCTATATTCTTTAATATATTACCAAACACTTGTACAGATCCCATCAATGCAAAAGATAACGCTGTAAATACGCCTAAGATACCAACAAATTCAGAGTAAATACCATTAACTTTGTTTTCAGCTTGGTTTGCTTTTTGTGTAACAGTTTTGAACTTCTTCCCCACTGTTTCTATATTATCGTTAGCTTTATTTAATTCAACTTCAATATTTTCCATTATTTCGCTAGCTTTACTAACATTTTCGTTTACATCTTTAGTAATGCTATCAATATATTGTCTTTGATAACAACTTAACACAACATGACGCCAAAAATGCTGTAAATTGTCTTTACCTTTACTACCTAATGGAGATGAATTAGAAAATTGACTAAAATGATCTTCGCTTTCAATTCCAAAAAATATCTTTAGATTAGCAAAATCTATCTCATTTAAACTATATATGGTTTTGCTAATGACTGAATAATTTTTACAGATTTTTTCACTTTTTCCTAAATTATCAATTAATTTCTGTATTTTATTATTAACTTCGGCATTGTCAATATCATAAATCGGATACCTGATAAATATTTCTAGTACTTCTTTTACTGATACTTCTTGTTTTTCCAACTTATACCCCTAACTTCAATCTACAATCATTAAAACAAGCTGCTATTTCTTCATTAGTATAATGTATGACTATTTGTGCTAATACTTGTTCCTTATAATCTTTCCAACTACTATGATAATGCGTTAAATTTACTAATTCCCAGGTTTCAACATCTAGCATTTTAGATATAACTTCTTGTAAGATTTTCTTAAATTCATTTGGTAAATTAACTTCTTCTGAATAAAACTCAATTTTTTCTTTATTAAAGTAAATACTTTTGTTCTCTATTGGAGCAGGTCCATAATATTTAAAATCACCGTATACTTCTTCCTCAACTGGTCCATATCTCCACTTAGAAAAATTGCCATTTATTAAAGGAGTATCGTATTCAGATAAACAATAACCCTGTAAAAAGAATAATACCTTTTGTAGCTTTAGATTTGTTACTGGCTTATCTTCTTTTTTAGCAACACCAATTATAAAATTAGCCACAGCCATAGGGCTTTGTAATTCAAATTTTTCCATCATTATCCACTCCTTTCAATAAAATTATATCACATGTTGTTAAGCAATATGCCTTGACACTATTTGGTTGTCAGCATCATATTTAGTGACAATGACTTAAATCGCCTACAAAAAAACCCTCCGTCTTCAGAACATATCTGCCACCTCAATGTGGAACGGAAGGGATTGATCTCTATATGTGTATTATAAAATATTATTCTTATATGCGTCAATATGGTTACATTTCCATTAAAATACAATATATTGTATTTTAATAATTAGATTTACCATTATATTAATAAATCATCTGAACATATATACTACATATAGTGGTATAAATTAATAAAAATATTTTTTACTCAACATATACATGTAAATCAGGACAGTTAACCTTCATCTCCAAACCATCAGCAAATTCATTTAACGCCCTTTTCTTTACTTGATAATATCTTGTATTTTCAAAATGTAGTCTTATCATTGCTTCAACCGCTGATATTTTACCTAATACATTATCTAGGACAATTTTTAACTCAAATGAGCCTTTATCATAGGTTTGACTAACGCCGTCAACAATCGACTTAGCGTAAAGGTATTTTACTAATTTTTCTTCGTTGCTGTTTCCTATACTTCCACCAGGCATACCACTTAAACTGGGACTTTGTATAAACTCTGGACTTGCCTGTTGATATATCTTGTATAGTCTTGGATAGTAACGTTTGTCAGTTAGAAACCTTGCCACATTATCAGCTGTTTTATCATAGTCAATGTTTTTCATTCCGGGTATCATTAATTCTTCCAAGCTAAGCACTCTCCCTGTGGTATAATTATTTTAGTTGATTTAAGTGGCACGTTTCCAAGGGAGCGTGCTTTTTTATTAGTTATAGCTTCTAACCATATCGACCAATTGCTGTTCTTTACCTTTCCATTGACGTTTAGTTTTTCGATAATCAAAATGTCCTGGATACTTATTGTTTGGGTTTGTTTCTTCTAGTCCTAATTCACGTTTTCTAACTATCCAAGTTAAATTTGTATTCACATCTAGAATTGACGCTGTATTCTCATAAACTCTAATAACTTCTACTTCTTTATGATTATTTCCAAAAATATCCTTAACATTAAAATGTACTTTTCCCATAGTTTTCTCCTAAAAATTATCATCATGAATGTTAGCTATTACAGAAACTTTAACTTGTGTTTCAGCTGCGTTGTGGTCTTTAGCTCTGACAATCATGTTTTTAACGACACTATCAACAATGTATTCAACTAAATATAATTTCATCTAATCAATCCTTTCTCTTATATTTCTAGCTAGCTAAACCCTGCCACGCTCTCAAAACGTGCGATAGTCTCAAATCATGCTAATGCAGGGCTGATAGTTACAGGCTTACGAAGAACATGTTACGGAGATTTATCTCCTCTCAATTTTGAATTTGCCTGTAACTTTTTGTGTATTTAAAAGATTAAGTAAGTTTTATAAACCCTAATTTTTGGCAATAAATTTGCTTGGTTGCTACGGCATAAAATAATGGGAAAGAGAAATTTCACCTACCTTTTTTAATAAATTTTGTTGTTTGTAGCTTCCTTGCATCTTTACTGCCTATGACTTGAAAACCTTTGACAAGTTCCAAGCCTACGTTTGTTTGAGATCCTGATTTTTTACACGGCATTGTGTGAATGTATACCGTTCAAACGTTAGTAGTTTAATGACTTGCTAAGGTCAGACGTTTTTCTTATAAATTATCGTATAGTGAACTACATTATTGTTTGTTAGTACGAAGATAGTTTTAGATAAAGCTTTTGTTTCATTATCTGCTAAATAATTGATTTCAAGTGCCAATGCTCCACGTTCGCTAGTATATTCACTAACGCTTGATATTTCAGTAAAAGTAAATGTATCTCCGTCATTTAGATAAACGATCACTTTCTCAACATTGCCTTCATGTAGCATTGTGATTCCTCCTAAAATACGTTTATTTCTGCATGAGCTAAAACATCATCATAGTCTCCAATATTATGAAATAGGTCATCCATTGTCTTATAAGCTCCAAATATACGGTTAGTGCTTAGGTTAACTGCAAAAAGTTCTCCCTTTTCGTTATTTGCTATAAGATATAAAAAATCACTACTACTCCTAATAACATTGCCAACTTGATGTGTTTGCTTAGTGCTGTTGCTTTTATAATTAATCTTCATTTACTCATCTCCTAAATTGATACCTAAAATCATAGATAAAAGCATTAGTTTGTCTTCTTCTTTCAAATTTTTCAAAATAGTGTATACAGTAAATAGCACGTCTTTTCTGTTTCCGAAAACATTAGTTGCGACTCCTGTGCCTTTACCTAACGCTATTACTCCTGCTTCATAGCCTTCTTTTTTCAATATTTTAGCTATTTCAGTTGCTTGCTCCTGTATTTTTTTAACTTCTTTCATATCTACTTTCTTCTGATAATTCATGTCATTTTCTCCTCGTCTGTTTACGTTTTTTTCAAAAAAAGGTAAACTATTAACATCACACGTTATAGTTTTTATTTTTTCTAAAATACTATTCTTCTTCAAACTCAATCTTGCTCAAGTGTTTAACTACTATACTTATAATTTTTCCGATAACTGCTAAATCTTCCTGTTCGATGAGTATGCTTGTATGAATATCAAATATATTATATTTATCGCTACTAATCTCTACCATGCTCGTTTTGTAATTTATAAACAAATTTCTAAACTTTTTTTCTTGAAATTCATCATCTAAAAAATAATCATTTTTGTGGCGGTCATAAATTATCAAATCTAATTCCTGATACTCATTTTTCGAAAGTTCTTTCTTTAAATCTTTAAAAATATTATCAATATTTGTGTTCATATTTTTTTCTCCTTTTGGCTCAATTTATATAATCGCGGCAAATTAATCTAACTCGATTCTACCTAAATGCTTCATAACAATACTTAAAATTTTCCCAATTTTTTCAAAATCAACAAATCTCAAATAATCTTCATCTTCGATTTCCCAGTTATCTCTGTCATAACGCTTGACAAGTATGGTTTTGTTTTTATAATAAATTCGCACTTCGTCTAATAACTCTTCATCAAAATCAATATCATCATCATAACGATCTTTAAGGTCAATAGCGTCAATTCTCAGCCCTTCACGTAATCCGTAATTATCTGGGAATTCACTATCTAGCTCCTTAAGCATGTTGAGCATGTTTTCATTCATAATCATCATAACCAGCTCTCCTTTTGGTCGATATTCTTTAAATGCTTTCCTACAATCGCAACGGCTTTAGTGATAACATCTAGGTCTTCGTATTTAACTGTAAAAAATCTAATTGAACATTTATCAATGTAATTCGGATAAACAGAAACTGTATTCCCGTTGTAAATAATTTGGATTTCTTCAACGATTTTTTCGTCAAAATCTGGTTCATCTTCATAAATCTTGCCGTCTTCATCAATTGCCAGCATGTACAATCCATGATTTACACGATCATAAATTTTAGGAAATTCATTCTTTAGTTCCGTTATCATGTTTTCCATGTTTTTATTCATCTTCTTCATCTCCTAGCTTGTAATCAACAATTAGCTTAGCTTTGACTAATTTATCTCCAACAGAACCATAATCTTCAGCCAATATTTTTAAAGTGGCACAATCTGGAGTAAAAATTCTTCCATTGCTTAAATCTACAAGACAATAAAATCCTGCGTCATCACGGGCAACTAAAAAAGGTGATCCAAATCGTGAAATTACATTACCTACTTTGTAAATACCTTTGCTTATATCTTTAACTGAATTTTTGTATTCAATTTCCATTTTTAAATCTCCTTTTAAATTCCTATAAAGTCCGTTACATCATAATCAACGCTTTGCATCACGTCATAGAACTCAACTATCTGTTTACCTTTGCGATTAGTTCGTTCGTGCCTTGTGTTTACGTTTTTAGTCAATCCATAGATTTTCATTTTAAAGTCATTGGTTCGTGGCACTACTACTTCAACAGGTACACCGTATTTTCTAGCAAACAAATTAAATCTCAACTTGGCAGCAGTATCGGCTCCAAATTGTGTATTAATGCTAGGCTTAACATCATATACATGCTTGACTTTTCCTTTTCTATCGAAAACTACAAAATCTGGAGCATAACTAATCCTGGTTAAATTAACACCACCCATAGCTACTTTATCTTTAATTACGTAACTAGGATGAACTTCGTATTTATACCCGCTATTCTGGATAAAATTTTCATAGAATTTAGCTTCTTTTTGACTGTCAAAAGTAAAACTACCAATCGTTACTTTTTTTGCTGTATGGTTCATTTTGACGCTCCTCTAACGTGATGTTTTTCTTCAAACTTTTGGATAATTTCTTCTTTTCCATTTTTCTTACCTTTTTCGTAAGAAATTCTGCACGATTCATTGATAGCAGTCTTAGCTTCTTCTATTTTCTTATCAAAAATTTCAGCGGCTTCTTGAAAGCTTGTAACTTCCTTTCCACTTTTACCAGTTTCTCTAGCCCATGCTACAATTGCTCTTCCAAAGTCAGGAAAATAACGTCTCTTTTCTGCTTGTTTACCGTTTTTATTAACTCCTAATTTTTTAACTAAAATAGCCGTGTTGTAACTATTATCAGTAATATAATATTTTTCATCTAATTTGATATTAATTCCCATATTACTCTGCCTTTCTTTGCTTGTTTGATTCTTCAAACCATGCTCTAGCCATTGGTGCATATTGCATACGTGCTTCATTTAATTTCTTAACTAGTTCAGTTGTGTTTTTTAATTTCATATCTTTAGCAATATCATCAAATGTAAAACCATCACTGATTTTTAATAACGCTTGTCGTACATTGAAATCTGATTCATTCTCATATTTTTCTTGAATTAAGAATTTATCAACTATATCCGCTGTAATATCTTCATCTTGATTAATTACTTGATCCAAGCCTAAATTCAACGCTGATTGTCCATTAGGTTTACTTTGCCAAACACCATTTGAATCTTTTTCATAAGTAGTTACATCTTCTCCAGTTTCAATATCTTTTTGAACCGTATAATGTACAATTGCAGATTCAATCATGATACGTACTGCACCATCATTTTTTAACGTTCTTAACTCATCAATTTGTTTATCCAAATTAGAACCTGACGTCTTTATCTTGATAACTACTTCATCTTTGTTTGTTACTTGTAAACTATCGATTTCACTATAAAAATTTAAACTCATTTCTAATTCTCCTTAACTAATTGTTTCTTATAAGCTTGTTCATAAAGAGTCGCTAACTCTACTTGTTTCTTTTCAAAATCAGTAGCTTTTTTTAATTTTCCCTGATATTTAATCTGCAGATTTAAAATAAACATTTCGCCATCTTCAATGAATTTCCATCCTTGCAGCTTCTCTAATTCAGCTACTGAAATCGCATCCCATACTGCTTCAATTCTTTTGTCGTTATACATCTTGATAAACTTTTCCATTTTTACTTTTACAATTGGTTGTTTATCTGCTGTATTCTCTACTATTCGTTTTATTAATCTCGTATAGTAGGACGCTTTATTTAAATAAACCTCAACTGCTTTTGATTGTTGATAGCTATTTTCAAGCATGATTGCCTGAAACTCGTTATAATCCATATAACTCATATAGTTTCACTGTCCTCTTTAAAGAACATATACTTTCCGTCAAAATAATAATCTATATCTCCAAGTTGACCTTCACGATTTTTCTTGACTGATAGCCTTACTATTGACTTATTTTCTTCATCAGGTCTGTATAAAAAAGCAACCACATTACTATCTTGTTCAATGCTTCCTGATTCTCGTAAATCAGATAATAATAATTCCTTTCGCTTTTCAGATTCTCGATTTAATTGTGATAGTGCTATAACTGGCACATTAAATTCGTTAGCAATTATTTTTAATTCTCTAGTTATCTGACCTACTTGTAACCAACGATCTTGATGATTATTAACCTTTACCAACCCTATATAATCAATGATCGCTACATACTTATTAGGTTTAGCTTTAGATGCATTCTTTCTAATCACGCTAAGAATTCCACCAAGATTGAGGATCCTATCATATATTCTCAACTTATGACTTCTTACCCACTCAATTCCATTTGTTACCATAGAACTAAAAGCTATATCTAAGCTATTTGACGGATTTTTCAATTTTTGGCTATCAACATTTGCACTCCTAGAAATGAAACGATTAAGCATCTCACGTTTGTTCATTTCAAGGGTAAAAAAATCAACTTGAACTTCTGGATCATTCATCATAATTTGATATGCTAGATTAACCGCATAAGCTGTTTTACCTACTGCAGGTCTAGCACCAATTGTAAAAAGCATAGACCCATACAAACCACCAGCTAATAAATCATCTAGTCTTCTAAAACTTTTAATTCCTGCTGGTTGATTAGTTGCTAATCTTTCCTGAAGTTCTTCAATTGCTCCTTCAAGTTCTCCGTTATCATCTTCTTCATCAATTTTGGATAACTCAGAGATTGCTTCTGATAGATTAGCTAATTCCTGTTTTCTTGGTGATTGCTTGTAAACATCCATACTAAGTTCTAAATTACGTTGAGCATACATCTTGTGTAGTGACTTAACGTCATTGTCAAAGTTAGCATCCGTTATAAATTGACCTTGCAAATCTACTAAATGCTTATATTCGATACTTCCGTCATTAGTCATCTCAGAATAGATATTAAACAGAGTACGCTCTTGAACTTCTAATTTTTGAATAGCTTCTACAATGTTTCTTAATCTGATATCTTCAAACCACTCATAGTTAATGAATGTACTATCTGCTAAATCAGGTTTATTCAGTAGGGCTTCCACCACCCTTAACTCTATTTCGTTCAAGTCTTTCTAACTCCTCTCGTATAGCTATATTTCCTTCAGTATCACTTTCATATATTTCTGGATGTTCAGATGCATATAACCTAAGTTGATACAATCGTTCCTCTTCTTCTGTTCGCTCTGGGTGGCGGGCGGAACTGGTATTACTTTTCTTTTTTTGTGGTTCAGGCAAGCCTTCCTTTGCTTCTTGTAAGTAGTTATCAAAGTGACTTAATGCAAACAATGTATTAGGTCTTAAATACTCTTTCATTTCAGTATCTTTCCACTTACCAGCTTTAAATGTAACTACCTTAGCTATATCTTCTTTAGTAAAACCTTCATTCAATCTTGCATTAATATATTTTTTAAATAATGCTTTGCTACTAAAGCTTCTTCCAGTTATTTCATTAAACCAACTAATAAATTTATCGTAATCAAATCTATCTTTCTTATTCTCTTTATCTACTTCACTATTTATATTATTAATACTTGTAATATTCTCTTTGCTTTTTTGAGCAATAGGGTCTTGATCATTTGTACTATACCTATTGCTTTTTTGAGCAATAGGGGTAGAAACTGGATAAATTTTTCTTGAGATTATTTCTTTTTTGTCATTTCTCTCAATTTCAATTCTTATATAGTTCTTTTCTTTTAAATGAATTAGCCAATGTGAAACAGTTGTCTTCTTTACATCATACAAATAAGCTAAATAACCATTACTTGCTGTGCAATATCCATATTTATTTGCCAATGCTGTAATTTCACTAAATAATAATTTTTCATTAGCTTTAAGTTCTTTGTCATATCTAACATCAGCAGTTAAAATAGAATAATAATTAGGTTTCTCTTCCATATTTATCACTCCTTTCTGTATTCAAACAACTCTCCTGGTGTAACATCTAGAACTGAACACAACGTATCAATCGTATCTAGCTTAATCATTGACGTTTTATCGTAATAAAGTTTGGTTAAAGTGCTTCTTGAAATTCCAGTGCGTTCATGAAGTTCCTTTATCTTGATTCTTTTCCTACCCATGATTGTGGATAAATTGTTAATAATCATATTTGCCACTCCTTAAAGGGCTTCTCACCCTTTCGGCAGTCTTAGCTTACTGGCTCTCGTAATTTCCTTTGACACCTAATTTCTTAAGTGTTTCAGCATCAAGTTTTATTCCATTGATTGGTACGTGATATAGTTCTGCAAACTTCTCAGCACCTAACTGATGATAATTCTCATGATGTGTTCTACACAGTGGCATTACGTGCTTTTGTGTATGGTCTACTTTTCTTCTATCAACGCCCATTCCCACCGTATCTAGGTGATGAATGTCAGCAGAATCTCCACAAACTAAACATCTTCTATGTCTGCAGCACTGATAGATAAAATACCGTTCCTCTCGTGGCAACTGTTTATAGCCTTCCTTGAAAGGCACGTTCCACTCAAACATGAAATCAATTACCAAATCTATCAGCACGTTCACATCACTTACACTTGTTTTAGAACTATCTGCCAAACTGATCTCTTTGCCTGTATACGCTGAGTATTGAAGATAGAACATATCCTTGATGTACTCTTGTGGCATAACAGACCATTGAACTATGTCGTTAATAAGTGCAAAGAATAGTCTTCTCTGCTTTGCTCTAAGTTTTCGTCTATCTGCAAGCTCCCAATCAATATAGAATTCATCCTTAGAACCACTAACTGTTTCTATGTGATCTAAATTAAGTGATTCAACTGGCTTGATTGCCAGCCATTCCTCTTTGTTATAAAAAAATCTATACGCTCTAGACCTTTCCATTGGCTACACCTCTAAAATGGCAAGTCCTTATCTGGAATATCTATTGTTGTTGAGTTCTTTGCAAATGGATCAGTATTTTCCAATGTAGTTTGTTCAAACGGATTCGTTGTTTCTTGTTTTGATTGATTAGAGTTTCCAAATGGATTTGTGCTTGTTTCAGTTGCTTTTTTAGTCCCATTTGGTCTAAACACTCCATTGGGTTCACTCTTTTCTTTAAGCTCTTGTTGTGTCTTAACAGTTAGATGATAATTGCCATTATTTCCTTCTTCCCAATCAACTGTAATATTTAATTGCTTACCTTTAATTCCATTCACAAATCTTTCTAAGGTCATATTGAAGTTAGTACCATCTGGAAAACCTAAAGCTGCAGTTAATGTGTTAAATCTTTTCAACGAAAGTTGTGTAGCTTCTTCTGAGCTTTCATCCCACACTATGTTGTGCCATTTAATTGATCCACCAGCATACTTACCATCCAGAACTTCATAATCTAAGACAGCCATCTCTTTACCTGTTTTAGATTTCTTAGCAACTGAACTATCCATGATCTTTACGTTATAACTACCTGCTTCTTCTACCATCTTTCCAAAAACTTTACTTGTATCACTTGTAAATCCAAAACTCATTTTATTTCTCCTCTACTTTCTTTTCTTCTTTGACTTCTAATAAATCTTCTGCATGTATCAAGGTTCTATCATCTATTCGATTTTTACCTTGATTTCCCTGTTCTGGGTCGCAATCTATCCACCTACTACCATCTTTTTTGTAAATACGACCCACAAAATCAAACATTGATGTGAATGCATTAAATGTTTTATCATTCATGTCTGGACTAAATCTACCGTTTCCAAGACTTCCACCATTATCAATCTGATGTGCTGTTGCTAGTACAGTTACACCACTATTTCTTAGATACATTCCTCTTTGTCTAAACCAAAGTTGTAACTTCTGATAATTTTGACGTCCATCTCTTGACTTTCCATCAATATTTTCTAGCACTAAGTTTTGAAGTGCTGACATATTATCCAAACAGATAACGTCATATTTTTTACTTTTAATAGCATTTTCAAGGGTTTCTTCTACTAAATTTTGTATATTTTCTTTGTCATGCTCCTCTATTACTGCTATATCAGTATCTGCACGTCCAAGCACTACATTTGTTGACATGTCAAATGAGAACAGTAATTTCTTTCCCTCAAACTGATTCAGCAAGCTTGTCTTACCAGTGCCACCAGCTCCGTATACAAAATACAGATATGGTTGCTTCGGAATTTCACCGTTAAAATATATTTTCAACCTTTATCACTCCTTTCTCTCTTTGCTCCACATCCATACGCTATCCTTGCTGACTTTCTCAGCTAGTTTCATAAGTTCATAGTCTTTTTTAGTCATGCTTAGTCCTCCGTACTGATTACAATTTTGTCTGGTTGTTCTTGAATTTGGACACCATCAATAACTTCTCCAGTGTTAGTATTTATAACCTTGTTTCCAACAACTGATAGACCATCTAAGCCTTTCTTTGCTGATTTTTTGAATAGTCCCTTTTCTAGCTTAGGTACATTTGTTACAAACTCAGTATCTTTTAACACATCAACTAATTTGTTCTCTTCATAAATCCAATTATCTTGTTGTTTCCTTGATGATAAAGTTCCATTAGGACTACTAAATTTAAACTTAGAGTTCTTAGCTCTTTCATTGGTAAAGTATTCCTGTAGTAAACCTTCAAAATATTCTTTAGATGCATTAGCTTTAGAGTTCTCGCGCTCTAACCATTTATCAACACGTTCATGGTTTTCCTCTGCTATTTTTTCATTTTGCTTGATTAGTTTATTAGCTTCTCTCAGCTTATATAAAGCCCAATCTGCTTTTTCTGGACTATCTACGATAAATCTATCTTCTTCAACTTCTACTTGTTCTAATTCTTCTATTTCAGCCATCTCATTACGCTCCTTGCTTTTGTTCTAATTGCATTTTTAACAAGTTCATCATTACCCTAGTTTTAGTCTTATCTTCTTTACTCAAATCACCTTTATTAACACAATAGAAACTTTTAACTAACTTGTATCTATCTTCTACTGTGTCTACAAATTTCATAATTTTTGTTATATAATAATAACTAGGTTTTATATTTTTGTTTTCAGTGGCGGCAACCACTGAATTTTTTTGTTCTGCCACAATCTCACCCCCCCTTTTAAATCATCATCTCTTCAATGATCCAAATATCATAACTTCCACAAATAGGACAACGCTTGATATCTTCAGCGTATGCTCCGTACACTTCAAATACGTAATCGCAACTATCACATTTAAAGCGTCCGCCGTCAGCAACTTTTAAATTTAAATCTTCCACGCTTATCCCTCCTTAATCAAAAAACGTTCCATCTTTAATGGCATCTACAACACCGTGTAGAATATATCCACCTAAAACTGATAATCCTACCAATACAACATACCCAGCGTTAGTTAATGTGATCACTTTTCATCACCTCCTTTCCGTTTCTTGTTCCACCTATATAAATCAACGCTGCAAGCAAATGCCATGCAGATAAATATTCCGTAAATGCACCGCATTGTTATCACTTCCTAAACTTCAAAATGTTCTTTCAAAAATTGTCTAACTTCTTCACGATCAAAACGGATTGAACCACTTGACCATATCTGTTTCTTTAAGCCCATTGCAATCCATTCATTTAAACGACCTTGTCCAATTCCTAAGGATTGCTTGAGCTGTTCTTGAGTTGAATATGGTGGCAAATCGTAAGTATCAGTTATTAGATTCATGCGTGTATCAAACGCCTTGAGTGCTTGACTGACAATTTCATTTGCCAACTCATTCACTTTAATCTCAACTGGAACTGTAACTTCCATATCTAAACCTCCATTTTTTCAATTAGTTCTTCGATCACTCTTGCTCCGAGTGCTGTATATTGCCATGTTTTTCTTCCGTATTCATCTACTACTCGACGGCAATATTTATTGCTATCACTGAATACTGGCTTTAATCTGTATTCATTAGCTAGCTTACCAATAAGCAACTCTGCACCTTTTGGAAGATATAACTTATAAGCAATCTCACTTGCTGTATAGTAATCTCCGTCGTATTCTTCTTGTGGCTTTTCAATCGTCATTTGACTAGGTCTCTCAAGAACTGGAGCAATGCCTTCGTCTTCTAAAATGCTTCTAATAAACTGCTCTCCCTTAGTTGTCCATTTAAGTGTGCGTCTGATTTCTTTATCTTCTGGCATAAAGATTTCATAACCTACTAAGCCGTCATTTGCGTAACGTTGATACACGAACCATTTATCGCCTTTTTTGTAGATAACGCCTTTTTCGTGTAGGAACTTGTTTAATCCCTTACCACTCATACCGTATTCTTTGGCAATTTCGGTAATTGTGATTAAACCTTTACTACTCAAATATCTATCGTATTTATCCGCCTTAGGTTTAAGAACTTCATTTTTCTTAACTTCCTTAGCTAACTCAATTAACGCTTCACTGAATGTTTGTGGCAGTTTGTATTGTGTTTGACCTTGCTTGTAGGCTTTCTCTACTTCGATAAAATATTGACGTGCTTGTTTACCTTTGTCTGTTCGTTGGATCATGGAAATTTCTTTTGCCATATCTATTGTTAAGGCATGATCTTGTTGTGGACGTCCGCCAATAGGTTTTTCACTTTTTTGTGATAAACCTATAAAATCAACGTTTTCAGTAAATCCATATCCAACCATTCTCTCAAACCATTGTGTATATGGTGTATTTACTCCTAAAAAATCATGTAATTCTCTACCGCTTACTACTGAATTTCCTTTGTTGTCTTTTGTTACTTTTATTAGTTCTTCCATTTGGCATTTTCCTTTCTGAAATAATCTAAGCTGACATTCAACGCGTCCGCTATCTTGCACATGTTCTTGAATGAAGGTTCAGAACCTTTTTTATAGTTGTGCAAAGTCGTATCTTTAATACCTGTGATTTTAGCTAATTTATAAATTGACATTTCTTGTCTGTTTAATTCTTTTTGAACCTTATACCACAACATATAGTTCACCTACCTTGATTAACACTATATATAGTGTTATTATTTAATTAGCAAATAAGCAGCCTCCTAAAAATGTTTATTTGCTATTTTATAAAGAGAGGAAGTGAAATTATGTCTCGTAACCAACATGTTGTACCTGGGAAGAATGGTGGTTGGAATGTAAAAGGAGCTGGTTCAAAGCGGGCTACAGTTCATACTAAAACCAAACAAGAAGCTGTAGATATTGCTCGAAAAATTTCGGAAAATCAACATACCGAGCTTTTTATTCATGATAAAAAAGGCAAAATCCAAAGTCGTGATAGCCATAGTCATGATCCTTTTCCACCTAAAGACAAAAACTAGTCTTTGCTAGGCAATAGTCTTATTACGAACCCTTTTGCTACTTCGCAATCATTATTAGTCATTATTGCGATTGGTTTAGGGTTCTTTTCGTTTGTTTGAATAATTACTCTTGCCCATTTATTCATAGGTTCATCTGTATTTTGTGTTTCCTTTATGAGTTTTTCTATTTCGTTCATTCCTGGTAACTCCTCTGCTTTTAAATTTTTAAGTTGGTTTTCAAGTAATCTTTGAATACGTCTGTGGCGACGTTTTTTGAAATCAAGCTCAACTCCTGCCATTTTGCGATAGTAGAGTCTTGTGTAAGTAAGATCATCATCAATTAGATGAACTGATCTGATGAATTCCAAATCTTTTTTTACTTGTTCAATGTCATTTTTCATTGCGTTTCCTCCTATTGTGCATCGTTTTTAATTTCCACTTTTATTAATTCGTTCATTTTTTTCTTCCTCCGATATATAAAAATTTCTATTTTGGCAACTTTTTAACGAAAATTTTTTCCATTGGAATACCTAGCAAGTTAGATAATGCGTAAATTTCAACCGCTTGAAACTTATACTCTCCACTTTCTCTTCTTTGATAAGCACTAGGATTGTTTAATTTTAAGTGATCCGCCATGTATTGCATGGTATATCTTTTAGCTTTTCTTTGCTGTTTTATTAATTCCAGATTAATTTCTGGCATCATACTCACTCCTTTCGATAGTTGCTATTTTCGCAACCCTGTGACTATATCATACATTGCTATTTTCGCAATGTCAACAATTAAATTTCTATTTTAGCAATAATTATTACTTTTTTTGCAAAAAATGATATACTTATTGCGTAAATAGCAAAAAAAGAGGTGTTTTATATGAGCGAATCAGATGACAAAGTTTTAAAAGAAAGAATCATTAATTTAAGAGAAAGTAGAAATCTATCACAAACTGATTTAGCTAAGATGGTAGATATGAGCAACTCGACCTTGAATAAAATAGAGGCTGGCACTAGAAAAATATCTAGTTCTGAGTTAAAAAAGTTTGCTATTGCATTCAATGTTTCTAGTGATTATTTATTAGGAAACACTGACAATATGGAAAAGAAAAAATATTACGAACTTTCAGATAAAGAAAAAAATGATATTGCTATTCAAGCTGAAAAATTAATGGAAGGTATTGAAACTGGAAATAATTTAAACTTCTATGGAGAACCTGCTACAAAAGAACAAAAGGATAGAATCTTGATTGCAGTAAAAACTGCTATGGAAATGAATAAAATGGAAGCTAAAAAGAAGTTTACTCCTAAAAAATATCGTGATTAGGAGTGTGATTGATATGAGTTTTTTTATCAATAATGAATTCAATAAGATTAAACATAAATATGAATTACATAATCCTAAACAATTAATTAGTGACGCTGGTATCAAATTGTTACAACTTGAGCTTGACGATGTAACCGGCGGATTTACTGTGACAAATAACAGATGTTCTACTATTGTTATTAATTCAAATTGGGATAGTAAATATTTAGACTTTGTTATCTTACATGAATATTCACATATTAGATTACATGATGGCACAAGTACCCCTTTTTATCGCCATACTGGAATGGATATAAATATTCCTAAAATGGAACGCGAAGCCAACGAATTAGCTATGAAATTATTGATAGATATGCAAGACAAAGATGAAATAGCTACTTTAACTAAATATCAAATTCCAAATTACTTAGGAATTTCAGAAAAATTGTCAGAATTTATTAGATAGGAGATTTTAATATATGATTAGAT
>ENA-UAJP01000179-UAJP01000179.1-human-gut-metagenome-genome-assembly--contig:-NODE-179-length-22496-cov-8.828216_pt1 | contig 22496 bp, 17 predicted proteins | sample MGYA00244429_ERZ654413 | MGnify/ENA primary metagenome ERZ654413 (study PRJEB26926, sample SAMN06164987) | human gut metagenome | biome: ENVO:00009003; feature: ENVO:2100002; material: ENVO:00002003... | reverse complement strand
ATACGAGATTAGCTGCAGTCTCGTGGGCGCGGAGATGTGTATAAGAGACAGGAGCGCGAGCGCGAATTGATCTATGTCCACCGCACGGTGTACGACGGGGAGGTCGTCCCGAGTGACGAGCTTGACGGAGGGCGTTTCTGGAGCCGGGACGAAATCCTGGCGAACCTGGGCAAGGGAGTATTCACGCCCAATTTGGAGGGCGAGGTGAAGCTGGTGCTCGGGGTATAATTTTTTTTCGTATATTTGATGTAGTCTGAAGGTATTTAATTGACTACAAATAGATTAAAAGAAACTCGCATGAGAATAGGCAACGGATAAGAAATTGGTAAAGTGCTTTGATACACTATATTTCTCATGCTGTCAAACAACTCTTATTTGTTTGCAAATATAATATTATTGCAGGTAATAATCAAAAATAACGAGGTTTATTTTCATTTTTACCTGCTGATATTTGTTCCGGATTATCAGATGCGATATATTTGTAATTAGGATTCGTACCGTGTTCCAAGCGGTTCATAAGTAACGACTTGCGGAGCTTTGGCAACAAGGGGATGCGGCTCCGTTTTATAGAAATGACTTATGCAAACCGACTTATCCATTTACAACAGTCTTCGCCCTTCCTTTATAGAAGGCGTTCACGCCGTGAAGTTCAATGCTTTGTCGGCGGTCATATCGCGTTACCGGGATTATGCCCGCAGTTCCGAACAAATAAAAGCGTACTCGGGAGATTCTCTTCTGATGCGGGACATTGCCTCCTTGCTTGACGAAGCACCCCGTCCCATAACGGGGGAATACCAGGATTTCACCCCGTTCCTGCTTCTTCTGATGCTTTCGGAGGAGTTTCATGCCGTCCATTACGTCGAGCGTCTTGTAACGTGGTATTTCGGCTACTGTTGTGTCGATGAACTGCGGACGGTCTGCACCATTCTGTCCCAGTGTTCCTACCCGCATCACGACACGCTGCGGCTGCGGTTCAAGAATTACCTGCGTGAAGCCCGTAAGACATTGGGTATGCCCGTTGAATGTAACGCTGCTGTCATGCTGAAAATGCTCGACGCCTCTTATGAACATCTCACTCCCGCCGATGTCGGGGAGTTCGAGGAGCTGTTGCACCTGGGGGACGATTACGAGTTCATCTCCCGTGTCAAATCGAATTATCTTGCCTCGGATAACGTCACGGAACTCGCTGGGGTTTGCGGGTATTCTAGCACGATTACCTTCCCGCCGGCGTTTCCAGCGGGTTTTCGGCTGCTCGGCCTCCTCGTGGTTGCGTCAGCGCCGTATCGAACGTATCGGGGAGTTGCTGCGGACGACACACTACACGTTGCAGGAAATAGCCTACATGTGCGGTTTCTCCGCCCAATCCCACTTTACGGACTTTTGCAAGCGGAATATGGGGAGCAATCCCACTTCCATCCGCCAGGAAGGCCGGATCTGACATTAAAATCGGCCTCGTGATAAAAAAACGAAGAGAAAGATAAAAATCGTAATCCGCCGGTTTTTCGATTCGCTAACTTTATACGCGAAAGTAACAAGACGGATTATGATTGCATTTATAGAAAAATTAAACAGCGAAGTCCTGCGGAGTATCGAACGTATCGAATCGCGGGATACCGACGTGTTGAAAAAGTCGCTTGAAGCGTCACGTGTCCTGGGAGAAGCGTTCGACCGTTTGAAACAATATATCATCGGCTACCGTTTTCAAAACGATGACGAGGAAATAAAGTTCTTCAAAGAAATCAAACCCCGTCTTTTTTGCCGTCTGATCTATTACCGCAAGCTCTACAATATCGAGATGAACCGTCCGGTAGGAAGTATCGAGGCACAACGGGAGTACCTGGACGCCCATGTTCGGGCCATCAACGCGTACACGCAGAAACGCCTCGACTTTATCCGCTATTTCCGCAGCGGCGCCACACACCTGGACAGCCTCTATTTCCTGCGCGGGCAGACCGACACGGAGCAATACCTGGAAACCTTCTACTATGAACTCGACCCGCAGTTTTCGACAAACGCGGATTTCAAGGTGGCGAAAATCCTGGCCAACGATATGTTGTCGGTTTATCTTATGGGCGAATTGGAATCACTGGAGAGCACGAACCTCCGGAACATGGTTCTGCCATTGTCTGACGTGCGTCCGACATGGCAGGACTCGAAGACGGATCTGACGGAACTTATTTACCTGCTCGACAGTAAAGGCTGTTTCGGCAATGTGCCACTCACGCAACTTGCCAGCTACATTTCCAACGCTTTCAACGTACACCTCGACATGAACCTTTCGAGGACATTCTGCGATATGAAAATCCGAAACAACCCGACACCGTGGCTTGACAAGGCGAAAGAGGCCCTGCTTAAACGTATGCAGACGTGGAAGCGAAACAAGAAAAACGGCAATTCCGAGTAGAATATGAACCGGTAAAGCACTCTATTCCTTATAGAAACACTGATAATCAGCGTTGTATATAACAAAAGAACCGAGGTCGGTTTTCCCCCGTAACTCTCGAAAGGAACTTTCCCGAACGCCCGTATTTGCACCCGTATAAGGAGCCGATACGGGTGTTCCGTTGTAGCCCCGTCCGGATTAGAACACCGTTAAGCGTTGAATCACAGTATTCTATCGCATTTCTGCCCATAAAAATACCGAGTACGGGCCGCGGATTTCGGTAAAAAACACTGCCTTCTTCACCGCATGAACCGTTGAGAATCAGTTCACTGCAAATTATCAAAAAAAAGTCGTACCGACCTCGTTTTAAGCTGTCCATATAAGCCCGACCTTTGTAACAGACTAAAAAACAAAGGAGTATGAAAATCATAGTGATCGGTTCGCGAGCCTATAACGAGCTTGTCGGGCGTATAGAGAAAATAGAGGCTGCAATCGCCTCTCTCCCTGAAAAGGGGCGTGCATGGAATAAGGAGTATATAAACGACGAATGGATGGACGGCGAGCAGGTCTGCCGTTACCTGGGTATCAGCGGGCGTACCCTTCAACGCCTCCGCTCGGATCACGTGATCACCTATTCGGCCATCAACCGGAAGCTGTATTATTCCCTCACGGAAATCCGCCGTGTGCTGAAGGAGCGTTCCGTGCGGCGCAAAAACCGACCAAAGGAATAGGCCATGTTTCTGGACAAGGAATATTTCGACGGATGGATGCAGCGGCTCTCGGAACGGCTGGAACGTATCGAGAAGCTGTGCGCGGGGGACGTGGAGCAACCGCTTTCCATCCTGCCTGACGGGGAGCGTCTTCTGGACAATTACGACCTGTGCCGTATGCTCAATATCAGCAAGCGCACACTCCAGCGTTACCGCACCTCGGGAGAGCTGCCTTACGAGATGATCTATCACAAGACCTTCTACCGGGAATCGGACGTCCTGCGGTTCATCGAGCGTAACTTCAGTAATTTCCGTAAGCTGAAAAAGGATCGTCCTGCCGGTTCCGGTTAGGCCCTGTCCCGAGAGTCCGGCGTCATGGAAAAACGCGGAGATACATGGAATAAGGCACGACAAGGCGGTACAACCGCTCGATATTTGCCGTAAAATCAGTATGTTTGCTGAATGAAGCCTATATAATAATGAAGCAATGAAAGAAACTGATAAAATATATCCTGCCGACAAAGGGGAGGAAGAGCTGCTGCATGATGTGCGCCATATCTTGCAGGAAGCGCGCGCGAAGGTGATACATCATGTCAATTCGACCCTCGTGAGGGCTTACTGGCAGGTAGGGAAATATATAGTGGAGTACGAGCAGCAGGGAACCGGCCGTGCCGGATATGGCAAGGCTGTCATCAACACCCTTTCCAGGCGGCTCGTGGCGGAGTTCGGAAACGGGTTCACGGCCACCAACCTGCGGTACATGAGGCAGTTTTACCAGTGCTACCCGAAATATCACACGCTGTGTGATAAATTGAGTTGGTCGCATTGCCGCACGCTTCTCAAGGTGTCGGGCGATGCCGCCCGTGATTTTTACCTGCACGAGTGCGTCAAGGAAAACTGGAGTGTCCGGCAGCTCGACCGCCAAATCAACACGCTTTTCTATGACCGCCTGCTGGCCAGCCGAGACAAGAAAGCTGTGAAAGAGGAGATTTCCCGTACCGAACCCGGACGTGTCGAACCCAAAGAGATCATCCGCGACCCGTATATCCTGGAGTTTCTCGGTATCCCGCAGGGAGAGCATTTTCTGGAAACCGATCTGGAGCAACTGCTCATCAGCCGCTTGCAGCGCTTGATGCTCGAACTCGGGAAAGGCTTCGCCTTCGTCGCGCGACAGAAGCGTATCTCCTTCGATGACAAGCATTTCTACATCGACCTGGTCTTTTACAATTACCTGGCCCGTTGTTTCGTTTTAATAGACCTTAAATCCGGGGAGCTGACCCATCAGGATTTGGGGCAGATGCAGATGTATGTCAATTACTACACCCGTGAGTTGATGAATCCCGGGGATAACCCTCCGGTGGGTATCGTCCTCTGCGCGGAGAAAAACGACGCGGTCGTCCGTTATACGCTGCCCGAAGATGAAAAGCAGGTCTTCGCCGCCCAGTACATGACCTATCTTCCCACGCAGGAGGAGCTGCAAACACTCTTGCAGGAAGTGTGACGACAACGCTCACGGACATATGAAAAAAGCCGATGGAAATCTGTACTTCCGTCGGCTTTTCGTTTACATCTTGATCCCTTTCTTCGCAGGGCCGTTCTCCGGCGGGCTGCCCACGCCCGCGATCACGATGCGCCCCCCGGAGGCGTCGGCAATCTGCCGCAGCCGGGAAGGAATACGGGCCGCCGTGTTGTCTTTCCCCGGGAGCTCTTCCGCCGTGTCATGCCGCTCCCGGCACACGTCGTTATCCTCCTCCGCCTCCTTTCCCTCGCTCTCTTCTATCGGTTTGAGGCTTTGCTGTATCCTGCGGTCTATTTCCGTCAGGTCAGCTTTCAGGGCCGTCAGTTCGGGTTCCTTGCGCCAGGAACTTTCCACCACTTCCCGCAGGACGGGAATATCTTTCTCCAGTTCCTCATTCTTTTTCCGGAATTTTTCCAGTGTCGGCTCGATGGTTGCGAGCGCGTGGATGAAGTTCATCGCCGCCAGTCGCGGGTCGGAGGCGATATTCCCGTAGTTATACTGGTATAGATAATCCCCTTCACCCCGGACATAAAAACGGTTCTGCACCAGGTCGAGCCCGTCTTTCCCGGTCGTTTCGCTCTGGACGAGCAGCTCGAACCCGTAGAGGCTCCCGATAGGTTCGAGCCTGTCGAGCGTGCGTGCCGTTTCGGCGATACGGTTGAGCTGTTTCCCGATGAGCTTGGGGTCGGAGGTTTCCAGCCCGTTCAGTTTCACGGGATTGCGGTACGAGCCGTCCTCGTTGAACTCGACGCGGGCCTTGAAGTGTTCCAGATCCTTGCCGATACGCCGTATCAGGTCGTTGTTCTTCTCTATCTTCTCCGTGATCTGCTCCAGCTTGTAGCGGCTCGATGATTTGCCGCGCACGAATGCCTGGCGTTCGCTTTCGAGCGTGGCGATCTTCTTCTCCAGGCGGGCCTTGTCCAGCAGGTCTGTATTTCCCGAGAGGACGGCGACATACTCGGAAAAATTCATGCCGCTCTTTTCGTCGATGGCCCCCTCGTCGATGGTACGGCTTCCCATGTTGTTGGTCTTGAGCTGGCGGATGAACAGTTGCTTGTTGTGCAACAGCCCGAACTTGTAGGCGTCGAGCGACTTCTCGACGGCGTATAATATCACGTCCACCTTGTTGTCGGCATGGAGTTTGGCGATCTCGTTCCCGGTGCGTATTCCCCGCCCGTCGCGCTGCTCCAGGTCGCTGGGACGCCAGGGGCAGTCCAGGTGGTGTATCGCCACGCAGCGTTTCTGCGCGTTCACTCCCGTCCCGAGCATCTCGGTCGATCCGAAGAGTACGCGGATTTTTCCGGTGTTCATACCGGCGATCATCTCCTTGCGCGCTTTTTCCGAGGTCGCCTCCTGGATGAACCGCACCTCGCTTTGGGGTATGCCGTAATCCTCCGCGAGTTTACGCCGTATCTCGGAATAGACGTTCCACCCCGCTCCGGGTTTGTAGGTTCCCAGGTCGGAGAATACGAACTGCGTACCTTTGTACGCCTCGAAACGGCGGTAGTAACCGGCAATCATACGGGCGCAGTGGCTCGCCTTGTTGTCCACGTGGTCGCTGTATAGTTCGGGGTCTATCATACGCATATCGAGCGACATCTTGCGGGCGTAGTCTGTGGCAATGAGCATTTTCGCCTTTTCCTCCCGCTCCGAGAGCGGCAGGCGGCCCAGGAGCGTGGCATCGCCCGATTTGGCGAACTGCACCAGTCGTTCTATGAACTCCGTCTGCTGGGGTGTCGGCGGGATATTGTGCAATATCTCGTTCTTTTGCGGTCGGTCGATCCCTATATCCTCCGCCGAGCGGTAATCTGTAATCTCGGAGTAGAACATGGCCAGTTCGGGAACCTTGATGAAATATCGGAACCGTTCTTTCTGCACGACCTCGTTGGTCACGGAAAACTCGTAGTCGATGGTTTTCTTGGCAAATATGGCCGCCCAGGCATCGAAGGTGCGGATATTCTGACGCTCCAGCTCCTTCGGGCGCAGGTACTTGAAAAGCAGGTACAGTTCCGTGAGCGAGTTGGAGATGGTCGTTCCCGAGAGGAACGTCGCCCCCAGGTCGCGGCCCGTGCGCTGCTGTATGGTACGCAGCGCGAAAAGCATGTTGAGCGCCCGCTGCGACCCCTCGGGATTTCCGAGGCCCGCCACCCGGTCATGCCGGGTCGTGAAAGTCAGGTTCTTGAATTTATGGCTCTCGTCCACGTAGAGGTGGTCGATACCCATGAGGCGGAAGTCCACGGCGTCGTCCTTGCGTGTTTCCAGCGCGTGCGCCACCTTCTGCAACTTGGCTTCCAGGTTGGCCTTGCGTTTCTGACACCCTTTCATCATGGCGCGGGAAACGTCCCTGCCTTGTGCTTTGAGCACTTCGAGGTTCTCCTCCACACAGTCCAGCTCGGCCTGCAATATCTCCTGCTGTATCTCCGGAGACTGGGGTATCATGCCGAACTGTTCGTGCGAGAGGATCACGGCGTCCCAGTCGTTGTTGCGTATCTCCCGGAAGATGCGCTCACGCTTCCGGGGCGTGAAATCCTCCTTGCCCGGGTAGAGGACTTTGGCCATCGGGTAAGCGGTGCAGAACGTCCGGGCTATTTCATGGATGTTGGCTTTCAGCCCGATAATCATGGGTTTATTGGCCAGCCCGAGGCGTTTCTTCTCGTAGGCCCCGCAGCACATGATGAGGGTCTTTCCGCCGCCCACCTCGTGGTCGATTATCCCGCCGCCGAGCAGTTTGTCCATCCATATCGCGTCCTTCTGGCTGTCATACAGATTGTCTATTCCCAGCCCCTTGAGGTCGAGGTCGGGGAATTCCTGGTGCGTCCCGTCGTACTTCGGGCGCACGTAACAGTTGAAAGTACGGTTATAGAGGTCTGTCAGGCGGTCTTTGAAGTCGGACGACTGCTCGCGCAGCCATTCGGGGAAAGCACCCCGGATCTCGTCTATCTTGCTGTTGGCGAGCTGTATGGCCTCCCCGTCACGCACTTTGACCTCCCGCCGTTCGCCGTCCACCCATTTGAGGACGGTCTTGGTGATGTCGGGCGAAGTGTTTTGCAGGGCGTGTTTCAAAAGGTGCAGGCCGTTGTACTTACGGGTCTGCGCGCTGACGGCATACTGCTCCGTGATCTTCACGTTCGTCGCTTCCGCCTTCACGCCGTACTCGTCCAGGTTGGAGGCGAAGGTGATCTTCACCTCCGTATCGAAGAGCGAGGAGGCGAAACGCTCGTAAATACCTTTTGGAATCCACCGTTCGCCCAGGTTGAAGTCCAGGTCGTCGAAAGCGATGGGTTTGGGTGTCGCCTCGCGCAGAGCCTCCAGCGATTCCCGGGCCGGGGCGTGGTCGGGATTCTCCCGCAGGAACGCCTCGATCCGTTCGGCTTTCCCGATGACATTGCCGGCGATGAACTTGTCGGCAACCTCGTAGCCGTCCGTTTCCGGGTTGTAATAGATACGTCCTTTCAGTTCCCCGAGTATTCCCTCCACGGTAGTTCCCGTGAGCGAGGCCATGTAGTGCGGTTCCACCCGGCCGTACTTGTTCAGGCTGGCCACAAGGGCCTCCGAAGCGTCGTCGGCGTGCGTGATCTCATCGGGATTGAAGGCCACGGGACGCTCGAAGATGTCGGCTTTGCGTGCCTTGCCGTCGATGTAACGCTCCAGCGATAGAATCTCCGTCCCCCGCGCGTCCATCTTGATCAGGTCGAGGTTGCGTTTGTCATTGAGCCGTCCGAAGCGTTCGGTGAAATTGTCGTAAAGCCGGTTGAGCATCTCCCGCAGGGCGGGGTTCGCCGTCAGCGTTTCCGCCTCGTTGTTATAAAGGTGGTAATAGGCATCGCGTATCTCGATATACATGGAGGCTTTCGTCCGTTGTGCAGGCGTGAGTTCCAGCGGGTGGAACATGGGTTGCAGGGATTCAATCCCCCGCAGGTAGCCGACCCGGTTTTGTCCGTCCGTGACGAGTGTCCCCTCGCGGAAATAGGGGGCGACCTCACCCTCGAACGGGCGGGGTTTCATATCCGCCTCCCGTATCTGCGGCATTTCTTTACCGGGTTCTTCCTCCTCCGGATTTTCCGACGTGTCGAACAAGCTGCCCGTTCTCGGCGTACCGGCGGCTTGTTTCCGTCTGTCTTTCGGGGCTTCCGTCGGGGGGCGTACCGCCTGCCGTTCCCGCTGTTCCGGGGTTTCCTGCTGCCGGGCGTTTTGCCGGCGCAATTCCGCCCTCCGTTCCGGGGTAAGCGACATCATCATCTCGTAAAAGCCGTTGATCGGCGGGTTGTCCTCCCAGTTCAGGGAGGCATACAAGTCTTCGGGATCACGCTCCGGTGGCGTCGTTTTCGGCATTTCGCTCTTCTGTTCCTCCGGAGAGGAGGCCGGGGCGAATAACGAGGGTTGCCGGGGCGTCTTCCGCTTTGCTCCCCGGCGGCTGTTCCTTTTCTTGGATATACCGAGTTCTGCCTGCCGCCGCTCCTCGGCGCTGAAGCCGAACAGATCGTAGAGCGTCAGCAACGGTTCCTGCTGCACGTTTACCGGTTCGGCAGCTTGGGTGGCAGGTACGGGAGCCGCCGTTTCCACCGTGTCGAAAAGCGACCCGGCGAAGCCCTCCCGCGGTTTCGGTTCCGTTGTTCCGCCCACGTGCTGCACGGGAGTATCCGCCATGCCGAAATCTTCGGGTTTCGGCGGGTGCTGCTCCCACAAGCGATTCTCCCGCTCCTTCGACCAGGCCCCGAAGTCGGCCAGATCCTCTCCGGTCGGTTCTCCGGCGGGTGTGGCGGCAGAATCCGGTAACACTTGTCCGGGTTTGTTTTCGATTCGGGTAATCTCCCCGGTTTCGGTATCGACATGGTAGCCCTGCGCCGCCATTTCGGCGACGACGCGGCGTTTTTCCTCCTCTTCCCGCTGCTGCTGAAGGTTACGGGCGTCGGCGATAATCTCCTTGACGATTTCTCCGGCAAGGCGGGGCTCGTATCTTTCGGCACGCTGGCGTTCCGCCTGACGGGAACGGGACAATTCCCGCTCCGGTGTACCGGGTGTCTGTTCCGGAGCATGTTCCAGGCAATAACTCTCGTTGAAATGCCGGTTGAAATCCTCTGAGAGCATACGCCGCATCTCCCGGTCGATGCCGTCCACGCCCTCCGCGTGGGTGAACTCCATCGCCGGTTTGCCGTAGGGGTCTTTGCCTACTTTGGCCTCGGTATGGATCACCCTGTCGAACGACTGGAAAAGGTTGTTTATCCGGATGCCGTTCGACAGCTTGCGGGATTCGATGAAATCCCGCTGCCGTTCGGACAGTTCCCCCGTGGCGGCTTTCTTTTGCAGGATAACCAGGTCGCTGCCGACCTCCGTCCCTGCGTGTTCTGTAAAGAGGTTGTTCGGCAGCCGGATGGCCGATACGGGCTCGCAGCGGTTCATCAGCCACTCGCGCACGGGGCGTCCCTGCTCGGCGTTCAATACTCCCTGCGAGGTGATGAATGCCACCAGGCCGCCCTCGCGTACCATATCGACGGACTTCATGAAAAAATAGTTGTGCAGCGCCCGTGTGCCTTGCCGCCGCACGGGGTCGGTATGGGTGGAGAAGAACGGGTCGAAGAGCGCCACGTCCCCGAAAGGGATGTTGCTCACGGCCACGTCGTAGTAACCGGCGTATTTGGGTTCGATGCGCTCGAATCCCTGTACCCGCACCTGTTTTTCGGGATGCAGGTGCTTCAGGATCAACCCCGTGGCGGGGTCTTTCTCGAAGCAGGTGATCTCCGCGTAGGGGTCGTGGAAATCCACGGCATTGACGAAAACCCCCGTTCCCGCGCTGGGGTCAAGAATACGTTTTGGGACGATCCGCGTGTCCCATATCGCCTCCACGATGGCGTCTGCCACTTTCGGGGGCGTGTAAAAAGCCGTCAGGACGGAGTTCTTGATCCCGTCCATGTAGCGCTTGTATTCCCGTTCGTCGGGAGTATTCGCCCTGATGACCTCGTGCAACTCGGCCACGAGCGTTGCCATGCCGTCCTTGTCCGGTTTCCCGGTGGGGTTTTCCAGCACTTCCTTGATGGCGCCGAAGCCGCTGTATGCGCCGAGTGTCCTTTCTTCTTCGGGAGTCGGCGCCCGCCGTTCCCTGTCGAGCGTGAAGGCCGTCTTCAGCGCGTCGATATTCTGGCGGAGGTGGGTTTTCTTATTGAATGCCATCTTCGAGAAGTATTTGGACGGTTCCCGTCAGTTCGGTATAGAACAGTTCATAGTCGGGCGTGTCGGCGAAGTCGTCCGTGAGGTCGTACTTCTCCAGCACCCCGCGGCAGAGGGGCAGCAGGCGTAGAGCCGCCTGCCGGGCGGTATCCTCGGGAATCTCCGCCTCGAATTCCCTCCAGAGGATGTTTACCAGCGTGTTGTAGGGTGAAAAGTGCAGTCCGCGGCAGAGTTCCTCGCGGGCAATTTCTTCGGCCTCGATGTGGTTGCAGCCCGAACGGATCGCCTCGCTGTACGCTTGGGCGGCGCTGTCGGCCCGCTCGGCGATGAATTCACCTTCGGCGATGAGTTCCGGGTGGCTGTCCTTGAGGTAGGATAGTAACGAAAGTCCGTAATAGGACAATTCCCCCGTGGGGGTATGGTGTTGCTTGTCTGGCATGATAAGAATTTTTAGTGGTCGTTGATAATCGGGGAAGAGAAAGGCGCCCCGGGTTCCCACCCGAAGCGCCGACCACTGAAAAAATCCTTATCAAACAAGCGTATCTCGTTATGACAGGTCTTTTCCAGTGGCAAAGGTAACGATTATTTCCGTTTGTTCCTCTTTCCCTGCCTGGGAGTATCGCGCGGCTCGAAAACGAACGAGGTCTTGAACTGGTCATCGAGCGTGAGGGCCGCGTCGAACGTCCCGCCGCCGTTTTTGACGAATCCCCGGATCGTGCCGGTTTTGCCTTTGGTCAGCAGTTCCGCGAGCTGCTTGTCGGTCAGCTCCTTGCGGGCCACGGTTCTCCATACGGTCAGGCCGCAATCGGGATTCTGACACTTGGCGAGTTTGGGATAGAACACCACGGGCCTGCCGCAACGCGGGCAGGCTGTGTCACTCTCCGCGCCGTCGATTCTTGCTTCCAGCAGTTCTTTGGCGATTTGCGAGGCGAAGACTTCGATACCGCGATGGAACGTCGGGGCGTCCATCTCCCCGGTAGCGATCTTCGAGAGGGCCAGTTCCCAGCCGCCCGTCATGGCGACATCGGCGATCTTCTTGTCCCTGACCACGGCATACACGGCCAGTCCCTTGTCCGTGGGTACAAGCGACTTTTTCTCTCGCCTGACATACTCGCGGGCAAAGAGCGTTTCGATGATGGCGGCACGGGTGGCGGGCGTGCCGATGCCGGCATCCTTCATCGCCTCGCGTTCGGCCTCGTCGGACAGTTCGCGTCCGGCGGTTTCCATCGCCGCCAGCAGGCTCGATTCCGTGTGAAGGGGGCGCGGCCGGGTCTGTTTCTGTTCCGTGCCGCATCCTTTGACGGGCAGCTCGTCGCCTTGCACGATGTCGGGAAGGAGGGTCATGTCCTCCTCTTTCTCCTCGACAGGTTCATTCAGGACGGCCCGCCAGCCCGTCTCGACCATGATACTGCCGCGGGCCGTGAAATCATGCCCCGCGCTTTGCAGGGTAAGGGAAGTGTTTTCTTTCACGCAGGCCCCGGAAAAGGTTTCGAGCATCCGCCCCGCGACCATCTCATAGACGATGCGGTGGTCGGCATCCAGTTCGGAAGGGAGGTTCTCGGTGGGAAGCAGCGCGTGGTGGTCGGCGATCTTTTCGTTGTCCACGCTTCGGCGGGAGAGAGATGCGGTATCCATCCTGCCCGCGTATTCCGCGAAACGGGGATAGCGTGTCATGTTCCCGATGAGTGCCGGAATCTCCTCGGCCACATCTTCCGATATATAGCGTGAGCCGGTACGGGGATAAGTGATGAACTTCTTCTCGTAAAGCGACTGGGCGATGTCGAGCGTTTTTTCTGCCGAAAAACCATACCGGCTGTTGGCCTCTTTCTGGAGTGTCGTCAGGTCGTACAAGAGAGGCGGCTGTTCCCTGGTCTCCTTGCGCTCCACGTTCACGACGCGTACCGTTCGGGCGCCGATAACCTCGGCGCGGGCTGCTTCCGCCTTCTCCCTGCCGTCGAATTTCTCCGTGGAGAGGACGGTGAACTCCGTGCCCTCCTTTGCCGTGGAGAGCTTCAGCCGGAAATAGGCGGCGGGCTTGAACGCCTTGTTCTCCAGGTAACGGGAGCAGATGATCGCCAGCGTGGGGGTCTGCACCCGTCCGAGCGACCAGACACCCCGCCCGGCAGCCACGGCAAGCGCTTGCGAGGCGTTGATACCGACGATCCAGTCGGCTTCGCTGCGGGCTTTGGCCGAGAGGTAAAGGTTGTCGTATTCGTTGCCGGGGCGAAGGTGTTGTAACCCCTCGCGGATGGCCCGGTCGGTCAGGCTGCTGATCCATAACCGCACGAAAGGGGTACGGCATTCCAGGTAAGAGTAGATGTAGCGGAAGATCAGCTCCCCTTCACGCCCCGCGTCGGTCGCGACGATGATGCGCTCGGCCATGCCGAACAATTCCCGGAGAATACCGAGCTGCTTCACGACACCCGGGTCGGCCTTATACTCTTTACCCTCCCGAACCTGCCGGGGCAGGAGGATGAACGATGATGGCAGGATAGGCAGGTTTTCCCGGCGGAAACCCGCGATGCCATACTGTTGGGGCATTGCCAGCCCGACCAGGTGGCCGAAGGCCCAGGTTACGGCATAGCCGTTTCCCTCTATAAAACCGTCTTTACGGTTCGTGGCTCCCACGATGGCGGCGATCTCACGCGCCACCGAGGGCTTTTCTGCGATAATTACTTGCATGATGATTCGGATTTTTCAGTGGTTGTTTTCTTGTTGTTCTTCTTCTTTCTCTTTTTCCGGACGGGCGATCAGCCGGCGGTCGTAATAGACATGGTTGCCGTTCCCGTCGTAATACAGCCGTCCGTCGTCCGCCTTCTCCGGGGGGCTGCGTTTACCCGGCCGGAGGTACAAGGCAGCCAGCGCCGCGATCAGGAGCGGCATGGCTCCGGCCTGCATGTAGAACCATTTCATACGTTATACCTTGGCACCTTTGGAGTTGCTCTTTTTGCTGCTGCGGTAATTTTTCTTCTGCGCCGGGGTGGCCTCCTGCTGTCCCTGCTTGAGCGGCTCTTTCACACCTTTGACCGCTTCGACGGTCTTGCCCTCGGAATTGACGGCGACCTGGGTACGGCTTTCAACGGCGGGTTTGACCTCCGCTCCCTGCCGTTTCGCACGGTCGGGATTCCAGCGGAAGAAGTCCATCTTGTTACGCTCGAAGTTGGGCTTGACCCAGGCGTTGAACGGCTCACCCTGCCCGTCCTTGACCATGCCCTTGATGTAGAAAGCCTTGACATCCGCCCGCTTGGAGGGGTCGTTCACCGCTTCCGTCCACTGGTCATAAGCCTCTTTGGGCACGGAGGCTTTGAGGATTGTCCGGTGAATCGTGAGCGTGGGCTGTCGTTCGGAGGCCGTAGTTTCCTGCCGTCCGTTTTTCTCGGCGGCCTTCTGGCGGTAAATCTCCTTGTTCTCCTGGGCGTAGCGGTTGCGATCCAAACCGTCGTAGGTAAAGGAATAGTTACGTTCGGCCGCGTCGATTTGGATATAGGCATCCCGCTTATAACCCGCGCGGGTGGTATATCCTTCGAGCAACACCTTGCCGCCGCCGTAGAAATCCATCTGCTTGCCTTCCGAGAGGTCGGCCTCCTTGATACGGGCACGTTTTTCGAGTAGCGAAACGGGCATGGGTTCCAGAGTGTTCGTCCATTTGTCTATCGACACGTAGCAGGGCGTGAGCTTGCCCGGCTCCAGCTCCAGGTCGATCACTTTCCCGGCATGACGGGTGTTCATCAGGTTCGTTTTCGCCTCCTCATCGAGCAGCACCCCGTGGAAGGGGGCGTCGAGGTCGGGTCGTTCCTGCCAGTAATGCGGCACGACGCGCAGCGAGCCGTCCGCCTGCTCTTCGAGCGACACGCGCCCTTTGGTGGAAACACGCATCCCGTTCTCCAGTTCGGGGTTCATCTCCACCAGCCCGTTGGATTTATGTCCGTAAGACATGGCTTTCAGGTGCGGCTCGATGTCCTCCATGCGGATACCTTTCTTCTCCATATCCGCCAGGTCTATCTTCGTGACGTCCAGCGGCTCGAACTGCCGCTGCTCCTGCGTCTGGAGCCGTTCGGAGGGGTCGATACGGTAATTTTCCAGAATCTCCGGGTCGAAGTCGATGCGGATAAGTTTGTTCAGGGCATTCTCCGTCATGACGAAGATACCCGTGTGGACGGGGTTCTGGGCCTGTTCCATGAACTTTTTGAAGAAGGCTTCGAGGGCTGAATCCTGCGTGTTCACGTTCAGCAGGCTCGCCACGTTCTGATCCGTGGGGTCGGCGGTCTGGATATTGCCGTCCTGATCCACGCCGGTAACGGCTTGTAGTCGTCCGTCGTCGGCATTCTGAACGAGCATGACTTGTTTAGCGTCGTTCTTTACGTTTTCGTCCATAATTACGAGTGTTTTTAGTTAGCACCAATAGCGATGCGGGAACGAAAGTAAGGGGAACCGGCTGAACGTAAAAGAGTTGGAAAGGCTATGGAAGCATCGGGCACAGAAGTGGCCGCTTGTGGCGCAGGGCAGAGGAAATCGGAGAAACGGAGTGCCGGGAAGGACGGATTTGGCAGAGGGTATTTTCGTGGCTCCTCACCTTATTTGTCAGGTAGTCGGGATCTATTGTTAAATGTCAATAAAGCGCATGGATAACCCGTGTTTTTTTATAAATTTGCGAAAACGGGTTTCAATATCCGACAAAACGTGAGGCATGGAAATATATACCCCAAAAACCAAGATCAAACTTTCTCCGGTGATAAGAAACGGGAGAGAATTTGTCGAAGTGACTTTCGGTAATGACAATGACATCCGCTTGTCGCTGTCGAAGGAAGAAAACGTACTGCTTGTCGGCGGCAGGGCTTATCTGCCGGCAGAAGATTTCGTGCTTGCCGAGTTCTTCGACCGCTATGTAAAAATGGCGTTTATAGACTATTCTGCCATCAAGGAAACCGCACCCCGTAAAGAGGAAGACAAACGGCCGCCACTGCCGGAAGGCTATCTGGAAAAACTTCAGCAAGTGCGTTACAGTGACCATACCGTAAGGGTATATACCTCCTATTTCCGCGATTTCCAACAGCATTTCGAGGGGCGTAAGATTGAAACGGTTACTCCCGGCGAGATAAACGACTACCTGCTGTATCTCATCCACGAGAAAAACATATCCTCCTGCCAGCAAAACCAGCGTATCAACGCCATCAAGTTCTATTACGAGAAAGTTCTCGGTCAGGAACGGCGGTGTTACAAGGTGAACCGTGCCAAACGGGAGAAGACGCTGCCCGACGTGTTGAGCAAGGAGGAAATAAAGAAAATACTCGACGTGACGGTGACAGACCTGCGTTTCTTCTGTATGTTCTCCATACTCTATTCCGCAGGGTTGCGCATCAGCGAACTGCTGGAACTGAAACCCGGCGACATCAACGAATCCCGCTCCCTGATACGGGTGCGGCAGGGTAAAGGGAAAAAAGACCGCTACACCCTGCTGTCAAGACCGTTGATGAAAAAGCTGACGGAATATAACAGACTATACAAACCGAAAGTGTGGCTTTTTGAACACAGACCGGGAGAACCTTTCACCGAGAGTATCGTGTCGAAACGGCTGAAGGCAGCGGCCCGGGAAGCGGGAATCACGAAACGGATTTATCCGCACCTGCTGCGCCATTCGTTCGCCACTCACCTGCTGGAGCAGGGAACCGACATCAAGATAGTGAAAGAGCTTATGGGACATAACAATATCAAGACGACAGAAAGGTATGTCCACATAGCCGACACTTTCAAAAGCAATATCAAAAGCCCGTTGGACGATCTGTTGATGGAGGAAGACGAGGTCTGATACTTAAAGAAAATAACAGCCAAATCGGCTGATAGTATAACATTAGCAACTTTACAAACTAAAAAGAATATGAGTGACCAAATAATTTTTGATGTTGACGGACTTATAGAAGCTCAAATCCGTCAGAGAGATAAAGACTACGCAAAAGTCTGTTGTCAGAACTTATTAAACTACGCATACGGAAAGGGGCTTTTGTGTGATAATCCATGTGATAATGAAGGAAACCTAATCATGCCTTCAATTATTAAGGAAAGTTCTTTAACAGAAATTGGTAAACATATTTTTGTTGAATTGCTATTTAAGTGGTTTGCATACACAGATAATGAAAGTGGAAAAATTGACAGAAAAAATAACATCAAAATGTTAGAGAAGTATTACAATCAACTTTTACAAAAGATTGATAGAAAATAGGTTGCTAACAAACAGATGAAACATTGAAGGCGGTTTATCTGCCGGACATTACTAACAAGGAAAAAATAATATGTGTCAATACAAATCAATATGCAATCCTATAATAGAGCTTACAACACTTTTACAGAGTTGTGGCTTCACAATAGAAAAACAAGAACTTAAAGATTGGCATTTCAATGAGTTTGAGATTGTGATGAAAGGAAAGAAATTACAACTTCCAATGATAGATATAGAAGGTATAGAACAACATAGCGACAATATATATTGTTGCAAATGTCATTGGTCTGTTGTAAAACTAATAATGAATTGACACAATAAAATGTTAGTAACAAGCGGCTTAACCTCCCCTGAAAGGTCGGTTAGCCACCAAACATTATCTGCCCAGAATAATTAACAATAAAAAAGAAAAAAACAATGATTAGGTATATTGAAAAAGGCGACATATTCCGTATTGATGGAGTGAGCAGTTATGCGCATGGTTGTAATTGTGCCGGTGCAATGGGTAAAGGCATTGCCGTACAGTTCAAAAGCAAATATCCAGATATGTATCTTGAATATAAGCAGTTGTGCAAAGAAAATAAGTTTTGCCCCGGTGATGTTTTTGATTATGATTATGGCAATGGACATATATATAACCTTGGTACTCAAGCAACGTGGCGAACACGAGCTAAAATAGAGTATATCGAAAAGGCACTGATACAGATGCTTGAGTTAGCCAGTGGTGATAATGTAACGGCAATAGCCTTACCTGCAATCGGTGCTGGATTAGGAGGATTAAAATGGGATGATGTAAAAGCAATTATAGAGACAGTTTCAAATGATTATCCTAATGTTGATTTGTATGTAGTTGAAACTTATCAAAGCGAATAAAGGCAGATAACAAGCGTATCAATCTCCCTAAAGGACGATTATTCGCCGAACATTATCGTTTAATATGGTAAGTAGAAAAGAAACAGTAAAAAGTTGTTGTGTGAATATACTTGATGATGTAAAAAGAATATTAGCGCAACCTTTTGAATGTAGGAAGACTTCTCTTCCTGATGGTGCATTACATAATGTACAAAAAGAATTGGAAAATATGATTAATGCGATTGATAAAGATATTTACTCGTTTACACCAAGTTATGGCAAATATCTAATAGATTGTTGGCTTGGAGATGAATTAGTAGATAAACTTCTTGATGTTTCTTGTCAATATGAAAAACTAATTAAGTTGAAATAAACGATAGCATACGGATTAATCTTCCAAAGGTCGATTATCCAACAAACATTATCGGTCTAAAAATTAAAATATGGATAGTAAACTTCAATTATTCGCTAAAGTGTTATTAAAAGAACACTATGATGAATTTTTAGAAATGATTCAGTTGTTCAATATAGATAAGAGAACCTTTGTCCTTCAACATAGGAAAATGTTTGAAAAGGGATGGTACGATACAAGCTCTGAAGACAATGAATTTAGTGAAGTAGATATTATGCTTTGTTTTGCTATAGTTTCTCACAGAATGGCAGTTATTGATTGGAGTGGTGAAGAATATTCAGGGCAGGTTAAGCGTTCCATTACGATGATGTTAAAGAATTATGGGATAGAACGTTTCTTATGGAACACTAAAAAGTTTGAGGATTCTTTGGATTGGGACAAAATTCGCCGAGGTGACTATTTGCCTTTGTTGTTCCAAGCTATGAACAAGCAACTTAACAGAGGCGGTTATTCCATTGTGTTTTGTGATACAAAATCGGATTGTTTTCGTTATGCAATATTACCAACTGCCGAGTTTGTGCAATTTGAGAATACGGAATTAGATGATTATCTGACAATCATTAGTCCTAAGATTTACAATATATATCTTGCAGACAAGGGAAATGAATTGCCTAAAATTATGCTGTACTTAAAAAAGAAATTTTCTGTTCCACTAAGTGAAATCAAGGAATTTTGTTCAAGAGATAAAATTTTACTTGGAATAGGGAACTCTATAATTGTGGATGAATATCGAAAAGAAATTGAACAACTTGGAGGCAAGATTGAAACAGAAGAAATAGACCGATAACAAACAGCAAACCGATTGAATAAGCGGAACGCTGCCGAACATTAGCAACCCCAAAAAGATGAAAATGATTGGAGAAACTATAAGAACTGAATTTGAAGCATTGAAAAATGACTTTGAAACCATAAGGCAACAAATAGAAGACGATGTTGTCAGGACTGAGTTGTATAAGGGCGAGTTTTATGAACTTACTCCATATTCCTATCAGCGTAATGGTTGCAAACAAGGAAAACCTGTAAAGCGTCCTGATACAATAAAAAGCACCAAAAATCTTTGTATCTACGGATTTAATAACCAAAATCAAATCGTAGAAGTTAAGGTTGGTTGTTCTATTGAAAATCAGTTTTATCACACTTTCCTGTATTATACAGACAATCTTGTGAAAAGTATTCTATACGATAATGGAAAACATTTGATGAATGTATGCCATTACTTTTTTGAGGGCGGAAAGCTGAAACGGTCACAGTTATGTGGTAGGTATGGTTGCCGTGAAGAGAATTATATCTATAAAGAAAATGCTTTGACACATATTGAAGTCAAACAATATGATATTGAGGGTAATAGTGGTAATGATTTAATTCATATATTCCAATATCAAGACGATGGGGCTTTAGAAAGTATTACCAAATCATTTCCAAATGGATATTCTGAAATAATCTATAAAACGAAAAGAGGTTGCTAACAAGCGGCTTAACTACCCCTGAAAGGTCGGTTAGCCACCAAACATTAATATTAAAAGGAAACACTATGATACCTGATAAATTGAAAGATGATTTTAATTCATTGAGAAATATGTTTGATGAATTGAAAAGAGAAATTGATAAGAATGTTGTAAGGGAAGAGAATTACAAAGGTGAGTTCTACGAAATATCCCCTTATTCTTATCAAAGAAACAGGTTTAAGCAAGGGAAAATAGTTGGAAATGTAACTTCTCTCAAAACAACTAATAACCTATTTACTTATTATTTCGATGTAAAAAATCAAATTATAGAAATCCGAGAGGGCTTGGAACTTAAAAATCAATTCTATTACACCTTTTTCATTTATGAAAAGGAACTCATGAAAACTATTGCATATGATAATAGCAAACGTATTGTGAATGTCCGATATTATCTATATGGAAGTAATGGTAAAATAGAGAAAATGTATTCAAAGGGTTCTCGTGGAAGTAGAGAAGAAACATATTTTTATGAAAATGACCGCCTACAAAAAATAGTTATAAGACAATTTGATAGAAATGATATTGAACAGGATACGTTACAACATTCATTTGATTATAAGTCTAATGGAGAATTAAAATCTATTATTCTTTCGACAGAATTATATTCTGAAACAATCTATCAGGAAACATAAATTTAATATTAACAAGCCGGGATAACGGACTAACGCCGTTCCCCGTCAAACCATTATCAATTACAGTACGACAATATGAACTTTTACTTAATAGGTAGTTTAGAAGGATTTAACGATTTACGTTTTCCAAATGTGGAAGATTGGCAAAATTGTATGGGACATGCTGAAGGTTTACTAAAGCAGTGGAATCCTCCTGAGATGGAATATATATGGAAAAAAAGTAATAGACATAAACATTTTGATTTATCACAATTTTGTAATCCTCTATTAACTATTAGCGACAAAGCATTAAGTATTTTAGAAAATATTCTTATCAAAAATGGAGAAATTCTTGATATAAAGTCGCCAAAAGGTTTTTATTTTTTTCATTGTACCAATATAATAGATGCTTTGATTGAAAAAGAATCAGATATAGTGTGGTTAGATAAAGAAAGAGGATGGGTGAGTTGTATAAATAAATTTGTGTTGGATAAAAATAAAATCCAAGAGCAAACTATTTTCAGACTTCCGAATGTAAATTGTCGCTATACTTTTTATGGGGAGGAATTTAAGAACCTTGTATTGAAACATCATCTTCAAGGAATACATTTTGATAGATACGAAACTATTATTATAAAATGAATGATTGTTTTAAAGTTTGTAGTTAAAGTATTGATAACACGCACATCAATCACTTAAACAGTGATTATCTGCATCCTATTAAACATTAGAAAATGAGAACACCAATCATAATCCTGTTATTTGTAATCCTGCTTGCCGCAAGCTGCGGAGAGCCTCCCATGCCGCCGTCGGACGAGGAAATGATACGCCATTTCACCACGCACGAGGTGGCGTTCCGTAAGGTGTACGAAATCATGGCAGAGAGTTCAGAAGGTAGTTTTCACTACCCGCCGCTTTCTCCGGAAGAGGTCATTATACTTGATTCAACAGAACAAAGCGATACATTCCATGAAACGAATGACGAACAAGACATTCCGGTATATGGACTGTTGAAGCCGGAGCGAATCCTACTCGACTCCTTGTTATCAGAGATTGGATGCGGTTTTATCCTTGTTGATCGCAGGGAATGGGGAACGGCAGATTCGGTATATGTGAGCCTTGTTATGCCGTACTACTCCCACGGCATCGTGGATGCGGGAACGTCCAAGAGTTTCGTTTACGATCCCGGATTGAGAAGCCGTCGGAATATCCGTATCACCGAATATGGCGACCTGAACGAGATCTACCGCAGGACGTACAACGACACCACGCTTTACAAACCCATCAAGGGAAACTGGTACATCGAGTTAGACCATTCGATATAACGGCCCGGAGTTCGTATCAAAGCTTGTTTCACTTTTTGTCAAGAAGATACATCATAAAGCAGATAATGGCTATCGCAAGGAAAAATAACAGAACCGCAAGGAGTTCGTTAAACCTGCACTTGGCATAGTGAGACATCACTGCTTTGCCTCGCCATTTGTAAATCCTGCTGACGAGCGACATAACGGCAAATGTGACAATGCTAAAAACGACACATGGCAACAATGCCGACACACCTGGAAAAAGCCGGATAGTAACAGTCATCATAGGGAATATCAAAAGAGCGAAGATATAAATCGAGAGCATCATTTCGCCATCGACCCTGCCTGTTCGTCTTGCTTGTTCCAATTTCTCCCCCATCCACCAGAGGTAGTCCCAGAGATAGAACCGTTGCTTATTCTCCTGCCGTTTCATCATGCCCAATGTATAAATCCGAGGTGGAACATCAGCGCTACATTTGCCACGATCAGGGCGATAGCGATAAGAACTATTTTGGCGAGCTTCCTGCCGGGATGTTTCATCTTCCCGTAATGTTCACGGAGCGCTTCACGCCGTCCGGCTGTATAGCGTAGCTTGCAGAATAAATCGGGAAGAAAGCAGAGAGGAATCACTATGGCCAAACCAATCATCCAGCCGAAAAGGCGCAATATCGGCGGAACCCCAAGCGGTATGAGTAGGACGAAGAGCCAGCACCAAAACAGTAGCATACGTCCGTTGAGATTGGTACGCTCCCTTTCGTGCCATATCTCGGCTACATACCACATATAGTCGATGAAGCAGATCCGGTATTTGCGATTGTCCT
>ENA-UAJP01000169-UAJP01000169.1-human-gut-metagenome-genome-assembly--contig:-NODE-169-length-23687-cov-7.378174_pt1 | contig 23687 bp, 10 predicted proteins | sample MGYA00244429_ERZ654413 | MGnify/ENA primary metagenome ERZ654413 (study PRJEB26926, sample SAMN06164987) | human gut metagenome | biome: ENVO:00009003; feature: ENVO:2100002; material: ENVO:00002003... | reverse complement strand
CGTCAGATGTGTATAAGAGACAGCTTTTATATTCCTCTTGTATCATGTCCTTTTTGTTCTGTTTATCATCCTTTTGCAATACGCTTTTCCCAGGTATTTCTTATTCCTATCATGGATTAGTTCACTCTAACTCTTTATCAAAAAAAATTTTGGTCCATCCTAATATTAAACCAGACGCCAAAACAATATGCGCTACCATAATCCCGTTTACGATCAGGGAATATCCGATCACAGAAAAAACACCTGCTATCGCGCATTCAATAACTAAAATTACCCTCGCGCGCATCCCATAAACTTTTTTCTCTTTCGCATCCAACTTCTTGCTGCTGGCATCTACCGGCGCCATGATAAATATAACGCCAACCGCGACAAACCATATGATCCGCATTTGCCATATTACAGCCGGAGCAGACGCCAGATACAGACTGCATAGAAGGACAAGGATACCGGAAACAGCCATGCAGCCCCCTGCCTTTTCCAAATGAATCCCTCCGGCATACTGCCTTAAAACAGTAAAGGGCAATAAAAAGACTATCATCTCCATCCAATTCCCCGTTATGATGCCAAGTATGACGATGATAAGGTATATTACCACCCTGCCCAGCAGTACGCCGTAAGCATATTCATACAGCCTGCGGTCTTTCTCTTCAAGAATCCCATTCCTGCTTTGTAGTTCAAAAAGCCGACCAGCCATTTTTTTCCACACTAGAATTTCCTCATTTTCTTAACTTCTTCCGGCTCATCTTCCTGATAGTACAGCCAGTTGCACGCCAGATTTGCCGTATACGCCGTCAAGCAGAGTGCAAGACAGTTTACAGCTCCAAGCAGTTTGATTCCCAGGTTTTTTCTGATTATTTTTTTCATAGTTACAAAGCCTCCTTTTTTCCGAAAGTTTACACAAAAATCGCCCTCTTTTCAATTACCGCGGCAAAAACGGTAACTTTTTGGGCGATTTTTGCACGTCCTTATTTGATTGTAAAGATCAGCTTAACAGAGAACTCCCGTTCTCCTGCCTCCACTCGCATAATTCCCGCATACTTTTTAACCAGTTTTCCAACCGTGTGCAGTCCGATCCCGTGACTGTCCGCGTCTCTTTTGGTGCTTATGTACCTGTCCTTGTCCTTTAACAGAGGGACGACATACCCATTGCAAAATTCCATGACAAGGAAATGCCCCGCATTTCCCATATACATCCTGCATTCCACATATCTGCCATCTTCTGTCTTTTCTGCCGCTTCCAGTGCATTATCCAAAAGATTCCCTACGATCGAGATCAAATCCAACTCTTCCAGAAAATCCAGTCTGAGATCATTACCCAGGGTAATCCTATAGGATATATCCTTAGATTCTGCAAGATATTTTCTTTCACATAGGATGCTGTTCAAGATCGGATGCTCACAATATACACTTTTTTGAAGATTCTGAATCCGGACGCCTAAATGTTCCATGATGTCCTTAACCTCTTGATTCTCTCCTTCTTCTATCAAGCCGGCTACTGTACAGATAAATTTATTTATATCGTGTAAGAATGCTCTGTTATCCTCATTAACCTTATTCATATACTGCAGATTGGCAATCTCCGCCCTGCTTTTCTGGTATAGCCGGTCCATCTTCTTCACTTCTTCTGATTTTTCTACAAACCTGTCAAATACTGTGAAAATGAAGATATTCGTCATTAACAGAAGCGAAGCTCCTACCGGAACCATGACCCTGTTCATTCCTTCAAAAGAAGTGTGCGAATAAAACATACATCCTAACATAACGATCGTTGCGGTTGGCAGCATGAGCAGCACTGTAAATGTTTTATTTTCAATCGTCAGATAATCCCTTTTCCTTGTTACCTGATTAATGCATTTAATAAACAGAAATGTCATGGTACTCATCAGCAGGAGTGCTAATGTCTTTTCTGTTTCAGTCCTGAAGCCCTCGGACGCACCAGTCACGCCATATGCATTCGTAAGTGCCGCAAAGAGAAATTCGGGAATAATTGCCAGCACATAATAGCAGCATACCGTAACCAGCTTCTTCCATATATTTCCCCGGAACACAACCATAGATGCGATCATATAGATTACCGGAATCATTACCATATTAAGTATTGAGGATTCCAGGCGGTTGGTTCCGAACATTGCCAGTGCTGCGATACAATATACGAGAAATTTTTCCCAGAATCTTTCTCTTCTGTATGGGAGTATGTTCTTTTCCAAGTCCTCCAACAGATACATCTGAAGAAGACAAATCAAATAATCTCTTATTATCATACCATGCCGTTCCTTCCCCCAAGAAATGTTATCAGTGCGTCGGCAAACTGTCCTTTTCTCGACCTCGAAACATTCAACTGGATTCCAAACGGCAGCAACGCAACATTCTTTTCCAATCCTTCCACTTTTGCCAAATTCACAATATAGCTGTTGTGTGCATACTCAAATCCCCTTCCGGCCAGACACTCATACAGATCACTTAAAGATTCCTTGCAATGCATCTCTTCAATCTTTCCCTGTCTGGCAATGTATATCGTACAGCCCCTTTTCGCCAGACAGATATATAAAATGTCTTCCGTATGGATGCGCATTATCCTTCCCGCCGATGTAACTGTCACGGAAGAATCTCCACAGCACAATTTCACTTTTAATAAAATCATAGGTATTTCCTTTTTCAGACTTCTGTCATGCAGATCCTTCATGATGTACCGGAACGGTTGTCCAACATTAATGCTGTCAGGAGTCGGTTCAAAACAGCCGGAGCAGAACACCAATATCGCTGCTTCATTATATTCCCTCAGCTTCAGTACTGTTTTATTTCCATCCAATCCAGGCATACGCATATCCATAAAAATCAGATCATGCAAAATATCCGCATCTTCCAATAATTCTTTTCCTGATTCATATTCATAAAACCGTATCTCATTCGAAGACAGAATCCCTTCCGTTTCTATGACCGTCTTTATTTTCTCCCTGTATTCTTTATCATCGTCGCAAATTGCTATTTTACACATATTCATCCTCCAGTGTTAGTTTATTCTAACCCTTTCCCATAAAAAAACCATCTTGCAGAATCTGAATCCTAAGATTATTTGCCTGTTCCTATAACTCCGGTTCCAAATCTGCAAAGATGGGATCTTCAAAAAATTCCTGTATTGTAATATCCAATCCATCGCATATCTTTTTAATTGTAACTACGCCAGCATTCCTGCTTTGTCCATACAAAATATTTTTCAGTGTTGAAGGCGGGACGCCTGAGCGCACCGCCGCTTCATTCACTGTGATATCTTTCTGCTTAATCAGATCGTTTAACCGATATATGACCGCTGTTTTTATATCCACGGAATCAACCACCTTTTTTTCTTCTATTTTATATAAACCGTCTTTAAAAGGTCGCCCATATATAGTCTTTTTGATCTATGTATGATATTTTTTGATAGTTTTCCTGTTTTTAGAGAAATCCGCAAAAAACCTGTCTTTATCAGACGCAGAAAAGCCCCACGAGAACACATCCGGTCCTGCGCAGGGCTTTTCACTTATCATACTATTTTCCATATTTTTTATTTTCCAATGTGCCGGGCCGGAGCCTCCGTTCTTCTTTCCCACTGTTGCCAGTCATCGTTTTTCATCTGGTTTGCCGATTTCCTTATTATAGCTTTAATCTTATGCAAAAAATTGATTTTATTATACTTTAACGCTCAACTATACACAAGAAAAATTTATCGTTTTAACGCCCGAAAAACAAAAAAGAACAGCCGATACATATACCCGAACTGTTCTTCTACTTCCGAAGTCCACGCAGCATTAACATTACTGTTTCCTGCTCATTTGTACTCAGATCGTTCCATATCCCTAGAACTTCTTTCTGTTTTTCTGTCAGATTCTCTGAATTATCTTCCTGAAAAAACTACGATAATGTCACGCCCAAAGCTGTACATATTTTTCAAGTGTGATCAGCGACGGCAGGTTTTCCTGCGCCATAATTCTTCCCAGTGACGACTGGGAAATTCCCGACAGTTGCGATAATCTGCATTTACTGATATCACGCTTTTCACATAGAGATGTTATTTTATCCGCAATATACTTCTCTATCTACAAGTAACTATTCCTCATTTCCGCTATTACATGTTCTTATTGCACCTGTAATAGCAGAAAAATATTAGTTATCAACTTTGCAAGTATTCATTTCCACAATAGGAAGCATACACATAAAAAAAATAAAGATACTTTCCTTTCCGCAAAAGTCATTTTCGCTTATATCATTTTTATAATATCACAGCAAGTTACGTTTATCACATAAAAGTTTGAAGCATAATCATTCAAAACAAAAAGCCGAAAGCCACATTGTTATCTGTGACCTCCGACTCCATTCTATCTTATACTACACCATCCTTACACTCAAATCAGCTCCTCTCTCCGGCTCATCTTTTCCCTGTTTTTCCTGGATGATTCTCTTATTGATTTCCAAGCGTTCATGGATCGACGGTTTCTTCTCTTTTCCTGTTATTGCCTTTCTTTCAGCTTTCCCCACATCCTTAACTGCTATATTTGCTTCACCGCCAGTTCTTGGCACAGCTTCTCTGCTCTCATTTTTCTCTGCTACCTTCTGTTCTCGTCTCTCCTTCACACCTTTTTCTTCCAGGCTGCAAAAGCTCTGCAGATACGGCAGTACATGATTCTGCATATCTGTCAGATCTTCCATATACTTCTGATATTCTTCATTGCCTTTTCCTTGCTGATAGCTGATCCAGCTTTCATCCGTCAACTTCATTTCATTCTGCATCTTTAATTGACTGATGATGCCGCCATTTCCGCTACCAATGTCTATCTTACCTTGAAAATGATGCAACATCTTGTCGCCCTTCTCAGCATAATATACTGTAAAAAACATCTGTGCTGTCGTTTTTGGTTCGTTGGTGTTTGGATCACAGTCGGCATACCAGGCTTTGTCCTGTTCTACTGTTTTGGAATCCAAATCAGATAACTTCTGGCATCTTGGATTTCCCAGTTCACTTTTCTCACAATAATTCACATACACCATCGGCTCCATATCTTTTGGAATCTCCGGTTCATAGGCTTTCAGTCTTTCCATCAATACACCTGCACGAACAGACAGGTCGCATTCTTCGTCTACAATATCCTTCAGATAAGAAATATAAGAATGTGTATTGCCACTCTGCAAATCCAACATCACCTCTTGTACCGTATTTTCTCCCGGCTCCACATTATCTCGATACTCATACGGATCAAAAGCTTCTGCAATCTCATCCAGTGCCTCTGCCAGCTGTTCTGTGGTCATCTTCTCTGGATACATTGCGTCTCGAACATCCCTCATCGGTACATACTTGTAGTCCGGCAATGCTTCATGAATTTTCTCAATCCCTTCCCGTACCAGTGCAAGCTCTCCATAAAACCGAACATCATCCATCAGATTTCCAAGTACTGTATTTCCTTTTACGATTGCAAATTCAGCATCATCGTAGTAACTGTCTTCCGGATCACGATAGATAATTCCCATCGAGCATCCCAGATACGCAGTTTCTGGATTCTCCTTATATTTTTCATAGACTGCAGCAATCTGATTAACATCGGTACTTTTTTCATAAGCTCCCATATCATGGAACTCATCACATTCTGTGGCAAAGTATTCCAGATAAGGTTCTTTCTTCAGTGGCATATTGTTAAGTACATTGTCAATCATGTTATAATTCGCCTCTTCCAGTTCTTCTACCTTAGCCAGTGGCTTATATTCGCCCTGGCTTTTCTGAATCTCTGCCATTACAACCTCATCCATTTCTTTCACTTTTTCCATCAACTGATCATAATCCCCACGGATGCGTTCTCCAGTCCAGCCTTCGTCTTCCAAAAGTTCCTCTGCCGCTTCTTCAATAGAAATTTCATCCTTTTCATAGACGCCACCATCCATCAGACGGAAATCTTCATCGTAAAAGGAATAATCGTATCCTTCTTCTGTCCTCTGAATAGCAAAATACCGTTCTCCTACCTCATATGCCAGTTCACTAAGAACCTGTTCTTCCAGATTCAAGAAAGAATCCAGCTGTTCAAAACTGATACTGTCTACAAAATGAGCTGTTACTTTTTCCCCATCATTCAAAACAACGATATCACTGACAGACAGGGAATGCCCACGGAAGTCTTTCGGTCTATCAATGTTGAACCTTTCAAAAATATCATCCAGTGACGTATTTCCCAGTAATTCTCCAACATAGACCAGCTTATAATCTTCTTTTTTTATCTGCATACCATGACTTTCAATAAAACTTATATTCATAAATGCATAATTTTCGCCCGGTGAATCATCTTTGATCTGATAAATACCAAAGGTTCGCCTTGTTCCTAACAACAGGTTTGCCTCTTTCAAAGACTGAATCTGCGGATATTTCTGCATTTCCCATTCCAGGTTACGGAAACGGTCCCGTTCTGCCATGGACATCTGATAATGCTCCGGTCCTCGTTCGATTTCCTTGCGTTCCGTGACATAGATTGGTGATGAAAAATTAGTGATCAGATAGATATCTGCTCCGGCATCGTATAATTTCAGTGCTTCTTCCTGGTCAATGACACTCATAGGCTCCTGAAATGCTCCAAAATCTTCATCGGCATAATCCAGATCCTGATCCCTTATCCGTTCCCACATCTGTAATTCCATGCCAAACAGCCCTTCGTGTGCCTGTATCATTTCTTTACTTGCATACTCTCCCTTACCGCCATCGCTACCCAGGCAATAAATCTTCGAACCCATTCTGTGATAATCCAAAGCTGCTTCTTTTCTGAGCGGCACCATGTCTTCTGCTGTATATCCATAATCACGTAATTCCAGCTTACCTATGGTTGGATCTGGTAGGTCCTGAATATCCATTTTTGCATCATCCAGAAGTTCCTCTACTTTATCTTCATCTGCCTGATTGATTGCATCTGTCAGATTTTTTACCAACGTCCTTACTTTCTCTTCCTCGCCAATCAGATTTGCATATTCAAAAATCTGTTCTTTTACATCTACTGGAAGCGCTATTCCCATGTGTTCTGCACGGTCTATCTGTTCCTGCGTAAATTCCTGCATTTTCTGCGTTTCTTTTCCTGTTATCATATTTCTCGCCATATAAATTCCTCCTGTGTTCTAAAAAAAGGCATAACCGGCAGAACCTTCTTCTACCAAATTATGCCATCTTTCCTGTTTATTTATTCCAGACCGAAGTCCCGTTTTCTGGTTTCCTTGCCTGTTTCACTTTCCCGCTGACTCTTTTCTTTATAAATCTGCAGTTTCTCATGAATAGAACCTCGTGCCGGTCTTTCTTCTTTCTCTTTTGATTCCGACTGCTCTGTTTCTGTATCTTCCCGCTCATCCATATTGAGAAGTGCATTTAACTCTGACAGTCGCTCCAGTTTCTGGTTCAACTCCTCTTCTTTTGAAAATGGCTTCCCGACTTCCTCTTTGGCATTTGTCATCTGCTCCTGTACCGTTTCCAGCCGTTGTTCTGCTTCTGCCAGTTTTTCCGGATAACTTTCTAAAAGATTATTGATACGAATGATATTTCCCAGGGCATCGGCTCCCAACCGAACTTTAGCTACCGATTCATGCTTTACAGACAGGATAAACTCTTTGCTCCAGCTGTCGAATTGGATTCTCATGTTAAATCCCTGATAACTTCCAATGTCCATAGCTGCATCTACAGACTTAATGTCTTTGCAGACCGCCAGAAGAGCCGCTCCTGCCTCTTTCTTTTCTGTGAACACTTTGCCACTGATTTCCATAAAAAACTGCTCTGGATCTGTAATTTTATGCTCAGAAAAATGAGCGATATCTGCCTTGTAGCTGTCAATGATCTCCATCAATTTTGCAATCTGTTGCGGAAAATTCCTTGCAATATCATCTTCCAGTCGGTATTGGTTATTCATGTGGTTCGCTTTTAAAAGCTTTAATTTCGCCACATCCACATCCAATGCCATCTTCTCTTTTACTGCTGGATTTCCGGTTGCCAGTGCTTTGACCTCTGCATAGGACAGTGCCGCTTCGTCCACATCTTCGCAGCTTCTGACCGGTGCTTTGCTGGTCATGATCTGGGAAATAAACTTCTGCTTGTTTTCGATCAACTGCCACATGTAGCTGTCAAATGTGGATTCAGTTACATACCGGAAGATATGAACCTTTTTATTATGGTTTCCCTGACGGATAATACGTCCTTCCCTCTGTTCCAAGTCAGATGGTTTCCAACCAATATCCAGATGATGCAGGGCAATCAAACGATCCTGCACATTGGTTCCTGCACCCATCTTTGCTGTTGAGCCAATCAAAAAACGAACCTGTCCGGATTTCACTTTCCCAAACAGCTCCGTCTTTTTTGCTTCTGTATTTGCATCATGAATAAACGCAATCTCTTTTTCCGGTACACCTTTCTCTATCAGTTTCTGCTTCAAATCATCATAAACATTGAAACTGCCATCGCCTTTCGGTGTGCTCAAATCACAGAAAATCAACTGTGCTGATTTCTGTGCTGCTGTATCTTTCCAGATTTCATAGCTTTTCTCTGCACAGACTGCTATTTTGCTTTCCGGATTATCTGGCAATAATTCATTCACCAAACGCTGATCCAATGCTAACTTTCTTCCATCATTGGTAATTTTCAGCATATTATCAACCGAGGCATCTACCCCACCGTTTCTGACAACCTCTGCACGTTCTCCCAGACTTTCTACGATTTCTTTCTGCTGTTCTGTTGGTTTCAGCACCACTGTTTCATATTCCGCTTCCGGCACAGGAAGCTTTAACTGATCAGAAGTCTTGATATCTGCAATCTCCTTGAACATATTCATCAGTTCTGGGATATTATAGAATCTGGCGAATCTTGATTTTGCTCGATATCCAGTTCCTTCCGGTGCAAGTTCGATGCTCGTGACAACTTCTCCAAAGGTGGAAGCCCAGGAATCAAACAGTCCAAGTCCCATATTTTGTAATTTACTGTTCTGCAGATACCGCTGCATAACATATAATTCCGTCATGCTGTTACTGATTGGTGTGCCTGTAGCAAAAGTAATGCCTTTTCCTCCGGTAATCTCGTCCAGATACTGACATTTATTGAACATATCTGCGGACTTCTGTGCTTCATTCTGTGCGATCCCGGCTACATTTCTCATTTTTGTATAGAGAAACGCATTTTTATAGCTGTGTGCTTCATCTACATACAAATGATCCACGCCCAGTTCTTCAAACGTAACTACCTGATCTTTTTTCTCTTTTTGATTCAGTTTTTCCAGTCTTGTCTGCAGTGTTTTTCTGGTCTTTTCAATCTGTTTGACGGTATAACGCCCGCCGTCCTGTTCATACCTTGCACTCTGGATTGCCATTTCCAGATCATCAATCTGCTTCCGCAGCATGGCTTCCTGCCTCTCATCAGAGATTGGAATACGCTCAAACTGGGAATGACCGATGATAATGGCATCATAATTTCCCATAGCGATTCTGGCACAGAACTTCTTTCGATTTGCCGGTTCAAAATCTTTCTTCGTTGCCACCAGGATATTGGCACCCGGATATAACTGCAGGAATTCTGCACCCCACTGCTCCGTCAAATGGTTTGGAACGACAAAGAGGTTTTTCTGAGATAATCCCAGGCGTTTGCTCTCCATTGCCGCCGCTACCATTTCGTAGGTCTTTCCAGCTCCTACTACATGAGCAAGAAGCACATTCTCTCCATAAAGCTGATGTGCGACAGCGTTTTTCTGATGTGGGCGAAGTTCAATTTCCGGATTCATTCCTGGGAAAGTTAAATGACTGCCATCGTATTCACGGGGACGGATGCTGTTAAATCGTTCATTGTACACTTTTATCAGCCTCTCTCGTCTCTGCTGGTCTTTAAAAATCCAGTCCTTAAATGCTGCTTTCATGGCATCCTGCTTCTGTGATGCCAGCATGGTTTCTTTCTTATTAAGGACACGGATCTCATCACCATTTTCATTGACACTCTTATCATAGATGCGTACATCTTTCAGGTTCAGGGTATCTTCCAGAATCTTATAGGCATTTGCTCTCTCAGTTCCATACGTTGCATAGGCAAACGCATTTTGGGGACTGTCGGTATTCTTTCCTGTAATCCTCCACTCACCATTTACCTCAGAGAATTTCACCTGTATTTCTTTCTGAAGCAGATACCATGGTGTATGCAATGTTTCTTGCATAAAATCCTGATAATCCGAAGGTTCAATCCAGGTAGCTCCAATACGCACTTCAATCTCCGATGCTTCCAGATCTCTCGGCTGAACTGCCTCTAGTGCACGCACATTCGATGTGAATTCCGGATGATTCTCTGCAAAAGTTCTTGCAGTATTTAATTTATCCCTAACATTTCCGGAGAGATATTCATCTCCGCTTTCCCACTGGTCTGTCAGTGGATTTTTGAAGATAACTCCAACCAGCTCTTCTGTAATTTTCTCTTCGGTCTTTCCGGTCAGCTGTGCCATATATGGGAGATCTACTTTAGCCCTTTCATTTAAAGACAGAGCAAGTGCTTCTGTGGCTGTCTCCACACTTGTCACAGCAACCGCCTTTTTGATGGTTCGTTTGGTGAACATGTCCGCTTTCCGCTTCAATGTTCCATCTTCATTCAAGTCTTCCAGGGAACACAGCAGACAATAAGAAGAGTCATCAGAAAATGCCCGTTTATTAGCATTACTTCCAATAACTCCATACTTTGCTGTGTAGGTATCATACACCTGATTCAGTTTTTCCTGCTGTTTCTGGATTTCTTCATCTGTGACGTTTTCCTCCATCTGCAAAGCGATCAGCTCTCGGACAGTATCACGGATTGCAACCATCCCTTTTACACGTTCTGCAGTAGCGGCAGGCATTTTCACCTGATTCATCAAAGAGTTGACACGGTAATATACCTGATCATCTACCACCGTATAACTGTAATTTCGCACATTTGGATCTGCTGGAATACTCTCTGGCATCTCATCCAGTTCTGTCTCCACATCTACTACCGGTGCCATGCTTCCCTTGATGTGTTTCACTGCTTCTGCTAACTGTAATTCTAAATCAGCTCCTTCCATTGGAGCACAGGTTGTTTCCATACCATACGGACCGGACACTTCTTTCATCTCACCTAGAATCATTTCCGGATGCTGAACAAAATACTGATTGACTGTAATGCCATTGACATCACTATCCAGATTTATCCATTCCGGCACTTCTTTCGTAAGGCTTTCCCTCTTCTGGAAAAACAGGATATCAGCACTGACTTCTGTTCCTGCATTTGCCTTAAAAGCTGTGTTCGGCAGTCGGATTGCGCCCAGCAGGTCTGCACGCTCTGCCAGATATTTCCGAACTTCCGGTGATGCTTTATCCATGGTTCCCTTTGTTGTGATCAGCGCAGCCACGCCGCCTGGACGTAACTGATCTATAGTCTTGGCAAGAAAGTAATCATGAATCATGAAATTGTAGCGATCATACTGACGGTCATTGACCTTGTATGCACCAAATGGCACATTTCCAATCGCCACATCAAAAAAATCATTAGGATAATCTGTCTTCTCAAAACCTTTAATCTGAATATTGGCATCTGGATAGAGCAACTTTGCAATTCTACCACTGATGCTGTCCAGTTCCACACCATAGAGTTTGGACTGGTTTAGATTCTCCGGAAGCATTCCAAAGAAGTTACCAACTCCCATAGACGGCTCCAGAATATTTCCTTTTGTAAATCCCAGATTCTCCAACACCTGATACATACTTTCAATCACAATCGGCTGTGTATAATGAGCATTTAAGGTGGAAGCTCTGGCTGCAGCATATTCCTCTGGTGTAAGAACCGTCTTTAATTCCAAATATTCTGTCTCCCATGCAGCTTTTGTCTCATCAAATGCACCTGCAAGACCTCCCCAGCCAACGTACCTGGATAAGATTTCCTGTTCTTCCGGTGTTGCATTGCGATTCTCATCCTCACATTTCTTTAACAACTGGATAGCCATGATATTGGCACGGAACTTTTCTTTTGCTGTACCCTGTCCAAGCTCATCATCTGTGATGCGGAAGTTCGTTGCTGGAATCGTTTCTGATATTCCGTTAATCTCTTCCAAAGATTCTTTTTCTTCCGATACCTCAACTTCTCCAGATAATTCTTTTTCTTTTTTATCATAATCTGTCCACACACGTTGAGAAATAGCAGTAAAATACGAGGACTCTTCCTCCATAATTTCTTCCCTGATTTCCCGTAATTCATCTAAAGTATCCGCATTTACAGTTTTGTTGTGATAATGATAAGAAAGTACTTCTTGTCCGAGTTTTACATCCAGACGTTCCAATTCTTGTGTTGACATTCGATTCCAAATATCATCTTTTTCCGTATGAATCGTGAAACCTTCTCCATCATCATGATATTCTAATGTGTATTGAAGTCGATTCGCTTCTCCCTTAACTTTGCAATCAAAATCATGGATTTTTGTTCTGGTACCAGACATATATTCTGAATCAACTAATCGCAAATCAGTTATATCTTCCGCTGTCAAAGTATCCTGCTCCAGCTGTTCTCCTAACATCTGCTGTGCTTCTTCCAAATCTGCCAGTCTTTGTGCTTCCTGTCGTTCTTCGTACTTTTCCATTTCTTCCGGTGACAAATAATCATCTGTGCGGATTAACTGGCGAACACGTTCTGCAACCTTGTTCCACTTTAATAAAACTTCTACCTCTGGACTGCCAATTTTCCCTTTTGCAAGTTTTAATCCTTTTGCATCATGGGATGCGTCGGAAGCATCTGCTCCTGGTATTCCGGGTGAGGAACCACCTGTTCCATACTCATTTTTCAGGAACTCAGCTGCATCTTTCATATCATGATGTTCCATGAAATACTCATAGATTCGGTTACGTCCTCCTGCAGTAATGCCGCCTCTTCTTAACACTGCGTCAATTTCATCCTGTGTGATAAAGGATAGTGCCGGACGTTCGACCGTAAATTTCTGGTCTACCCAGGAACGCTCCCTCTGAAGATCCTGAAAGCGTTGGAAATATTCCGGATTATGCTGAATCTCCCAGCGGTGATAATCTCCCGGATTCTCATCCATATATTTCTGCAGCCATTCAAAACGATAGACAATCGCATCTGCTTCCTCTTGATCTGTCCATGCTCCACTCACTACATCCTGCCAGTCTGAATATGATTGTTTCTTTTCCCAGTTTCTGCAAGTATCCCGAAAATGAAGTGCAAGAAGATTGGTCATTTCTTCCTGCTCCTGTTCAATGGCATTATTGGAAATCAAATTATCCACGTAATTTCCATCCTCATACATATCCCGAATTCTGTTCGCTGCTTCTTCCCACGTAACCATGCGGTCAAAGTTTCTTCTGGCAGAGTCCCCTCGCCGGATACGGATACCATCATTGTCATACCAGATACTGATTTTCTGACCATCTATGGTAAATCCTTTGCCACCAGTTCCATATTCATCTTTCAGAAAACTCCGCATTTCTTCATTATCCAGACCTTCAATCAGTCTTGCTGTAATATGAAACAGTGTATTTTTCTGTCCGCTTCCCGTGCGGAGAATATCATTTACCACTTCATCGGAAATAAGAAAAGCGGCTGGCTGTTCCAATGCAGCTGCCGCTTTCCTTATTTCTCCTAACTGTTCCTCTTCTGTTGGGAACAGACTTAACTGTAAATAATCTCCTGAATCACCAGCTCCTCTGCCTGTGCCTTGATCTGGTTCATGTGTCTGGTCCATGCCATCCCGTCTGCCATTTTGTCCGGTGCCGGATCTTTCTCCAGAAGTTCGTTCATCAGGTCGTCTACTCTCTGTCTTGCCTGGCTGTCGATCTCCATCAGATGACTGTCCAGACGGTTCTGCAGTGTCAGAATGTTGAACCTGGCTACCTTGTGATTTCTCAGATACTCTTTCCGCATCATTCCGTACTTGCCGATGGTTCCTCTCGTCTCTTCCAGGCTGATATCTGGAATCTGATACTCTCCGTTCTGGCTGTAACTGATCTCTCTCATAGTCTGTTTCCTCCTTTTTTTCTTCTCTATCTTCTGTGTTATCTGTATTACTTTCACGAATTAACGTGTTAAATTCATTATAAGCTACTTCTTTTTCTTTTGCAACCGTTTTCAGGTCATTTTCCAGATTATTCAGCACATATCGTCCAATCTGCATCAGGACTGGTCTGCTGATCTCATTGACTGCACTTCCCAGATGTCCTAATACTATCAGCTGATTAAAGTCCGTAATATGCCGAAAATCCTCTGCATCCAGATATTCCTGTACATCCAGTCCACACCTGTTTAGTAATACATACCAGACACTATTGGTCATCAGTTCCCGGAATTCTACTTCCTGATTCTGTTCGTCCAGTTCTTCCAAAAATGTCCCTGTCACATCCAGTCTCAGTTCTTCCAATGCATCTGGAAGCCATTCCTGCATACTCTCCTTCGCTGCCTGATGCAGACTTTCAGCAAGTCCTCCTTCTGTATCTTCCAGTGATAACTGCTCCTGCAGATAATCTGCCACCAGATGTTCTCCTTCTACTGGAAGATTCCATAACTGAGGATCCTTTCCAAGATTCCGCACTTTATAAGTGTCCTGCACATCAAATACATACCGAAGTTTTGTTTTCGGTCCGGAAGTATTGTCAATCAAGGCAATCCCCTTAGATCCCTTTTTGATCCATCGGTACATCTTCTGATTCCAGATTTCCATGGATGCTACGGCAGTTGCTTCCGGTCGCTGTGCATAAATTAAAAGCTGTTCTGGAAAAGTGTATTTGTACAGTCTGGATGCAGTGTTTAGGAACCGCATCCATTCCTGCGGACTGGCAGCTACATCTTTTGCCACCTCTTCCGTCAGCTGTTCCATTGCATATAATTTATTTGCCATGTGCTACTCCTTTTCATAAAATCAGGGACTGCTTAGCACAGTCCCCTTAAAATCATCGTTGCTTCTCTTTATAATGCTGTGGCAAGATCTTTTGACTTATTCTTCGGCACTTTCTCTGCTTCTTTTGCCTTGATCTCTGCCTTGGCTTTCTCCATCTTTCCGTGGATTCCACCTTTTACTTCTGCTTTTTCAGCTGCTTTTTCTTTTTCCAGACGTGCTTCCCTGCGTTCAGCATTTTCCATGACTGCGGTCTTTTTATCACAGAACTGAACCTTATCAGAAAGCTGTTCCTGTCTTTCCACCTGTGTCTCATTAACTTCCTGTACCATCGCATTTAATTCCGGGACCTGAAAAATTCCGTTATCAGGGAGAATCAACACTTCATGAACGGAAGATGGGATGACAAAGTAATCACTTCCCAGGCATTCCCCAATCTGTTTACGAATATCTTCCTGCAGTAACAGGGAAGCTCCATTCATCTTAGCTTTGTTTGTCAGACAAAACATTGGGTTTTCCATGGCTTCCATATCCATTTTTTCATTCAGCAGGTTTTCTGGTTCTTCACCAAAAATCATAGATTTGATAATCTCATTCATATCCATAAGTGTGACACCACGTTTTCGGTCTGCCACCATCGCATCCGCTTGAATCTGTTCGGCAGATACTCCCCATTCGTTCATCAGAGAAACAGTTACTGGAATACTGCTGATCCCTTCTCCATTTTCCTCCAGGTTTACTGCATAATAAGCTGCAAAATCTCCGTGTTCTGTGACGACTTTATCTGCCAGACGATCGGTATTCCATTCTTTGTCACAAATTCTTACCTGTAACTTATTTTTCATCTTTTCATAATCCAAAATATCTGGAACTCCCATATCAAGAAATTCTGCTTTTCCCTGTGCCTCAATACGCATATCAGCCACATCCCCAACACAAGAGTCTACATCTTTTCCATGGATATATTCCTGGTAGAGGGAATCCAGATAGACTGTCGGTACGATTCTCTGATCTCCGTTTGGAATCGTAATACCTGTCAACTTCAACCCGTTGTTTTTTTCTACTTCCTGCAGTTTAATTTCTGCGTCCTTGTAAGACTCTGGCAGATACTCCTTTACATTGTCTTTGACATATTCATAAAATTCTTTTCTGTTCATCATACGCTTTTACCCCTTTCTGATCATGTGATGGTTCATTCTTTTTCTGCTGACCATCTGCTCGGCTTTCTTCTGATAAGCCATCATTCTCTTTAAAGTTTTCTCCTGGTTTTTTCGTGCTTCCTGTCTTTTTTCCATTGCTTTCATCATAGTTTTCTGTTCCTTTCTGTGATTTTTTTGTATGAAAAAGGGAGCCTCACATAGAAGCTCCCAATCATAACCGATGGTTTCCTTATTTGCTTTTCCTTTTTCTGCAGATATAAAGTCCTGCCATACCTCCTGTGGAGATTACCAGAAGCAGAATCGGCAGCCAGATATTCGTGCTGTCACCTGTTTTTGGTGCATTTGATACCTTTGTCTCTTCATGGGACTGTGGTGTATCCGGTGTGTTCGGTGTTTCTGGAACTTCCGGTTTCTCATTTGTTAAATTGAAAGTGACTTCCACGACCGGTGTACTGTCATCTGCATAAGCAAATGTCACTTCATGCTTGGTCTGATCCAGTGTGTATCCGTCCAGTGTCTTTGTTTCCACCAGATAATACTTCATCTCGGTATCATATTTGCCGTTCTTAAATGTGGCAATCTCATACAGCTTACTTTCTGCATGACCGGCAGCATCTGTCTTTAAGGTTTCCAGAACTTTTCCTTTGCTGTCACGGAGTTCAAATTCTACCCCTTTCAGCGGTTCTCCTGACGATTTATCTGTCTTATTGAGAATTACTTTTCCCTTTGCAGTATCATCTTTCATAGCCACTTTCTGGATTTCTCCGGTATCTTTCACCTCAAATGTCACATCGGCTGTCAGAAGATATCCTTTCGGTGCCTGCTCTTCACGTAAGGTATATTTACCGATTGGCAGTTTTTCGATATAGTGTGCTTCCTCTGTGGAAGTCCAGCTCTCTACTACCTGATCATCCTTATCGAGAATCGTCAGTTTCGCACCTGGAATCTCAGTTTCTCCTGTGATATCAGTCTTACTGATCTCTACTTTTGTCACATCATCTTTCATCTCATGCTTCTGAATTTCTGGTGTATTCTCTACTGTAAAGGTAATACTTTCTGCAGTGACATATCCATCTGCCGGTTTTGTCTCTGTCATGGTGTATTCCTTACCAACAACCAGTTCTTTGATCACATGGGATTCTTCCGTAGAAGTCCATTCATCCACTGTATTGCCATCTGAATCCGTCACTTTCAGGTGTGCACCTGGAAGTTCTTTACCTGTTGTCAGGTCTGTTTTGGACAGCTCCACTGTGGTTGGCTGATTTTCAAAAGTAAAGTCGTAGCTTACTTCTGCCTGGTCTTCTCCGGCATATTCAAAGGTAAATTCCTGTACTTCTTCTGTTGTAACAAATCCGTCCGGCGCAAAGATTTCTTTCACATAGTATTTTCCATCTACCGGAAGATCTGCCGTAAAAGTAATCTGTCCTTTTTCATCCGTTACTCGCTGCTCGATCAGACTGTCTTTCTCAAGGAGTACCTCGCCCTTTGCATTTTTGATATCTTCACTGGTATAAAGACCGAAGACACCACCTGCAAGGACACGGTCTGTATCTTTTTCTTTCTTCACAACCGTAACCTTTACTTTCTGACGGGCATTCTGCCATTTCTCATCATAAGTAATGACTGGTGTGTCCTGATCACGGTAGGAAAGGTCAACATATCTCGGCTCTTTGTCCAGCACATAACCATGGGCAGTTTTTACTTCCTTCACATAGTACTTGCCAGCCGGTAGATCTCCCATCTGTGCAATACCATTGGAATCCGTGGTAATGGTTCCCACTTTTTCATCTGCTTTGAAATAATCTTCGCTGACACCATCTGCCGCTTTGATATCTTCCGCAGCAAAAACATCGAAAGTTACATCTGTAAGACTTCCAGTTACATATTCAAAGAGATGTTCCAAAGTACCTTTTACATTGTCCAGAAGTGTCACTTTATCCAAAAACTCTCCATTTTTGTTGATGATTAGAAGTCCTGTTGGAACTTCATCTTTCATCTCTACTTTCTGAACCTCGGCAGTATCTTTCAGCGTGAACTTCACATCCGTTGCTTTCAGATATCCATAAGGTGCCATTTCCTCACGAAGAGTGTATTCCTCTCCGACTGTCAGTCGTTTGATCACATGTGGCTGATCTTTTACAGAAGTCCACTGATCCACAACATTTCCTTCTTTATCAAGAACGGTAAGTTTTGCCCCATCCAGTTCCACACCTGTTGTTACATCAGATTTTGTGATTTCTACTGTTGTCGGCTGGTTCTTTTTCACTGTTTTCAGTTTTACTGTCTTCACATCCTGTCCCTGGTAAGAAGCATCCAGATTCAGCACTTCATCAGAGGATACAAATCCCGCCGGTGCTTTTAACTCTTTTACATAATACTGTCCAAGTGGCAGATCCAGCGTACATGCTGCAAGACCACCGTTATCAGAAGTCATTTCCTGTAAGAGTGTGTCTGCTTTCACAATCACTTTTCCATCCGCCTTGATATCCTCTTTGTTATAGATACCAAAGACAGCTCCCTCTACGGTTGCACCATTTTCTGCATCCTGTTTTTCTACCTGAATTGCAACTTTCTGTCGGTCATCGCCAACAGTCACTTCCTGTTCGATCACAGGTGTATCCTGATCTACATAGACAAATGCGACATCTGATCTGTCATGGTTCAGGACAAATCCTTCCGGTGCAGTCTTTTCTACTACATAGTAAGAACCAAGTGGCAGGTTATCAGCAACTGCTTTTCCGTCTTCTCCAGTCGTTACCGCTGTTACCAGTGCATCTTTTGCATAGATCAGCTGTCTGTTTCCGTTTTCACCTTTCTGATAATCCGGTGTATAGATATTTTCAGCTGCATAGACATGAAATGATGCACCCTTCAGGTATCTTTCTTCATAAACAAAATCCTTTTTAAATCCGGTCAGCATCTCACCTTTTTTATAGATCGTCAACTTTCCTTTTACCGGATGGTTCTCGTAATCTACCGTAATAATGGCATCTCCACTCTCAGAATCCATCTGGTATGCTGTGTTAGCATCCACCGCAATCTCTACATAATTCTTATTAATCGTGTACCCTTCCGGTGCATTGACTTCCTCAATCCTGTAATGTCCGATCTTCAGATTCTTCGGCATGATCAGATATCCCTGGCTGTCCGTAAAATAGGACTTGTGAGTGGTTGTCACTGGGTAAGTTGTTACCTGTTCCACATACTTTTTGTTGTCCAGGTCATATACCTTAAATTCTGTTCCGGCAATCAATACGGATTTCTTTGTTTCATCGTCTTTTTTCACGATTTTCAGTTTTGCCTTAAACTCTTCATCCAGAAGCACTCGCCAGATCTGCGGCTCATTTGGATGGTGCTCTGTGATATTCACTTCAAAATCATCGACTGGCTTATAATTGTGCGGTGTTGTAGTTTCACGCACGATATAGCTTCCAAATGGTAATGGAATACTACAGGCATACCCTTTTTCATCTGTGAAAATCTCATTTGCTCCATTTTCTCCGCTCACTACTGGTTTGGCAGAATCAAAATCATAGCTTCCATCTGCTTTCTTTGTAAGGGAAGATTTCAGATAAACTGTAAATCCAGCTCCGGATAACAGATCTGCATCGGTCTTTCCATTGTTGGCTGCTTTGATGATCTGGAATGGCTGCTTGATGACCTGCTCACTGGAAGTGCACTCTCTTTTCACTTCTGCTGTCATATCTCCTTCATAACTGCACACAAGATCATGCTCTTCTGTATCTGCCAGGTATCCGGTCGGCGGTGTGATCTCTTTGATATAATATTTGCCAAGATATAAGCCATTTACAGAAGACTGTCCTTTGTCATCTGTTGTAAGAGAAGCTACCTGTTCTCCTGCTTTATAAATAGTTCCAGTTGCTCCATCCGGATGCACGATATCTTCACGGGCATACAGACCATAAACTGCACCTTTCAGTGTGGCATCTCCCTGTGGTACTGCTTTTCCTGTTTCTTTATCAACTTTGAATAAATTAATCTTTGCTGTCACACGGTCATTGCTGAAGGTATGGGCAAATGATACGGTTGCTTCTTTATCATTGGTGTAAGAAAACTTGAACGTATACACATCTTCTGTATTTCTTACATAGCCTTCCGGCGCCTGATCTTCTTTTACAGAATAGGAATATCCAATCGGAAGATCTGCTGTAAATTTTGCAGTTCCGTCTGCGCCAGTAGTTACTTTCTCAATCAGCGTTCCTTTTTTCACAACAACGCTTCCGTCTGCATTTCTGATATCATCGGATGCATACAGAGCAAAAATACCGCCTTTCAGTGGTTTCTTGGTGTCTTTATCCTGTTTTACTACGGAAACATCTGCTTTCTGTCTCTCGTTGTTAAAAGTCACATCTGCAAATACAACTTCTTTGTTCTGACCAGCATAAGTTAGAGTCACTGACTTTTCTTCGCTGCCGTTATAGAAAGAGTCCGGTGCTTTTGTTTCTTTTACCACGTAGGTTCCAAGATGCAGGTTTTTCAGTGTGACAGAACCATTCTCACCTGTTGTCAGGTTTTCTTTTACAAGGTCACCTTTGCTGTACACTTTTGTGCCATAAGCTGTTACGATATCTGCCCCGGCATACACGTTATACACTGCATTTTTCTGTCTGCGGTTTTCATACTGAAATACCGTTCCATTTTCACTGACATCTGCTCCGGTCAAAACCTGTCCTTCTTTGTAAATGGTAAGCTCTGCCAGCTGTTCCTTATTTTCCACGGTTACAGCTGAGGTCTTACTTGCTACCAGTTTTACATTTGTTGCCATTGCATTTACTACATATCCCTGTGGTGCTGTGATCTCTTTCAGATAAACAGTATCCTGTGTCTTGATGATCGTAACAGAAGATTTTCCATTCTTATCTGTTGCCGGCATCTGAGTGATCAGCTTTGTACAAGCCTCATCGCTGTATACACCGAATACTGCACCTGCAAGATTGACATCCGCTGTATCGTCTTTCTTTACGATTTCGATCGTAGCCTGTTCAATCCAGGACACCTTTAAGCTTACATATTTTTCATCAGCAACACCTTCTCCAAATACAAATGCCAGATCCTGAACACTTGCATTCGTAGTCAATTTATATGCTGAATAATCTTTTGTAATACTTCCCTTCATTTTTGCAGAAAAAGTAGCACTTACATCTTTTGTCTGTGTCAGAGGCGCTGAAAGATAAAACGTGGTTCCTCCTCCAATTGTTACGCTTGCACCTGCCGCACTTACATTTCCAGTAGATACATTATGGAGCTTTACTCCCTTTGGTAAGTCCATTGTAATTTTCTGCTGGGAAGATGCGTTGAACTGAATGTTCTCCGTTCTCTGAACATTTCCATCTACATAAGCTTTTACATTCGGTTTGGAAAATGACATCGCTACATCTGGTATTTCCGGCTTATTCACACAATAATTATAAAGCTCTTTTGCCAAAGCCTCGCCTGTAGCATTTGTTCCATAGAATGCATCACTGCTTCCATTGGCATAAGATGCAGCCATGTGAATAATGATGAATCTTTTTCCTTCTGAGAAATCCGTGTGTTTATTCGCAAAAAAGCTTTCGCTCCCTGCGGCATCTGTACCGTAATAACACACTTTTGCTAACGCCTGATTGTCCCCAATCTTTGTGATTGTATAATTTCCAGATCCTGGTCCAGGTTTTGCTGGCTGTACACAATACGCAGTTGCTCTGACGCTTCCGTAGCTGATATAGTACGGCTCTGTCAGATAGGTTCCAAGATTATAATCTGCATATCTATACAGAGGTCCTTTTTCGATTGTTACCTGCTGTGTACTTCTTGCTGAATAAGCCGAAACTGCTTCAAATGTTGCAATCTCTCCTTCTTCCATAGAATCAAGATCCACACCTTCGTCTCCTGCCTGTTCCAAAACATTATGAAGCTCTAACCCTGATTCTTCATCATAGGTATCCTGATTCTGTGCCTGCTCTACCAAATCATCAAATTCATCAGCGTCAATATCGGTAATCTCCGATTCTGCTTCTGAATCCTCCGCTTCTTCTGTCTGCTGTTCACTGCCAGCTGTTTCGGATTCAGTCACTGCTTCACTCCCTGCCACCTCTGTCTGAGCTTCTGTTGCTTTCTCACGCACAATCAGTTTTCGGCTGATCTGGTACTTCGGATGCTCCTGATTTACCGGTTCCACATAATAGACCGCTTTGTAAGTATCCGCATGATCTGTCGTAAAATCCTCATTCTTTTCGTTCTTTGCTTCCTCAAATGTGACTTTGACCTTGTTATCATCCTTGATTTCCAGTCCTGTGTAGTCTGATTTCACATCAAATACACTGCCTGTTTCGATTTCATAATCTTTGGCAGTCACCACCTCATCTTCATCCAGAAGGTCTTTCACTTCCTCATAAAGTGGAGGTTTTTCCTCTGGCTGGATCTCCGCTGCATATGCAGTCATCGGAGATAACACTGTACTAAGCATTGTCATGCCTGCCAGCAAGCCAGATACTACTTTTCTAAAATTACCTTTTTTCTTCATGCTAAGGTCCTCTCTTTCATAATATTTGTATTAAAACAGACAGTCCTTAGACTGCCTGCAATACACTGCTTATCGTTGCGGGAAACTCAGATTGAACTGCACATTTCCCTCACCGGGATCAACCATCTCCACTGTTGCTTCATACTGTCTCCCTGTTTTTCTGGATACCAGATCCTTATAATGGATTTTTCCTTTAGACAGGAACTTCTTTGCTGCCGCCTTATCCATCTTTTTCCCCTGGCTTGCAAGGAATTTCTCATTCTTCCATAAGGCAAAAGCACAGTTCCGGTCAGAACAGTAAAAGTTTACTTTTCCTTCCCTGACATCAGCTCCACAGCGGGGACATTTGCCAATGACTTCTCCTTTTGCTTTTCCCTGAAACTGCTCTTTCTTTTCTTCTGAAATCCCCTGATATCTGGCAACCAGTTCCTGCATCAGCTCTGTAATCCCATTTAGGAATTCATCTGCTGTCTCTGTATTCTGGGCAATGTGATTCAATGCCATTTCCCACTCTGCTGTCATCTTCGGAGATTTAATCTCATCCGGCAGAACCGTAATCAGTACATTGCCATCATCTGTCGGCACCAGATTTTTCTTTTCTCTTTTCACAAAACCAGACTGAATCAGTTTTTCAATGATTGCTGCCCTTGTTGCCGGAGTACCAAGTCCTTTCTTTTCTGTATCTTCGGTCAGCTCTTCATTCCCTGCACGTTCCATCGCAGAAAGCAGGGTATCTTCTGTGTACTGTTTCGGTGGCTGTGTAAAATGCTCCGATACAAAAGAATCACAGGGACCATAATGCTTGCCTGCCCAGATATCCAACTCCGGCTCTTCTTTTTCTGCAATGATTCCAAAGAACTGTTTCAGTTTTTTCTCAATTGTCTTGAACCCTTCCTGTTTTGTTTTCTTTGCATTGAGATAAAACGTATGATAATTGCAGGTAATCTGACATTTATGACTCTCATAAATATAAGGATCTGCAGTTGCTGTCAGAACCCTGGCACTGATCAAATACAAAATCTTGCGGCTTCGTTCTTTCAGTTCACCAATATCTGCTTTGGCTACTTCCATGGTTGGGATAATCGCATGGTGATCGGATACTTTCTTTGAATTTAATACCTTACTCACGTCTGGGTGATATTC